>Ga0160423_10001121_pt1 | contig 22375 bp, 20 predicted proteins | sample CRUFie14St8metaG_FD_108191 | JGI IMG/M metagenome (GOLD analysis project Ga0160423, IMG submission 108191) | Marine microbial communities from the Costa Rica Dome - CRUD Field 142mm St8 metaG | ecosystem: Environmental > Aquatic > Marine > Oceanic > Photic zone | place: Costa Rica: the Eastern...
AAAGCCGTCCACCTGATGCACGCCCATGCCACCAATATTCGGCGTGGTTTTCAGTTGCCCGCTCAGGTCATAGCCCCACTTATGGTAGGGGCAGCGAATCGTGAGGCCCGCATCACCCGACTCTGCGACGAGCTGCATGCCGCGATGTCGACACACGTTGTGAAAGACGCGCGCGTGACCATACTGATCCCGCACAATCACTAGAGGCAGGCCCATGAATATGACGGGGTACACACTGCCGGGCTGGCTGATGTCGCGACTAAAACCGAGCCCCGCCCAGGTTTTGGCTATTACCAGATCGCGCTCTTTCAACCACTCGCTATGCTCAATATAGGCCTGATTGGGCAGTGCCGCGCTGTCTCGCATCGAGGGGTCAGCCGCCCTATGAGGGCTGGTGCCGCCTGAGGTAGCGATGTTGTCAGGTGTGGTCATAACAAAAGCGCTCGGTGGAGGTGGCGCGATTCTACGCCCACCACGCCGGCTGGGAAATCCTTTTTCTCGCTGTCACAGCCATTACCCGGTATCAGTGATCTCGAGCACATGGGCCACCGCTCCAGAGGGCGCTAGCTCCAAGGAAAGGGGCTGTTAGAGACCGGGTGCAGATCACCCTCTGCGTAACGTGAAAAACGGAAAGGATGCAGTAGGCTGGGGCGATCTGCACAGATTGACTGTGCCACCAAATCACCGACCCCGATCATTTTGTACCCATGGTTAGAGTCTGCGATCACAAAGCAGTTCTCTCGCATCGTGTCGAACACGGGAAAGCTGTCGGGTGTAAAGGCGCCGATGCCGCCAGAGGGTTCTTTTTTGAAGCGGGGCAGCGTGCCTGAGAAGCGCTCCTGACAGTGGGCGAGGGCAGAGACCCACATTTCGGCAAATTCGGCGCCCACCACGAATTCCGGTGAGGCAGGTCCGTAGGGGTCTACGGCCACCTCCGCGGCCGGTTTATCCACGATGAACGGTGCGGCACCGCCCTGCACGCCACCGAAGTGAAAGTCGGGCTTGTAATAAATGCCCCACAGCGCGTCCGTAATCAGCCGGCCGTCCTCACCTGAGTAAAGTGGTGCGTCGGTATCGACGTGAATGACAGGCGGCATCTCGCCATCATTGGTGACCTGCAGTGCGGGCTCCACGCCCAGCGTACCCTCCTGGAGCGACCAATAAATCCACATCGGTACGCCATCGGCAACCGCGTCGGTCTCGGGATTGCGAATGCCAATTTCCATTGGCAGTTCCAACATCTCCCAAAAACTGGGCACCCAGGGGCCCGCCGCAATGACGGCGTAGTCACACTCGATGCGACCCTTCTCGGTATCGATTGCCTGGATTGCGCCACTGTTGTCGGACTCCAGCGCCTTGACGGTAATACCGCTGATGACTCTCACGCCCAGCGCTTCGGCCTTGGCAGCGAGGCCGTATATGGCTCGCGAATTATTTGCGTAGCCGCCCGGTATTTCATGCAAAACAGAGGTTATGCCCTGAGCGCGCCAGTCAGAAAACAGGCTTTTCATGTAGCGCTCGCTTTCCGCTGCACCCTCGATAAAAACCGATTCATAGCCGATGGCCTGTTGCTGTGCGTGAATCGTTGCCACATCGTCTCGCATCGATTCACAGCTGATTTGCATGTAGCCCACGGGATGGTAGCTATACGTGTCGGGGTCGCTCTCCCATATATTCACAGAGTGAGCCATAAGCTCTCGCATAGCCGGTTGAAAATAGTTATTGCGAATCACACCGCAGGCGATGCCCGTCGCGCCCGAGCAGATGCCCGACTTGTCGAGGATGATGATGTCCCGACCGTCGCCCTTTCCAGATGCTTTCAGTCGAAGCGCAAGGTGGTAAGCGGTACTCAGACCATGAATGCCGGCACCGACAATGACATAGGGGCTGTGACGGGGAATCGCCATCAGATAATTTCTCCAATGTAGTCAAACGGCTCAATCAGAACCGGCATATCGTCAGTGCACTCGCGCCCGTAGGCTGCCAAAAGACCGTTCCAGTATTGTCGGTGCAGCGGAATCCATACATCCGGGTCCTTAACGGGCGGGCCATCGAGGGAGGACTCGGCGTCACCGACTTCCCCAAACGTCGTCTCTCGAACTTCTGTGAGCCGCACGATCAGATGCGGTGTGCCGACGTAATCGCAGAGCACAATCGGGATCCCCGGTTCGGGGTAGGGAAAGTGGTTAGCTTCAATCACCCAGGGCAGGCTAAACGTCGCCACCTTTTCGCGGGTTTTGATGTACCCCAGAATTTCCGTCGTGGTGTCAGCGTCAATACCTAACGAGCGGACCTGATACGTTTCGCCTAGTCCTGGGTACAGGTTATGTGCCCGCTCCCAAAACCGATCGATGTCTTGGGGGTCTGGCTGCGCTGGACCGTCAGCTATCAAGATATGGCGAGGCATGAACTGATCGCAATGTTATTCTCTTCAGTCGAGATAGTGCGCGAATGCCGGCGCCATGCAAAGGCTTTGTGGGGATCAAATTGTCGATGAGGGGTGTGGCCCGCCCGGCAGGACTCGAACCTGCAACCTACGGCTTAGAAGGCCGTTGCACTATCCAGTTGTGCTACGGGCGGAGGGTGCGAAGTATCCCACCCCTGAACACCGGGGCCAAGTAGGGCGGGCCTACGTCGGGGTGTTAGGCGGCCGCTCCAACCACGCCGGCCAGCATGGTACGCACGCTTTGATCCAAGAGTGCCTCAGGTTCAATCGACCGATCAAACAGGTTGATGAGTTGGTTGGCTTCTAGGGTTGCGATGCCATGCCCCATTGACCAGATTTGGGTAGCCAGATGCAGGCTGTTGACCTGCGTGTTGCCGTGTGAATCGCAGTAAGCTTGCACCATATTCACAAGCACCATGAAACCACCGTGTTCCTCCGCAACTTTCTCGCGTCGCTCTTCGATGTCGCCACGTTCCTCCCACATCAGGGAGAAGAACGCGTGCTTGTCGCGCGCATAGGCCAGATACATGTGACCCATGGCGAGAATGCCCTCTAGCGATCCGTGGGGGTACTCCAAGACGGTCTCGCCCGCCGCATGACCCAAACCCAGGATCGCCAGCTCACGTACTCCGCGAAGGAGTTCTTCCTTGTCGGCGAAGTGTCTATAAGGCGCGGCCGCGCTGACCCCCGCTCGTTCGGCGGCCTCGGCCATTGTGAAATCAAGCGTGTCGTCTCGCTCGATGAGTTCGGCAGCTGCGACAATGAGTGCATTGCGTAAATCGCCGTGGTGATAGTTGCATCGTGCCTTGCTCACGCGACCTCCCGAAGGGTGACCAGTGGCTCTGGCGCAGGCTGTTGCTGCGGCTTGAGGAAATGACGACCCGGATGCATCAGCAGCGTGTAGAGCGGAGGCACGAGGTAGAAAGACACAACCGTTGAGAGGAGCACGCCGCCCGCAATCGCCATTGCGAAGGGCGGCCAAAATTGGCTGCCTTCCAGAATCAACGGGAAGAATCCGCCGAAGGTTGTCACGGTAGTAGAGACAATATGCCGACTGGCGTCCATGACCACCTCAACAATAGCATCGGGGTCGCCGGCTGTGGCGCGCTCGTCCAGTCGCAGACCGCTGAGGATAATGATGGCCGCGTTGATGGATACACCCACAGAGCCGATCACCCCAATCAACGCCTGAATACCCAGTGGGTACTGGAATACCGCGAGCGCAAGCAGGCTCAAACCGAAGGAGCAGCCTGTTACGCCGAAGGCGATACCGGTGAGGCGCCAGGAGTTAAATGTCAGCAGGATAGTGGCCAGCATGGCAGCAACAATCGTACCGAGCGGGGCCATGAGATCTTGAACCAGTTCGTCCCGTTCCTGGCTGTCACCGCCGAACTCCAACGCGTAGCCGGTCGGCAGGGGAATGGGATTGGCCTGCAGATCGGCCGCCAGCATCTTCAGCGCTTCTTCTGGCAGCACACCGCGCTTCAGGTAGCCCTGCACGTTGTTGAGTCGGTCGCCATTTTTTCTGGCAATGGGGCTTTCATCAGGGACTAGGGCAACAGAACCAAGCGCGCTGAGCGGGACAGCAGGTACCAGTGTGTTACTGCCGGGGCTGCGAATAGGGATGCGGATATTCCTCAGGTCATCTGTGCTGTCCCATTGTTCACGCTCGAGAATGGTGCGCACGGGCAGTCGCTCGGTGCCCTCCAGTAATTCACCGCCCAGGCGACCTTTCAGTGCACTTTCGATACCGCGTGCGACCTCTGCCTTGCTCAGCCCGGCACGTTTCAAAGCCGATTCATCCAGATCGAACACGACCTTCGGTGGCGCAGGCGCCATGGAGACTTTGGTGTGGGTGACATCTGGCAGGGCGGCCATCCGCTGACGGAATTGTTCCCCCAGCTCTTTGAGCACGGTTGTACTGGGACCATATAGTTGCACTTCAAGCGGAGCCTCTACGGGCGGTCCCTGATCAATACCGCGGACCAGAATTTGTGCCTGCGGGTATTCTCTATCGACCTCGATCTGTAGGCGTCTTATCAGCTCGTCGGTTTGATTTTCGTCCTTCGTGAGCACCAGGGCCCGAGACCAGCTCGGAACGCCTTTCACATTGGCGCGAAGGTTGTAGTAGAACTCGGGTGGGCTCTCACCAATCGACCAATCAACGCGTCGCACCAAGGGCTCTGATCGGAGCTTCTCGTCAACTTGAGTCACAAGCGCCAAAGAGTCTTCGATCGAGGCGCCCTCAGGCAGTTTGACGTCGAGATACATCTGGTCGCGGTCGGTGCCTGGGAAAAACTGAAGTGTCAGTGTGCCGAGGCTCAAGAAGCCCGTCATGGGGAGCGCCAACGCGAGCGCGAAAGAGGCCAACGGATTACGGATTGCCCACTGTAGCGAGCGTCGAAAGGCCTGTGTCAACGTTGCGTTGTCAGCGCCAGCGCGCCACCAGCGCCGCTCGAGCGCAATACCCGACGGGAGCCATCGCGCGGCGAGAACAGGCGTGACGGCAATCGCCAGCACGAAAGAGGAGACAAGCATAGCGATGACGGCAACGGCAATTGAGCCAAGGAAATCTCCCCCGGCGCCGGGTAGCAGTACCAGCGGAATGAAGGCCAGAACTGTCGTGAGTGTGGATGACAGCAACGGGATGCGCATTCTCGAGACCGCGCCCTTCATCGCCTCAACTGGTGACAGCCCGCTCATTAGTCGCTTGCGAATTTCGTCGGTTATCACGATTGAGCCGTCAACCAGCAAGCCCAACGCCACGACCAGGCCGGTTACCGACATGTGCTGGATCGGAATTTTCAAATAGAAGAGGGCGATCATCGACATCAGGGTGCACAACGGCAGGATAACGGCGACAACGAGTGCGGCGCGCCAGCCTAGCGTGACTAATAAAACTGAGAGCACGAGCGCGATACCCATGAGTAGGTTTTTTGCGACGCCCTGAAGCCGATCAGTAGTGTAGCCAGCCTGATCGAACGCTATCTCGATGTTCACACCCTCGGGCGCATTGGCGCGATACTCCTCCAAGAACGTATCGAAGCGTGCGCCGTAAACATCCACCTGGTATCCGGGCTGCATTTCCGAGGCGATCAGTACCGATCGCTGCCCATTGGACAATGAGACACTATTAAAGGGCGTTGTTTCGGTTTTGGTCACCTCGCCGAGATCCGCCACGCGAATGGCGCGGCCATCGGGCAGAGCCCGGACAATCACCTCGCGCACGGATTCGAGATCGGTGAATTCGCCAGTAAGCTCTACAGTGAGCGCCGCACCCGCGCCGGTAAGCTGCCCGGCCGGTGTGCGCGCATCGGCACGGGAAAGCGCTACAGATACCTCGTCTACCGAGATTCCCAGCATGGCCAGTCGCGTTTCATTCAGCGCGACCTGAACTTCCTCGCTGGGCAGTCCGTATAGTTTTACCCTGCGAGTTTGCGGCACGCCACGCGCCGCGTCGGCAAAGAGCAGTGACTGCCGGCGGAGCTGTGCGGGGGGCAGAGCCCGGCCGTCCCGGCCAGTTATGGAGATGATTTTGACGAATTCCGTCCAGATTTCGTCATCGAAGTCGGGTGGCGAAGTGCCGGCCGGGAAGGTCAGGGCCACACGGTCGACGATATCCCGTAACTCCGACATGATTTGTTTGAGCCGCGCAGGTGGCGCTTTGTAATCCACCTCAACGAAGATCAGTGAGACGCCTGCCGCAGAGGTGCCGTCGACCTCCATGACATCGGGCTCTTCACGCAGGGCATCTACCATGGGTTTGGTGATCAAAGCTTCGACGCGAGCGGGGCTCGCGCCTGGGAAGAAGATCTGAATCTTGGCGAACCAAGGGGTAATGGCCGGGTCTTCCTTACGGGCCATTCCGCTCAAACTGGTGTAGCCCACCACAACGATGGCGAGTACGACCAGCGCCAGATAGCGCGAGTTGGCATGGAGCACTTTCGCGATCATGAACCGGCACCCGCCGCGTCAGCAAAAATCGCCTCAACGAGATCTCCGGGACTGATTCTTTGCAGGCCGGATGCCACCACGGCCACGTTATCGGGTAGCGTACCGCGAACGAAAACTTCATTTCCTCGTGTGTATAAAATTTCGACACTCTCACGCCCAGCGCGGGACTTGCCTTGCCCATCAGGGGTGATCGTGAGGACATCCCAAAGGCCTCTCGAAGCTTCCAGTAACGCGGTGACCGGGAGCCAGCCGCCATCCGTGGTGACCGTCTCGGCAACCTGAAGCACTGCGGACTCCCCAACGACACTGGTGACGTCATCGGGCAGGTCAAATACTGCGCCGACGGTCAAGGTGGCAGAGTCGAGGTCTTCCCTTACTGAACGAAGCGTCGCGGCAACTTGCTGGCCCTGCAGTAACAGCGTGTAGGTCGAGTCGATCTGTAACCGACGCGCGACGTCGGAGGGCACGCCGATGTGCGCCTCTCTCCCACTAGCGGTAACCAACCGAAGTACTGGCGTGCCGGGGGCTACTACGGCGCCAGTTTGCGCGAGTCGTTCAGCAACTACCGCGTTATACGGTGCTTTCAGAGTGCTTTTATCTAGTTCCAACTGGGCTGACTGCTTTTGCGCGGCGGCGGTATTTTCTGCCGCTCTTAATGCCTGAGCAGCGAAACGCGCATCATCGTAGTCTTGCTGTGATGCCGATCCATCCTCGACCAAGCGTTCGATTCTCTCGGCTCTCGCCTCCGCCTGCGCGCGCTCCGCTAGAACACGTGAGAGCGTGGCCGAGGTGGCATCGAGGCGCGCTTGTCTGCGATCGGTGCCGAGCTGCGCCAGGACGTCGCCCGGAGCGACCCGCAGGCCCTCCGTAGCGGTGAGCGAAGTCAGTACGCCTGCGACCTCGAATCCCACGACGCTGTCCGTACCTGCCCGCACGACGCCGAGATAGTTCGCATCGCGCGTGAAGCTGGGCTGCTGACGATAGGTGACTGCGGCCACTGGCATCGGCACACGCTCGGCTGAGGTCGTTGTCTCCTTATTCGCCTTGATCAGAGAAGTGCCTGCGAGGGTCAGCCCAATGGCGAGTGCAACGCCCCACAGGGATTTCAATAAATTCGGGTTCACGGCCGCACTCGCTGGTTGGAAAGACAGGTCTACGGATCCAATGTTAATCAGATTTACATTAAATGTAAATCTGATTAACATCCCAAAATTCGCTGGCAATGCGGCCTCAGCTTGCGCCGGGGAGGGGATTTCGCGACACTACTCGCTCCGCTATTTGGCGGAGTTTGTGGTGGCTCGGATGGTCCCCTCGCAGCGATAGGTGATGAACCCCGCCAGGCCCGGAAGGGAGCAACGGTAGTTACTGATTCGGGTGCCGGGGTGTGGCTGTCCGAGTCGCCTCCTCAAATCACGGATGATCTGCATGTCTCATCAGGTTCTGGCCAGAAAGTGGCGTCCCGGCAACTTCACGGAGATGGTGGGCCAGCAGCACGTGTTGCAGGCACTCGTCAACGCGCTGGAATCCGGCCGGCTACATCACGCTTACCTTTTCACGGGCACGCGTGGCGTGGGTAAAACGACTGTAGCTAGAATTCTAGCCAAATGCCTGAACTGCGATATGGGTGTCACCGCGACACCATGTGGTGAATGCGGCGCCTGCGCTGAAATCGCCCAGAGCCGCTCAGTCGACCTGATCGAGGTGGACGCGGCATCTAAAACCAAGGTCGAAGACACGCGCGAGCTGCTTGAAAACGTGCAGTACACGCCAACGCGGGCACGTTACAAAATCTATCTCATCGACGAAGTGCACATGCTGTCAAACCACAGCTTCAATGCGCTACTCAAGACGCTCGAGGAGCCGCCGCCCCACGTCATGTTTTTGTTGGCAACGACGGATCCGCAGAAGTTGCCCGCAACGGTACTGTCACGTTGCCTGCAGTTTAATCTGAAAAACATGCAGCCTGAGCAGATCGTCTCCCACCTTGAGCACATCCTGTCAGTTGAATCGGTCCCGGCTGAACCTGAAGCATTGGCGCTGATTGCCCGCGCTGCCGAGGGCTCCATGCGGGACGCGCTCAGCCTCACCGATCAGGCGATTGCTTATGGAGAGGGGACGTTAGCGGGCACGCAGGTTGCCGAAATGTTGGGGACCGTCGACCGTGGCAAAGTGCTTGACCTCGCGGCTGCGATCCTCGATGAGAACCCCGCAGAGGTGCTGTCGCTAGTGGCACGGATTGCGGAGCACGCACCGGATTTTGTCTCGACCCTAGATGAGCTTAGCAATACCTTTCACCAAATGACAATTGCTCAAACCGTCCCGCATGCCCTCGATGCCAGCTGGCCTGATCAAGCGCGGATCGTAAAATTGGCCGCGCAGGCGACCATCGACGACACGCAGTTGTTCTGGCAAATGGCGGTCGCCGGGCGGAGAGAAGTCCATTTGGCGTCATCTGCTCGGGCTGGCCTGGAAATGATCCTGTTGCGCATGATTGCGTTCCGCCCCGGCGCCGTTATACAGCCTGCACCCGCAGCTGGAGATCCCCCGGCAAAAAAGCCTGAGCCACCGGCACTGCCGGTGGACTTGAGGGCGGCCGCAACCGATCAAACGGAGCCGTCTGGGCCGCCGGGCGAAGCTTCCCCGGCAGACGAAGCACCTGCGTCTGATACAACGGCTGGTGTCGCGCCGGCTTCAGCACAAAAACCGGCGCCACACGACGACACCGCACAGCAAGAAGCAATCGCTCATGGAGCCGCGGCGACGCAGGTGGCTAGCAAGCCTGATGTGCCTGCCAGCGATCGCCCAGTGTCCGACGAGGCAATTGCCGCGATAGATCAGAGGATAGGTAACGGGTCGGTTATGCCGGCTGCAGTGGACCAGCACCGTGCAGGCTCATCCGCGGCACAGATGCTGTACGCTGACGCGTTGACGCAGGACAATTGGCCAGCGCAATTCGAGAGCCTCACGTTTGGCGGTATTTTGCACAACATTGCCTTGAACCTGGCACTGCAGGACGCCCGTCACGAGTCGCTGTCATTCGTGATAGCACCGCAACACGCGACGCTGCTTAACGATCGTCATCACACCCAGCTGACCCACGCGTTGAGTCAGCAGTTGGACCGGCCGGTCACGGCGACCATTACCGTACTGGAGCACAACAAGGAAACGCCCGCGCAGCGTCGTGCGACGCATGCCGCAGCGCGACTCGCGGAGGCAAAGCGCGCGATTTCCAGTGACGCATTACTCCACGGCCTGATGGCGGCGTTTGACGGGCAGATCATTCCGGGCAGTATTCGACCTAACATTGCCGAGGGCGCGACAGAAACCGATCAACAGGAAGCCTGATCACCACTGGAGTGATCGGGTAGTCTTGTGGTCTGTGGAGAGCGATGCACCTCACAAGACAGACCAGTGAAGAGATCTGATTGAATGAAGTTGAGCCCATCTATTGAGGCACTGATTGAAGGATTGCGGCACCTGCCCGGGGTGGGCCCAAAGTCCGCTCAGCGGATGACCCTGCATCTGCTGGAGCGTGATCGCGAGGGCGCGCAAGCCATTTCCGATGCCATCACGGATGCGCTGGCCAAAGTGAAGAACTGTCAGCAATGCCGTAACTTCACGGAGTTGGATGTTTGCGAGATCTGTGTCGACCCGAAGCGCGACCCGGCTACGCTCTGTGTGGTGGAGGCCCCTGTGGATGTCATGGCGATAGAACAGAGCGGGAGCTATCGCGGCCATTACTACGTCTTGATGGGTCACCTGTCTCCGATTGACGGGATTGGGCCCGAGCAGCTAGGCCTCGATGGGCTCTGTGAGCGCTTCGGAACCGGGGAAATCAAAGAAGTCATCCTCGCCACGAACCCGACGGTCGAGGGTGAAGCCACTGCGTATTACATCAGTCAGCGTGCTCGTGATGCGGCAATTACGGTGTCGCGTATCGCGCATGGTGTGCCCCTTGGTGGAGAGCTCGAGTACACAGACGCGAGCACGCTGGCGCATGCGCTGACTGGACGAACGGTGGTGCGCGAGTGACGTGGTCGCTGATCGATAACGATGCAGAGTTAGCTACAGTGCTCGACGCGCACCAGAGCCATGCCTGCGTCGCGATTGATACCGAATTTCGCCGCCGCGATACGTTTTACCCGCAGGTGGCACTATTGCAGCTGTGCTGGGGGGATGAGGCGTTTCTGGTGGATCCACTTAGACTCGATAATCTCGAGCCCCTCCGCCAGCTGCTTACGAACGTCAACCAAATCAAAATTGTTCATAGCGCCAGTGAGGACCTCGAGGTTTTTAAGCGGTGGTTGGGTGTCCTGCCCAGCCCGCTATTTGATACGCAGCGCGCCGCCGCACTGGTGGGGCTCGGGTCGGGTCTCAGCTACCGCGCGTTGGTAGCGATCTTTTTTGAAATCGACATTCCCAAGGACGAGACGCAATCGGATTGGCTTCGGCGCCCCTTGTCGGCGGCGCAGGCGGAGTATGCGGCGCTCGACGTCACTTACCTGCATCCCATCGGTGTGCAGTTACAGGAGCGGGCGGCAACTCTAAACAGGACGGATTGGATACTCGAGGACGGTGCGCGGATGCGGCCCGGTGGAAAGCCGCCTATTACGAAATTTAAAAACGCCCATCGGCTGCCACCCGGGCAACAGCGGATGTTGGCTGCACTGGTGGAGTGGAGAGAAGCAGAAGCGCGGGAGCGTGATCGCCCACGGAGTTGGATTTTAAGTGACAAGGTGCTGACCGCAGTGGTCCGCGCGATGCCCACTTCAACGCGTGCATTGGCGCTGGTCGACGACATGCCTAAGGGACTGGTGCGTCGAGCGGGAGAAAAACTGGTCGCGTGCATTTCGGCTTCAAGTGAGGGTAGCGACAGCGAGGTTCCGGACCAGATCGTGCAGCCGCTTTCCAGCGCGGAGCGCAAAGTGCTGGGTGAACTATCTGAGTATCTGCGCGGTATAGCAAAGGAGGTGGACATTCCCCCTGAGGTCCTCATGCCAAAAGCCGATCTGGAACGACTCATTCGCGCCCAAGCTGTGCCGACAACACCTCTTCCTGATGCATGGCTGGGTTGGCGCTCAGAGCAAGTGGTCGAGCCCTTACGCGCCTGGCTGCGCGATAGAGGTGAGGCATGAGCGAGACCAAGCCAATCGAGGTCGACATCTACAAAACGGCGCGTCGCGCTGAAACCTTTTTGTTCGTGCCTGCAGGAGTTTCGCCTGACGAGTGGCCTGATGGCTTGGCTGAGACCTTTAACCCTGTGGAGCACGTCATGTGCCTCGCTTTGACAGAGCAGCAGCGGCTTGCCGCCCAGCCTGCAACCGAAGTGATGGCCGCAATCAACGAGCGGGGTTATTTTCTGCAATTGCCGCCCAACCTCGTCTCTGCTGGTTCTCCCGAGGAATCCGCTGAATGCTGACAACCCAATCCTATCTTATAGCGATGTTTATTTACTGGGCGGCAGCGCTCGCGGGTTTAGTGTTGATCCGACGAGGCTGGTTTCCCGCCACGTTGTCTAAGTCATCGGGTCTGGTGCTCGGCTGTATAGGGGGCGTGTTGTTGACCCCGGCGCTCCCGGGGCCGGAAGAGGCTACGCTGGCACCTGCCCTGATTGTCGTGATCTTCAACGCGCTATTTGGCGGTGGCACCGAGACAGCGCTGACCCCTGGGCTGTGGCTCATCTCCGGGCTGGTTGCAGGCGGCTTATGCGGCGCCTGGTGGACGCGCAGGAAGAATCAGATAGGCGGATGACCCGGTGGTTTGGCGGCGGGACTTCGGTTAGTCTGCTCGACCTTTCAAGAACTCCATTAAAGAGACCCTCAATATGAAATTTGAAGGAACTGAACGCTACGTTGCCACTGACGATCTCAGGATGGCGGTAGACGCGTCGGTGGCGCTGCAGCGTCCCTTGCTGATCAAGGGCGAGCCCGGCACCGGAAAGACCATGCTGGCTGAGGAAGTGGCTGCCGGCCTGGGCAAAGAGCTGATCCAATGGCATATCAAGTCAACCACCAAGGCACAGCAGGGTCTCTATGAATACGACGCGGTCTCCCGGTTACGGGATTCCCAGCTTGGAGATGGCAAGGTCGAGGATATTGGCCAGTACATCAAGCGGGGCAAGCTGTGGGAAGCCTTCACGGCGGAGGAACAGGTTGTTCTGCTGATCGACGAGGTCGATAAGGCCGACATTGAGTTTCCCAACGACTTGCTGGTTGAGTTAGACCGTATGGAGTTCTTTGTTTACGAGACGGGGGAAACGATCAAAGCAAAGCATCGACCCATCATCGTCATTACGTCTAATAACGAGAAAGAATTGCCGGATGCTTTCCTGCGTCGCTGCTTCTTCCACTTCATTAATTTCCCAAACAAGGAGACGATGAAGGACATTATCGCTGTGCATTATCCAGGGATCCAAAAGAGCCTGGTGCAGGAAGCGTTGGAAGTTTTCTTTGAGCTGCGTGACATCCCTGGCCTGAAAAAGAAGCCTTCAACCTCTGAGCTGATCGATTGGCTCAAGTTGTTGATGGCTGACGACATGCCAGACGAAGTCCTGAAGAATCGCGATCAGAGCAAAGCGATCCCGCCCTTGTATGGTGCGCTACTTAAGAACGAGCAGGACGTTCAATTACTGGAGCGGTTGGCATTTATGCATCGCCGAGAAGCGCGCTAAGCCTGTGCTCGTCAATTTCTTCCATGTTCTGAAGGACACCGGTGTGCCGGTGACACCCCGCGAGCTACTGGATTTGCTCCAGGCGATGGAGCAGCGGCTGGCCTTTGGTGACATGGATGATTTCTACTCCTTGTCGCGCGCCATTCTCGTCAAAGACGAAAAGTACTACGACCGCTTCGATAGAGCATTTGGGCTCCATTTTCAGGACCTTGAAGCCTTGGACGATGTCATCGAAGCGATGATTCCCGACGACTGGCTACGCTCTGAGTTCATGAAGCAGCTGTCGGAAGAGGACAAGGCAAAAATAGAGAGTCTGGGTGGCCTCGAAGAGCTCATTGAGAAATTCAAGGAGCGACTCGAAGAGCAGAAGAAGCGCCACTCCGGCGGTAACAAGTGGATCGGTACAGAGGGCACCTCACCATTCGGTAACGACGGATACCACCCCGAGGGCATTCGTGTAGGCGGGGAGAGCAAAAACAAGCGCGCGGTAAAGGTCTGGGATCGGAGAGATTTCAAAAACCTGGATGACGGCGTCGAGCTCGGCACCCGCAATATCAAGATCGCCATGCGTCGCCTGAGAAAATTCGCGCGGACGGGCGCGACTGAGGAGCTTGATCTCGACGACACGATTAAGTCGACGGCCCGCAATGCTGGCTTGCTGGATATCAAGATGGTGCCTGAGCGGCACAATGCAGTGAAAGTGCTGCTGTTCTTGGATGTCGGCGGATCAATGGATCCGCACGTGAAAGTATGTGAGGAGCTCTTTTCCGCGGCGCGCACCGAGTTTAAGCACCTCGAGTACTTTTATTTCCACAATTTTGTGTACGAGAGCGTTTGGAAGAACAACATCCGGCGATTCAACGAACGCACCTCTACCCTCGACCTGATGCATAAGTACGCGCACGACTATAAGGTGGTGTTTGTGGGTGATGCTTCCATGTCGCCCTACGAGATCATGCAGCCGGGTGGATCCGTAGAGCACTGGAACGAGGAGTCCGGCGAGCTGTGGATGCGGCGGCTCAGGGAAACCTACGAGAAGTGCATTTGGATCAATCCAGTGCCTGAAGATGAGTGGGAATACACTCAGTCCATTGCCATCACCCGGCAGCTGATGGAGGGAAAGATGTATCCGCTGACCCTGCGTGGGCTGGAAGAAGGCATGTCCTTCCTTTCGAAGTAGCACTGCGGGCGCGTCAGCGCACTTGCATGTGCAGGGCAGGGGCAGATTCCGCGACGGGATTCCTAGCATCCTTCACTCGGTAAAAACAGCTTCCCAGTGCTTTTTTGGCTAAACTGCGCCCACCGTTAAAACAAATAATCTTCAGGGGATTTGCATGTCTGGGATCATACGCGTACTCACTGCTTTCGCTGTTTTGACGTCACTGGCGGCCTGCGGTGGCCAGTCGGATGACACGGTCTCAGCGACGACATCTGTGGCTGCTACCGACGCTTACGTTGCGCGTGTCGACACCGATCGCATCAAGGCTGCAGCCGAAGAGCCGGAGATGTGGCTGACCTACGGCGGGACTTACGACGAGCAGCGCCACTCAGCGCTCGGGCAAATCAACCGCGATACCCTACCTGAGCTGGGTGTGGGATGGGTCTACGAGACAGCGAAACCCCGTGGTGCTGAGGCCACACCATTGGTCGTCGATGGTGTGATGTATGTATCCAGTGCCTGGTCGGTCGTTTATGCGCTAGATGCTAAAACCGGAGAAGAGCTCTGGGTCTATGACCCCGAAGTGTCGGGTGAAGACGCAGCAAAAGGCTGTTGCGACGTCGTCAACCGCGGCGTTGCGGTGCACAACGGTAAGGTCTTCATCGGTGTCTTTGACGGTCGGCTTGAGGCGCTCGACGCGGCGACAGGCGAAGTGATCTGGAGTGAGGTGACGGTGGATCAAAGTAAGCCGTACACGATCACCGGCGCGCCGCGAGTCTTCAAAGATAAAGTGATCATCGGTAATGCGGGCGGCGAATTAGGCGTCCGCGGCTACGTGACTGCTTACGACGTTGACTCGGGCGAGATAGTCTGGCGTTTCTACACCGTGCCGAATCCAGAGAAGAAACCCGACGGCGCCGCCTCAGACGCCATTCTGGCCAAACTCGCGAACGAAACCTGGGGTGACGATGGCGCCTGGGTAACGGACGGTGGTGGTGGCACCGCCTGGGATTCGATCGTCTATGACACCGTGAACGACCAAATTTTGATTGGTGTTGGAAACGGCTCTCCATGGAATCCGGACATCCGTGACCCCAACAGTGATGGCGACAACCTGTTTTTGTCCTCAATCCTGGCGGTGGATGCCGATACCGGTGAGTATCGATGGCATTACCAAACGACGCCCAGGGATCGTTGGGATTACACAGCGACGCAGCAGATCACGCTGGCTGACCTCCCAATGGGGGAAAACGGAGCCGATCGCCGGGTGGTCATGCAAGCACCCAAAAACGGATTCTTCTACGTGCTGGATGCCGCTGACGGTGAATTGATCTCGGCGACGCCCTTTACCAATCAGAACTGGACCACCGGGGAATTCGACGAGAATGGTCGGCCGGTGCTGGTCGAGGAAGCGGTGGATCTTGCCCTGTACGCCGTAGTGCCCGGTCCCACCGGGGCACATAACTGGCACCCGATGGCCTTCAATCCTGATACGGGCCTCGTTTATATTCCCGTTAACGAGATACCGTTCTTCTACGATAAAACCCGCAACGTCGAGGAATCCAAGTCGCATTGGAATATCGGTTACGACGCCGCAGCGGGATGGCCCGTTGAGTACCCCGCGGGCACGCTCGATGCAGTCGCCGGGCTCGATGGCGGTTCATTGTTGGCCTGGGACCCGGTCAAGGCAGAGCCCAGGTGGGCGGTTCCCTTCGCATTGCCGCTGAATGGGGGCGTGTTGAGTACTGATGCGGGACTCGTCTTTCAAGGCAACAAGTTTGGCGACCTAGTTGCCTACGATGCGGAGACCGGTGAGCAACTGTGGTCGGAGCGTTTGGTTGGTAATGCCGCCGCTGCACCGATGACATACGAGATTGACGGTGAGCAATACCTGAGCGTCTTGTCTGGCTGGGGTAGTGTGTCCAACCTCATCGCAGGCTTTACCTACGGTAAAGCGGTTGGTGAGGAGCCGGCGCGCGTGATCACGTTCAAGCTGGGTGGCAACGAGCCCATGCCGGCGCCCATGGCTGATCAGATTGTCGCCACACCGAAGTCCTCGATGTTTGGCGAGCCGGAGCAGCATCAACTGGGCATGCAGCGTTACGCGGAGAGCTGCCATTTCTGCCACGGTGCTTTTGCGGTCGGCGGCGGCGTGATCCCCGATCTTCGTTGGTCAGCGATTTCAGCGAGTGAGCAGGCGTGGGACCAAGTTGTCCGTGATGGCGCGCTCGCTAAGCAGGGTATGGTGGCTTTCTCTGAGCGCCTTAGTAAAGAAGACACCGATGCCATTCGCGCCTACGTGATTCAGCAAGCGTGGCTAGCGGTCGCCAACGGTAACGCCGCCGCGCCAGGTGGCAACTAGTCACCCTCCCTGGGGTAGTTGCGTAACTTAGTCACGCTGGCGGTTTTTTGATGTGAAAAGCCACCAGCGCGGCGGTGACCGCCACGTTCAACGATTCCACGCCGCGTGCCATGGGAATGCTCAGTCGGGTATTCACTAGTGCCTGAGCGGCCGGAGAGATACCCTCTGTTTCGCCACCCAGTACGCACACCATTGACCCCTCAACCTTGAACTCAAACAGCGATTGCTTGGCGTTCGCCTCCAACGCAGCGACGCGATAGCCCTGAGATCGAAGTTTTTCTAATGCGTCGGCCACTGTTTCGCAGCGAATAATAGGCGCTTTGAAGAGATTCCCTGCGGATGCCTTGATCACCAGGGGTCCCATGGAGGCAATGCCTCGCTTGGGGTACAGAATGCCATCGATCCCCGCCGCGACTGCTGACCGAATTATCATGCCGACATTCTGTGGGTTGGTGACGCCGTCCAGTGCCACTCTTCGGGCTGCTGAGGATTGATCCAGAAAAGTGGGCAGTGACGCGAACTGTGGGCAGACCACATCCAGCGCCACCCCTTGGTCTTGACGACCGTTCCTCGAGATGCGCGACAGGGCAAGCCGGTCGTGGTAACGAATCTTTGCACCCCTGCGCTCTGCTTCGGAGATAATTTGCGCGATAATGCCGGCGGGACGATTGCTGTCAGCCAGATGCAGGCAGTGGATCGTCAGCGAGGGGTCCAACAGCGCCTCGAGCGCAGGCTTCCGGCCAAAAAGCGTCAGCCCCGTGTCGGGGTCCCAACTGGTTTTGGATGGCTCGGACATTATTTTTCAGTGAGATTGGTCTATGCGTCAGCTCGTACTCTACACCACGGCAGGCTGCCACCTATGCGAACATGCCGAGGCAATACTCGAAGCTGCGGCGTGCGATTACTCTCCGGTGGAAATCGCGGATGATCTCAGTCTGATGGAGCGCTATGGCGTAAGGATACCGATTGTCCGCGATGAAAAGGGCCGCGAGTTGGGTTGGCCGTTTGACGGCACCCAGCTGGCGTCGTTCCTGGCGTCTTAGGCGCTTTCGTGTTCAGCTGCTGCCGCGTCCACTTTTACAGCCAGCACGTCGCACTCGGCGCCATGCATGACGCCGTCGGTGGTCGAGCCCAACAGCAAAGCCAGACCCCAGCGAGCATGGGTTCCCACGACGATCAAATCCCCGTTGATCGCTTTTGCTTGTGACGGAATTTCTGATTCAGGACGTCCAGTGACCAGATGCCGATTCGCTTCGTCGACACCCAAACCCGAGCAAAGTCGGTCCAGTTGCTGTTTGGCTTGGCTGTGGATCTCCTCCTGGATCGCGGAAAAATCCATGGGGATATCACCACCGTAGGTGATGGCCAGAGGTTCGATGACGTGTAATACGTGCAGCGTTGCTTGGTTAACCCGAGCCAGCGCCGCGGCGCGCTCAATCACAGTTTCGGTTGTCGCGCCCAGATCGACCGCCACGAGAATGTTTTGGTAGGGCATACTTTCGCGCTCGTCAGGTGCCTTATGGGCAAATGTAGTCAAAAAATACGGTTTTGTCTCTCAGGGTAATTATTGTGGTTTATGTTCTGATTTTGCTGGGGTTGGCTGTGGTGATCGCGCCGTTGGTATCGGTCATGCCCAGCAAATCCCAACGTACCAAGGCCGCACTCCGTGATGAGGCAAGAGGGCTTTCCTTTCGCGTGAGCCTGCGTCCCTTGCCGGCTGTGCCTCCGCGATTTCGATTGCAGGTTGCTACAGAACTGGCCTGTTATGAACGGCGCTTGCCGGGATCCTCGCCGGCGCCGAATCATGCTGAGTCGTTTGTTTGCGTTGAGGGCGCGTGGTGGCCAACTCAGGGGGTAGGGAATGCACCAGATTGGCTGGCGGAACTGCCGGAGGGTGCGGTCTATGCGGAACGCGTAGAGCAAGCGGTCAGTATTTTCTGGGATGAGAAAATGGGGTCGGACGGCCTCTCGATGCTGCGCCAAGCCATTGAAAAAATTGATTAATGTTCCGAGATTAAGCGCCGCTGAGGCGCATGGCATTGATTTAATGGGGCCTTGACCCCGCGCGTTTTCGCCCTTATAGATGCCCACCTTCCGGCGTCGGTTGCATGACCGACTTCCTTTTTTCAACATCAGGCAACAGCGTTTTATGGGTAAAGCACTGGTCATTGTGGAGTCGCCCGCCAAGGCGAAGACCATAAATAAATACCTGGGCGAGGACTACATTGTGAAGTCCAGTGTGGGTCACATTCGTGACTTGCCCACCTCAGGTAGCGCAAAGCCCTCGGACCCGAAAGAGCGTGCCGCGCAGGCTGCTATCACCCGCAAGATGGCCCCCGACGAGAAGGCTCGCTATCAGGCGAAGAAAAAGCGAGAGCAGCTGGTGCGCAGGATGGGCATTGACCCGGACAACGGTTGGAAAGCCCGCTACGAAATTTTGCCGGGTAAAGAAAAAGTGGTGAGCGAGCTAAAGAAGCTGGCTAAAACCAGTGACGCGATCTACCTTGCGACTGACTTGGACCGAGAGGGCGAGGCCATTGCCTGGCACCTGCAAGAAGCGATCGGTGGTGACACCAGCCGATACCATCGGGTTGTTTTTAACGAGATTACGCAGAAGGCGATTCAAGAGGCCTTTAAGGAGCCGGGTGAGCTCGACACGGCGCGCGTGCACGCTCAGCAAGCTAGGCGATTTTTGGACCGAGTGGTGGGCTTTGAAGTCAGCCCGCTGCTGTGGGCCAAGGTAGCCCGGGGACTGTCAGCTGGCCGCGTGCAGTCGGTGGCCGTCCGCCTGATTGTGGAGCGCGAGCGCGAAATCCGCGCGTTTGTGCCGGAGGAATACTGGGAAGTTCACGCACTGCTCAAATCGGGTAATATTGAGTCTGTCCGTTTCATGGTCACCCACAGGGGTGGCGAGAAGTTCGAACCCAAAAACGAGGCTGAGGCTGAGGCTGCCGTTGCCGCGATGCGCGACGCTGCATTCTCGGTTACGGATCTGGAGTCACGAAAAACCAGCTCAAAGCCTTCTGCGCCCTTTATTACGTCGACATTACAGCAGGCTGCCAGCACGCGAATGGGCTTTAGCGTCAAGAAAACGATGACGCTTGCGCAGCGTTTGTACGAGGCGGGATATATCACCTACATGCGAACCGACTCGACTAACCTGAGTGACGATGCGGTGAGCGCTTGTAGGGACCTGATAAAAAAGGAGTTCGCTCCCGAATATCTCCCCGACAACCCGATTCGTTACGGGTCGCGAGAAGGCGCGCAGGAAGCGCATGAGGCCATTCGGCCCTCTGATGTGCGATTGCGGAGCAGTCTGCTCTCAGGAATGGATCCTGATGCGGAGCGCCTCTACGACCTGATTTGGCGGCAATTCGTGGCGTGCCAGATGACACCCGCCCGTTATTTGTCAACCACTTTGGTTGTATCGGCAGCCGATTGTCGACTGACAGCAAAGGGGCGAGTGATCGAGTTTGACGGTTTTACTCGTGTTCAACCTCCTGCTGCCAGGAAGGGCGACGATGCCCTGCTTCCGTCGCTTGCGGTCGGTGATGCCCTCACGGTGACCGAATTCGATCCGAAACAGCATTTCACCAAGCCACCCGCGCGTTACGGCGAAGCCAGCCTTGTTCGCGAGCTGGAGAAGCGGGGCATTGGTCGGCCATCAACCTACGCCGCGATCATCTCCACCATTCAGGATCGTGGCTATGTGCGACTGGAGAACCGCCGGTTCTACGCGGAAAAAATGGGCGATATCGTCACAGAGCGTTTGCAGGACAGCTTCAGCGATATACTCGACTATGGTTTCACCGCGACGATGGAGGAACGGCTCGACGAGGTTGCGCAGGGCACGCTGTCGTGGACGGACCTACTGAATGAGTTCTACAGCGACTTCAGCAACTTGCTCGCTCAAGCCGCAAACGACGGTCCGGAAGGGATGCAGCCCAACGACCCAACCCCGACCGGCATACCCTGTGATGACTGTGGTCGGCCCCTGCAGATCCGGACAGCTAGCACCGGTGTGTTCATGGGCTGCTCCGGCTACAACCTGCCACCCAAGGAACGCTGCAAAAAAACCGTCAATCTCATTCCCGGTGACGAGGCGATCAGCGTCGACGCCGACGACGAGGCCGAGTCTCGCTTGTTGCTGAGTAAATGGCGTTGCCCGAGGTGCAACACTGCAATGGACAGCTACTTGATCGACGAATCGCGTAAGTTGCATGTCTGTGGCAACAACCCCGACTGCGATGGCTATGAAGTTGAACAGGGGCAGTTCCGTATCAAGGGCTATGACGGTCCACTGATCGAATGCGATAAGTGCGGTTCCGATATGCAGCTCAAAACGGGGCGTTTTGGGAAGTACTTCGGTTGTACCAACTCAGAGTGCACCAACACGCGCAAGCTTCTGCGCAATGGTGAGGCCGCGCCGCCAAAGATGGATCCCGTACAAATGCCAGAGCTGCAATGTGCCAAGGTTGAAGACCATTACGTGTTGCGCGATGGTGCCTCGGGCATCTTTCTGGCAGCTAGCCAGTTTCCCAAGCATAGAGAGACGCGCCCCCCGTATGTTGACGAGCTGTTGCCTCACCAGGCCGAGATCGACCCCAAGTATCACTTCTTATTCGATGCGCCCCGAACTGACGATCAGGGTAACCGCAGCCAGATCCGTTATAGCCGGAAGACAAAAGAGCAGTACGTGATGTCGGAGCGTGATGGTAAGCCCAGCGGCTGGCGCGCGATGTTCAATGACGGCCGGTGGGTAGAAGAGGGGACCGCAAAGAAACTCAAGGCAAAACGTAAAGCCAAGCCCAAGGCGAAAGCGAAGGCAATGGCAACGGCAAAAAAGCCGGCCACGGATGAGGCCGACGATTGAGTCATCCTCTGGCGTTTGCCAACCAAAGCCTTTATCACGCCGGTATTCTGCTCTCAGCCTGGTCGCACGCTAAAGCGAGCGGCGAGGCACCTGAGCGGGCAATTACGCTCTCCTTCGCTACTCCGGTGCAAGCACGTCTGCTGGATGGTTACGGGTGGTTACTCCTTGCGGCCTGTCGTATCCGTCAAGCTCCTGAGAGCCCTCCACATTCTGTAGATGACCTGCCCCCGCTACCTGCGGGTCTGGTGCACCCGGCGGAAGTGGCTGCCTGCGCGCAGCTGGAGCTGAATGGCTGGATTGCGGATCTCAAGTCGCCTGTTGATCGCCAGCCAACGGTGCGCCCCGCCAGTAGTCTGGCAGTTGAAGTGGTGACCTCTCTCGAGCAGTTTCAAGAGTGGTCGACGCGACTAAAAGATTTGGCTGCGCAGATTGCTGACGCGATTGACGAGTCATGATCGGAGCCAAATCAGGTGGGCTAGTGGCAGATGCCACTTCAGAGTGTTACCGTGGCCTATCTCTGTGCGACTTGACGCATAGCGACTCTGAGAAGAGAGGTTATTGAGTGTCTACATCTTTACTAGAAATCGTTGATTTGGGTGATGGTGAAGTGGTGCTGCAGCGAGTCGAAGGTGATTCCGAGCCGTTGGTCAGTATCCAGTTTTCTGATGAGGCGAACGCCTACCTCATGGGAAACAATCTCGAAATTGCCAAGGTCATGATTCAGGCTGGTATTGAAGCGGCAGCCCAGTTGGCAGAGGTCAACAACATTGAAGTGGAAGCCACCGAAATGTCAGAGACCCGCACGCTACATTGATCCGATGTGCTGATCTAACGGATTAGTAGCGCGCTGACACAACGAAGCAATCTGCTTTGTCTACACTCAAGGAGCCCTGCGAGGATGCTCCGGGGTA
>Ga0160423_10001122_pt1 | contig 22371 bp, 9 predicted proteins | sample CRUFie14St8metaG_FD_108191 | JGI IMG/M metagenome (GOLD analysis project Ga0160423, IMG submission 108191) | Marine microbial communities from the Costa Rica Dome - CRUD Field 142mm St8 metaG | ecosystem: Environmental > Aquatic > Marine > Oceanic > Photic zone | place: Costa Rica: the Eastern...
GCGGCGGGGGCCCGGGATCCCGGCGGCCGTCCGGTAGACTTGGCCCGGGTGTCCTCGCGAGGGAGGACGCGCCTGGCGTCAAGGTCGGTCGCATGGTGCCCCCGTCCCCCCCTCCCTCGTCGAGCCCCCCCCCCCCCCCCCCCGCGCGGAGCCTTCTTTCCTGCCCCCTCCCGAGTGCCCTTCTCGCCGCCGGCTCGCCTGGATAAAGCACTTTTCTTCGGCATCCGCTTGGAAATATTCCCGGAAATCTTGTGTGTTTTCGGACAGGACAGGACATCGATCTGCTGTTCAAAAACGCAGAGGAAAGGTAGTGCCTTGGGCGCGCAGGACGAGCCGAGGTGAGCTTGTGGCGGGGCACCGCGACGTCCCCCCCGGTCGCTCAATTGGACGCGGAGGCCCCCTGAACGCGGCACCCAGGACCCCGAAATCGAACTCAATTGCAATTGCTGGCGTTGGTGACGCCTTCTAGCTTGGAGATGCCACAGGTGTGAGAGAGTTGGGGGCAAACTTTCGAGAGGAGGAGGCATCATGTCGCTGGACCTGTACTACTCCGGGAGCGAGGGCGAGGACTTCGAGCATGACGACGAGTTGGACGAGGAGAAGACCTACGAGGTGTATCGGTCTCTCTCGGTGAAGGTGAAACCGTACTTTGAGTCCACGACAACTTCGCGGTCGACCTCCGCCGCGAAGCGGAGCGGCAAGGACGCCGGGCCGGTTATCGACAAGGAGTTCCGCAAGAAGCTCCACCACATCTTGACCCAGGGAGTTTGGCAGACCAAGGACACCGGGGTCGTGGTGTGCTGCGCTGGGGCGGAGGGGTCGTACAAGATTCTGTACACCGCCCTGGAGAACGGGCTGGTGCTCAAGTGGAGGTGCAAGGGCAAGAAGAGCGACCTGACGGGCGTGCTCAAGGGGCACAAGGGGATGGTCACCAGCGTGCTCACGTACTCGAGCAAGCACCTGAACCTCCCGTACATCGTCTTCACCGGTTCTGCCGACTCCTCCATCAAGCTTTGGGACCCCAAAAGCAGCCAGAGGGTGAGGGAGGGGTCGATCACGGAGGGGGTCTGCGTCCAGACTCTCCAGGGCCACGGAGGAACGGTCACGTGCATGATGCAGGTCCACGACTACGTGCTGAGCGGAAGCACGGACTGCTCCGTTAGAATCTGGCTTCAGACTACGGAGAGGGAGAACTTGCTCTACCCTTGGTTCGAGCAGCTCAGGGTGCTGTCCACCTTCGGGGGCTGGGTCAAGCACTTGTCCTTCTCCAAGACGGAGGACGTGGGCGACAACGGGAGCCTGTGGGTGGCGGACGGGAACGGCTACGTCACCGAGTTTGCCGTGAACGAGTCCAAGGGCCCAACCTTCAAATCAGAGGTTTCGTGGACTTTTGAGTGCCAGAACGAGCGGAGGAGGGACACCCTGCTGCATCAAGTCGCTCAGGACAGGGCCATCATCCAGATTCAGTACGTCGCGGACCAGAACATGCTGATCTCGCTCGCTTATGACTACTGCCTCCGCATCTACGACACGAAAATCTGCAAGTGTCTCCATGTGATCCCCAACCAGAACGGGTGCGCGTTCACCTCGTTTTACTACGACTCCGCTCACAGGGACGTCTTCCTGGCCGACCAGTACGGCTACTTCACGGTGCACGACGCAACGACCGGAAAGTTGATCAGCTGCCAGCGTGTCACGAAGGAGGCCGTTAAGGACCTCAAGTACATTGCGGACGCGAACACGGTTGTGCTTGCCAGCGAGGACGAGATCGAGCTATGGACGGTGAACAGGGAGACGGATTACAAGCTCGTCAGCAGCGGCCACGTTGGGCCCGTGATCTCCATCGTCACCAAGAAGGGGAGCCAGCTCGGCGCCGGGTCGGCAAGGGAGCAGGAGCACCGCATCTTCTCCGCCTCCCTGGATAACACCATTCGGATGTGGGATCCTTATGACATGTGCTGCACCAGGGTTCTTAAGGAGGACAGGAGCGAGATTAGCGCCATCACCTGCCTGCGGAGCAAGTCCAAGATCGTGAGCGGCCACGACGATGGGTCGCTGAGGCTTTGGAACCTGGACACGGGGAGCACCACCAACCTGAGAGAGCACTCCAACACGGTGACGTGTTTGATCACAGCGTGCTTTGAGGGTAAGGACGAGGAGCTCGTGCTCTCGGGCTCCTTCGACGGGTACGTCTGCGTGTGGGACATGCAAAAGAAGCCGACGAAGGGCATCATCCCGCACATGCTCACCAAGTTCCAGGCCAGCGTGGAGGCTGAGATACTGTGCTTGCTTCACGACAGCAACAAGAACGTCATCGTTAGCGCCGGTAACGACACTTGCGTTAGGGTTTGGTCGGAGGCCTACGAGCCGCTTGGGGTCCACTCGGGCCACGCGGAGGCGGTGACGTGCCTCGCACTGGACGGAAACTTCTTGTTCTCGGGGAGTGAGGACTTTTCCGTCAAAGTGTGGGACACGGTGCCCTCGAGGGAGGGGGGGGGGCTGTCCCACTTCGGGGGCGGCAGCACCCTGGTGAAGACTCTGGTCGGCCACAAGCGGACGGTGACGAGCGTGGAAATCGAGCCGTCATCGGGCTACCTGCTCTCGTGCGGCATGGACGGCCTGCTCAACATCTGGGATTACGGCAAGGGCCAGATCCTGAAGACCTTTGGTCACCGGGAGGAGCTCAGGTGCATGGTAATGCGGGCGGACAAGAGCGAGGTGATGGTGGGCACGATGCAGGAGAACATATTGCGGTTCCCGTTGGAACTGGAGAAGCTCGAGACGCTTGGGAGTCAGGCGGGGGACGCCGAGGAGGGCGCGGAGGCCGATTCGTAACGCAATCTTGTCATTTCCAAGACAATTTTCGTACACAAGATTTCCAACATTTCCCAAAATTATACGATTTTCGTTTCAGCATTGACCGCTGTTCGCAAGGCAGTCGTACACGTCGTGTAGATTTGCCCTTTTGGGTGCCGGGCCCCAGGGGGGTTTGAATTTCGCAGTTCTCCAGGACACTGCCACTAGCCAGCACAGGGAGGAGCACCCCAACAAGGCACCCAATTGCGCGAGGCGGGCGCCCAGGAAGGTAGAGAAGAGAGCGGCGCTCTAGGCACTGCTTTCTTTGCGAACCCTTCCGGCTATCGCTTCGTTTCCAGGCGACAATGGTAAGCCCTTGTCCAAGACACGATCTTGGCCTTGGGCAATTTGCGAGAACCGGTCGGACTCGCCCCGGGGACAGGCCAACACCCGGCAGCGATGCAGGCCTCGGTGCCTGCGACTGCCGACCTCTTGGACCTCATCACGACCGGCTCGAATTGGATCTCCCGTTCCCCTTCACCCCTCCCTTGTGTCCTTGGACACTGACCTGGTCTCTTCTCCTTTTCTCGTCCTGAAACCTGCTGCTATCCAGTCTGTTACGTGGGAGCTCGCGGAGCTGAGGACGGGCAGCCAGCCCGAGCCTCGTTCTGGGCACACGTTTACGAACGTGGGCAACAAGAACATCCTCTTCGGCGGCTTTGGCAGGAAGAATGGCGTTGCGTCCACCTTCAGCGACGTGTGGATGTTGGACATTCAGTCCCCGGACCTCCTGGTCTGGAACGAGTCCAAGACCTCCAGCGTCACCGGTGGCGGGGAGATGCCCCTGCCGAGGTCCCACCACACCGCCGTCGCCATCTCGGCCAACAGGCTTTTGATCTTTGGCGGGATCAACACCAGGACGAGGTACGACGACGTGTGGATCCTTGAGATCCAGGGCGACAAGGGCGTCTGGATCAAGCCACACGTGGAGGGCCCTACCCCTCCCGCAAGGAGCCACCACACCTGCGCGTTCAGGAACAACGTGGTGTACCTCTTCGGAGGGTACGGCGGGCACGGGAAGGCCTACGACGACCTGTGGACCCTCTCCCTCGGCGATGATGACACTCCCATGACCTGGACCTTGGCCGAGCCCAAGGGCCACGGCCCGAGCCCAAGGTTCAACCACACCATCGCCTACTTCCCGAACAATTTGGTTATCAGTGGCGGTAGGGACAACTCCCAGACCTTCAGGGACATGCACTTGCTGGACTTGGAGACGATGACGTGGCAGGACGCTGCGACCAACCCCAGCCTGGCGGTTGGAATCTGCAACAACGTCTGCAGTGCCATTGAGAGCGTGCCAAACTACAAGCTCTTCACTTTTGGAGGCAAGAAGGGAATCATGGACTACATCAACTCGGTCGACGTCATGGACTGCGGCCAGCTCGTGTGGAACACCATGAATGTGATGGGCAAGCCCCCCTGCCCAAGGGAGGACACCGCTTGGATCTACGACAACATGTCGTGCTGCCTGGTGGTCTTCGGAGGGTGGGCAAACAGGTGGATGGGTGACACGTGGAAGCTGAACATCTCCGCCATCATCGGACCGCCTTACGCTTGCATGAGGATCACGCCCAACGACGGGCCCGTCTTTGGAGACACTGAGCTCAAGATCTCTGGACTGCAGTTCAGGCAGTCGCCAAAGATCGAGGTTAGGTTTGGCTCTGGCAAGCACGAGGTCACCGTTCCCGGTACCTTTGTGGACCAGAACACGATCACGTGCACCACCCCGAACTACGAGAAGTTCGGTGCCATGGAGGTCGACGTTCGCGTCAGCATCTCTGGAGAGGGCTGGACTGTGAACAAGGTCAGGTTCCAGTACTTTGCCAACACCGCGGCCAAGAACTGTCTGGCCTTTGGCCCTGGCATCCTGTCGAACGGCCTCTTTGGCGTCGACATGCCGTTCCTCATCCAGTCCAAGGACACTTGCAACTCCAAGCGCATCACTGGGGGCGACAAGTTCCTTGTTGAGGTTGTGAACAAGGACGACGCCAAGGTCAAGGGCGACGTCAAGATCGAGGACTTGATGAACGGGCTCTACGAGGTCAACTACACGGTGCCGAGGCCAGGAAAGTACGTGGTCTCGATCTGCCACGACGACTTGGACGAGGACACAAAGTCCGGTAACGTCGAGCTCATCCACATTAGGGGTTCCCCCTTCGAGGTGGAGCTGGAGAACCCTTGGTCCTACCCAACGGTCGAGGGAGACGTTCCGGAGAAGGCGCCCAAGACAAACCTCTGCCCGGTGGCCAACTCCTTTGCTCTCATGGGTGAGGACGACATCTCGATCTTGGCGCCGGAGGGCGGCAACTGGACTTGGAAGAAGTCGGAGGTCGAGGGAACCGCACCGGCCAAGCGCACGGACGCTTCCATCGCTTCCATCGGCAACGAGATCATCATCTTTGGCGGCAAGACCGAGGAGGGCGACACCCTGAACGACGTCCACGTGCTGAAGAAGACGGAGAACGTCCTCAAGTGGTCCGCGATCACAGACGTCTCTGCGCCGAGCGAACCCGCGACGCCAATGGCCAAGCCCTCGACCCCTCCGAAGGAGGAGCCAAAGCCCGAGGCGGAGGACAAGCCGGAGGCCGAGACGGAGGACAAGCCAGAGGCCGAGGAGGCCGCGGCGGAGGACGCCGCCAAGGAGGAGGATGCCGGCGGCGAGAAGGAAGAGGGCACTGCGGAAGAGGGCGCCGAGGAGAAGGAAGAGGCAGAGGCGGCGGAGGGAGAGGCCAAGGAGTCCACCGAGGGCGCCGACGAGTCCGAGCCCGCCAAGGAGGCCGAGCCCGCAGCCGAGGAGGCCGAGCCCCAGGCCGCCAAGGAGCCGGAGCCGGAGCAGGAGCCAGAGGTCCCTGCCACCCCCACTCCCAAGGAGCTCAAGACTCACGACCCGTCCAAGCCCCAGCCGAGGATGAGCGCGGCGTGCTGCACCCTGAAGTCCAAGAACCAGTTCTTCATCTTTGGAGGTGTGGACGACGAGAACGTGGTGTCAGACCACGGTTTCCTCGAGGGCTTTGATAAGGGCAACCTCAAGTGGTCCAACCCCAAGGTCGCGGATGCGGAGTGGGAGCGCAGGAAGGGATACCTGGCGGCCTGCTCGGGTGGCAAGGTCTACATCTTCGGCGGAGTCTCCACTAACGAGGAGACCGAGGAGCAGACCTACCACAACGACGTCTTTGAGGTATCGATCCAGGCCAAGGACACATGGGCCACCACCCCCATTGAGCTCAAGGGGGAGGTCCCCAGCGCTAGGGTTGGCTCGCTTTTCTCGCCATTCGGTTTGGGCAAGCTCATCCTCTTTGGCGGGACCAACCAGGCCGGGGAAAAGCTCTATGACGCGTACATCTATGAGATCAAGTCGAGTACGTTCACGAGGGTCTTCTGCGCTGACCCTGGCCTGCTTCCTAAGGACGGGGCCATTCTCGCCATCCACGGCAGCAAGATCCTCACCCTCGCTGCCGGGGAGGAAGGAAAGTATGACGCCCTGAGCACCCTCGACCCCGAGGATGTCAGGGAGAGGTACTCCTTCACCTCGATCATGCAGAAGTTCACCACCAACAACCTGGACGAGCTCGAGTCCTGGGTCGCCAAGATGAATGCCGGCCTTCAGCTTGCCGACAACCTCGAGGGCGTTGCGCAGGACTTTTCTAAGCTCCTGCAGGTGATGGGGGCTCTGTTTGAGATCAAGTCCGCCAAGGGTACCAAGGAGCTTCTGCTGGACCAGGTCAAGGAGACCCTGCAGGTTCTGGGGCCCTCGGCCATGGGAAGCTCCAAGAAGAAGGCCCAGCTCGCGGAGATCGAGGAGCTGTGGGAGACCGTTTTGGAGGCCGCCCCTCTGGTCAAGGCCAGCGTGCAGACCATCCAGGATGTGGAGGGCGAGAGGATCAAGAAGGACATCGCGGACTTTGCCGTGAAGGTCAAGGACTTCAGGAAGGCCTTCACAGACAGGAACTTTTTCAAGTTCGACAATGGCTGGGATGCTTCGTACTCTGAGCTTGACGGTGCCGTCACGAGATTGAGTCCCTCAACGAGGAGCTGTACAAGTTCAAGAGGCTGGCGGATCTCTTTGAGTTCCCCGAGGTCATCGCGCCCATTGCCGAGACAATCGACAACTGCCAGGCCGACCTGGGCGTCCTCAGGAGCGTGTGGACGACCACGCAGAAGTGCGAGACTCAGTTCAGCGAATGGAGGAAAACCACCTGGACCGAGATCAAGACGGATGTCATGGAGATGGGAACCAAGGGCTTCATCAAGGAGATCAAGGCCCTGCCCCAGAGGGCCAGGGCTTACGACGTGTACTCTGGAATCGAGAGGAGCGCCAAGAACTTCCTCATCTGCATTCCGCTTGTTGCGGACCTGTCCTCGCCAGACATGAGGGATAGGCACTGGCAGCAGCTCATGGAGAAGACTGGAGTCAAGCTGGTCATTGACGCCAACTTCAAGCTGGACGACTTGCTGGCCTTGGAGCTCCACAAGTACGAGGACGACGTCAGCGAGATCGTGGACAGGGCCCAGAAGGAAGCCAAGATGGAGAAGTCGCTCTCCGTTCTCAAGGAGACTTGGAAGACAGTGGAGTACCTGTTTGCGCAGCACAAGAGCACCAATGTGTACACCATCAAGATGTCCGAGGAGACCGTGGAGACTCTGGAGGACAACCAGGTGTTGGTGCAGGGCATGATGGCCAACAGGTACATGGACACTTTCAGGGACGAGATCACCGGGTGGAACAAGACCCTCGCGTCTGTCGCCGACGTGTCTCAGATCATGATGGAGATCCAGAGGACCTGGGCCTACCTCGAGGCCCTCTTCATCCACTCGGATGAGGTGAAGAAGGAGCTGCCGGAGGCCGCCGACCAGTTCAAGAAGATCGACCAGAAGATCAAGGAGGTCCTGGGAACCATGAACACGACCAAGAACGTCGTGCAGTGCTGCACCAAGATCCCCCTGAGCGACCTCGAGGCGGAGCAGAAATCGCTCGAGTTTTGCGAGAAGGCGCTCAGCGACTACATGGAGAGCAAGAAGAGGGCCTTCCCAAGGTTCTACTTTGTGTCCACCGCAGAGCTCTTGGACATCCTGTCCAACAGCAACGAGCCCGCCAATGTGCAGAAGCACATGTCCAAGTGCTTCCAGGCCATCGGGTCGCTCAAGCTGGACAACGACAAGCCTCCACCGGGAACCAGGCCATCTGGCCTGGGAATGATCTCCTGCGTCGGATCCGAGGAGGTTGAGTTCAAGACCCCAATCAAGCTCGACGGAAAGGTCGAGGAGTACATGAACGCCACTGTGGCCAAGATGAGGAGCGAGCTCAGGGGCTACTTGGACGACTCCATCAAGGCCTACCCCTCCAAGGCCAGGACGGAGTGGGTCTTCGACTGGCCTAGCCAGCTCACACTGGTGGTCAACCAGGTGTTCTGGACCCACGAGGTGGACGAGGCCTTTGCCAACATGGCCAAGGACAAGGATTCGCTCAAGAAGTACAGCGAGACTCAGGTGAAGCAGCTCACCGATTTGATCGCGCTGACCAGGACCGAGCTCCCCAAGCCCAAGAGGACCAAGGTCATGAACATGATCACCATTGACGCCCACAGCAGGGACATTGTGAACAACATGGTCGAGGCCAAGGTGGACAAGGCGGACGACTTTTTGTGGGCCTCCCAGCTCAAGACCTACTGGGACAAGGACATCAACGACTGCAGGGTCGGGGTGTGCGACGCCAGCTTCCCTTACGGGTACGAGTACCTCGGAAACGGCGGCAGGCTCGTCATCACTCCGCTCACGGATAGGATCTACATCACCGCGACGCAGGCGTGCTGGCTTTGCCTAGGTACTGCGCCCCAGGGCCCCGCCGGAACCGGAAAGACTGAGACCACCAAGGACCTGAGCGCCCAGCTCGGAAAGGGAATCTACGTCTTCAACTGCTCCCCCGAGATGGACTACAGGACCATGGGCGACATCTTCAAGGGCCTTGCCGCCAGCGGGTCCTGGGGATGCTTTGACGAGTTCAACAGGCTCATCCCTGAGGTGCTGAGCGTGTGCAGCGTGCAGTACAAGGCCGTGTGCGACGCCCAGAGGAAGAAGGCCGCCCTGCCCGGCAGGGGACTCGAGTACATCGACAAGGAGGGCACCAAGCACGAGGCCGTCAAGGACTACAAGTTCCTTGCAGCTGACGGTGTGGAGATGCCCCTTGAGGAGGGCTGCTCGGGCTACATCACCATGAACCCAGGGTACATTGGCAGGGCTGAGCTCCCAGAGTCCCTCAAGGTGCTCTTCAGGCCCATCACCGTGGTGGTGCCGGATAGGCAGCTGATCATGGAGAACATGCTCATGGCAGAGGGCTTCACCGAGGCCGACATCCTTGCCAAGAAGTTCGCCTCCTTGTACTACCTCCTGGAGGACCTCCTGTCCCCTCAGAAGCACTACGATTGGGGACTGCGTGCCATCAAGTCTGTCTTGGTGGTCGCGGGAACCTTGTTGAGGTCTGTGGAGGGCCAGGCCGAGGCAGACGTTCTCTTCAGGGCCCTCAGGGACTTCAACGTGCCAAAGATCCTGGACAGCGACATGCCCGTCTTCATGGGCTTGCTGAAGGACCTCTTCCCTGGTGTCGACCCCCCAAGAGCCCAGGACCACGCCTTCGAGGAGGTCATCAAGACGGTGGCCGAGGAGAAGGGCCTGGTCTGCGACGACGAATTCCAGCTCCGTGTCGTTCAGCTCTCGGAGCTTATGGCCATCAGGCACTGCATCTTCCTCATGGGACCCTCCGGGGTGGGGAGGACCGAGTGCTACCGCACCTTGGCCCACGCTCTGGAGAGGGGCTGCGACACCCCTTCCAACACCTACCTGGCTGTGAACAACAAGAAGAAGGTGCACATCTCGGATCTGAACCCAAGGCCGTGTCTACCACCGAGCTCTACGGGTACATTGAGCTCTCCACCAGGGAGTGGAAGGACGGAATCCTGAGCAACACGATGAGGGACATTGCCAACTCGCAGGACGATGACCCAAAGTGGATCATCTTGGACGGAGACCTGGACGCCAACTGGATCGAGTCGATGAACTCGGTCATGGACGACAACAGACTGCTTACCTTGCCCTCCAACGAGAGGATCAGGGTGGAGCCCCACACCAAGCTCGTGTTTGAGATCAGGAACCTCAAGTTCGCGACCCCAGCGACAGCCACGAGGGCCGGAATCCTGTACATCTCGGAGTCCACCCAGTGGGAGAACATGGTGGCCAGCTGGGTCAACAGGGTGATGCCCGCCTACGCCAAGGCAGCAAAGTGGGTCGGACCCCTCTCAGCCCACGACCTGGGTGAGGGATCTCTTCGCCAAGTACGTCCCAGCCACCCTGGAAGCCATCAGAAAGAACTTTTCGTACATCACCCCTCTGCCAAAGATGAACCTGGTGAGCACGCTCACCAACATCCTGGAGGGCCTCTTTACCGCGGAAAACCTCTCCAACAAGTCGGAACAGGTCCACTTCGAGCAGTACTTTTACTTCGCGATGATCTGGGCCTTTGGAGGTGGGCTGTCCACTAAGGACGGAATCGATTACAGGAAGAAGTTCGACAAGTGGTTCAAGCAGACTTGGACCACGGTGAAGCTCCCAAAGGGCACCATCTACGACTTCGCGGTGGACTCCAAGCAGCAGAAGTTCAAGCAGTGGGACTCTGCGTCCACGGTGGACTTTGACTCGAAGACCATGAACATGGCTCGTGTCTTTGTTCCCACCGTGGAGACCTCAAGCCTGATCTTCTTCATGGACATGATGCTGAAGGCAAGGAAGCCCATCATGTTTGTCGGCCCAGCGGGCTCGGGCAAGACGCAGGTCGTGAAGGGAAGGCTGGGTGCGCTCAACCCCGAGGAATCGCTCTTCCAGACCATCAACTTCAACTACTTCACGGATGTCATCACCTTCCAGAAGACCTTGGAGTCCACCTTGGAGAAGAAGGCTGGAATCAACTACGCGCCACCCGGGACCAAGAAGTTGGTGTACTTCATCGATGACATGAACATGCCAAAGCTCGACAAGTATGACACTGCAATGCCTTTGTCTCTGATCAGGCAGCACCTCGGCTGGGGACACTGGTTCGACAGGACCAAGCTGACCTACAAGAACATCAACAACACGCAGTACGTGGCTTGCATGAACCCAACCGCCGGGTCTTTCATCATCAACCCTCGTCTGCAGAGACTCTTCATGACTCTCGCCGTTGAGTTCCCTTGCCAGGAGTCCCTGATGAAGATCTTCGGCACCTTCTTGCAATCCCACCTGGAGAAGTCCGGTTTTGGCGAGGAGTGCGAGCAGATGGGCACCAAGATCATCCAGGCCGCCCTCACCCTACACAACAAGGTGTGCAGCACCTTCAGGAAGACGGCAGTGAACTTCCACTACGAGTTCAACGTCAGGCACCTCACCAATCTCTTCCAAGGACTGTTGCTCGCCACCCCGGAGAACTACCCCACCACCTCCAAGCTCTGCAAGCTCTGGCTCCACGAGTCGGAGAGGGTGTACGCGGACAGGCTGGTGGATGCGCAGCATCTCCAGGCCTACAACAAGCAGGCTGAGGCTGTCGCCAAGAAGTTCCTGAACATCGACGACATTGGCGAGTACTACAAGGCCAAGGACGCCAAGCCCCTGCTCTTCTCGGCACTTGGGTCGGGCAGCGGGTATGACGAGATCAAGTCCCTCCAGGCCCTGAACACCACCCTCGTGGCTGCGCTGAACGAGTACAACGAGACCAACGCCGTAATGGACCTTGTGCTCTTCGAGGACGCCATGAAGCACGTGTGCAGGATTGGCCGCATCATCCTCAACCCTGGTGGCCATGCTCTGCTGGTCGGTGTCGGCGGAAGCGGAAAGCAGTCGCTTGCCAAGCTCGCTGCCCACCTGTGCGGCTATGACGTCGCCAGGATCGTGATCAGCGGCAATTACGGCATCAACAACCTCAAGGAAGACTTGCAGGTGATGTACAAGAAGGCTGGGCTCCAGGACTGCGGTATGATGTTCCTGCTTCAGGACAGCCAGATCACCGATGAGAGGTTCATGGTGCTGATCAACGACCTGCTCGCGTCGGGAGACATTTCTGGCCTCTTCCCGCAGGAGGACAAGGATGAGATCGTAAACTCGATCAGGATGCAGGTCAAGGCCGCCGGCATCGTGGACACCACGGACAACTGCTGGGAATTCTTCCTTGACCGCATTAGGGCCAACCTCCACGTCGTTTTCACTGCCTCGCCTGTTGGAGACGACCTCAGGATCAGATCCCAGAGGTTCCTCGCCCTGATCAACTGCACGGTCATCGACTGGTTCCAGCCCTGGCCCGAGCAGTCCTTGCTGGATGTCGCGAAGAAGTTCATGCAGGATGTGGAGATGGTCGAGTCGGAGGACGATGCGACCAGCGAGAAGATCAGGCAGGGAATCGTGGAGTTCATGCCATACTCTTTCGCGCTGGTGGGCAAGACCTCGCAGGCTTACCTCGCCCATGAGAAGCAGCACGTGCACACCACCCCCAAGTCCTTTTTGGAGCTCATCAAGCTCTACAAGTCTCTGCTCGCGAAGAAGAGGCAGATGTCCAAGGAGGCCATCGAGAGGCTTGAGAACGGAGTGAACAAGATTGAGACAACCTCGAGCATCGTGGATGTCCTGGTCGAGGAGGCGAATGCTAAGGCCATCGAGGTTGAGGAGAAGGTCGTGAGCTCGGACGCCTTTGCCGAGAAGGTCGGGATCGAGAAGGTAAAGGCCAACGAGGAGAACGAGGCCGCACAGATCGAGGAGGAGAAGTGCTCCATCATCGCCAAGGAGGTCATGGAGAAGCAGGCGAGCTGTGAGGCCGACCTCGCGGCCGCCGAGCCCCTGGTCGCCCAGGCTGAGGCTGCCCTGGACACCCTCAACAAGAAGGACCTGGGCGAGCTGAAGAACCTGAAGAAGCCGCCCTCGGGCGTGGATGACGTTACCGCGGTTGTCCTGATCTTGCTGCAGAACAACCCCAAGGACAAGTCCTGGGGTGCGGCGCAGATCATGATGAAGAATGTGGACAAGTTCATCGATCAGCTCAAGAACTTCAAGCCACTCATCGACGAAGGCAAGGTCGCCAAGAAGAATGTCGAGGCCTGCAGGCCCTACATCCAGCTCCCTCACTTCAACAAGGAGATCATGGGCAACAAGTCCAAGGCCGCGGCCGGCCTGTGCGAGTTTGTCATCAACATCGTGATGTACTACGACGTGGTGTCGATGGTGGAGCCAAAGAGGCAGGAGCTCGCTGAGGCAAACGCCAAGCTGGAGGGCGCCAACACCAAGCTCAAGGCCGTCAGGGAGAAGGTCCAGGCTCTCAACGAGATGGTCGAGGACCTGGAGAACCAGTTCAACAAGGCCATCGCCGACAAGGAGGCCGCCATTCTCGAGTCGGAGAGGTGCAAGACGAAGCTGGCCTTGGCAAACAGGCTGATCAACGCCCTTGCCGCCTCGGCCGCGCTGTGGAAGGAGACTGTTGGCACTATGAAGGTCGAGTACGACGTTCTGGTCGGAGACGTGCTCTTCTTCTCAGCCTTCTGCTCGTACGCGGGTCCGTTCACCTCGAAGTACAGGGCCGAGCTGATTAACGACTGGCACCAGTTCATCGACTCGAAGGGAATCCCAATGACCCCTGGCCTCACCGATCCCCTCAAGGTCATGATTGACGCAGCCACCGTTGCCTCTTGGGTCAGTGAGGGCCTCCCCAGCGACCCAACGAGTGTGCAGAACGGCGCCATCCTTACCAACTCGGAGAGGTGGAGCCTGATGCTCGACCCCCAGCTCCAGGGTATCGCCTGGATCAAGGGAAGGGAGGTCAAGAACGACCTCCAGGTCACCAGGCTGTCCAACCCCAAGATCGTCTCCACGCTGGAGTTTGCCATTGAGAACGGCCAGAGTGTGCTCATCGAGAACATTGAGGAGACCTTGGACGCCGTGCTGACCCCAGTCATCACCAGGAGCTTCTTCAAGAAGGGAAGGAGCCTTTACGTCAAGCTCGGGGACAAGGAGCTCGAGTTCAACCCCAACTTCAGGCTCTTCATTCACACCAAGCTGAGCAACCCCCACTACCCACCTGAGATCCAGGCGGAGACCACGCTGATCAACTTCACGGTGACGGAGAAGGGTTTGGAGGACCAGCTGTTGGCCCTGGTGGTGAACAAGGAGAAGCCCGAGCTTGAGGAGACCAAGGCCGAGCTCATCGCCCAGAACAACGAGTACACCATCAAGCTGAAGGACCTTGAGTCCGGCCTGCTGCAGAAGCTCGCTGACGCAGAGGGGGATATCACCGAGGACATCGAGCTCATCGAGTCCCTCGAGGACACCAAGCGCGTGTCGGACGAGATCAAGGCCAAGGTGGAGGAGGCCGTGTCCACGGAGGAGAAGATCAACACTGCGAGGGAGAAGTACAGGGACGTGGCCAGCAGGGGCGCCATGCTCTTCTTCATCCTCAACTCACTCAACAAGATCCACTCGTTCTACCAGTTCTCCCTCAACGCCTTTGTGGTCGTGTTCATCAGGGGAATCGACAACTCCAACATCCAGCCCAAGTCGGGCTTCTTGCGGAAGATGTCCTTCCAGGCCGTGGTCAGGAAGGCGACAAAGAAGTTCAACTGGAACGGCGACCTGCTCAGGAGCTTGGTGCCTAGTGCAAAGAACAAGCAGAAGAAGAAGGCGCCCACCCCGGAGCTCAGCCCAGAGCAGCTGGCGGCCAGGCTCACCAAGCTCATTGACACAATCACCTTCACCGTCTTTGAGTACACCAGGCGCGGGCTGTTCGACCGCGACAAGCTCACGGTCAGCACGCTCTTTCCCTCACCATTTTGCTGAAGAATGGCGAGATCACGGCGGATGAGAACGCCATGCTTTGCAATAGCAAGAAGGCCGGGTCAGTGCCGCCAATCACCGATGAGCTCTCCATGTGGATGAGCGACTCCCAGTGGTCCGTGGTGGAGCCCCTGAGCAAGATCCCGGCCTTTGCCAACTTTGCCAAGGACATGGAGAAGAACTCGGACGAGTGGAAGGACTGGTGCTCCCTGGACCAGCCGGAGAGCGTAACAATGCCAGGCGACTGGAGCCACAAGCTTGGGGACTTCCAGAAGCTCCTCATCATCAAGGCTCTCAAGCCAGAAAGGCTCACCAGTGCGCTGTCCAAGTTTGTCGAGAAGTCTATGGGCAAGGAGTACATCAACCAGGAGCCCTTTGACGCTAGCAAGATGATGACGGAGACCTCCCAGTCCACCCCGGTCTTCTTCACGCTCTTCTCTGGGTACTCGCCCAGCAAGGAGATTGAGGCCATTGCGGACCAGTACGGCAACACCCTGCAGAATGGCAAGCTGACCATCATCTCCATGGGACAGGGACAGGAGAAGCCCGCCGAGGCCATCTTGGACAAGTACATGGAGGAGGGAGGATGGGTCTTCCTGGATAACGTCCACCTGATGAAGGGCTGGCTTCCCACTCTGGAGAGGAAGCTTGAAGTCGCCGCGGAGAATGGACACATGGCCTTCAGGTGCTTCTTGTCCGCCGAGCCCATTGCGGGCAACCCCCACGCTAAGATCGTCCCAGAGTCTATCCTCCAGGGATGCATCAAGATCTCCAACGAGCCTCCTAGCGACATGAAGTCCAACTTGAGGCGTGCCTTCGGAGCCTTCAACCAGGAGCTCTTTGACAAGTTCGAGGAGCCAAAGAAGCAGACTGCTTTCAAGTCTATCCTCTTTGGGCTGTGCTTCTACCACTCCCTCCTGTTGGGAAGGAAGAAGTTCGGCGTTGGAATCGGAACTGGCACCGGGTCCGGTCTCGGGTTCTGCAGAGGCTACAGCTTCAACATGTCTGACCTCACCACCTGCGCTGACGTGCTCTACAACTACATTGTCGCCAACCAGGAGGTTCCTTGGGACGACTTGAGGTACATGTTTGGCGAGGTCTTCTACGGCGGATGGATCACCGACGCCATGGACAGGAGGTGCTGCGTGACGTATCTTGAGGTCCTCTTCAGGCCAGAGCTGCTTCCGGACGGCAACTCGTCTCCGAACATGGAGCTCGCCCCTGGGTTCAGGGCCCCCTACCCAACGGACTACGCCTCCCTGAAGAACTACATCGAGACTGCGCTGCCAACCGAGTCTCCTGTGATGTACGGCCTCCACCCCAACGCCGAGATCTCGTTGCTGACGGCGGAGAGGGAGATCCTCTTTGGCACAATTTCTGAGATCAGCGGAGACGACGGCGGGTCTGGCGGCGGCTCAAAGGGCTCTGATGTCGTGCAGCGCGATTTGGAGCGCTTCATGCAGATGCTCCCCGATGCCCTTGACATGATCGACATTGAGAGCCGCGTGAAGTCCAAGACGCCTTACGTGATCTGTGCCCTGCAGGAGGCCGCGAGGCTGAACAACCTCTTTGCCGTGATGAGGAAGTCGATGGACGAGCTTCAGCTCGGACTGGAGGGTGCGCTGAACATGAGCGCCGAGATGGAGGCCCTCTCCGCTGGAATCGCCTCTAACTCTGTCCCCGCGCTATGGATGTCCCAGGTGTCCACCAGAATTCAGGAGGTCTACTCGCTGAGTGCCTGGTACGCCGACATCCTCAAGAGGGAGGAGCAGCTCAAGATCTGGACCAAGGGCGACCTCTCGCTGCCGACCAGCGTGTGGCTCCCCGGCCTGTTCAACCCTAAGGCTTTCATCACCGCGGTGATGCAGACCTACGCCAGGACCAACAAGCTCCCTCTGGACGTGATGAAGTTCATGACCGATGTGACCACCAAGGTCGACCCAAGCCAGATCCCCGAGGCCCCGAGCGAGGGTGCCTACGTGCACGGCCTGTGCATCGAGGGGGCGAGGTGGGACAAGGCCAGCGGTTCGCTCAGGGACTCCATTCCTGGGGAGCTCCACACCCCAATGCCAGTCATCTGGGTCAAGCCGGTTACAGCGGACAAGTTCACTCTCAAGTCCTTCTACGCGTGCCCCGTGTACACCAACATGCAGAGGGCGAACGTGTACTCGCCAATGGTGAGCACCTTTACTCTGAGGACCAAGGAGGCCCCACACAAGTGGGTCCTGGGATCCGTGGCACTCTTGCTGCAGGACGACCTCTCCGCCTGAGTTTGTCTGGCGGGAGAAAGGAATTCAAAAATTCACTTTTAACGACTTAAATGGAAATATCATAAATATCTTTACACAAAACAATGCCAACGAACCAACGCCCCCCCTGCGCACGCCTCGTATCGTTAGCCGCTTCTTTATACTGAAACTCCTCTTCAGCGTCCCCCCCTCTTCTCAAACGTAGAACTTCCAGACTTAAATGTCCAGCTGGCTCATCTGCTCCTCCGTGCAGTTCGTCTGCATGGGCTGAGCCCCAGTCGAGTCGTGGGCGGGCCGGCTCCCGGATTGCGACCCACCCACCGCCCTGTTGTGCAGCAGCGCCCTCTTGACCGGGCTGCTCAGGGGGCTTGAGTGGCCAAACCGGTGCCGGTTTTTAAGTGCGAGACCCTGGTTTGAGGAGAAAAGACAGAGAAGAAGGACAGAGGGGTCAGTTCCCTGTGCGATGCGGGATGGTCTCCGAAGGAGGGAGGGGGCGGGATTCTTTCCTTACCTTGAGGTCGACCGGTACGGGCTCCGGGGTCTCGCTCTCCACGGCATCTAGCTCCTGGTGCAAAAAGTTCGTCAGCGCCTGCCTCTGCGCTGCGCAGGTCTGGATGTTCTTGTTCGCCTCCACCCACTCCAACACCTTCTCCAGGGCGTCCTGCACGCCTGCGAGGTAGGACTGCTTCTGCTGGGCTTGAGCCTGGGCGAACCGCGAAAAGAAAAAAGAAAAGACGGAGTTGGCGTCAGAGAGCATGTTTTTCGCGATTCGAGCGCGGAAGGGAAGACCCTGGTTTCCTCTTTCGTTTCCGGCCGGGAACAGGGATCCCACCGAAACCGCACGGCCCGCGGGGCCGCCATATTCTCCCTTCAGCCCTAGCGCCTCTCTCTCTCTCGTGCGTGCATGAAAAGACTCAAAACTCGGTCGGGGGGGCGGACGCACCTGGGTGTAAAGCAAAGACACTGCGTTCGCCGCGCTGCTGAAGGTCTTGTACATCTTCCTGTCCGCCTCGTCGAGGGACCGCGTCACCCTCCTCCTCTTCCCCATGCTGGCCTCGTTTCTCTCTCTCTCTCTCTCTCTCTCTCTCTCTGCTGCTCGTATAGCGCCACTCGTTTCTTTGCACTTCTTTGCCGCGAGGCCTCGGGAATGGGCCAAAATCTGATGGCAGATGCTGACGAATCTCTTTTGGAGACGGAAGGGGGCGGGGGCGGGGGGGATAATGAAGGTGGCAATGGAGGAGAGGTGCTTAGACGCGACGCGACGCTACGCTACGCTCGGGGCCCGACTACGATGGGGTGAACATAAATACGTTTTTAAATAAACAGCCTTGAAGCCTCGAAGAGCCTTAGGGGGGGAAAACCAGCCGCCCCGAAGCCCAAGGACTTTTTTTTTTGGCGGGCGGGGGCTCACTTTCCGCCCTTCTTGAATCCGTCCTTCATCCTCTTGGCCATGTCCTGCACAGCCTTGACCTGCTGGACGTAGAAGTTGGCCTCGTTGTAGTTCGCGGTCACGTCCGCGACCGTCCTGGCGGCTCCGGTCCAGAACCTCCTCAGCGTTCCCTTGGCGAACAGGTTGGGCCCCGTGTACACGGGCTTTGGTGCGCTGGCCCACGACTGAGGCGCGGGGTAGTTCACCACGGGCTTGGTCAGGGGCTCCATGGGCGCCACCACGACGCCACCCTGGGCGGTGACCTCGGGCTCCTCTCCCTCGCAGAAGGTGAGGGAGAAGGATTCGATCTTGGGGGTGTGGAAGGCCTTGCCGTCGCGGCTGAAGGCCATGAGGGTCCACTTGCCCCTGGAGGTGCCGTCGATGGAGCTCAGAGGAACTTCGGGGAGCCAGGACCCGGTGAAGGGGGCGCCGGAGGCCCACACGGGGAAGGGATCCGCCTCCGACGAGGCGTCCGTGAAGGTGGTGTCTACGAAGTTCTCGCCCTTGCCGCCGTGGCCGAAGGACTTGAGCTTGGCCTGCTGCATGACGTCCTCCTCCCGCCTCCTCAGGATGAGCTGCGTGTGGAGGAGAGGGTTAGACGACGAGTGGGTTTTGCCAGAGCGGATGGCGGATGGCGGGGGCGGCGGTCTCCTACCTTGACGGCTCCCGCGCGCTCTGAAGTGACGTTCATGGACACGTAGGTCCTGTCGCGGGGGAAGGTCTCTGACACCCAGATGGTGCTGTGGTTCCAGTGCGCGTTGCTCTGAACGTACTGCCTGCAAGTTCCGATCTCGTCCTCAAACTCCGCGTGTGGATGGGGTCCCTTAAACGTCTGGTTAGCCTGGGCGGCCACCGCCGACAGGGCGACCACCACCACGAGAATCACAATCGGGTTCCTCATTTCTTCCCTCTCTCTCTCTCTCTCTTTCTCTCTCAACACACAATTGTCGGAGCGCGCGGCGGTCGGTCGCGGGCCCGAAGTACCCCTTTTGCTGCACCCTCTGCCGCCCGGCCTGATTACCCTCGGTCTTGCCGCTTCCGCATCGGTCTCGGCATTCTCGCTGGCGTTATTTTCTGAAACGTCAAAAATTTTTTGGTGCCCGAAATTTTGGTGGAAATTTTGGTGGAGGGTCGGTTGGGGGGGGCGCACGAGGAGGCGAGGTGCGGAGGGAGGGCCCTGAACAGAAAGAGGAAAGGAAGATGAAGAACAAACAAACAAACAAAAAATGCAAAATGGCGATGGCTCATCGCGTCGTCGCATCATCAGAACTCTGAGGTCGGCTCCTCCGTGTTGTCCTCGACACGCTCCAAGTTCCACGAGACCTTCTTCCAACCGAGCGGCCACACGGTGTATACGTCCGCTGTCATCCTGCCAGTGCCACGGAGAAAAGCGTCAAATATTTTTATCGTCAGATGATCCAAAACCGATGTGGAGGGAGAAGACCAAAGAGAGAGAACTCACTTGATGTTCTGGAGGGCGGCCCGTGAAGACCAGTACAACCTGAGGTTTCTGATCTTCTTGGTGAGGTGGTGGTGACGGGCGCACACGCTGTCGGACCACGACGCGGAGTCCAAATGGGCCTGACAGGCACCGGGTCCCGAGATGCCGCGATGCCACGCGATGGGCCCGCAGGGGGGAAAGGTAATGGTGTGGGACGTGTCGCCCCAGCCCGAGACGAAGAGAGTCTGGGCGGAGGTGTCGTTGAAGAGAATCTCGATCGTTTCGTGGTTGTGGAGCCCCGCGACGCTCAGAGTCGCCGTTCCTGAGAGACACAGATCGGGAGAGAGGCGCGTCAGCACACGCCATTGTCTCGAGGGCGAGCGGACGGAGGAAAGCTTGCCTCGAAACGCGCCCGGGGGCGCCTCGTCGCAGGCGTTCGGATCGCATCGGGCGGATCCGAAGAGGACCAGAATCGTTGCCATCGCCAACGCCATCGCCATCGCCGTCGTTTTCGTCGCTGTCATTCTCATCGCCGTCGTCGATGTCCCTCGGCCGCCACCTCACGTTCAGTTCAGGTGTGCCTCGAGTGCCCGTTTTCGTGCGTTACATAAATTTCGGAAATCTCGCGAAGACCCATCTTTCCGAGCAAAACAAAAAAGAATAAGAATGGCTACAAAGTAGAATACACACGCGCCTCAGTTCATCCCTCAGTTCGGGCACAGCCTGAGAATGTCGAGCCTGTTTTGCCTGGACTCGCGTCCCGCCCCCAGCGCCAGCAGCGTGTTGCCCTGGGGCATGCTCATCTTGGCGCACAAGTCGTCCTGCAGAAAGTCAAAATCAGCGAGGGTCCTCTCCCCCGTCACACGCAGAGCCTTGCCCGTCTTCACGCTCCACAGCTTGAGCAAGTCCAGCTGCGATCCCTCCCCAGCGATGCTCTTGTAGCTCGCAACGCACCCAACGAGGGAGCCGTCGGGGCTGATTCGCAATCCAGAAGTCGCCCAGAGCTTGAGCGTGTCGATGGAGTCGACCAGGCCGTCCAGTGGGACAGGGGAGCACGCCGGGTGGGGGGCAGCGTACTTGGCGAGGGGACGGCACATCCGAACGTCCCACAGCCTCGGCAGCTGCTGGTAGCTGAGCACGGCGAACTGGTGCGGGTCTCTTGGATTGCCGCAGACCTCAACCACACTCCTTCCGGCCTTGCACTTGAGGACCCCCCCGCCATTGCTGCCCCGCTGCTCCTCCACCCTCCAGTCTGCCAGGTGGACGCACCCGTTCCTCAGTCCGTGAAGGACGAGGTTCCTGTCCCGGATGCAGCCCTGAGCGAGGACGTCTGACCTGTATCGCGCCCTCCACAGGCTCTGGATGGAGGACTCCCCAACCCTGAGAACCCTGGCGCTCTCCCTCTCCCCGATCGACAGGCAGTCGTCCGCCAGGCTGGAGACGCTCCAAAGCGTGCCGCCCGCCGAGTACTCGACCGTGGTCCCATTGCTGCGCTCCACCGCCCTCCCTGCCTCTCCGGCAGCGTCTGTGAGCCTGCCGTCCTTGGCAAAGATGCGCTGGTTGATCAAATCTTGTGGCTTGGCCGGCCGGTGAACGACGACCCTGCCGGCCTCCAGACCTGAACCCATCAGCCCGAAGGCATACGACCTATCGCCGAGGTCGCTGACATGGATGACCGGCGACTTGGTGGGATAGTTGAGGTGAAAAACGTTCATGCGCTCGCCAGGCTTTACCGCCGCTAAGCTGGTGAGAATCAAGTAGTCGTCGTTGAGGAGCTTGTTCGTTGCGCCTCTGGACCACACGAACGGGCCGAAGGGGCTTATCCTCGTCGTGCCGAGCACGGTGTTGATGGAGATTGCAGGCGAGGGCCCCAGCCACCTCCCGTGCACAATCTGCTTCTCCGCCCGCATCCCCCGGTCGTTCTCGAGGCTGAGCCTCTGCACGATCCGGCTGCATGGGAGCCGGCCGCACTCTCTATGTGCAAGAAGCCGACCGAGGGTCCCATAGTTGCCGTGGTGTGGGTGGAGTCTCCGGTCGTTTAGGGTGCTGGGCCGGTCCCCTGGGGTCCCGCCCTGGCCCCCCTCGCGCGGCCTCTTCTTCGCCGCCTTCTTCCTCCGCTGCGCGTTCCTTGCCTCGAACCTCTGCACCGCGATCCTGCGCATCACAGTGTTCGCGCTCGAGCTCTCCTGACTCCGTGGGGCCTCCTTGTAGTACCTGTTCGTAACCGGGTCGAACACAAAACCCGGGATGCTCACTGGCATGGTTCTTCCCTGCGGACCGCTGGCCGCGAGTTCGACTCCCGCGGGGCGCAACTTTCCTCGAAAACACCTCCGCCCACCTCCTCTCCCTTGCGCGACCGACCGCCGGGGGCTCACGTCCCGCCCCGCCTCCTCGCTGAGGCGCTCTGCAGCCTTGTCGCCATCTCGTGGGCTTCGCTCTGACAGTCCGGTTGCATCCCTAATTCAGGACTTTTCCCAGGGCCGGAAAAGTGTTTAGAATCGCATGACGGGAGGCGACCAAGACGTGTTCTTTACCGCTATGGCGGAGGAGGGCATGGAGGA
>Ga0160423_10001123_pt1 | contig 22365 bp, 20 predicted proteins | sample CRUFie14St8metaG_FD_108191 | JGI IMG/M metagenome (GOLD analysis project Ga0160423, IMG submission 108191) | Marine microbial communities from the Costa Rica Dome - CRUD Field 142mm St8 metaG | ecosystem: Environmental > Aquatic > Marine > Oceanic > Photic zone | place: Costa Rica: the Eastern...
GAGACAAAAGCCCAATCTACAATTTCACACTCAATAAAGATTGATCTTATTATCCTAAGCGCAACAGACTCGAGCAGTTTGGAAGGTTTTTTCATTTCTTTTACCACAATAGAATTGAGCAAAACATAATCAACAGTATCTTTTAGGTTATCAGACAAGCAAGATTTTTTTAAATCTGCTTTAACTTTAATATCAACACGATATTTGCTGCCAATAATTTCTTCCTCCGCAAGACAGCCGTGATAAGCGTAAACTCTTATGTTTTTTACTTCAACAAATCCCATAGATTATTAATTTAGTTATCAAAAGTAATATTTATTGTAACATATATATATTTAAAATTATATAAATGATTAGTTTTGCTTCAGACCCTGTCGTTAAATATTAAAAATGAAAAACACCCCTAAAAACTTTATTGAGCAGATAATTGAAGATGATATAAAGCAAGGTTTATCCGTTTCTAAACTTAGGTTTCGCTTTCCCCCAGAACCAAACGGCTATTTGCATATTGGTCACATAAAAGCAATAGGGTTAAATTTTGGTTTTGGAAAAAAATATGGGGCACCTGTAAATTTAAGGTTTGATGACACAAATCCGACTAAGGAAAACCAAGAGTATGTTGACGCAATAAAAAGAGATATTAGCTGGCTAGGTTACAAGTGGGATAAAGAGTGCTACTCATCAGATTATTTTGACCAACTTTATCAGTGGGCTCTTTTATTAATAAAAGATAATAAGGCTTATGTTGATTCTCAGCCAAGCGAACTTATTGCCGAACAAAAAGGTACCCCAACTAAGCCAGGTGTCGACAGCCCTTATAGGAAAAGGACAATCCAAGAAAACATTGAATTATTTACTGCCATGAAAGATGGCAAATTTAAGGCCGGGGAACATGTTCTTCGAGCAAAGATAGAAATGAAGCACTCCAATATGTTAATGCGAGACCCGCTTATGTATAGAATAATCCATTCATCTCACCAAAGAACAGGAAACAAATGGTGTATTTATCCAATGTATGATTGGACTCATGGAGAAAGTGATTATATAGAACAAATTTCACACTCTTTGTGCTCACTTGAGTTTAAACCACACAGGGAATTATACGACTGGTTTAAAAAACATGTTTTTAAATATTCGAACCTAAAATACCAATTAAAACCTAAACAAAGAGAGTTTGCAAGATTAAACCTGAGTTATACGATAATGAGTAAAAGAAAACTTTTAACCCTTGTCGAGAAATGTTTTGTAAACGGCTGGGACGACCCTCGCATGCCAACAATTTCAGGATTAAGAAGAAGAGGGTATACACCAACAGCTATCAATAAGTTTATTAACACCATAGGTGTGGCAAAGAGAGATAATATTATTGATGTGTCATTATTAGAGTTTTTTGTAAGGGAAGATTTAAATAAAACAGCCAAACGAGTCATGGCTGTAACAGACCCTGTTAAGCTAATAATCTCCAACTATAAGGACCATAAAACGGAGTGGTTAGAAGCAGAAAACAACCCTGAGAACCCAAAAGCTGGAAAGCGTAAGATTCCTTTTTCTAAGGTTCTTTACATTGAAAGAGAAGACTTTAAGGAAGAGGTTACGGGCAAATATTTCCGATTAGCAATCAACAAAGAGGTGAGACTTAAAAACGCTTATATTGTAAAAGCAGAATCATGTAACAAAGACAGTAATGGAAATATAAGGGAGGTGCTTTGCACTTATGATCCATTAAGTTTGAGTGGTAGCGGAACTAAGGAAAGCATGCGAAAGGTAAAGGGAACACTTCATTGGGTTTCCGCAAATCACGCAAAAGAAGTTGAAGTAAGAGATTATGACCGCCTTTTTTCTCATCCATCACCAGACACACAAGATGAAAGTTTCATAAGTTTCCTAAATCCAAAATCACTTAAAATTAAAACAGCCCATATTGAGCCATCGGTATATAACAGCAATGATTCTATTTATTATCAGTTTCAAAGATTAGGATATTTTTGTGTTGATCCAGACTCTACAAAAAGTAAAATAATTTTTAATAAAACCGTAGGCTTAAGAGACGGATGGGTAAAAACAAAGCAATTGCCTCCAGAAAATGTTAGTAAGCCTAAGCCAAAAAACGCTATTGAATTAATAAAAAAACTCGGAAAAAAATTTACTAACCTTCCCCGTGAAAAGCAGCAAAAAACCAAAGAAGAAATACAATCACTTGCTCATGAAGTTGAATATCAAGAAATATCAGCTCTTTTTAGTACTTCTTTAAAAAAAACAGGCACAAGAATTGCTGTATTGATCGCCCTTAAAGAGCTCTTAAGAAAAGGAGAACACAAAACAGATGAAGCTAAAGCTTTTATAAAAAAAGCCTCTGAAGATAAAAACGAGCTATTAAAATCAGAGGCACAAGATTTAGTTTAGACAAGCCTATTCTTCCCTATCTTTCTTTGTTTTGCTATTTTTCATGGCTTCACCAATTTGGTTACTAGCAGTGAAGCTGGCCACCATGTCATTTAACATGTTGCTGCCGGCTTGAGGAGAATTTGGAAGTAATATTAAATTACTATTAGACTCCCCACCAATAGACTGAAGTGTATCATAGTGCTGTGTTACTACAATAAGCGCCGAGGCTTCCTGAGAGTTAATACCCACTTTGTTTAGAACCTCAACAGACTCTTCAAGACCACGCGCTATTTCTCGGCGTTGATCAGCAATACCCTGTCCCTGAAGGCGCTTACTTTCTGCTTCCGCTTTCGCTTTTTCGACAATTAAGATACGAGCCGCATCACCCTCGAATTGCGCCGCTATTTTTTCTCTTTCAGAGGCGTTAATTCTGTTCATAGCCTCTTTCACTTGTGCGTCAGGATCAATATCAGTAACTAATGTTTTTATGATATCGTATCCGTAATCCATCATCGCTTCATTCAGCTCTGTTTTCACAGCAATTGCTATGTCGTCCTTTTTAACAAATACGTCGTCTAGCTTCATTTTTGGTACTTCAGCCCTAACAACATCAAAGACATAAGATGTGATTTGTTCGTGTGGGTAATCCAATTTATAAAAAGCTTCATAAACCTTTTCTTTAACAACCTTGTATTGAACAGATATTTTAAGACGTACAAAAACATCATCAAGAGTTTTGGTTTCAACGATGACATCCAGCTGTTGAATTTTTAAACTTAGCCTTCCTGCCACTCTATCAATAAGCGGTATTTTCAACTGAAGACCAGAGTGTCTAATACTTTGAAATTTCCCAAAACGCTCAATTATTGCTGCGCTTTGCTGTTTAACAATAAAGAATGCTAGCAATAAGACAAAAAAACCAAGGAAAAAAACGATAGGAAGTGCAAAATATGACATAGTAGAAAGATTTAAATTTGTAATGTTTAAATATAGGAAATTCATGGTAAAAAACAATTTAAAAACCGCTTTTTACCATTGTTATGCCTGATTGAACCAGGCTTTTAATGTTTTTATTCCCGTTTGATAATTTAATTAAATATTCCTCAATTTTTGAGCCAATTTTTTCATTATTCGTTAATTCCAAAATCTCTAAAGGAAGCAGCCAATTTTCAGGATGTTCGGTTTTTAATTTAAAAAAAAGATTTTTTAACAAACTAAGATCTAATGCATCTTGTCTGACCAGCCTTATTTGCTCAGCAATTTTATTTAGGTTCTTTTCCTTTTCAGACATTTTACAGCTTATGGTTTTAACTTTTGAAACACTATACAATTTTTCAAAAGACTCTGGGTCAGCGGCTCCAGAAAACGCAGAAACAACACTGCTTCCAATAGCCATATCATAAACACCATATTCAGGTTTAAAAAGAATTTTATCACCATATTTTACTGTACAGTCTTTGAGCTTTATTATTTGTATTTTTCCTTTTATATCTCTTATTCCAGTAATGTTTAAGCCTTCTACGGTTATTCCGCTTTCAAACTCAAAAAACAACCTTTGACCGTCTATAATGTTGTAAAGCTTAAGATCTATAGGCGTCATATTTTCTAACGGTAGGCTAACGCTTTTAAGCAATCCAAGCGGGGAGCTGTAACCGTCTTTATGATATTTTACACCGTGTCCAACAAGCTCTTTTTCTCTATATGATAGAGCCGTAGGCCCAGATGTTTTAAAGAAAACAACTTCATTGTTTTCGCCAACTAAAACATCAGAAAAAACACCAGAAATTTGAAGCCCTGTGTTTAGCTCTATTGTTCCCACAGACTGAGATTCTATTAATTTGTTAATTCCACTGACCCCTCCTTTTCTGACACTTAATGTATCAGCAAAGTCTTCTAAGACCTCCATTAGGTGAGCAAAGCTAGGTGTCACATAAAGTTGGGGCTGAGGTTTTGTTATGTCAAAACCCATATTAACAACATCAATGTTGTAGGGTAATTTTTTTACAGAATCGCTCATGCACCATTTGCTCTCACCAATTGAAGAAAGCAAACCAGCACCATAAATTTTTGCTGTTTCGAGATCTCCAATAAGGCCATATTCCACACTCCACCATTGCATGTTTCTAACTTTGGCCATTTCTGAAAACTCATGTTCTTCATTTTGCAGAATATTCACTTTTTTTTCAGCGTCTAGTAATACTTTTTTTTCTATGCCAGTAGCTTCTTTTAATATAGACAGCTCTCTTACGGCCTCGTAAAGCTCAATGTCATATTTAGACATAATTGCCTTGGCGCCAATTTCCCCTAGACGCCTAAGAAATTCGGCATAGTCGGGATTGGCAATTATAGGTGCGTGGCCAGAGGCTTCATGGATAATATCAGGGGCTGGGGTATATTCTATGTGCTTTAACTGTCGAATATCAGAGGCGATAACTAATACATTATTTGCTTGAAATTCCATGAAAGCATTAGGAGGAATAAAACCATCAACAGCTACAGCAGCCCACCCAATTTCTTTTAGAATTCTATTCATTCCGTATATATTAGGAATTGCTTCAGAATCAATACCAGCTTTCTTTAAGCCTTCAATATAAGATTCATGAGCTACTTCTTTTAAATAGCAAATATTTTTTCTCATAACAAACCTCCACACAGCTTGGTTTATTGGAGTGTATTGATCGTACTGTTGAGGAACAATAAACTGCTTTAAATGTTTAGGAAGGCGAGTTAATATTTTTTCAGACGAGCAGGGATTAATGTTTTTAATCATATCTTTAAAATAATGAATCAGGCCATTAGATTTGTGTAACAACAATCACAAAAACTAACAACACTAAGTTACTAAAAAATTTGAGCTATTTATTAAACAAGATTTTGATAGTCTTATTTTTGTCTATTGGTTCAGAGCTACTTATTAATACAGTTTGAGACTCAAAATCGGCTTGAATAATATAGTTCTCCCCATTGAAGTAGCTTTTAGAAACAACAGCTTTGTGTTCGCTGTTTTGCACAATTTTAATCTGATTAGTATAATATATCTCACCATTCACTAAGCTAAATTCTGAAAAAAATGCCGCTATTTTAGGAAAAACAGGATTTTTATATAAGCCTTCGGGAGTGCCTGATGATATTATTTTTCCAGACTCTACAACCACTATGGAATCTACAAACGGTAAAACATCGTCTTTATCATGTGAAGCCAACACACAGGTTATTTCATTTGATTTTAAGTAAGAAAACAAGCTTCTTCTTAAACTTCGTTTTTTGTAGCTATCAATATGGCTAAAAGGCTCATCTAGCAACAAAATTTCTGGTTGAGACGCTAGAGCCTTTGCAATAGCAACTCGCTGTTTTTGACCACCGCTTAGCTTTATAACTTTTGTGTTTAGGTATTCACTTAAACCCACAACACTTAGCAAGTCAATGATTCTTTTTTTCTTTTTCTTTGGATAAAAGTTTGATAGGTATGAGCCAATATTTTCTGCGACCGTTGTAAAGGGCATTAAATCAAACTCCTGAGCCACATATTTCATAAAATCATGTCCTACAATTAATTTATTTTTAGGGCCAAGAATTTTTTTATCACACCACGAGACAAAACCCTTGTCAAGATCTTTTTCTCCATATATAAGCTTTAGAATTGTGCTTTTACCAGACCCACTTTCGCCAACTATAGCAAGAACTTCACCCTTTTTTGTTGTAAATGACATGTCGTCAATAATAACCCTATTGTCATAACTGAACGAGATGTTCTTAACATTTAGCATTTTCAGAACACATTATTAACTAGATGCTCAGCGATTTGAATAGCATTTGTAGCTGCTCCTTTTCTTAGATTATCGCTTACAATCCAAAGATTTAGTGTCTTTTCTGCACTTTCATCTCTCCTTATTCTACCAACGAAAACATCATCTTTTCCATGCGCAAAGATTGGCATTGGATATGAGTTAACATCTGGGTTATCCTGAACAATAACCCCAGGGGTATCATTTAACAGTTTTCTTACCATGCTTAATGTGAAATCTTTTTCAAACTCTACATTTACTGATTCTGAGTGTCCTCCAGCTGTAGGAATCCTAACAGCTGTTGCTGTGACCTTAAAGGAATCGTCATTTAAGATTTTTTTTGGTTCATTAGCTAGCTTCATTTCTTCTTTGGTATATCCATTATTCATAAAAACATCGCAATGGGGAAGTGCGTTTTTAAAAATTTGATGTGGATACACCATCTCTCCTTTAATGCCATTTGCCTCGTTTTCCATTTGCCTTACAGCCTTAACCCCAGTCCCAGACACGGACTGATAGGTTGAGACAATTACACGCTTCATTTTATATGCTTTATGCAACGGAAACAGAGCAAGGACAAGTTGAATTGTCGAACAATTTGGATTGGCTATTATCTTATCATCTTTTGAAAGAATATTTGCATTAATTTCCGGTACAACAAGCTTTTTTTTCGGATCCATTCTCCAAGCAGAAGAATTGTCTATTACTGTACAGCCGATTTTCTCAAACTTTGGAGCCCATGAAAGAGATACATCGCCACCTGCTGAAAATATGGCAATTTTTGGAGTTAACTTGATAGCCTCTTCTAAAGTTATAATTTTATAAGCTTTTCCACTAAAGGCTACTGTTTTACCAACACTTTTTTTAGACGCCACAGGAATTAACTCAGAGACTGGAAATTTTCTTTTTTCTAATAATTCTAACATAATGGTTCCAACCATTCCTGTTACACCAACAACTGCTACTTTCATTTTATGAGTTAAATTTTATGCAAACTTAATAAATACTATAAGAGATTAAAATGATATTTGTATAATTTTTAGGGTTTTCGACATACCCTTAAATAAAGTATTATTCAACTATTTTACGCTTTATCCTTGTTGATAACGCTGTCAATAGTTCATAGGAAATTGTGTTAGCTTTTTCTGCAAGGTTTTGAGCAGTATTTAATGAATCAAAAACGACAACCTCGTCACCTTCTTTACAGCTTATATTACTTACATCCACCATTATCATGTCCATACAGACGTTTCCTACAATTGGAGCAATATTATTATTTATGAGCACGAAACCAATACCATTTCCGTATTTGCGATCAATTCCATCGGCATGGCCCAAAGGGAGCGTGGCAATTTTTTTACCCTTATTAGCAAAAAAGGCTCGATTGTACCCGACACTTTCGCCTTTCTTTATATTATGAATTTGGGATATGATAGTTTTAAGTGAAATAACGGGTTTTAAAAAACTGTTTTTTTGGGTGTTATCATAGCCATAAAGACCAATACCACAACGCACCATTTCGTAGTTTGCGTTTGGATAATTTAAGACTCCTGAAGTATTGCTTAAGTGTCTAATTGGCATTTTACCATAGGAGACAGCAAATTTTTTACAAGCCTTTTCAAAATTTTCAATTTGTAGTTCTGTAAAGGTTTTTTCCTTCATATCTTCACTTGCAGCAAGATGAGAAAAGATAGATTTTACTTTTAAAGATCTTTTTTGAAGCAAATCTTTTGCAATTAAATCAGAAGATTTGTGATCAAAGCCCAGCCTGTTTAAACCAGTATTAACTTTAATGTGGACAGGATAATTTTCAAGACCCCTATGGGCACATAGACTAGCGAAAGCCCTCAAAACCCTATTACTATATAAACTCGGCTCTAAACGGAATTCCACAACCTTATCAAAGTTTGAAATTTGAGGATGTAAAACCAAAATAGGAGCCTTAATCCCTCCTTTTCGAAGCTCAACTCCTTCACTGACGTAAGCTACAGCAAAGTAATCTATGCCCAGGCTCTCTAGCAGTTTGGAAACCTCAACTGAACTACTGCCATAACCACAAGCTTTTACGACTCCCAGCATTAGGGTTTCAGATGGAAGCCTTGATCTTATTAGGGAAAAATTTTTTTTAAGCGCAGAAAGGCTGATTTCTATGGTAGTTTCTGTAATCAAGTACTAATTTTTTAGACTATTTAAGCCTTTTTTTTCATCTTCGATATTATCCTTAATATTTTTTTTAGTTGCTTTGTAGAAAGCAGAGCGGCTTAAGGGTTCGTATTCGTTCACCTCTCCAAGTAATACAAGAGAATCGTCATTTGTTTTTCGGAAGCTAAATTGAGCTAATCCCCCGGTTCTTGTACAAACTGCATGAACCTTTGTGACATATTCTGCCGTTGCCATTAAGTTTGGCATAGGCCCGAATGGACAACCTTTAAAATCCATATCAAGGCCAGCAACAATAACTCTAACTCCACGATTTGCGAGACTATTGCAAACTCCAACAATATCATCTCCAAAAAATTGAGCTTCATCAATACCCACTACTTCACAATTAGAAGAAAGAGTTAGTATTTCTAAAGCAGATTTAACTGAGGTTGATTTAATTTGATTTGAGTCATGTGACACAACACTACTACTGTCAAAACGGATGTCAACAATGGGTTTAAATATCCCTACTGACTGCTGTGCAATTTTAGCTCGCTTTAGCCGTCTAATTAGCTCTTCAGTTTTTCCTGAAAACATTGATCCGCAGATTACTTCAATCCAACCAAATTGTTCTTTGCTGTTTGATGTTTTTTCAATAAACATTTTGTAATTTTATGAAGCAAAAATAAAATTAAATTGCTTTTTTAACTCAAGGTAAATTTACTAAAAATAAAAAGAGAATCGAAGAATAAATAATGCCATTTCTCAAATACACATAAGAATTAAATCAATATGAAGAAAAAATTAGAATCTGAACTGATAAGCTTAGCACACAGAGTTTTAAAGTTAACAGGTAAAGAAGATTTAAACAAAATGCAAAATGAAATTGCATTACTTTATCAAAAAATAACAGTTTTAAAGTTTTTTCAGGACCAATTCAATGGGGAAATCCCTGAAGAGATAGATAATAATTCCTCTTTTTTCAGCTCTATTAAAAGTTCTTCTGATAACGAATCGACAAATACTGAAGAACTTAATGAAAAGACATATGAAAAGGATGATAATAATCAAGAAGACGCCCTAATGGAGCCGGCCATTGAAAAGATTAAAGATATTGTTGCGCAAATGCCACAGGAAGCTAATGCCATAGATGAACTATTTGATGATATTAGCCCAACAAATGAAGACGACGGTTTAGTCGAAATTTCTAAAAATTATGGACAGATTCCAATGTTTGATCCACTAGAAAAAGGAGACGGTAACTTAGAATCTGAAGCTTCTTTCTCTAACGAAGAAGAATCCTTAAAGAAAAATTTAAATTCTGGCGGGTTTGAAATTGGATTGAATGATAGGCTAGCTTTTGTTAATCATCTTTTTGAAAACAATAATGAAGATTATGACCGGGTTATTTCACAGCTTAAAACGATGGATTCATTTGAAGAGATTTCAGATTTTATAGAAAATATAATTAAACCAGAGTACAATAATTGGCAAGGAAAGAATGATTACGAATCTAGGTTTCTTGAAATAATAGAACGAAAATTTAATTAACATATGGCTAATAAATTAAATTATGCTGTTTTTGGCGATGGCAGTTGGGCAACAGCAATAGTCAAGATTCTTTTGGAAAATCTTGATATTGTTTATTGGTATGTGAGAAAACCACAAACGTTAAGTTATATTCAAAAAGAAAATCACAACCCAAAATATTTGTCTTCCGTAGAGTTTGATCCAAAAAGACTTAAATTAAGTTCTGATATTGATTTTATCGCTGCGAATTCAGATGTTCTGATTTTTGCAATTCCATCAGCGTTTGTATACAAACAAATAATGTCCATTTCTGTTGACATCTCAACTAAAATAATAGTCTCAGCTATAAAGGGGGTTATTCCAGAGACTGGACTTCTTGCAGCGGATAATTTTATTAAAAGCAAGAATGTACCAATATCAAAAATTGCTGTTATAGGCGGCCCTTGTCATGCAGAAGAAGTAGCGTTAGAGAGATTGTCTTATTTAACAATTGCTTGCAAGGACCCTAAAGTTGCCAAAGATTTAGTTGCTGTATTTAGCAGCCACTACACTAAAACACGTGCACACGAAGATATAATTGGAGTTGAACATGCTGCAATGTTAAAGAATATTTATGCGATTGCAGCGGGAATCTCTCATGGATTAGGTTATGGAGATAATTTTCAAAGTGTGCTTATAAGTAGCGCAATAAGGGAGATGAAGCGCTTTATAAAAAAAGTATATAAAATGAAGCGTAAAATCAATGAAACAGTTTATTTGGGAGACTTGCTTGTTACTGGATATTCCACTTTTTCAAGGAACAGGATGTTTGGAAACATGATTGGTAAAGGGTACACTGTTAAATCTGCTCAGATGGAAATGAATATGATTGCTGAAGGTTATTATGCAGCAAAAAGCGCATATATAAAAAATAAACAGCACGATTTTCCTGCTCGAACACCTATAATTGACTCTGTTTATGAAATTTTGTACAAAAACAAGGCTCCAAAAACAGTTTTTAAAGAGCTTTCTGAAAAACTCGATTAGGTTTAAAAACTGCTTTTAAATTGCTTTAAGAATCTAACATCATTTTCGCTTAAGAGACGAATATCATTTATTTGATGTAAAAGTAATGCTATTCTGTCTATACCCATACCAAAAGCAAACCCAGTATAGGTTTTTGAATCTATTCCGCAGTTGTCTAATACATTAGGGTCAACCATGCCACACCCCATAATTTCTAGCCACCCCGTGCCTTTAGTCATTTTATAATCAGTTTCTGTTTCTAATCCCCAATACACATCAACTTCTGCACTAGGCTCGGTAAATGGAAAATAAGAGGGGCGAAGTCTTATTTTTGATTTCCCAAAGAGCTCATTTGTGAAAAATTGAAGTGTTTGTTTAAGGTCAGTAAAGCTAACATTTTCGTCAATATATAAGCCTTCTACTTGATGGAAAAAGCAATGGGAACGCGCTGAAACATCTTCATTCCTGTATACCCTTCCAGGAGAAATTGTTCTTATTGGAGGGCGGTTATTTTCCATATATCGAACTTGGACAGAACTAGTATGGGTCCTTAGTAGCACATCCGGATTAGTTTGTATAAAAAAAGTATCTTGCATATCTCGTGCGGGGTGGTGTTCTGGCAAATTAAGTGCGGTAAAATTATGCCAATCATCTTCAATTTCTGGCCCTTCACTTATGTTGAAACCAATCTTTGAAAATATATTAATTATTCTATTTTTAACAATTGAAATAGGGTGTCTTGAGCCTAAGCTAAATAGGTTACCTGGCATCGTATAATCATAAAGATGCTCTTTAGAACTTTGAGTTTGATTAATTGCATTTTTTGATGATTTAATTTTTTCTTGAGCATTTTTCTTTAGAGAGTTTAAAGCCTGCCCAAATGCCTTTTTTTCTTCTTTCGGAACAGATTTAAAGTCAACAAATAATTTATTTAAAATTCCTTTCTTTCCAAGAAATTTAATTCGAAATTTTTCGATATCTGACGGTGATTCAGCAGAAAAATTTTGAACTTCTTTAATTAGTTTTTCAACGCGATCTATCATTGTATAAATAAAACATCAAATTTAATAAAACTTAGCCAATATATCCTTGTTCAAGGAAATAGTTTACAATTGCTTGTTTCATCAGGAGCTTTTGTTCACCTGGAGTCAAATTTGGAAGCTGGTCTTTTACAATATAGTGTGGCCAGCCATCTTCGTCATAGAAATGAAATTCATAATAACCATATTGGCTTAATAGCTTTGAAACCCCAATATGCATTAGGTTAAGTTTTTCATCTTTTTTAAATTTTCTTTTAGTAAATCCTAGTTCTTGAATTCCAACAAGATAAATAATCCCATCTAAATCAATTAACTCCCCATTATTAAATTGATATGATATTTTTTTTGAAGGATATTCCACCTTTCTTTAAGCTTTTTATCTCTGACCACAATAATTTTGTAAATTGAAATCAAAATTTACACATTTTAAGTTATTATGACAACAATTGATTTATTCTTTTTTTGTTTGATATGCTTTGGAGTTTTAAGAGGTTTATTTAAAGGATTTATTGTAGAGATAGCATCAATAGTTTCAATATTAATTGGGGGTTATGGAGCAATTCGTTTTAGCAATAATATTGCAACAATATTAATCAAATCTTTAAACTGGTCTATTAGTACTATTACCATTTTTTCTTTCATTATCACATTCACAGGGATTGTTTTAGCAATATTAATAGCTGCAAAGCTGACAACTAAATTATTTAATCTTATGTCTTTAGGAATAATTAATAGAATTATTGGAGGTATTTTTGGCGGACTAAAAATTTCTCTTATTTTATCTATTTTATTACTCTTTTTGAATCAATTTAAGATTGACAAAGCAATCAATTTAGAAGATAAGCTTCAAGAATCAATTTTGTACCATTATATTGAAGATCTAGCTCCAGGAATACTCCCTAGTTATTTTGATTTCGAAGAATTTAAACAATTTTTTGACAGCGATTAGCCTAGTTTTTAATCAAAAAGTATTAAAGTAATTTAAAAGAATCTTTTGAAATCCAGCCTACTCTTCCGTCGCACAGCCGTATTTTTGCCCAGGAACTTTTAGAAGATTTAATTATTTGTATTTTATTGCCCTCACTTATTGAAAAAATAGTTTCTGACTTTGATTTAGGGTCTAATTTTACATTAACCTTAGGAGCATATACGATTCCAAATTGTTCAGTGTTCATTTTTTGAAATTTGTTATAAGCTATTCCAAATGAGGAAATTGTTAGTAGAATCGAAACACCAGCAAAAATAAAAAACAGTCTTTTTTTGAATGTTGAAAAAGATAAATAGTACAAAACAAACATAGATACAAAAAGCAACATCAACAATATACAGAGCACGGCCCATTGATTTAGGCTAAACATATAAGTTAGGTAATTTAATAGTTCTTGACTCCCAGATAATGGTATTTCATCAACTTTGGTAGTGATCATTTTTTTCGCAAAATTAAGATTTTTGAAAGTATCGTAATCGTTGGGAGATAATAAAAGTGCCTTTTCGTAATTATAAACGCTAGGCCCTATTTTGTTGAGTTTATAATAGGAATTAGCTAAGTTAAAATAAATCTCTGATGAGTGAAAGCCTTTTTCAAGTATGTCTTCGTATAATTTTATCGCTGAGGTATAATCACCTGAAACGTAAAAGGTATTAGCTTTTTCAAAATTATCAATATTTTGAGCGAATCCAGTTAAAGCATAATTAAAGGCAATTAAAAATCCTATAAATTTCATATTAAATTACTTGTTTATTAATTTGACTAATTATTTTTGACGCAGACTCGTAATCTCTTTTCATTTCAGTAGAAACAAGAGGTGTATAACGTGCTAGCTCACAGGTCTCCAAAAGAGATAAAAAGCTATTTATGTTTGATGAGTCTATGGATTTATTCAAGAGAAGTATATTGATTTTCTCTTTACTCAGTTCACTTGTTTCTATTTTTAGCTTTGCTTTAAGGTAATTATGAAGAGCTCTTTCAAGCGCTATATAAAATAGCTCTTTATTTCCTATATTTTTTCTAGCATCAGAAAGAAACTTTTTTGATAATCTTTTGTTTTCTTTTGCTTTATTTCCTTCAACATCTAGTTTTTTTCTAATACTTCTTTTTGTTAATAAAACTACACAAGGTATTATCGTTAGTGGAGTCAAGAAAATAATCCAGAAGAACTTATTATTAAAAAAGAAAGACTTATTTATAGGATTTAAGCTGGTTGATGTTTTAATATTAGAAAATTCTAACTCTTTAGACTTATTAAGCAAATCGTTATTAGATGATTCCTTTGTAAATTGTTTCGATTGTGAATTGCTCTTCACGGAGATTACAATTTTTTCTGATTGTATAGTTTTATAGGAACCAGACTTAGGGTCAAAAAAAGAAAAATTGAAAGGACCAATTGGATATTTTCCTGATTCATTTGCAATAATAGTATAGTTGTCAATAATACTTCCTTTAGTCCCAGATAATGAGGTTCTGATTTTTTCAGAACGTTCAGGATCATACACTTCTAAACTTGGGGGAATTTCGGGTTTTGGAATTTCAAATAATTTTAAGTTTCCGTTACCATTAACCTTCATTTCTAAGTTAAAACCTTCTGAGGCATTTAAATCCTTTTTTGTAGTCATCACATTAAATGAAAAATCACCAACTGCGCCAGAAAAGTCATCTGGGATCCCCTCCGATGGTAATGCTTTAACATTTATAGTACGTTTACCAGCAGTAACAGTTCTATTTACACTGTTCATGCTCATTATAGAACCAAAAAATCTATCACGCCTTTTGGATGGTACTTCAACATTAACTTTTAATGTAAGTGGCTTGATTAAAAGCTTTCCAGTTTTTTGAGGATATAATAATGTTTTTTTTAATACAACATAATTATAATTTTCACCTTTAAATTTACCTTTTTTTACTTCTAATCCTTTTACGTCAATGTTTTGGCTCCAAAAGTCATTATAACTGGGCTTGCTTGTTTCTTCCCACCCGCTAACGCCTATATTTTCAGAGACATAAAGTTTATAAACAACAGAGACGGCCTCATTTAAATAAGGGTTTGATTTTGAAACTTCAGCAATTAAATGAATGCTTTCTTTTGCTATGTATTTAGGGTCGTTAGGATCTTTAGGAACATCAACAGCGGCAGTAACATTAATTTCAACAGTAGAGGTTTTATAAATAACCCCCTTTACCTCAATGCTAGCTTGTCCAACATTAATTTTTCCTCTTTTCTCTGGAGCCAAAAAATAAGTATAAGTCTTTGAATAAGTGCTTTTTCCATTAATCCAAGAACTGCTAATTGATTGGCTTGGCCCCCCTATTATTTTAAAGTTTTCGAAAGAAGGAGGAGTGAAGTTGTCTCCATCTTCATTCATTGAAAAGTCAATTTGTAAACGCTCGTTGATCCCAAGAGTCTTTTTACTAACTTTTGCTACAAACTCTACTTGACCGGAAAGAAGGTTAATTGTAAAAAACAGTAAGAATAATAGCTTTAATTTCATAGCTCTACCAGTCTTTATCAGTTTTAATTTTAATTCCTTTTGTTTTTGAAGCGTTCATTTTTTCTTGAACCTTATTTTCTTCATTATTCATTGCTTCAAGCAAGTTTTTTATTTGTTGAGGAGATAGTTTTCCTTGTTGGTTTTCAGAGTTTGTTTTTTCATTAGGCTTATTTTCATTCTTTTTAGAATCTTTTTTATCTTCTTGTTCTTTCTTGCTTTCTTCGCTTTCCTTGTTTTCTTTATTTTCCTTGTTTTCTTTATTTTCCTTGTTTTCTTTATTTTCCTTGTTTTCTTTATTTTCTTGTTGTTGGTTGTCTTTTTTATCTTTGTCATTGCCGCCTCCACCATTTTCTTCTTTGGCACATTCTTTAGCAATGGCTAGGTTATATCGAGTCTCGTCGTCTTTAGGATTATTTCTTAAAGCATTTTTATAAGCTTCGACGGCTTTTTTACAAGCATTTTCTTTCATAAAGATATTTCCAAGGTTGTGAAAAGCTTGGTGTTTTTCTTTTTTATTTCCATTTTTTGTTGCTTCAATTAGTCTAGCCTGAGCCTCGTCATATAATTCCGCATTATAATATGCGTGACTTAAATTATAGGCTCCTTTTGAGTTTAATTTGTTTTTCGACAGAGCTGTCCTATATTTTTTTTCCGCTTCATAAAAATCTTCTTGGACTACCATATTGCCTTCGTAAACAAATTTATTTGAAAGTATTTTATCGTTCTTTTCATCTGGTGTTTGAGAAAAACTCAAACCACAAAACAGTACAATAAAGAGCATCCTAAAAAATAAAAAGTATTTATGCAATAATATTTTACAATTAATGTGAATCATAGGTTTTCATTAAATAAATTAAGACGTTTTAGCCATGCAGTTTTTCTTTCCAGCAAAAACACATCTAAAACTAAAAAGAAAAGTGCAATACCCAAAAACCATTGAAATTGATCTTTGTATTCAGAAAATTCCTTAGCTTCAAATTCTTTTTTATCAAGATTGCTCAATATTGAAGTTATTTTTTCTGTAACCTCAGCCGTGTTTTTCCCATTAACATATACGCCATTACCAATACTAGATATTTCTTTCAATGTTTGTGAATTGAGTTTTGTAATGACTACACTCTCATCAGAATCTTTCTTGTATTTCATAACTACCCCATTTCGTTTAATAGGTATAGGGCCTCCTTTTTGTGTCCCAACACCAATGGTATAAATTTTAATGCCTTCTTCAGCAGCAGCTTCGGCAACATCTTTACTTAAATTATTATGATCTTCGCCGTCAGATAAAATAATTAAAACTCTATTTGTTTGTTCTTCGTCGTTATAGTAAGTCCTGGATAGTTGAATTGCTTCATCTATTGCAGTTCCCTGCGATGACAGCATATCAGTACTCATATTTTGTAGGAACATTCTTGCTGAAGCATAGTCAGTAGTTATTGGTAGCTGAGGGAAAGCCTTACCAGCGTAGGCAATTATACCAACCCTGTCACTCACTAATTTTTTTATGATTTGTGATGTGAGCTGTTTTGCTTTTTCAAGTCTGTTTGGTGTGATATCTTCAGCGAGCATGCTTTTTGATACGTCTATTGCAAATACAATATCAACGCCTTCCCTTTTAACAGTTTCAAGTTTCGTCCCAATTTTCGGATTAACTAAAGCGATTATTAAGCTTGCAATTGCTAACAATAAAACGATGTGTTTTAAGGCTGATTTAAAAACGGACTGTTCAGGACTCAATATTTTTAGTAGATTTTCAGAAGCAAATTTATTTTTTGTTTTTTTCTTCCATATCATTGTCCATAAGAATACGACTAGCATTCCTAAAGGAAGCAGCAACAACCAAAACCAATAATTTTCTTCTAATTGATACATATTATAAAAACCCTCTTAATAATGTGTTTTTAAGTAAAAATTCTATTAAAATTAACCCTAGAGCTAGAAGCGCTAAAAACCTAAACTTTTCTTCGTAATTGTAATATTTAAACTCTTCAATTTCTGTTTTTTCTAGCAGATCAATTTCTTCATATATTTCCTCAAGCTTTTTATTGTCTGTTGCTCTAAAGTACTTACCGCCTGTTTGATTTGCAATTTCTTTTAGTAATTTCTCGTCAATTTCTACTTTTGTTAATCCGAAACGGAAACTACCATTAGGATTAATTGCTATTGGTGCAAGGGCATTTCTATTACTACCTAACCCAATAGTGTATGTTTTTACTCCATATTCAACAGCTAACTCACTCGCGGTTTTTGGTTCGATAAAACCTGAATTGTTGACACCATCTGTAAGAAGAATTATTATTTTACTTTTTGCCTTGCTGTCTTTTATTCTATTTACGGCAGTAGCTAGACCCATTCCAATTGCAGTCCCACCAGTAATAACAGTATTATATTCAATCTCCTTCATTGATTTTAATACTATGCCTTTGTCACTAGTTATCGGAGTTCTAGTATAACTTTCTCCAGCATATTCAACAAGGCCAATACGATCATTTGGTCTTTTATTAATAAATTCCCCCGCTACTTTTTTTAATGCTTCAAGGCGATTTGGCTTTAAGTCCTTAGCCAACATGCTAGCTGAAACATCAATTGCCATTATAATGTCAATTCCCCGTGTTGTTTTTGTTTTACTAGAAACATTAACAGTCTGAGGCCTTGCCAAAGCTATTATAATTAAACAGATCGATGCTATTCTCAAAACAAATAGAAAATGTTTCAATAGAACCCAAATCTTACTCTTTCCTTCAAAACCTTTAAGATTTGAAATCTGAAGGTCAGCAGTTTGTTTTTTGTGTTTATAGAAATACCATAAAATAAGAACAGGGATAACTATTAGTAACCAAAAAAATGTTTTGTGAGTAAATTGTATTTCTGTAAACATTATTCTTGATTTAGTTTTATGAGTTCAACAGAAGAAATAATTCTTTTTGTAATCTTGTCAGCATAACTATCTTCTTTACCCCAGATAATTATAAGTTGTTGCAAAAGAGTATCAGTAGAGAACCCCAAAATAATAAATTCGGCGTTGATTGTTTTCTCACTATGATTAAAGCGATAGTTCATTGGGCCAAAAGTTTTTAGACCTTCTTGACCATTTGGTGTTGTAAATTTTTCTGTTTTGGTTAAAATGTTGCTAGCTCCGTCAGCCTCCAAAGCATTTAATTCATTTTCAGCGATTTTAATTAAATCAATCGATCCACCTTGTTCTCCTTTATCAGCTTCAGAGCTTTTGGTTTTTGAGCTTTTAACTATAATCTTTATTGGAATATTTTCTCCATTGTAGTAAAAGATCTTTGATTTCAGATCGATACTATTGTCGTCAATACTGTCAAATTTCTTTCTTGAAAGCGGCATGGGCGTTTCAATTATTATTCCAGGAGCACCATATTCACTTGACACCCAATCTTTTTTCAGCAACATAAAACTTGGATTACGTAAAACAGTATTTTTCACATTATTAAATCCATAAAAGAAACTACTTGAAATTAATATAATTAAAATCGAAACTGTAATCCCAATTAACACTCGTTTTAATTGTTTTTGTTTTTCCTTTTTTTGGAGGATTAATCGATATTCTAACGTATTTTCAATTTCTTCTTGAGTAGGCTCTGGTAATGCTGATTTTACACTTTCAATTTCATTTATAATAGTTTTTTTATCCATTCTAACCATTTCAATGCTTGGCTTGGATTTAGCAAATTTTACTAGATCTGCTCTCTTTAAAGTTGATTCAATATTTTTGATAGATTCTTCGTCAAGTGATATTTTGTTAGATTTATTTAGTTCATTTAACTTTAACAATAGCTCATCAGTTGTACTTTCTAATGAATGGTCATAGACCTTATCATTTAAATATTTTCTAAGAATTAGCGTCAAATCAGAATAAAACTTTTTGACCTCGTCGTTTTTAAACGCTTTTTCTTCATTTAGTTTTGATAGAGCCAATTGGGCAAATTCATATGCAGGCAATGACAAGTCGGAATCGTTGTTCTTCAATTCTCTTTTTCTCCAATAATATAAAGCAATTGAAATAATAGCGGCTGTTGCAATAAGAATCAACAACCAATTTAAAATGGTTTTTTTAAAACTAGGTTTTTTAACCTGAAAAATAGGCTTGATATCGTAGAGCTTTTGTTTTGTCGTATCTACTTTAACTGAGGAAACATTAATTTTTACAGAATCTGAAAAGAGAGCTTTATTTCCTACTAGTATTTTTTGTTGAGGAATAATGTAAGTTCCTGAGTCGAATTGGGTTAGCCCATATTGTTTTATTAGAGCAACTTTTGATTCTTCAATTAGGGTATCTGTCTTATAATTTTCAATTACTTCAAGAGCACCAAAAGATTTTGTTTCTGGGAAAGCCACGTTTTTTAAACTATCAGTTTCAACTCTGAAACTTATAATCAGTTCTTCACCAATTTTTATTGAAGTTGAATCAACACTTGTTTTAATTTGAGCATTTGCACAAAACCCTGAGCTAATCAAAGCTAAGACAATTACAATATTCTTAAAATAAGTTATATGTTTATTAATTCTCAACATCTTAGTTTAGCCTCTTTGTTTAAAATAACCTAATAATTTCTTTACATAGCTTTGATCCAATCTACAAGATAAGTGCCCAGCTCCTGATTTTTTAAAACTATTTTCAAAGTATCTCTGTTGAGCAAGAAAGTGATTTGCATAATTCTTTCTTGTACTTTCTAAGCTGGTATTTACAAACATTGACCTTCCACTTTCTTGATCTATCATTTGAATCAAGCCCAGGTTAGGTATTGTCATTTCATTTTTATCATAAATCCGGATCCCTGTTATATCATGCTTTTTTGAAGCTATTTTTAACGTATAATCATACTTGTCGTCTATAAAATCTGAAAGAACAAATACTATGGCTCTTTTTTTCAAGACACTTGATAGAAAACGCAGCCCTTCAGAAATATTAGTTTTTTTATTTGTTGGTTTGAACTCAATAAGTTCCCTTATTATTCTAAGCACATGTGAGCGTCCTTTTTTTGGGGGGATGTAAAGTTCAATTTGGTCAGTAAATAAAATCAATCCAATTTTATCGTTGTTTTGTGTGGCAGAAAAAGCCAGAGTTGCCGCAACTTCAGTAACAAATTCATTTTTTAGTTGTTTATCGGTTCCAAAATTTTTTGACCCAGAGACATCTATCATAAGCATCATTGTGAGCTCTCTTTCTTCTTCAAAGATTTTTATATGCGGCTCATTATATCTTGCTGTTACATTCCAATCAATATTCCTTACATCATCGCCGTATTGGTATTGTCGCACCTCAGAAAAAGTCATTCCACGTCCTTTGAATGTTGAATGATATTCACCTCCAAAGACATGATCTGACAAGCGCCTTGTCTTTATTTCAATTTTGCGAACCTTTTTTAGTAACTCTTTAGTATCCATAGTGAATGTTTACTGTTGCTGTTTTTTAGAATATGATAGAGTAAACTTTTTAAGGGACTTCAATTACATTTACAATTTTATTGATAATGTCTTCTGAAGTTATATTTTCTGCTTCTGCTTCATAAGTTAGACCAACGCGGTGGCGTAATACATCTAAGACCACTGCGCGAACATCTTCTGGAATAACATAGCCCCTGTGTTTAATAAAAGCATAACATTTTGCAGCTGTAGCTAAATTAATACTACCTCGAGGAGAAGCCCCAAAGGAAATGAGAGGTTTAAGATCCTCTAAATTATATCGATCAGGATATCTTGTTGCAAAGATTATGTCAAGTATATATTTTTCAATTTTCTCATCCATGTAAACTTCCCTAACAGATTTTTGAGCTTTTAAAATCTCTTTGACACTAACTACGGGTTTAATTTTTTCAAAAGCCCCTTTTAGGTTAGAGCGAACAATTTGTTGTTCATCTTCAAGTTTTGGATAGTCAATAACTGTCTTTAACATAAATCTATCCACTTGCGCTTCGGGGAGAGGATATGTTCCTTCTTGTTCAACAGGGTTTTGTGTTGCCATTACTAAAAAGGGTTTATCAAGATTGAACGTTTCATCTCCAATTGTAACTTGTTTTTCTTGCATTGCTTCAAGAAGTGCAGATTGAACTTTGGCTGGGGCTCTATTAATTTCATCTGCTAAGACAAAGTTTGCGAAAATTGGACCTTTTTTTATTTTGAAATCATTAGCTTTCATGTTATATATTAGAGTTCCAATTACATCAGCAGGTAAAAGGTCTGGTGTAAATTGAATTCTACTAAAAGATCCACTAACTGCTTGTGACAAAGTATTTATCGCAAGAGTTTTTGCAAGCCCAGGCACCCCTTCCAATAATATATGACCCTGCCCTAACAAGCCAATTAAAAGTCTTTCGATCATATGTTTTTGACCTACAATAACCTTGTTTATTTCTAAGGTTAAAAGCTCTACAAATGCACTTTCTTTTTCAATTTTTTCGTTAATTGCTTTGATGTCTATAGATTGAGTTTGTTCTTCCATTTTTTTTATTTTAATTGAAAACGGCGGTTTTTTTAAATATACTAATAAGGAATTTAATTTTTTATATTCAACAGATTTAAAATCTAAAAAACCATGCCAAAAGTAAGATTTTACTTAATTATTTTCAAGAATAATTTTATTTGGTATGATTAATAGGGTTTAGGTCTAATATTTATTTTAGTTATAATAAAACTAGCCAGCACCGTTTGTACTATAAATTATTAATTTAGGGCTTAATAAACAACAAAACCAGTTTATTCATTCTTGTGAATAAATAACAGATGAAAAAAGTAAAAAAAGATAACTTAATAAGAGTCTTTTCATTGTTTATTATAAAAATAGTAAATTTTAATAAAATTAAAGATCAAATTTAATACCCTGGGCTAATGGTAAATTAGTTGTATAGTTAATCGTATTGGTTTGTCTTCGCATATATATTTTCCATGCGTCGCTTCCGGATTCTCTTCCTCCACCAGTATCTTTTTCTCCACCAAAAGCTCCACCTATTTCAGCCCCTGATGTCCCAATA
>Ga0160423_10001124_pt1 | contig 22354 bp, 22 predicted proteins | sample CRUFie14St8metaG_FD_108191 | JGI IMG/M metagenome (GOLD analysis project Ga0160423, IMG submission 108191) | Marine microbial communities from the Costa Rica Dome - CRUD Field 142mm St8 metaG | ecosystem: Environmental > Aquatic > Marine > Oceanic > Photic zone | place: Costa Rica: the Eastern...
CCGCGACCACCTTCTTCGTAAAAATTAGGTAGGCTTTGGTAAACCTCCTGTAGACGAACCATAAGCTGTCGCTGACGTTCGTCTGCGGTTAAAGCCTCTCCAACGTCTTTGGCAAGAGAAACGGTGTTCATAGCGCCCCAAGTTTGGTCACTATAGAACTCGTTAATCATATCCTCGTTGTTAGAAAAATATTCCCCTTTATTCGCGTAATACTCGCGCATTTCTGACAGGAACTGAGGGTCTCGTAGAGCGGCAATCCCGGTTACACCGCTTATGCTTTGAGGGGCAACTATAGGTTCTGGCGCATCGCCAGCGTCTACGTTTGAGTAATATCGGTTATATCTATTGTCGTCAGCCACGTAAGGTACTCCAGTTTCCGTTTAGTGGGATATGATAAAACTACTGCTGAACCAGCATTTGGTCGTCCGTATTAGTTATTAGCGATGATGTCTAGGATGGCATCAAGCTCATTGCTGAAGGTAAGGTACGGGTTCGTCGGACCGACAGGAATCCTTGGGTTTAGCGGTCTCTTACCCATATCAGGGTTTAATCCAGCAATTCTTGCTATGTCCAGCTTATCTTTGTATTTCAGGGTCTGACCGCGCTTGATTGTGTCATAGTAACCGCGCTGTTTCACAGCGTTAATAAGGTAGTCAAGATTCGGCCCGGACTGTGCGTAATTGTAAGATGTTAGTTCCCCGTCTGCACGACGCTGTTCGTTCATTATGTCTACGTTCACTCTATTTTGCGCCTCTTCAAGCGCTCCTTCTAGCTCTTGTAGCGCTTGTATTTCAGTCATTCCCTCTCTAACTGCTCGTTCACGCAAGGCTTGGTAGTCTTCGTCTGTTGTCGCATAGAAGTTTCCAGATTGTTCCGCCGTCTCTATGTGTCTTTCGACGTTTTTAATTTGACGGGCGATTTTAATTAATTCTTGTTGAATTATATTCCCGTGATTTTGGAAATCCCTTAAAGACGGAGCATAGGCCCCCGGAGTAAGTTTTATGTAATCTCTTGTGGGTTGGGTTATTTCCTTCACATTCTCTTCAAAGTCACCCCTTACCGTTGCGAATCTTCCTTTACGTCCTTGGCCTTCAGCCGCGCTAGGGTCTCCAAACGCCTTGTTAACAAAGTTCGTTGCAAAATCTGCGCGACCATCATTTTGTAAACCGTAGGAAGCCAAGACATCGTTTGTATACGCCAGTTTGAAATCGGACTTCGTTACAAAGTTCCCTCTATTTTTTTCTAGTATTTGGCCCACTTCCTCTTTAGTAATGTCATTACCGATTTCTTCAATATCTGTAACCAATGATATTAAGGCACCCGGGGTTACACCCACATGAGAATTCAAGAAAGCAGTTATTGCTACTTGAGAGTTGTAATCATTAATGTCTTTAATAAGGTCAGCCGTGGCTCCCTCCGTATACGTTTGGCGAGACGAAAGTTCTTCGTTTGCAAGCTCCAGAGCCGTTCCTTTTATTGACTGCGCCTGTGTCCGCTTCTTGTCATCTTTCACCTGATTTATTCTTTGTTCGATTATTTGGGGGTCAAAAAAATCAGAAAATCTACCAAGTCTTTTGTAAACCTGATTAAGTGTCCCGGGACCCTCTAGCTCTACAGAGCCCAATATTTTGTTGAGCCTTTGGTTGGCCTCAAACTCCATGTCCTCTCTTTGGTCAGCAAACTGACGACCATAGTAATTAGTGAACTGGTCTGAGCCTACAATTCCTTTGTGTGGTGAGCCCAACACAAAGTCCTCATAGGTGGTGCCTTGACTGATTGCATCAGAAATACTTTGTTTGTTTTCTTGAATGTATCTGCCCGTAAATTTATCGCCCAGATAACCAAGGTCCAAATCGTTTACATACTTCTCTAGTTGCGGAATGAACGAGCGGTCGAACTCTGACGCCCCCGGTGCTGTGTTTCTATCCCGCAAGTCTCTAAGTATCAGGTCTCGAGACTTGGTAAGGTCTCCGCTGTCAAGAAACCCTTGATACAGTTGCTCCTCAAGGCGTTTTTCTTCTTCGTTCCGCATTTGAGTTTCTGCCGCAAAAGCCCTTGAGTCTCTATCTATCTTGGCTTGGAGATTGCGGTCTGCAACCGCTTTAATAGCGTCGGCGCTTCCGCCAGCGGCACGCATGTAAAAGCTCGGCCCAGCAATCGCGCGGATTGCGTCCGTTAGTTCCTGCTCTGTGGCGTAGGGGTTTTCTTTCTTAAATTGCTCGAAAGCCTTAACGACTTCACGACGAGTTTTTGCGTTCGCGTCGCGTCGGTCCATAAAACCCTGTGATTCTCCAAAACTAAAATCCATTTTTTTTTCCTACATTACGATTGCTTGGGCGTCACCCCAAAGTAATTATCTTGAATATAGTCACCAGCCGAGCCAATTAAGTCGAATAAGTCCCCTTTCGACTCTCCGTATGCTGTCGAAGAAGCAAGAGCCGCCTCATTTGCACTTGTTAGGTTATTAGACGCATTTGTGTATAGATTATTGATACCAGTATTTGCCATGTTGAAATAGTTGTATGGGTCATAGGTGTTTTGTCCCATGCTTCCGTCGTAGTATCCGGCGTTTGTCGAGCCCGACATATTCAAATTTGGCATGGACATCAATGAGCCGTAACCAGACGAAATGTTCAATGGGTTTGTAATTGCGCTCTGTATTCGGCTGAGGTCTCCGATGCCGAACATGTCTGTTTGCGGACCACCAATAGTGTAGGCGCTCACACCGCTACCAATGTCTCGGTCGAGAACCGCTGAGGTTCTTGGGGCTGTAAGGTTAGCCGCGAGGTTCAATCCAGCAAGACCAGCGTCTTGTTCTGCTTTCAGTTGGGTAAGTAACTGCGTCCGCAAGTTATTAAACCTGTCTTGACGCATTTTGTTCTCTGCACCGACTTCTCCAGCCGCCGCACGGTTTGCCTCTGCTTGTGCTCGAACAAGGCTTGGGGCAAGTCGAGCAAGTATCTCAGCACGCTGGGCATTAGAGGAGCCGCCTTTGTCCATACCGCGACGGATAAGTTCAGCCTCTTTCTGAGACAGAGTTCTGTCCATAGCGGCGTTTACCTGAGCCATGAAAGCGTCTTCATACCCACGAGAGCGTCTATCAATCTCTTCCTGACCCAACAACTCTGGTGTGGTTAGCGTACCCACTTGATTCAATACATTACGCATACGGTCTCTTGTGGAGGTGGCTTGATTTATAACGTCATCGGAGCGTCGCACCTCAAGCTCTCTTTCCGCATTTCGTATAGCCCTGTCTTCTAGCAGGCGATTTCTTCTTTCTTCGAATTCAGAGAAGTACTGGTCATCGAACCTATCTATACGAGCCTGCTCTTGCTCACGTTGACGACGCGCTCTTTGTCTCTCCAACCGAAGGTCTTCTAAGGCCATCTGACGTTCTTCGAAAGAAAGACGGTCATCTCTCGCCTGTCGCTCTAGTTCCCTCATTCTGTCTTCTAGGGCGAATTCGTCCACCATCCCCTGACGTTCCATAAGACGGTCAATTTCAGACGTTAGACGAGCTTCGTTACGTATATCGAACCCGCGTAAATACCGCTGTAATTCTTGCTGAGACAGGTTCCTTTGCCGGAAAAGCTCCATAGCTTCCCTGTCTTGCTCCTGTTGGAGCCCCAGCATATATGCGCCCATCTGAGCGTTAAACGCGGCCTGTGCTTGCTGGTCTCGATAGGCTTGTGCCTCAACATCAGCGTAATACTTCTGCATTTTCTGGTTGAATTTATTAGACGCCTTGCTGTTAAAGAAGTTACCTACTGTACCAATGGCGTTTACTGCGGTGGAAAAAGCAACCATTTAAGCCCCCTGACCAAGAAGGTTTTGAGAAAACGCAGAAGGATTAACTAGGTTAAATAGTTCATCGTCTTCATCCAGACCCGCTAGATATGCCATAAGCTGTTCTTCTGTTTGAATTGGGCTACCGTCAGAAAGCGTCGGGAACCTGAGGTTACCTTCAGGGTCAAGAAGTGACTCAATCTCAGCCCTACCTTTCGCCTCTCTTTCAGCAACAGCCATTGCATCCGCACTCAATCGTCCAGTTTCAGCACTCATAACATCAGCCAGAGCTTGGAGCTCGTCAGCGGCTTGAGTTGCCCCATACGTCTCCATACGTTGCCTTAACGCCTCAATTTCTGTTTGAGCGGCCTCAACGTCTTCCATAGAGAAATACTCACGGTTTCTTATGTCTTGCAGTTTTGCCAGAGCATCAGTCTCTATGTCTCCGCGAAGCCCTCCAAGGTCTCGAAGTCTTGCGTCAACTTGCTCAATAGCGGCAGAAATGTTGTCACGATATTCGCCTAGACCGCCCTCGTATCTACCAAGTTTATTGAGTTCGTTTGTAATACGGTCTCTAAGCTCAAACATTCCTGCTTCGTCAAACTCTTCAAGGTCTGCAAGCCCAGCTATAAACTCGTTTTCTTCTGTTTCTGGGTCGTCTGCAACGCCAGATAACAGGAGGTCTACAGCGCTCTGTATGCCCCCGAGCTCTTCGTCTCTCTGTGTAATAAGGTCTGATAGAGATGTTTGGGCCCCGGTCAACTGTTCAAGTTGAGACGTAAAGTCTGAGGGCAGTTCGCTCTGGAAGCCACCGATTTCGTTTTCAAGCAACCCAATCAAGTCTTGGAGTTCATTTATATCCGACAGGCTGTATTGGTCTTGGCGACCAATCAGCCTCTCCAGTTGGTCTGCCCTGTTTGTAAAGTCTCTACCGAACGCGTCTACCCTAGCTTCTTCCATTTGTCTCTGGTTGAGAAGCGCGTTGAGTTCATCCTCTAGGCCATAAAGTTGCCCATACTCACGAGAGAAGTCTGTCATGAGGTCGCTTGTAAAGTCTTGTAGAGCACCCTCTGAACCAGTGAGTTGGGCAAGAAGGGCGTCGTACGTCTCTTTGTCAAGGTCAGCTATACCCATGCCAGCCAGCGCATCCCTGACCGCAGACAGGTTACCTTTAACGCCAAGTGTGCTTTCGTCTATATCTGGTGTGGTTGGGTCATCAGCTATACCAGTTAGCAACTGGTCAATACGCAACTGCTCTGCGTCCTTCTCTGATTGTCGCCCGGTAATTAAACCTTCTAGTTCCAGCAGTTCGTCGAGAGCTTTTTGTTTTTGGTCGTCGAACCCGAGGACACTTTCGAAGGCACCCAGTTGTTGCCTCTCTCTTTCGATTTGCTCTAGGTACTTGTTGAAGTCATCATTTATGTCCGCATACTTGATGTCAATGTCGCTTTCATCATACCTGTTTATTGCGCCACCAAAGAAATCATCAATCCTGCTTAACTCAGCTTGTTCTTGTTGCTGAAGAGCATCAATAGCCGCTTGAATGTCGTCTATCTGCTTCATATAGCTGTCAGCAAGGCCAAAGTTTAATTCGTTGAGGGTTGGCATGTCATAAGCAACAGCGGCCCCATAGGACGTACCAGCGGGCTGGAAGCCCGGGTTTACAGGTAGCCCTGTAGCACCTATCTCAACATTGTTAAACGTGGGGTAGTATCCAGCGCTCGGTCCGAAGCCACCTATTGCATAAGAACCACCATAGTCAGAAATTTGTGGAGCTTTTTCGTCAGTGACCTGCTCAAGGAACCCACCCGTAGCTGATTTAGGGCCATAGAAAGACTGCTCAATCATTTTCTGTGCAAACGGGCTGGCGAGGAACTGCTCCTTTGATACACCCTCCTGCAAGTTAGGTGATACTGCGGCGTAGTAAGCATCGGCGACTTGGTCATAGTACTTGTCCATGAAAGCGCCCATGTCTTTATTAAACTGTTCCTGTCCCATCTGTTGATATTGGTCGAGGAAGGAAACATCTTTGTTGGTGAACCCCATTAGATTTTGGTCTAGGGGACGCAGTGCCGCTTCAATATCAGCAAGGCCAGAAAGGTCGTCACCTAGTGCCAAACCAAACACTTGGTCAGCGTATTCACCTAACGTACCGCCAAAACCAGACAACTGCTGGTTGTAAAAATCTATGGCTTGGTTATAGCCTTTTGCTATCTCCTCACGACGCTTATTTTCCTCCTCAACGTCTTGTTGACGCTGTGGGGCGTAATCTGGGGGCGGCGGGGGAGCCGGAGGTCCTGATTTCTTACCCATGTTTAATCCACCTGCACTCTTCTTTTAACATTCCGAAGACGATTGCCGCGTCCTCGTCCCTGTCTCCAAAGTATCGTCTAAGCTCTCCTTCTATCTCAAAGCCTAGACGACTTGTTAACTTCACCGACTTTTCGTTTCCCTTTCTTGCGTTTGTGGTAAGCCGAACCACACCGCAAACTATAAAGGGATAATGAAACAAATCCCTTAATATTGGCCTCGTTAAAGCTCTTTTATCGTCGAGCCATATTGACGCCATAATTTCTCGGCCCGAGAAGTTTGTGTATGTAACTCCTCCAACCAACTTCTTCTCCTCAGTATCCCAGATGCCGATAGACGAGTTCGGCTCAGGAAACTCAGGACAGTCACACTTGACATGGCATATTTTGGCTAACTGCTTTTGTCCGTCTGTTACGGATTCAAACCTCATTAGCTAGACAATATGCTTATTGCCAGTGTCACTTCGAGGTCATTCAAACTACTTGCGCTAGAAATACGGTAGCCAATCGACTTGGAAGTCGTTGTCCCGTCAATTTCCTGCGGAGTAGAAAGAACAGCCTCAATGCCAGATGAGGACACAGATTGTGTTGACCCCACCAAAGCGCCGTTTACTAGCAACTGCCATGTGGCAGTACCAGAGGCGCACTGTACGCTTACCGCATCAACCTGTATTTTTTGTCGGTAGATACGTTTAATTGTGTAATCGCCGTCAGCAACAGCACCAGACTTGGACTGGTAAATGCTGTCAGACGCAAGAAGTGTAGGCAGTTGAGCGGACGGCAAACGTCCTGTGCTGTCGAGGGTGGCTACGCCATTAGCGGCACCCTTTTGTGTGACAGGAACTACAGAAGAAAGGTCTTGGTCTGCATACTGAAGCGCGGTGCCTGTTGAGTTAACCTTAACTAATTGTCCCGCATTGGCAGATGTAAAGGTAGGCAAAGAGCTCTCGGGGGAAGTTTCCAACCACTGAGTCCCTGTGTAGAACTTCAAGACATTAGGAGACTGTGATGTATCCATCCACAAGTCACCGCTTGCTGGGCCAACAGGAGAAGAACCAGACACTGTAAGTTTTGCGGCTGAGCTTATGTGGGAGACAAGGCCACTCACTTTGGCTTGCGGAATGTCACCGTCTGCGAATTGCATATTTGCAAAGGTGATTTTGCCTGTAGTGGTGTCAACAAAGTTAGCCTCAGTCATTAGTCCTGTGACTACATTTGTAGACGTATTCTCTACCGTGATAATTGTTATAGTATTGCCAGAGGGGACACCGCTGGTAAACGTGACCGTGTCAGACGCCGCGCTGGTCACATAGTCATTTGAACCACCTTCGCGTTGCAGAATACCGTTTTTGTATACTTGCAAGACAGTTTGCTCTGTGTGAACAAACGGGAAAACTGTCTGTGTAGCTGTGGTAACTGTGTCAGAACGCGTAAAACCAGTAATCGAGGTGGTTCTGATTTTGTAGATTGTGACTGTTTCACCAGCAGAAAGACCTGAGTTGAATGTCACGGTATTTGCTGTTGCATTTGTCTGGTAGTCGTATGAAGAGCCGGAGCGTTTTAACACACCATCTACGTAGACTAACAATTCATCTGTGGAGTCGTGTGCGTATGAAATAACAGTCTGCCCTGCTGTCGCCACAGTATCCTGACGATTGAAGAGTATTGGAGCACCAATCTCACCAACGACTGTTCCTGCGGCACCTCTAAGCGACTCCAAGCTGGCTAGGTCTATCCAACCAGTTGTTGTGTCTGCGTATGAACCAACTCGGTATTGTAAGCCAGCAGAGCTATCGTTACGTATCTCTACAGGCCCCTTCCACACACCGTTGGTGTCAAATATGGATTGTAGCAGTTCCCCGAGAGTTTTATCTCCGAGTTCTGCCGCGTTCAAGTAACGAACTACATTTTCAAATTCCGCATTAATGTTGTTAGCGGCTACATAGTTCTGTGTGTTTTGTTGTCGAAGTCGTGCCATTTTACTTCCTCAATATAACTCCTAGACCAATTACTCGGCATAGACCTTTGCCCGTCACAGTTAGCTTATATTGAGCTCCCCTGTATCTGGCTTCGAATTTCCTTTCGTACTGACGTGATAATGGAACATCAGCATAGAAGTTGTCGTCCGGCCTATCGTTTACTTCAAAGACGTCGCTTCCGATTGTTCTGCCAATATCGTCGATACACTCAAGAGTTATCTCTCCTATACCGTCAGCCTGTACGAGGAGTGAGTGGACGTTCTTAGTCTCCGTAAAACTGCCATGCCAAAGAACCGGAGATACAACCTCCATGACTGGGTGCTGTTCAGAAACGTCTTCAATTTTGGCAACATCAAACAAACCATTCGATGTCCCGTAAACAAGCCTGCCACCTTGGAACGCACCAGAGCGTGCGTTTAAAAAGTCTCCGCGAGACCACTTCGGGTCCATTCGAGCGTTGACGGTCATCGTCAAACGCTTGGAAAGCACGCCCCCTCGCTGAGGAAAGAATATATGGTATTGACCCATATCTTGGTCATATACGGCTGTAATGTCTCGAACGTCCTCGACAGAAGCAATAAGCTCTCTATACAAAATATCTATCTTCTCAGATAGCATTGAGCCCTCGATGGTAACGCCATTTTCAGCAGAGCGACGCAAACTGTGGACGCCAGACCTTGAGCAGAACAAAATGTCTGACCCAGCGCGGACAATAGTTTTGTGAGATACACAGCCGACATTGATGCTTGCTTTGTCGTCTAAAGCCCAAAGGTCAATATTAGGGTCAATCAGAAACACAAGAACACGGTCGTCAGTAAAAACGGCAAGCCTAGACTGCTCGAACTTGGAGAGACCTGTGATGACCTCTGATGTGCCAAGCTGGTTCGCAACATCAATCGTGCCAGCGCGGAGGACGCTGGCACTGTCTAGGGGCTCGTCTCCCGGAAATATTTGGTCATTGTCTACACGGCTAAAAAATATCTGCGTTTCTCGGCCCGGAACTCCAGCAACAGCCATGCGACGAGCCACAGACGTACCAAACCCGGGGCGCAGTTTATCAAGGTCTGGGCTACCGTTGGTTTTGTAAATTGTGCCGTCGTATATTTTCGATGGCTCTCCTTCGCAGAAAAAATGGACGCCGCGATTAAAAACCGTAGACGTAATCCTAGAGTTGAGAGGGAACGCACCAGTGTCCGTGTGTTCGTCTTCGCTCACTAAGTTTACGCCAGCACCGTCTTGCTCTGCGTAAACTACATTGCGTTTCGAATAGAAGTTGACCTCCAGAACGGAGTGGTCGCCCTTTACGTGCTTTGCCCCGGGGTCTCTTACAATCTGCCCGCGCCAATCACAAAAGCCATTATTCAGTATCGACAGATGCTGGTTCTTGCCAGTATCCAAAGACGTGACGTCCCTCGAAACATCAAGCCCTTGAAAGTTATCGTAGGCAACGCTCCGAATAGATATTCCTGTTGCGCTTTTAGTTGTGCTCGTCATTAGCTAGTCGTACCGTTGTAAGAGCTAGTTCTTCCTGAATAATTGCGAGGATTTGTTCCGTTGTCAGTAACTCTCATTTGAATTGCAGTGTTACCGTTTACACGACGCCATAGCTCGTTGTTAATAACCCTGATATATGCCGCGCCATAAGACTGGGACTTTTCAGATGCTTGTTGCTGAGAGTAGTGAAACAAAAGACCAGCAATCATAATTGTGTCTGGTATTGGGCGAGTTTCTTGCATGTGCTCGTAATAATCCAGTTCAGTCCCGTCCCAATATGGGTGCATACGAACTTCATCAATAATCATATTGGCGAACTCAATAAACATAAGAGCCGCGTCACCAGACAGGGTTGCAGGAGAAAAGTCGCCAAATCGTCGAATGGCTTGACCAGTCATTGTCTCAAGGGGCGCAAAATTGTCCGTAACATGTGGGTTCGTGTTACTTGTTTCATTGGGATTGGTGACAAAAACCTCGACACTATCGGCGGTGTGACTCGCGCCAGTCATGACGCGGTTGTCTCCCATAGTGTGGGTCTCACCTGTCCATATTGTCCCGTCTGATTTGTAGTAGGCCATATTAAATCTCTACGACACGCCCGGAAGAAACGAAGGTATGACGCCGAACAAGTACAGCCTCTTCCTCACTGAACTCCCATTGAATTCGCCCGTCACCTAAACGAGTGGCCTTGTTGTCTCGAATACTAAATTGGCTAGGCTCAGGCTCGCGAGACTGAAAAATAACCACACTAGGTTCTTCAACTTTAGGCTCCTCTGTTTTTTTGGTGGATTTCTTTTTAGGTTGCTTGGTTGCCATTACAGTTTACTCCATAAAAAAAGGGGTGATAGCAAAGCTATCACCCCAAAATAGTCCCAACATCTGGACTGGTCGTCCGCTTACGCGTTTGAAGACCAGTTCTTGATGTGGACGTGGACTTTGTCTTGCAGGAGCTCCAGACCACATTCGGTCAGGTACTCGTGAATGACGCCGTCTACGCCGTTACCCTGACGGTTCTCATACAGAGCAGTGTCGCGACCTTCGAGGAAGCGATACTTCAAGTATGGGAAGTCAACGATAACCATTGCGTTATCCATACCGGGGACTTGGCGGAACTGCGGGTGCAGGTGGACCATAAGGTCACCAGCGAAAGTGCCGTAACGTGTGAGGTTCACACCATAAGCACCTTCTACCTGCTCTGGACGCCAGCGGTCTTTGCCGAACTCTTGCAAGTGAGCGGCAACTTGGAAACCGCAAAATGCAATCTTCTCTTTCGAACCGAATTTGAAAACGGTCTTAATGAGTTGTTCGTCAAACTGGGCCTCGTTCATAGTCCCGTCACCGTCAATGTCACTATTACAGTCAATAGTGGTCGTAAGGGAAGTGGTCAGACCACCTGTATAACGACGCGGTGCCGCAGACGTACCATTTTCTTCAGCTTTGATGCCGAAGAACATAGCCCGCTCGATGTCGCTCATGTGTAGCTTGAGAGCTTTCGTCATGGCTTCATCTTCTTTGTCACCAGTCCGCAGGTATGTAGATTTCAATGTGTTTGACACACCGAAAGCTGTACGGAAAATCTGTGTGAAGTTGCTTGCCACGGTTGCGTCAAACGAAATCGCAGTACCTACGTTATCGTTTTCAGCCGCCGCAAAGCCTGCAACAAACAGTTTTGCGTTGTCTGCAATTTGGTGAGATGTGCCACCGATGTTACGAGAAACAGTAAGGGTCGTGCCTGTTGTGTCAGCAGTCACACGCATAACCTCACCTGTCTCGCTGTTTACAACAATAGCGCCAGTTACGGCAAACTTGTTGTCATCAGAGGCATCCACAGTAATCGACGTTGTGCTTGTTGAAGCGACTGCGCCGTTTACCTGCAACGTCCGGTCCGGTAATTCGTCACGGAAGTTTTTGTACTCTGGGTCATCGGTGCCCTCAGACGAGCCGAAAGACAGCAGAGCGTTCAACGGTGCATTACCGTTGGGTTCCAAGAGCGTAAAGAGCTCCCGGTAGTTTTTGGGGCGGAAGTCCGAAGTGAACTCGCCAGTACCCCGTACACCTTGAATAGCCATATCAATTCTCCTTGAACGGCGGTTACGAAATAGTTTGGTGAGTTGGACTACCTTCCAGAGGAATTACCATCTCAAGAAAGTGTTTCACTCAAAAAATACAGAGGCCGTAGCGTCCGATTTGTTAATAATAAAAAAAGGCCGGGACTTTATCGTCCCGGCCTAGAAAAAAATTTTTGTGGTAATTAGCCCATCGCTCGTTGCGTCAGACGGTCTAGTGTCGGGTCTCCGGTTTCTTCCATTGTCCCTTGAGAGTCACCAGCCTGAGGCGTCTGCGCTACTGTTCCTGTGAACGCTTGACGTCTCTGGTGGATGTCTCGTAGACGGGCCATCTCTGGGCTGTCAATTTGATTTTTGTAATCATTCATGACGCGCATTGTAAGATTGGGGTCAATGAAGTCATCTTCTGTATACCCGCGCTCATAAGCAAAAATCATAAAGTCTTGGGCGTTACTCTCGTCGAGACCCACACGACCCGCACCCCTGTCGAGGTTGTTATTGATTTGCTGTCTGATTGCGTCACCCTTCATTGCGCGGCCTTGCATCGCTTGGTCTGCGCCAGCCTGTGCCGCCGCTTGCCCCTGCTGTAAAACACCAGCAAGAAGTTTCTGCATCTGACCCATGTTGCCTGTGATTTGTTGCAACATTTCTTGGGTTTGCTTGTAGCCCGGAGGTAGGGGTAAGGCATTGTCCTCTTCCCACTGGGTCATTGCATCTTTGCTTGCATCTTGTGAGACCTGAACATTGGTCTTCCCGTCGGTGTCACCCATCTGCGGGTTCTTCATTTGGGCTTTCAATTCATTCAACATGAACCTAGCCGCGCTGTCAGGACCATCAATCACGCCAGCTTTTATAGCGGCCTGAACAACTTTAAGAACATTAGCATTTTGCTGGTTCTCATAGTTAAGTTGTTTATAGCGCTTCATGGTGCCCGCAATTTGTTGCGGGTTTAGCTTCACCTTCTCGCCGTCAATTTCAATCTCATAGACGACGGGGTCTGCTTCCATTTTATCGCCTTCAGTCTCAGGAGAGCCCTCAGCAACAGCTTCTTCTGTTGCCGTTTTCGGCTCTGTGTCTGAAGGTTTGTTTTGGGGTTCAACACCCATTCGGTTTGATGCGATTGCATCAATTAAGTTTGCTTGCTCTTGCTGTGGTAGTTCATCAGCCATTTTCTACTCCTCTCCCGGCCTTGGCGGGGATTTGGTTAAAATATTAGGCGAGGCCGTAGCGTCACCCATTCCTTCTGCTGACTCCAACTTAATTTGAGACTCCAGATGTAACTTGAGTCTCTCAGGTAGCTCGAGTAGCTGTTTAGCGGCCCATATAGAGCCGCGACGAAAGTGCATTTCTTCTACAGACATATTGGCGTTATTAGCCATGCCCATTGCCGCACTTACGATTTCTTGTTCCATCACCTCGCGGACGTAAGTCCAACCGCGTGAGTTTTCCAATGTCTCTACACCCTTAAAGAGTGTTTCATGTTTTCTCGCCATCTATCTACGAACAATAACTCGATTAGGTGTAACAGGATTGTAGCTTTGCATAGTCGGGGCTTGACGCATCGACTGATTGTAAGACTGAATTACCTGACTCATAGCATCGTTGAAGGTCGTATCTGTAGACCGACTAGATTGCTTTTCTAGCATGGCGTTGCTTACACCCTCGTTATCGGTAGGCTCTTCGTACACCTGATACAAAGACGCGAAACGAGAAAAAGGACCAGAGGAGACGCGTTTTACAAACGCGCCCTCCATGTCCTTAAAGGTATCTGAAAAAGCCATTACTTACGACGCCTCGGTGTGCGACGCTTTGCTTTCCCCGGCATCACTGGTGAGTGTGCCTTCTTTTTGCTCCCGCGACCGGGTGCCTTTCCTTTTCTTCCCATAGCCATAGTCGTACTCCTCTCTGGCTTGCCTTCTCTTAAAAAGGTCAGCTATTTCTGCTGACGTATAGTTTCTGTAGTACCTTTGTGCCTCAAGAAGCCTACTCGCGTCGTCCAGTTCAGTTAACCTCTGAACAAAAATCATTGCGTATGGTTCTTCAACGAAGCCATCGTATACGTCTACATCTTCCTCTGTATCGTCATCTGGGTCGTCCGGGTGAAACCCTATAAGCCAAATGTTTTGTTTCGAGAGTGAGGCATTAAGTTTTTGCAGGTCGGAATGAAAGGGGTCTCTGTCAATCGACGGGTTCATTTCACAGTGTATTACCACTGATTTTTCTTCGGGAAATAAGCGAGCAGTCATAAGGACGTTTTCGTATTGCCAACCAAATCCCATGCGGACGTCTACGGCGTCTGACTCCATTGCCTTCTTTGCAAATGGGCAGGCTGGCATCCCAGCGTATCTAATGTTGTTTTTTGATAAATACTCAGTGGCCCAGATTCGAAGCTCACTTCGGATGACTTCTTTCATCATTCAATGTTTAGGATATTGAGGCCGATAAGAGCGGCTATAACGGAGAGGATTGCGACGGTTAGGAATCGGGTGACAGTTTGACCCACTGTTGTTTTGACGGAACGCCAACTATCTAAAAGGTCTCTTAGTTCATATACATCATGAACTGCATCAGAGTCAGACAGACCAACGTCCGCAAGCGCGCGTTTAGCCCCAGCTTCAGCGGCCTTTTCTAGTAGTCTTTCAAACTCTGGTGAATCCGTATCCATGAATAATTCTTAACTACATGTTTTTATTTCGTCGTCCCTTATTTTATTTGGGGACCTGTAAACCAGCTTACGATGCTATGCCTTTTGCCAGCGGTAACGGGTTTTACTTGATGATACAAGAAGCTAGGAAAGACTAGCACCGAACCGCGATTTGAAAATTTTTCTGGCTCAAAACCTTTCTCAGAGTCCATAAACAAAAACTCTCCCCCCTCATAGTCATCTCTCGAGTTTAATTGCATGACCACACTAATCTTACGCATGTTGTCTTCTAGCTTGTGGGTGTCCATGTGAACTTCATAAAACTCACCAATGCCGTACTTTGTAAACTGGCAACCGTCCATACTATCAATATCAAACTTCCAAGCCTGCTTATTGGCTAACGTCGCATAGTGATGACACAAACCAGCAATCCAGTCGTTGTGGTCAAACCAAGCAATGTGGGACTTACGTCTATCCAGCATTACCTCTCCCCCAGCCTGACCGTATTCGCTTTCCATCTCGTTGCCACGTTCGATAATCAGGTCACAAAGACCATCACTCAAGATTTCATTAAACATCCAGAAGTGGGGTTCCAAAATCATCTATAGACTTTCAGAAGTATAGTGTCATCTGTGGGTGTAACCTGAATAGTTGATGTGATTTTAACCATCTTGTATTTTTCAAACGTCTCGCCAGCACAGGCAAAGTCGCTTTCAAGAGATATGAGATAGCACTCTTCACCTGATTTCTTCACCTCAGTTTCTGTACCAGCAACGACAGGAAGTGCTGTTCTAAGCCAAGAAAGGTCATTGTCTTTTGGTGATGTGCAGGCAAGCCTAACACCGGGAATTATAATCTCTTGGTCAAGCCTCAACCAAAGAGGGAAGAACGGTGGAGAAACAAGTGTCCAGTCTGTCTGCCTCCACCAAATGGAGGCATCCAGAATTATCTGGAAAACACCGTCGGAGTTAAGACCAGCGTCAATGACATCAACACTAGAAACAAAATGTTCGGCTACTTCGTTTCCGCTGATGCCGTTCTGAAGAATTGGGTATGTGAATTGAACATACGTCCCTTCCTCTGCATCACGACTGGGTGTGTAGAAAAACCAAGGAGAAGCATCGGCAATAAGGCTGTTAGTCTTTGGGTGAAACTCCGCCTCTTTTATGTTTACTGGATGACTTGCCCGCTCCCAAGATATTAAATTAGCGTTTGGATAATCCACCTTAGACAAGATAATCCCGTCAGAGGACGCTATTGAGTCCTTTACTACAGATGATGTCATGCTTCTTCTGCCGTGGTTTTTATGGTCTCTGTAGTTCCAATCAGACTTACATAATCAGATGGCACGTCAACCGACGGAACATTCAAATGTTGACGTATTGATGCTCCGATAGATTCCTTGGTTTTATTTTCGTCTACAACTCCGTCAATGACAACGGCAGGGACTAAAATCCTCTGACCATCAAACGTGACCACATACTCAAGTGTCATGTCATCAAACGCTACGATTGTATAATTAACAGTGCTCATTTCTTTTCCCACATAGTTTCGCGATAAATACTAGGTCGGTTTTGACGCTTTTGACGCAAGAGGTCAAGGGCATCACATTCCTTTTGTGTCATCGCTCGTATATCAGCCTTTTTGCCTACACCTCTTTTGAAGGGTATCGCTTGAACGACAGGATAGCCTCGAGGGATAATTATGGTCGTCCCCGTTGGTTTTAGGAAGCTGGGGAAGTTAACAAACTCCAGATATTTATCTGTTTCAACAATCCCACTCATGGGCTCAAAATAATCATTAACCCTGTTAAGTGGGCTTACAAAAAGAGTTGACCATCCGGGCGGAGTCTTCATGTGCCAATAGTTCATAATTTTTAGGGGTAGCTTGGGTAGAGAGGGGTGGCCTTTAATCTGGGTTATTTTGTGGTCCTCTATGACTGAGTGGTCCCATGCTGTGTACCATTCCGCGCCACTTCCGTCTTCATTTATAATGACCTCTATTTCTGCTGGCGTTGTCAATATCCATCCACTCACCATAGCATCTAAAACTGGTGGACATCTTTTTACACTCCTAGTAGGCCAACGGGTTGGGTTTTCAGTTTCCTCATGCCCAAAATTTTTTAGCTTTTTGAACCAATCAGGAAGCATGGAGCGTGCTGGTACAGGCTCAGGAATAATGCCATGAAGTCTAGGGTAGGTTGTAAAAGTGACTTTAGGGTTTCCGAAAATCATTGTCTCTCGAACGTAATAGTCATCTCTGTGCCGGATGCCACCGTTAAGGCAATCGCCTGTTGTGCTTGCGTGATTCTTATAACTTGGTCGGCATAAGCAGTCGTCCCGCCTGCCCCTCCTGCCGCGCCAGCGCTTCCTGCTTTTCCAACCCAAGTAGACGGAGCCGCACTACCAGCATTACCTGACGTTGCACCCGAGCCTGCATTGCCCGGATTTCCTGCGGCACCAGCGTTTCCTGCGTTCCCTGCGGTTGCTCCTGACCCTGCTGTACCGGGGTTTCCGTTAGCTCCAGCGTTACCCGGGTTTCCGGGGTTACCTCCAGTTGCTCCGCTTCCGTTACTACCGCTGTTTCCATTACTTCCAGCCGAACCTGCGTTGCCTCCTGAACCGCCACCACCGTTATTACCGCGACCACCACGACCACCAGTCCCGCCTCTGCCAACATTAGCCGCCCCATTTGACTGAAGCATTCCCAGACCACCTGCGCCGCCGTTACCAAATCCCGCCCTGTTTCCATCTGGGCTACCAATATTTCCGCTAGGGGCAGTAGCCGCAGTATTAATGCCTGCCGCGCCACCATTACCACCGCCGCCACGGGCTCCTGCTGAGCCCCCACCGCCGCCGTTGCCGTTACTGCCCGGATTACCAGAGTTACCCGGATTACCCGGATTACCCGCACCGCCTCCATTACCTGCGGTGCCCGCACCGCCGTTGTTGCCAGAGTTCCCGGGGTTACCATCATTCCCAGCAGAGCCCCCGTTTCCGCCTGTACCGTTATTGCCAGAGTTTCCGGGGTTCCCGTCGTTTCCAGCAAGACCACCATTACCCGCAGTACCTCCGGGCCCGCCTACACCACCTGCTCCTCCCGCTCCACCAGCACCAGCCGCACCGCCTGCAAAAGTGTGGTAACTACCAAAGAGGGAGCTTGCACCAGCAACCCCATCTGCACCCGGAGTCCCGTCTGCACCAGCGGCACCTTGGTTGCCTGCGGTTCCGCTATTTCCAGCGGCTCCGTTTGTGCCGGGGTTCCCACTGCCTGCACCAGTACCGTCTGCGCCGGGATTACCTGCTGAACCAGAGTTGCCGGGATTGCCACCCGTTGCCCCACTGCCGGAGCTACCATTGCTACCGGAGGAACCACTGGCTCCGGGGTTTCCGGGATTGCCACCGCTACCACTGTTTGCCCCACTACCGCCAGCACCAGTATTGCCCGAGTTACCATTAGTGCCTATACCACCTGCGCCTCCCGCAGTATTGGGCGAGTTCAGCGTCCCGCCCGAACCACCGGAGCCGCCTCCTCCACCCGGACCGGGGGACGCATTGCCCGGAGTACCAGCCACACCCGGACCCGCTTTGAACTTTAATCCGCCTCCGCCGCCTCCGCCGCCTCCGCCATTGCCAGCGTTGCCTGAGTTTCCTGTTGCGCCCGGGTTCCCTGCGTTTCCTTTAGGACCACCATTTCCAGCGTTTCCGTTACTGCCTGAGTTGCCGGGGTTACCCGGGTTGCCCGGGTTCCCTGCGGAACCACCGTTTCCACCATTACCGTTTGTGCCGTCATTACCGGGGGCTCCACTATTGCCTGCCGCACCACCGTTGCCTGCCGCACCGTTCGTCCCATCATTACCGGGATTGCCCGCGTTTCCTTGACTGCCTTCTGCTCCAGCATTGCCGGGTGAGCCGCCAGTGCCATTCAAACCCTTACCTCGAACAGTAACCACAGAAATACCCGGCGGGACGTTGAACGTCCCGTCCGCTGTAAAAGTCTGGCTACCCCCGGGGAACAGGGGGTCCGCTCTTAGTGAGACCCCAAGTAATGGCATTAGGACACCTGTTGAGCTAGTTTTACAAAATCATCTGGTAAATTTTTGACGTCTGTAACGTAATGACGGTGTGCGTATCTGTCGGACTTATCATCCGCTTCCCACAGCACCCTGTCATAAACAAGAACAGGAGTGTCAGAAAAAACAATGTTATTACCTTCTTCATCTTCGAACCATGTAGACAAAGCCGCCAAAGTCTCTGTCGGGTCTGTATAATCTAAATTGGTATATGCAATTCCCTTCGCGTCCAACCACTGCCTAATTGTGGCGCACGCGGCTTGGCCCGGCTTTGCATACAAGTGAATTTCATCGTAACGAATAGTCATCTCTAAGCCTCGTAAAAAGATAGTGATACGTATATCGTGGTCGAGCCCTTAACCAAGAGCGCCGTATATATGGTCTCTTTGTTGGCGGCAGTTTGCACCGCAGGTTGTGTGCTCGAACTGTTGTACTTGATAGTGAAGCCTGTTGGAGCGACAAGGTTAAATGCCCTACCACCTGTGCCATCCTGCTTCACGAAAATAGTCACTGTACGCGCTGTGCCTGCTGGTAATTCATCTGTATCAGGTAGCGTAACATTAGTAGTCCCCGTCAGCGTGTAGCTAACATTGTTGGTTGCGTCTGGAATAGTAACGTCACCAGAGACGTTTGTGTTTGACGCCATAACCTCTTGGAAGTTTTCAAGCGTTACGTCTGTTACCTTATTGTTGTCAAAGTCTACATCTCCAGACATCGTGCCGCCACCCAAAGGCAACTTGGCGGCAATCGCATTGGTTGTTGTGCTGGCAAAATTGGCGTCGTCACCAAGAGCGGCGGCTAACTCGTCGAGGGTATCTAGTGCCGCAGGTGCGCTGGATACAAGGTTGGCAACCTCTGTGTCTACGTAACCTTTGGTAGCGGCATGACCTGTAGCTGTCGGAGTGGCGACTGTAATATTGTTTGTTGTTGTCGCGCCCACGTCAGTCAGAGCTTGGAGTGTAAAGTTTGTTGGCGTGTATGAGGAGCCGACAAACATAGGAACTTGGTTTGCTGACGGCGCAGTTGCCGCTACGTTTGCCAAGTCCTGTAGGTTTATGCTGGAAAAAGCCGCAGACGTGACCCAAGCGCTACCATTGTACACCTTGAGTTGGTCATTTGTTGTGTCATACCAGAGGTCGCCCTCCCCAATATTGCCGCCTGTAGGAGCATTTGCGCTAATGAAGTAAGTATCAGCAAAGCTGTTTACGTCTGCGATATTAGTACTGACGTTGTTGATTGCAGTAAGCGCGCCGTTTACAGCGTTGATGGCTGTTACCGCACCAGCTACAGCAGTGACGTTAGCGTCAATACCAGCAACAGTGGTGACGTCTGAGTCTACAGCCGCAACCTTGTTGACGTTCGTAGCGTTTGCATTGACCGCATTAATTGCAGTGAGCGCACCAGCTACGTTATTTACATTAGTTATGGAGCCTGCAACCGAGCCAATCGTGTCTGAACCCGCTAAGTCTGTGGCGACAGTTCCTATGTCTGTGGCGTCTGTGGCAACGGCGCTAACACTAGTCGAAATACCTGCAACTGTATTTACATTGGAGATGTTTGTTGCAACTGTGCCAATGTCTGTCGCATCACCAGCCACCGCGTTTACATTAGCAATGTTTACGGCTACATCATTTACGCCAGAAATATTTGCGCCGACGTTGTTTACATTAGTAATCGCACCAGCAACGGCATTGATGTTTGCTATACCAGCGGCGACTGTCGTAACAGGAGCGTTGGTGGCGTAATACTTGGCTGAGAAATCACCTGAATTACCTACAGACCCAGACGTCTTAGTTGCCCAATCCTTTGCTGAACCGCTAGTAGTGTCCACACCCGTACCGCCAATAGCCCAAGCCTTAGCTGAGTATTCACTGCCTGTAATCGCGCCGTCTACTTTGTTGGCGTAGTCAGCAACCAAAGAGCCATTAATAATCTTCTGGAATTTTGTCAGGTCTGGCGTCGCGTTGCTCGATGTGTGGGCCGCAGTGCAGACGAAGGTGTCTTGGTTCAGGGTTACAATATCCAACACTTTATAGGCTGTAGACGTTGCGTATGTGCCACGGGCGTTGAATATCTCTACACCAGTTTCTACAAAAGCGTTGCTCGTCCCAACGCGGACCTCTAGCTTGTTGTTGTCTGCGGCATCTACTTGGAATGTAAAAATAGTCGGGTCAAACAGACCATCACTGCTTTTAAAGATGTCGCCTAGCAATGCACTGAGTTGGCGTCCGCCAATCTCTGCGTTTTCCATGTAGGTGTCTAGGATATGCTCTCCAGTGTTTGCAGATACAAACCGAAGCTGTTCACCTGTGGGACGTGTAATAGCCATTATAATCTACCTTTCAGGTTCGCGACCTCAATCTCTAACTCTCGTACTCGAGACTGGAGTTGCGCTACTAGCTGGGCGTTTTGCACACCCCAGTCATGTTGGTTGCGGTTAACCTGCTCAAAGACAGCGCGTACGTAGTCAACGACAACCGTTGATACGTCCTTCTCCATAGCCTGAGCTCGTGAGTTTATGGTTTCGTTAGTTGACATTTGCGCCACCTCTCATTGGAATAAGATTTCCTGCCTCTACTTCCCGAGCTATTTGTTCCTGAGGTTGTACAGATGCACCACGCATTTTTTCCATAAGAGCAAGCTGTTGGCTCGGGGACGCACCTTGCTGTCTCTCTTCGTCAGAGATACGGAACTGGTCTAGGTCGGATATACCAAGTGCGCGGATAGCCTCTTCCGCAATCTTGCCAACCTTGTATTCCATATTGAGCCCGGTCTGAGACATGATTTGAATCATATTCATCCACGTCTCCGCATTGCGCGTAGGCTCGACTGGTAAGGTGCCGTCGATAACAAGATAATCAATTTTGCCTTGCAGGTCGCCCGCACCGTAGTCGATATATCCATCCTGCACCAAGTCAGCCAACTGAGACGGCATAGCGTCTTGGTCAATTTTGATAGACCCATCTATATCAATGGCGTCTTGGATGTTCGCGGTCATCATTCTTACCATCGGTCTAATCGTTGTGGCAGAAATGACACGGCTCAAAACACCAAGACGTTGCGAGCCTAACTGGGTTAGGCGAGCAATCTCTGTTGCAGTGCGGACGTCAGGTGTCGGCATACCCTGCTGTGCGTCACTGGCTGAAGACACACGCTGTTTAAGCTCCGACATGGCCTGAATATCATTCCAGTGCCCACGGGTGACGTCGGGAACCTGTGCAATAAACACACCATCCCCGGGCTTCGTCCCGGGCATGGTTCTTACAACCCCCCACGGATTACGGTCAATCAAATCAGGAACCATAACCTGCGTTGGGTCTACGAAGATAAGATTGTTAAGTGCGGCTTGGACGTTGTCGATACGGCTACGTAGCAACCAAGTAGCAATGTCGTGCATTGGAAGCATTAGGTCATATAGGGACTGACCCCAAGTCTTGTGGCTATCATTGTAAAGACCACCTATTACAACAGGGAACTGCTGACCATAGGGGTTTAACTGCATACGAATACAAATCTGCTCGTCTAGGATAGTGATTACCATCCATATTTGTTCAATGGACGGGATGCCTATCTCATATCCAGCAAAACGAACCCAGCACTCGTCAGTCACACGTGCATCACCAAGAGTAAAATATGCGTGGTCCATTCTCTCCCGTTGGTTTGGAGACGCAGGGTCTATGTTCAATCCACGGCCTTCCTCTTTGTACCAACGGTGAGCGTTCCAAGAATTACGAGGTGGTGCTGTTCTGTGTCGTAAACTGGTGTGTTTTTTTAGTTTCGGATATAGACCCGTAGACATCAGCGTGTTGTAGCTGACGTAGTCAGTAAAAACGACGTACTGCCAACGCTCCCAGTCACCCCAACTAACCCGAGGGTCTGGGAACACTCTGCGAGGGTCGAAGTTCACTATCTGGTTCTGGTTAGTTTTCGGGTCCCAAATAATCTTTGTCGGAGCAAAACCATAACGGATGCTGTCCAGAAGCAGTTGGGCAAGACGTGCCTCG
>Ga0160423_10001125_pt1 | contig 22338 bp, 34 predicted proteins | sample CRUFie14St8metaG_FD_108191 | JGI IMG/M metagenome (GOLD analysis project Ga0160423, IMG submission 108191) | Marine microbial communities from the Costa Rica Dome - CRUD Field 142mm St8 metaG | ecosystem: Environmental > Aquatic > Marine > Oceanic > Photic zone | place: Costa Rica: the Eastern...
GCCATTACCTATCTCAGTATGGCTGACATTACTGTTACCATCAATATCTATAGCTATATCATTATCATGTCCATGGTTATCAATACTGTTTGTATTGTTGTTTCCAATTACATCACCTGTTACTATTTGGTTGTTGCCGTAAGCCCATATCCTGTATTGATTTGTATTTCCAGTCTGACTTAAATCATATGTGTTGCTACTTCCGTTTACAACCGCACTACCGCTTCCTGATAAACCTTCAATTTGGTTATTTTGTCCGTCCTGAACAATAGTCAAATCTAAGTCATCCCCAATTTGATTCATGTATATATCATTTGCCAAACTAATTGTTGGACTGATTAATATAGATACTGTTAGTGCCTTCGCTACCCAATCTGTAATCATATAGCTCAAAGTCTCCTTGTTTCACGTCTATGGTGTAATCATGCTGAGTATTTAATCTTAATCTAATAAAGCCACCTTGTTCGAAATCTTCTCTCTGCCACACCCAAAATGGTTCAATTTTATCCAGCCGTATTTGTGTTTTAGGATCAAATCCTACTTGTGGCACATTACTAAGCAATCTTTCATTTTGTAGTGCTAATTCATCCTTAAATAAAGCCGCCAGTGCTTCATTGAGTTTGTCTAACATGTCATGTAGCATGTCTGCTAACATAAAATGTGTTTCATCTAATGCTGTTACCCATATGCCTTCTATACTTTCTGTTAATGCATCACCTTCTAAAAAATCAACTTCTAAAAAGTCTATACCAAGAAAGTCTGCTAACCGTTTTTTCTTTTGTAACTCTTCTTCGTTATAATCTTCGATAGGAGTACGTTTACGTAATATAAGAAAATTGTTTATCATGTCTTCTGTAATATTCAATTTTACTGGAGGAGTAGGCTTACGCATAAAATGAGATGTTTGCGTTGCTTGAAATGCTTGATTAAGTATTACAAAGCCTGCATCAGTTTCAACAGTAATTTCGCCAGTGTAGCACCAACCTCCTGAATCGCAACTAGGTAGTAGTGTAATCATAGAACCTCCAAATTCGTCTACTACCATTATAAAATCAGTACCACGTACACCTATCGTTGCACTAGGTGTTCTGATTTTCACATTTTGTTTGTAGCGTTTTGCTATCTGTCCGCTTGCATATCTTACTGTGCCTAGGCTAGCTTTCATACTCAGGCTACCTAAATCATTACTAGGATCATATACAAATTCATCTATCACTAACCGTGATTGTTCTGTAATGTCTACCCTAGTATCATCTATAAAATTAATACGCATTGTGCCATTTGCTGTTACTGCTGTGTCCATTGAACGCACAGCTATACCGGCTTCGCCTTCAATAATAACATCTTTGCCACGTTCAAGCACACCAGAACCTTTGATCTGCCCGATTTCGCCAACACTAGCAAATGCTAGAGTAGGACACAAAAATATTGCTATGATCCAACGCATCAGTCGCTCTGCGTAATATCTACGTCTTGATTATCACCATCGAAGTCTGCGTTAACTGTGTTATCATTGACACCACTCTGGTTAACAGTGTACGAGCTTCCGCCTCCAGTAACATCTAATGTTACTGTATGACCAGCACTATCACCATCTCCGTCGATATCAATGTCTACAACATTACCTGCACCACTTGAAGAAAGTGTACCACTTGTTGCACCTCCACTTGCTAGACTTGCACTATTATTCACAACCACAGTCAATGCAACACTTTCACCATCTATATCAGTTTCGATCACATTGTCGTCTCCTGTTACAGTGAATGATACAGTTGCTCCGTCTGCATCTGCTGTATCTCCTATATTGAAGTCATAGGTATTATCGTCACCTGTTGTTGTAATATTTAAAGTAACGTTTTCACAGTTTGTGCCACTAGTGCTATCACAACTTAGATCTACTTCGTTTGAATCACCAGTAAATTGCCATGTACCTGTATATGAAGTACCTTGGATATCAGCTACGATTGTGTTCATATCACCAGTCTGTGTGATGGAGAATGTCATTGAATCTCCGTCTAGATTTACGTCAGTTGTACTCGTACCAATAACGTTGTCAGTTCCGTCTTGAGTTATGTCTAAATCAAGGCTGTCGCCCACTTGTTCAATATAAATGTCATTTGCCAAGGCAGGAGTCGCGATGATACAGAAAAATAACAAAAGCCCTCTAATTGTTTTTTTCATTTTTTCCTTTCTGGTCTTTAGTATCTCTTGGATAACATAAATCAGTTTTATCACAGTACAACATCGAGTCTGGCCATCTGTCCAACGCTTTATTCAACGGTAGCGGACGTGGTGCTGGTAAACTGCCTTTATATATAAAATCCTTAAATTTCCAAAGCCCCTTTGATTCACCTTCATATACCAGTTGGACCACTCCTGCTTCGATAGCCGCCCTAACAGCGTAGTTTACTGGTTCGTTAACGGAGTAACCCGTCTCCGACTCTAATAATTTAGTCCCCATATCAAGGAACTTAAATATGTCCGCTCCGGACCTTGAGCTTGCAATAGTTTTCTCAGTTGCTATGCTCAACAATACTTTCCCTGAACTTACGCTTACAATACGCATAACAACAGTTACAGTATCTACTCTATACTCAGTTTGTGCACCTAGTCCCAGATACCTGGCACCTACACCACCTACAGCAACATTAGAATCATATCCAATTATGCCGCCTTCTAATATAAGTCCTGCAAACACCATCGGCTTGAGTGCTCTAGGACCATTAGGCAAATCTTTTTCATATACTTCTCGTGTGTTACGGATCAGTTGCCTCTCTTTGATCAGATTGTCCATTCCCACACGTTCTACTACTTCAAACCAAGTTTCATTGCCTACTTCTGAAAGTGCCTTTATAACCCATACTTCAGAACCTTGTGTTACAGCACTAGACAAGTTTGCTATATTATCTGCAGGTTTACGTTGCCCAGTTTTATCTAGGAATGTATAGACTGCTATAGTCATTTTCTTGCCGTCTAGTTCTGGCACTTGTAGCATTCTGTCTGCTAAAGGAGCTGGTTGCACTCTTGCTGGACCTGCTTCTTCATACGTTTCAAGACTTTGTTTCATTGTTGAGCTACAAGCTGACAGTAACAACGTGCCTAAAAGTAAAAGAGTTCTAATCAAAAAGCAAACTCCCCTGCACCTGGTATTGTAATAGTAGTTGTTGATCCGTCGTCTGCAACAATAGTAAGTGTTATTGCTTCTGTCACAGTGTCTTTAGACCAAGTAATTGTGCTTCCTTCTATTTCTGCTGTGCCACTATTTGCACATGTTGCAGTTGTAGGATCACAATCAGCGAACATACTATCTACCATTTGTTTACTAAGTGTTGCGTAAATTCTACTTTCAATATTCTTAATAAACTTATTTAGGGTAGTGTTTTCTAGTTCTCTTTCTAAGTCCCTCTGTATTCTTGCCTGTTCATCTTTTATATCTTGCCTTCTATTATGTTGTAGTTGTTCAACACTTAATACATGTGATGAATAACCATTTCCATGATGGAACGCAGGACTTTTAAAGCCCCAACTGAGTTCGCTGGCAGAAACTACATGTCCAAGACATGCGGTGAGAATTATTAGAATGTAAGTCAAAGATTTCATTTTTATACCCTATCATTACTATTTATTCTTTCCTTTGTTTCGACACCGCCCTCGCGCCCTACAGTTGTATTTAGCAAAGGTGTAAAAATTTTTACACCTAATACATCGAAATAAATACATTATGAAAGATGTAGATGTAATGTGGGACCTTTTGGAAGATATATTTCCTAAAGGAGGAAAAGAAGATCTATTTAAGACAGATCTCGCTAATGATGTTGCAAAACTAGAAATAGATACCATTCAGAATGCACTATCTGTTTGCGAAGGCAATCAAACCAAAACCGCGAAGTTGTTAGGATTAGGAAGAACTAATCTTATAGCTAAGATTAAAAAATATAAAATTGTAAGTGAACAACCTAAGTTGCTATAAAAGTGCTTGTTGGATTTTGTTGATCATCATTCCAATTAAATCCACTTGCTAATTTTACTGTAGCAGGATTCTCTTCAGTGCCTGTCATTTTTCTTGCTAGATCTTTGGCATTTTCTATGATAGTAAAATCTAAGGTATCTATTCGTAAGAACAAAATATGTTTGACTTTATCTGCAATGTTATAACTATCATAACATATTGTTCCATAATTTTTCAGCATCTCAGGCACATTGATTTGTGGGACTGAATGTTCTACTGCTGTTTCATCTCCTTTACGTCTAACCTCCATTTTTTCCATGGTAATTGCACTGCGTATGCGATCATCAAAGTTTTTAACTTTTTTATGATTTTGCACTAGAGCTTTCAATGAATCTATGAATAAATTAGATGCTTGGGTATAATCCGCATAAGGTAAAATTTCTTTATTAAGTAATTCTAAGCCTGTGGGATTCCAATTATATTTACTGCCTCTTTTTCCTTTATTGCTAACAATGTTGCCATTAAATAAATGCTTAGGAGTTCCGTACAGTTCTTCATCATCTGGTGCGCCTGACTTCATTATTTCTGCAATACGCTTCTCCCAAACTAGCCAACCTGTGCTTGCTTTAGCTAGAGCTTTACTATTCATTCTTCCGCCGCTACCTGAACGTCCTGCTTTGACTTCGTACATAATCTTGCCAACTTTAATGTCGCCTACTTTAGCTTTCTCTGCAGGATTACCCATCATTGCAAGTGCCATTTCACCTGGACCGATTGCACCACCTGTGCTTCCAGGATTCCATTCAAAAATTCCTTGTGCTTCCATTGCTTTAAATACATCTAAATAGTCGGGATTGACAAAATTTCGTACATTACCTCTTTTAGCGCCTACTAAATTAAGCATGTTAATTACTTCTCCACGCACACACGCACTTAGAAAGTTCGCTACATCTTCTTGTGAAGAATCACTTTCTTCCACAACATCATTTATTTTACCAAAAAGAGCCTGTCGTAAATTTTTAGTAAACTTCTCTGCGTTTTTTCTAGTCGATTTTGCTCCTGACCTTTCTGAACTTGGCATCGCCGCTAAATCTTCATCTGTAATAATTTGATACCCCTGAACCCTATTTCCTAAAGTAATTAAATCTTTATTGACTTGTCTTAAAAAGTTTTGTGTCTTTTCAAGTTCTTCTTTTGTTTTTGCAAGTTCGTCTTGTATTTGTTTTTTACTTTGAGATTCTTTGATCACTGCATCCTGCAAGGATTTAACCTTTGCTTCCATTGTTTGCAAACTTTCATCTGCAATTTTTTGGTCTTCAGGTGTCATTACACTATAGTATTTTTGTATTAGGCTTTCTTGAGTTTTTAACTGTGCAATAGCCGCATCAAGCTCTCCCTGTACAGGATCTGTATCTTCAGTAATGGATTCATTTGTTTGAATATTATATTTGCCTGCAAGCTGTGCAACAAAATTTTTCATTGCATTTGCAACGGCTTGTATTTGTCCTGGTAATTTTACTTTGACGGGATCATCTGCAGGTAACTCTGCACTTACTTTTGAAATTGTATCTAATTCTTTAAAAGTTTTTTGTATAGAAAATTCTGCATTTTCATTTAATTGATTTATATTTTTAAATTCAGACCAACGCATGTAAAACTCCTATAACATATTTATGTCAATTTAGGAAACAACATGTCAGTACAAAAACGATCAACGTCTTCTTCTGGTAAACCTAGAGACTTCATTGTTCTTGGTGTATGTGGATTCTGTTGCTGGTTTTCACAGTAATAGTTTTGGCATGCAGCTACTAAATCAGGTGCGCCTTCGCCTTTGGTTTCTCCTACTTCTTGAAAATATGCATGTAGATTACTAAGGGCTATTTTAATTATTTCTGTTGCTTCTTCTTCTGTTTTAACATTACCTGCCGCAAGCATTTTACCAGTAAAAATGTTTCTAGCCCATTCTGGAAGTTCACGTGGCTTTTCAGGCACAAAGTTTTCTACACTTTCGTAATAGCCTTGGATCATAGGATGATCTGGGTCTGCACTAGGCGAAAAATCATGGAATGCACCAGTCATTTTATTTTTACCTGCGATAACATCAAAGCCGTAAATTGGTGCAGGATTGTCTAGTGTAGGAAAAATGCAAACATGCATCATCCAAAGCCCTTTGGTATCTCTCGCATCTACAACATCTATGTGAGCACGACGAACATTATCATTAGCCCAAACACGATTAATCCAACCACTGTCTGGCCGATTAAAATAGTCCAACCCATCTTCTTGTATTTCCGTTGCGTTTTCTTCAAAGATTGTTATTATATCATCTTTACAATCAATCAGCTTGTTCCAGATAGTGCTCACCATCTAACTCCATAAGTTCTTGAAATAATTTTGTAGAACTTTCAAATACTAATTTTGCTTCTTCTGCCATGTCATCGTTTGTTTTTGCACGAATAGCATCTTTTAGTGCTGGAATATCTGTATCAAATGTGTACATTCTTCCTTCGCCAGGTACTTTTTTACGGATAAATTGTCCGCCGCTTAAATCACCCATGTGTAATGTATACACATGAGCCATTAATTTATCTGGCTGTCCGATTAGTGATTTCATATGTTCTACATATTTTTTTGTGCTTTCAACAATCACAGGCTGATTGTCTAAATCCCATAATTCTAAAAAATCTTGTTCTATTTTAGTTTTTCTTCTTATGTCTGGCAAGTCATCTAGCAATCCACTAGCACCTGCCATTGCTTCTAATATGTCATATTTTTTATGTTGGTTCCAAAGATAAGTTGCATAGAATCTAGGATTGATTCTACCGCTCATCATTACCTTTACAAATCCTTGTCTTTCTGCGTTTTTATGATGGTCCCATGTAAGTTCTTTTAAATTACTCATTCTTTCTCTACTTTTAATTGCAGAGGAAAACCATTATCTCTGCTTAATGTAGTAGCCTCCACTGCACGTTGTTCTGCTATTTCATATGTATATATGCCAACAACAGCCGAACCAGTGTTATGAATGGATAACATAATGTCTTGTGCAGTTTTATCAGAATGTTTGAAAATACTTTTTAGGATTTCAATTACAAACTCCATAGGAGTTTGATTGTCATTTAACATAATGACTTTATATTTTGCAGGTTCAATTATAACCTGTTCAATTTTTTCATCAATGGTAATTTCTGTTTCGCTCATAGTAACTCCTAGTGTTGGGGGAGTATGTAACTCCCCCTAGACTGTTTAGCCTTCTAATGTATTGTTGATCTTAATCTTCTTAGGCTGTAGTTCTTCAGGAACTTCACGCTTCAGATGTATGTTAAGCATACCTAATTCAAGATTTGCATTTGCTACATCAACATGCTCAGCAAGTGTAAATTCTCTTCGGAAAGATCTGCCTCCGATACCTTTATGTAGGTAATTTACACTTTCGTCTCCTTTAGGAGCAGTACCTTCAATTTTTAGGGTATTTTTATCCTTAGTAATTTCTAAGTTGTCCATACTAAAGCCAGCAACTGCTAATGAAATCATATATTCATTTTCGTTGATCTGTGCAATATTGTATGGTGGATACCCTTGACTTTTAGAATTTTCAAACAATCTGTCCATTTCATTGAACATGCTGTCAAATCCTACAAAGTGTCTATGTATTGAGGGTAAGTCTAGAGTTGTTAGTCTTGTCATTTTTTTCTCCTTTTATAAGCAAGATTAATTTTCGAGCCCTTTCGGCGCTCATAGTTATTTATCACTTTAGTATCCAATCGTATTATTTTCATAGACACTATTGTGAGTTTGTGTACAACGTACAAAAGTTGTACAACGTGATAGATGCTTTAGTCTTACAGCACCTGCATACGTGCAAGCACTCCTGATTCCTCCAAGAATGTTTTGCACAGTATCTCCAATTGCTCCTCTATAAGGAACAAGAACAGTCCTTCCTTCGGAACTGCGATAGTCTTTTAGTCCGCCAAAATGTTTGTTATTTGCACTTTTACTACTCATACCATAAAATTCTACAAACTGTTTTTCTTCAATTTTTGTTTGTGCATTTTCTGGCAATACATCTTTATCACCAACTTTAAATCCAGATGGTTCTAATTCGTTAGTTCTATAGCGTTTGGTTATTATGCTCCCTCCTCCTTCATCATGCCCGGCGAACAATCCTCCCAGCATGACGTAGTCGGCTCCACCAGCAAATCCTTTAGCAATATCACCTGGTGTAGTACATCCTCCATCAGCAATGATATGTCCACCAAGGCCGTGAGCAGCATCAGCACACTCAATAACACTACTAAGCTGAGGATAACCAACACCAGTTTGAACACGAGTTGTGCAAACGCTCCCAGGGCCGATGCCCACTTTAACAATATCTGCTCCACTTAATATTAACTCCTCTGTCATCTCACCAGTTACAACGTTACCCGCAATGATGACAATATGTGGGTAAAGCTCTCTAAACTGTTTTACAAAATCTCTAAATCTGTTCGAATAACCGTTTGCTACATCAATACAAACAAATTTTATGTTAGGTGCTTGTTCATAAACCAAGCGAAACTTGTTGTGATCTTTTTCTGTAATGCCCATTGAATAGGCAGTATAATTTTTTCTATCTTCAAATGATGGTGTATCAAAGTAGTTGACCAATTCGTTCACATCATAAGTTTTTACCAGGCATGTAAATAAACCTATCTCACCTAGTACATCTGCTATTTCAAAGGTTCCAACTCCGTCCATGTTGCTAGCCATAATAGGAATACCACGCCAATGTCTTTCTACATAGGGTCCTGCTGGATATCCGTACGGCAAATCTCCAGTATCAACATGCTGTGGTTTGTAATTTCTAAATGTGTAACCACGTGTAAGGTCAACTTCTTTACGTGATCCTAGTGTGCTTCTCTTGGGCCTAATAAGCACATCCTTGTAGTCTAATTTTACGTCTTCTTCTAACCGCATTTTATGCTCCGTAATTAAAACTTATGCTAAGTCTATCTCTATTTGAAGTGTTCTCTGTTACCCTGTGTTTAAACCAACCAGGAAACACATAGCATGTATCAGTTTGACTTTTATAAGTCACTGATTTTTGATTGAAAGGAGTTGGTTCTTTTATTAGGACCGGTAAACAGGTATGTCCTCCGTCATGTCTTTCAAACACTATATCGCCTTGTCCTTCTTCTGCATCTAAATAATACACTCCACTAAAAATTGCAGGTATATGAGCATGTAATTGATTTGCCACGCCTGGCGGATTAACATTAGCCCATATGTCATATAATTGTACAGGATGTAATCCTACATCATCACATATAGTATATAATTTTTTATTCAGTCTGTCAACTAATTTTTTTACTTCGTTGTTTTCTTCTATTATTAAACTGACACTATGCCATGGTTGGTTTGGTTTTCCTATAGGAGGGTTGATTTTTTCTTCTTCTACCTTTTGATATACATAACTCTTAAGACTATCGTTATCTAAATCATCTATTGTGCTATTCCAAATCACCTGTGGAAACCAAAGTTCGTCACGCATAATTAATATATACCGTAATTAAAAGATACACTAATCCTATCTTTATCAATTATATTTTGTTCAACTCGGTGAGGTAACCATGCCGGAAACAGATAAACCGCATTTGTTAGACTTGCATATTCACAAACCTGTGTGTTAAAATAAGTCGGGGTATTTTCTTCAGGCTTTACTGGTGTAGGTAGATAATATCTAGCATCATCAGGACGTTCAAACTTTATATTGCCGTTTCCTTGTTCTGCTTGTACATAGTATGCACCTGACATAATTGCCCCCATATGATCATGAGTTAAATTTACTGCACCTTTTGGATTAATGTTTATCCAAATATTGTAAACTTGAAGTTGAGGTAATCCCACCTGCTTTGATATTTCGTTAAATTCTCTATCTAAATTATTAACTAATGTGTCAATAGCAGAGCAAAGTCCTTTACCTATAGGTTTACTTTGCCAACCGCCGACGTTACTGATTGAAACACCAGTATCACGTTCTTTCTGTTCATAGGCAAACTTTTTAAGCTCATCGTTGTCTACATTAAAAAACTTACCGCTCCAAATTGGACTAGGAAACCATAACTCGTTGTGTAAAGGCATTAGTAACCTCTTTCTCTCTTTTCTTTTGCTTGTTTTTTTAACCAGCGGGCTCTACCAGCGGCTTTGGCTTTACGCCTTTGTTCGCTTGGTTTTACAAATTCTTTACGTTCACGAATTTCTTGTATGATGCCTGCTTCTTGTACTCGCTTTTTAAATTTACGCATTGCACCATTAAAATCGCCATTTCTGACTTCAACTTTCAAACCTTCATTTGGCCTAAAGTTTTTATGTTGTCTTCTCAAGTTTGCCTCCTATCCAATCAAGATTAAAGATTCTGTTGTTACTAATTTTATTATAATACAAATTGTCCCCATTTGTCAACCAAAATGTGTTGTTAAAACTAATAAAATAAGATATAGCATCTTTTGTAAATGGTGGACAATTATCAACATCAATAATAACAAAATCACACATACGATGTAAATTTAACACCCATTCGTATTCTTCTTCAGTTTCATGTAGGTAAATGTTAATATCCTTATCAACATCTTTAAGCACATCATTAATCTGCTCTTTGATAAGTTTGCTAGGATGTATTAATAGAATACTTATATTTTTATCGTAAAGTATATCAGGCGGTGTTATCAGGTTTATCATCTTTTATACGCTTCCAAATGCTATCATCATTTTGTTCTTCGTTTTGCACGTAGCCCTCGGTGCGTTCTTCTGGCAGATATTCTTCCCAAGGAAGTTTATCTATGAACCCTCTTATATATGCCTTTTTGTAAGTCTTTAGATTCTCATGTGGATTTGCCTCTTTCCACATTTGTTTTGCGTCTCTCCAATTTTCTAAACTGTCAAGATATTCTATTTCATCAGCTCTTTGTTGAGCTGATTCGTCCAAAGATTCTATACTTTTTTTTTGGTCTGGAAGATATACTTCCCATGGTAAGTTATGTATACGTCCTGATATATATGCCTGTCTATAATTATTAGGATCTTCTTCAGGATTTATTTTTTGCCAAATGTTTCTAGCTTCAGTCCAATCTTCATCGTCAGCCCATTCTTTTACAAGTTTTGCTCTATCTTTTATTTCATTTTTTTTTAGATTGTCTTCGCCAAAAAGCATTCCGTTTGAAGTGTCATCATCTTCAACATTTATGCTTTTTTCATATTCTGAGATTTGTGGTTTTGCTTCTTCGGAACTGTCAGGAACTTGTCCTTCATCCTTCTCCATTGCCTCCCGTTCATGAATACCATCTTCATTATCGGTTTTTCCATCTCGTTCATCATGTTCCACATCATCACTCTGTATATCGTTATCTGTAGATTCATCCACTGTTGCATTGTCTGGTCCTTGATTGGCCGCTATCATGGCGGCTCTTTTAGTTTCGTATTCGTTCCAATCTGATTGCTTCTTCCTGTCACGTGCAAATTCAAACGTATACTGGCTGGCTATTAGCAGTAGTACAGCCAAAGGATCGAATACAAATATAATTATCAATATAACCCAACGTACTGCCTCTTCTAAAAGGCTTTTGTCTGCTTTTTCTCCATATACAAATTCAGCAATATATTTAATAGGTCCTACTTCTGCTTCTAGTTTTCTGTATTCAGCTTCTAAGGCGTACTTTTTTTCAGTAAGCACATCTATTTCAGCTTCGGCTGTCTTTATTCTTGCAAGTTGTTCATCTACTGCCTTGTCTATTTCTTGTGTTTTGTCATTTTGTGCAAGTTGCGAACGTAGTCTATTAATTAAGTTTTGGCTTGCTTTGACTTGTTCTTCTGCACTACGTCTTAGTCTTTGTATTTCATCTCTAGCAGTAGCAATGACCGGAGACTCTGTTGCACGAACATTATCTATTTTTGAAAGCATTGTAAGTTCACGATCTTTTAAAGCAGGTATCTGTATTTGTCTTATGTCTTTTACAATACTTGCTAGTCTTTCACGTTCTGCATTTACAGTTTCTTTTGCTTCGTCTCTTAGGCGACTTATTTCTTTTTGGATCCCGTTGATTACTTCTTTTTGTTTTTCTATCCAAGCATTAGCGGCCGCTCTTGTTCTAGGACCAACACTACCATCCGCCACACTACCGATAGTAGTTTGTGCTTGTTTGATCTGTTCACGTTCGCCACTTGCAATTTGACCTTCTACTTTTACAATAGTTTGTTGTATATTTTCTATTTGTGCAAGTAAAGGATTAATACTACTACTATCTGCAGAAAGTGTTTTTATACTTTCTTCGTAATTACGTGCGGAAGTTTCTAATCTTTTTATTTCGTCTTTAATATTATTAAGCTGATCTTCATAAGGCTTTGTTCGTTCTGCATCACCGGAACGTGCATCAGCTATAATTTTGTTTTGTTGATCTATAGCAGGTTGGATGCGTTCAAAAGCAAGATCAATACGTTCTTGCTCTTTATCTATTTGAGCCTGTAGGTTAGCATCAGCACCAGTACCACTAGTTTCAAGTTGTTTTATTTTAACTTCGGAACGGTCAATGACAGCATTGAGTCTTCCGATCTCGGTATTTATTTGTTCTACCTGTGCTACACTTTCTTCACTAGCACTTGTTTGTTCTATGTGTGCTTTTGATAAAAAGCCAAAAATACCCATGCTTGTGATAAACATAAGTACAACAACTGCGGTTGTTAAATATGTCTTCAACCACCATTTCGCTTGTTGCCAATATTTGTGTAGCCAGACTGCCGTTACCAGTTTACCTATTTCTAATGCAGTACCCATTACTATAATAGGTATTGCCGCCGCCGCAAATATTGCCACAAGTCCTGCGATTGAGTAATAAATTGCTACTGCCGATATAGTCAAGGCAGTAATTAAAACTAATATTCCTAATGCCATATAATATTTAACCGTATAATAACCTATAGTTCTGTGCTAGTATATCCGCCAAGTACCGCTCTCGTGGTTATAACAGGCATTTTCTTGCCAATTACGTGTCTTGCCTTTATGCATCACACTATTATATAGTGTTTGACAACCACTTGCACTGACGTTTACGAGCTTAACAATACCGGAACTATTTTTGTAATCCCACCGACAACTTTCACCTGGTTGAATATTTGTTAAAGCCCAATTCACACAGTCAATCTGCATCTTTTGTGCATTTGCAGGTAGTGAATAAAAGTTAGCTTTAGACCAATTAAGCACTAGATCATAAACACTTTTATCTCTACTATATTGTTCGTATGTAGTGATACTTTGGTTGTATGGCCTCGTGTTGGTCATACAACCTGTTAACAATACACTACTTAAAATTAGGAAAAGCATACTTTTCATTTACCACACTCCATTGAGTTGTACCGTCTGGTTGTTTAAAAGGACTGATTAAACTTTTACCTATTTTCATACTGCCTCCCGGCACCTGAAAGGGCATTGTGCTTAACCTGCAATCTCCTGCTGGGCCTTGTGTTTTTACAAAGTGTTCAACTCTTGGTTTGTCTGTACACTCTGTAAGTCCTGCACTCTGCACATTATCACCTTGCGTCAAAATCTTGGTAGTCTGATAACAGTACTGACCTGGATGTTCATTCAACGCCTGCTTATTGTGTGCAGAGCAGGCACCTAGACTAGTTACTAGAATTGTTAGTAGCAACAACTTTTGCATTTTTAGCCTCTTGTACGAGTTGATCAAAAATTTGCTTATTCATACGTAATTTTACAAAAGTATACATACGTCCTTGATATTTGAAAGTACCAGTTTCTTTTGCAATATGTTCACGGATAGTAGTGTTATCAACTACATAGCTGATTACAGTGTTAGTTTGTCTACTTTCTTGTCCGTTATTATCTTTGAACTGTAATTTAGTGTTAGAATTTACAGTTGAATTGATGCGTTTTGCAAAATTGTTCATTGCAATAGCATACATCTGTTCTTCAGCGGCTTGCTGAAAGATAGATTCGCCTGCACCACATGCATAAGCATAATCTTCTTTCCACCAAAACCAACCTTCGGATCCAGTTTCTACACAATTTGCATACCATTTAGGTTGTGCATATTCGTCACGTTCTGCAATAGTAGTATAAGTCGAACATGCACCTAGTGATGCGAGTGTTGCAACTATTGCCGCTGTCTTAATAAAGCCTTTCATATTTGCCTCCTGGGTTAGCCTTTATTGTAGTTTATATAATACAATAGGTTGACAAATAAGTCAACCTATTTTGGTAAGCCTATTTTTGTTTGTAAAAGATGTGACTACCAATTCTGCCTTTTAGTATAAATTTTTTCGCCCAATCGGGTTTGACATAAAATGCATGATAATGGGTAGCACCGTCTGTAATGTTTGCATCTTTGTATAGATAATACATTTCATATGCAACCATTTGTGCATTTCTCCATGTATCCCCTTCTGGTGGCACATCTTTCTTGCCATCACAGTACCAACTGAATTGACACATGTTACGCACCATTACCATCTTGGTAGGATCTTTCCAACTAGGTTTTTGCTTACCTTGATACACCACATCACAAATTGTGTTTGGGTAACGCCTGTCTTTGACTCTGTTTAAAACAACGTCACTTACAGCCATTTGATCAGCACGAGAGCTACTTCGTGCTTCATAGTAAATGTTTTGAGCTAAACAATATAATTGTGGCTCAGATGTAGGACTGATCAAATCACTTGCACTCGCGAAGGTCGGGATCAGAAGCATTACTGCCGTTATTAATATTTTTCTCATAGATTTCCCTCTTATTATTTAATATTGATTGATAGATAAGTTATAAACTAAGTTAATTTCTACGCATTCTAGCGATATCTTTAGCATCTTTACTATCAAATATAGGAACTAAATTACTTTTATGCATGATTGCAACACCAAGAAGTTGCCGTTCGCCACTATATGTGTTGCCTTCTTTTTTAGTACCATTGCCGCAAATACGATCGCTTGTTGGAATCTTATTACCTCCAGGCGAACTGTAGTCAGGTAAGGAATAAGGACTCTTACCTTTGTTTGCTTTCTTTTTTTCTGCTAATTGATCTGGGTGAACACCCATTTTTGTCAGCCACTTATCGTGTTCTATTTTTGCCTTACGATCTGCGGCTGTTGTACCTTTTGCTTTACGCTTTTTTGTGTTTGTAGTGGTCATGCCACGTACTAAATGCATTGTCATAGTTTTGCCTCTTACTGCCTAATGTATAAACAGTATAAGACAAACTAAAGCAAAAGTCAACCTATTTTGGCAAACTAACTTTGCCTTCGTTTAGAAGTCTTTCTCTGTTAGCCATATGTTTGGCTTCGACTTCTTCTTTAGAACCTCCAAAGTATGCTACAGCATGTCCCTCTTCAACAAGTATGTCAGTAGCTCTTTTTCCGTCAATGACAAAATCTCCGAGGATCCTTCCGAACTTTCCTTTTTTATCTTCGCCGCTTTTATCAATTTCGGTTTTGAGTACTGTGAGTGATCCAATTGGTAACAATTCTTTGAGTCTGGCTTTTGATGCGAGTCCAAATGCCTTCTCCACTTTGTCTCTGGTTCTAGATTCTGGTGTATCAATGCCCATCATACGTACTCGTTCTCTGTGCATCCAAATTCCAAAGCCTAGATCTATATCAACATCCACTGTGTCTCCATCTACAACTCTTAAAACTTTTGCTTTATATTCATACATTACCCTCTCCTTTTATTCATCCAAGTTCAGTGCTTGGTGCCCCCATTCGTCCATTATCCACTCTCCAAAGGCTGTTCCGATGAGCCACATCAATGTTAAAAGAATACCTGCCACACCTACTAATAATATCCAAGTTATAATTTGTAAAATTATAGGCTTGCCTTCAGTCCAGTGAGCAACTTTCTTTATTTTGTTTCTTACTCCGTCTAGCATATATTTGCCTACAACATAACGTGTTAATCTCATCACAATTAAGATAGGCGAACTTAATACATCAAACAGTATTAAGAACAGATCTACTGACGCATCTACAATATTGTCAATGTTACACCAGTTACGTAATTTCTCACGTAACCTGCGTACTCGTTCCTGGCGTTTACGTTCCCTTTCAGCTAATTGTTCTTCTGATAGGAAAAACATTAGTCACTTGCAAACATATCTACTAAAGCAGGACCATATGTACCTCCGGCCCAAGCTAGTGCTACGATGGTTATAACTCCATATACTAACCATTTCATTTTAAAATCATCCACTTCCATTTTCATAGCAACAATTTCATTGCCTAAAATTCTAAGTGCAATCTCTAGTTTACCTTTATCGTCTGGATTTGCCATTATTGTATCTCACTGCTTTCTGGCATACAATCAAATTGTATACGGTAATATTGATTTGTTTCATTAAAGGACCATGACTGCCTGTCGATTAATTCTTCACACTGAAATTGTGGCATAGGTGTGTTAAATGCATATTGATTACCAATATACAACCATTCACCTAAAGCAGTTTTTCCCCACATACTTAACACTAATACATATAGTTCCATTTAACTTCCTTGTCCTCTGTACTTCTTATAGCTTCGTCTTTTGCTTTTATTCATAGAGCTTGTTTTTATCATTGAATGTTTTCGACCAATAGATGTTTTCTTGATAGTTGGTTCTAGTAAACTTTTAAATCCTACTGCTTGTCTTGCCATTTTTAACTCCAAATATTATGTATGTATTTATTGAAAAAAAAGTCAAAAAAATAGGGTGACAATCTGTCACCCTATTTAATCGTTCTGTTGCTAGGTGATCAACCCCGGAAGCCTTATTAGGCCGCCATTGCCATTTCTGGCGCATAATTGTCGTTTGCAATTATCTTTTTTGTTCGCGTTAACCGAGCTTACATCCGGGAAACTCCACTCTCCTATTGACTACCAGTCGATCCTAGTTCAGCCCCATCATAAACACTTTGCGTCTGTCCTTACTTGTGGGTACCATCACGTTCTGGTAACTACAAAGTGTTTATGGTGGAGCTGCGGGGTACCGCCCCCCGGTCCTGCATAGCGTTTGAATTGCTTCAACGTTACAAATTATTTATACTATCTTATTAGTGTAAAGTCAACCTTTTTTTACACACTTGATGTCTTTAAAACTAGATTTTTTCTGCTTGCCTTCGATGAACACAGTAGGCGGATTAGAGTCTTCAAATTTCTGTTTTGCAAGGCTACAAGTGAAATAGCTACCCATTTTCATTTCCATTTGTAAATCGGGACTACCTGCTATAGATAACACTAAAGCTAACCAATACATGTCAATATCCTATTCTTGTTTAATCACTGTACAAATATACATTCTTTTTTACTAAAAGTCAACATCTTTTCCGTTGATTGAATAGGTATTTCCATTGAATCCTTTGTCCATTTTTTCGATATCGGTCATATTATCACTATCAACTCTTTTGTTTTTATCTTTTTTTATTTGTTCTAAGCGAGTATCTTTAGTTTTTATTTTTTCTTTCTTTTTAAAAAAGCCAACTAATTGCCAAGGATTCATACTCATCGATTACTTCCTCTGATTTGTTCAACTATTGATTGAGCGGTATAAGCTGATAGTGTCCAACCTAAATGACCGTGTCCTGTGTTATAATAAATTCTTTTACTTCTAGTGCTTCTATTTACCACTGGCATCATATTAGGCATCATAGGTCTAAGTCCTGCCCAAGGTGTAATTATTTCAGTTGATATTCCTGGAAACATTTTTACTGCCCAATCAGTCAATGGTTGGATACGTGATTGTATTATATCAGTATTATAACCATTAAATTCGGCAGTGCCAGCAACACGCAATCTTTCCTTGCCTAATCTAGCAGTTACTATTTTTGCTTGATCATCTAATAAACTTGTCCATGGTGCTACTCCAGGATTGTGTATTGTTATTGAATATCCTTTGACAGGATAAATTGGTAAATTATCACCTATAGTTTTTGATAATGCTTTGCTCTCAACTCCTGCACAAACCACAACTGGTCCTTGATGATCACGTAGTTCGGTTCTAAGGTTACGGATTTTTTTCCTTACACATTTGACAGCATATTTTTCTTGCAATACTTTCAGTAGTTCTACACAAAATTTGTGTATGTCGCCTGTAAAATCTGTATCGTTGTACATTCCTCCTAATAGTGTAGGAGGTTTTACAAGTGCTGGTTCAATTTTTAAACATTCGTCTGGAGTTACAGGCCAACGTTTTAGTCCTGCTTTAGCATATACATCGTTAACTCTTTTCGCATTTTCATATTCAACTGCATCTGTGTAGATGTGTAGGATGCCTTTTTCAACTTTGTCAAACTCAATACCTTCTTCATCTGCAATTTGTTTGTAAAGATGATGTGCTTCCAAGGCCATCTCGCAAGTGCGTTGTGTGTTTATATCAGCATTTGGTATTGCCCGAATAAACTTAAAAAACCAACTGTACTTGTCAATAGATGGCCAAGGATTAATTTTTAATGGAGCATCAGATTTACTAAGCCATTTGATGCCTTTGTAAACATTGCGCCAACTGTTCCATACTTCCGCATTAGAAGCACTTAGTTGTCCTCCATTTGCATAAGAGGTTGCCATTGCAGGGTATCTTCGTTCGTCGTATATTGTTACAAAGTAGCCTGCTTTGGCCAAATAATAGGCAGTTGTTATACCGGTGATACCGGCCCCTACTACTGCCGCTTCCATTACATTGCGTTCTTTTTATCCTGGATTTCTTTTCTACGATCTTTGGTTAGCTTACCAAGATCACCTAGAGCTTTTCTTGCTCTTGCCGCAGCCGCTTTCACACTTTTATCTTCAAATGTTTCCGACTCAGCAATATAGTTGTTATATGCCTGTACGATTTGTTCATGCAATGTTGTCATTTGCCTTCTCCTTTTTTTAATTTATGTTAACGTTATCTGATCCTGTTGCAAGTTCGCCGCATACGTCTGCATCGTCACCTGCAATTACTATATCCACACCACCAATCTTAACAGTGCTTTGCAAATCAGCTGAAATGGTTTGAGGAATGTGGGGAGCAATACCATGTCCTGCCACACCGTCACCGTCTACAATAATAAGTTCATCGTTGGCTTTTACTGTAGTCTGACTAGGGATTAAGTCGCCGCCGGCAGTGTCATTATCTCTACTTACTCCTGGCATTAGTTTATAGTTATTCCTGTTGATGTGGCTGTGTATTGTTTTGCAATATTATCTTCAGTCTTTGCAGTACAGGCTACACTAGACTTTTGCATTTCAAATTTACCTGTAGGGCCAACAGAAAACATAAAAGGTGCTAGGCCCATGCTTTCGTCAGCTTGTACAATTAAAACCATTGGCTTGTTAATTTTGTAAGAAGACGTTGTTTCTTTATCTAAGCGGGCAACTATTTCTTCACCGCTGGCTAATTTAAAAGATACAACATCGCCATCTTTATATGGGGTTTCTATAATCATGATATTGAATATCCTGTTCCTGTATATCCTGTATGTTCTATATAATTCATGAAATCATCTTTTGTTCCAATAACTCTTTCATTCACTTTTATTTGTGGAAATGTTCTAGCACCTGGAAAATGCTCAAACAATTCGTCTCTTGTAAAATCTACATCTAACTGTTTATAGACGTATTCAAAATTACGAGACTCACAAAATGCTTTGGCTTGATCACAATGTGGGCATAAAGGTTTACCCCATATTTCAATCATAAACTAAATCCTTTCAGCATATCTTTATCAACGTCTTGTTTAATACCACCAATAATATAACTTTCCACTTCAGTCTCTTGCGGTGCAACCTGTAGTCCTGAACTTGATAACCAGTGTGTTGTCCAAGGCAAAGGATTTGTATTTACTGGCTGATCAAAAATAGCTTGCATACCTAGTGCCTTTAACCTTCTATTAGCTATATATTCAACATATTGATGTAGCAGTGTAGTATTGAGTCCAATCATAGATCCGTCTTTGAAAAGATAGGTTGCCCAATCTTTTTCTTCAGCTACACATTCACGCCATAAATCATATACTTCTTCTTCGCACTCTTTTGCAACTTCTGCCATTTCAGGATCGTCTTTGCCTTGTGCCCAAAGTTTTAATACGTGAGTGCTTAATGCTAAATGTTGTGCTTCATCTCTTGCAATTAGAGATACAATTTTCGCACTACCTTCCATTAGTTTTAATTCACCAAAACCAAAAGTACAAGCAAACGACACATAAAAACGTAACCCTTCAAGAATGTTTACAGTCTGCATAGCAAGGTATAGTTTCTTTTTAACGTCACGCATGTTGCCTTCTTTACGGTGAATAAACGCATCTGCGGCATCATTAAAAGCATCGTAATATTTTGTTACTGATTCTGCACGGGCTAGGATTTTTTCATCATCAAGTATTGTGTCAAATACTTCACTAGGATCCGGATATACATTTTTCATAATATGTGTATATGATCTACTGTGAATTGTTTCAAAGAAATCCCACGTTACAATACAACCTTCTAGTTCTGGTAGTGATACGTGTGGTAAAAAACTTAAACATGGACCACGTCCTTGAACACTGTCTAACAAAGTTTGATATTTTAAGTTTGCAGTAAAAATATGCTTTTGCTCTGGACGAAACTGTGCATAGTCTGCACGATCTTTTTGTAAACTAACTTCTTCTGGACGCCAAAAGTAACCTAGCATTGTTTGATTTAGTTTATCGAACACAGGAAATTTAAACGTATCATAACGTTGTGTGTTCTGTTCCGCCCCGAAAAACATTGTTTCCTTTGTAAAATCTACTTTTTCTTTATTGAATACTGTTCTTGACATAATCTCTATCCTCGTTGTGTTCTATATAATACTGTATTATGTTCCGCTTGTCAACCTCAAATTGCACATGCGTCACATGTTTCGTCTTCTTCATTAGCCAAAGTCACTGGCTTTACTTCAGGCTGGTTATCGTGCCAACCCAATGAATGAGCTGGCTCATCTGTCATTTCACTTGGATCAGTTTTGTAATCGTAAGTGTTTTGATAGTAAGATGTTTTCCAACCTAACTTGTATGTACTTAGCAAATCTTTAATCATCACACTCATAGGCACTTCATTGTTGTCAAAGTGTGTTGGATTATATGACCAGTTGCCGCTAATTGCTTGGTCAAAAAACTTTTGCATTACTGCAACAATATTGATATAACCTTCGTTACTAGGCATATCCCATAACAGTGTGTAATGAGCTTTTAAACTTTGATACTGCGGAACAATCTGCTTAAGAGGCCCCTTTTTTGATTTTTTAACGGACAAGTATCCTCTAGGTGGCTCGATTCCGTTTGTTGCGTTCGACACAACGGAACTGCTCTCTGAAGGCATTTGTGCGGACAATGTGCTGTGCCGTAAACCGTGTTGTTGTATGTCCTTGCGTAAAGTATCCCAATCATAGTTTAATTTATTTTCTACAACGTCGTCAACATCTTTTTTGTATGTATCAATAGGCAGGATGCCGTCTGAGTATTTAGTGCGGTCAAAATAATCACATGCACCTCTTTCGGATGCAAGTTTATTGCTTGCCTTTAACAGATAGTATTGAAATGCTTCTGTAAGATCATGCACTAATTTCCATGCCTGTGGATCATCATACTTTACTTTATTCTTTGCTAGATAGTGTGCAAGTCCGATGTACCCTATTCCAAGAGAACGTCTTGCCTTTGTGCTTATTTCTGCAGCCTTGATTGGATAGGCTTGATAATCAATAATCTCTTCTAATGCTCTTACTGCTAGTTCGCATAGCTCATCTAAGTCCTGTAAATCTTTGATAACTCCAACATTGATTGCACTTAAAATACACAAAGCAATCTCTCCTTCTGGATCATCAATATGTGTAAGTGGTTTAGTTGGTAATGTAATTTCTTGACAAAGGTTGCTCATATAAACTTTGTCTTTAAATGAACTATGTTCATTTGAATGATCTACATTCATTATGTAGATACGCCCTGTTTCTGCACGTTCTTTTACCAGTGCAGAAAATAGTTCCATGGCTGGCAATTTTTTCTTTTTAATACTTGTCTTACGTTCATACATTTCGTACATTTCTTTAAACTTATCTGCATCGCCAAAGTATGCTTCGTAAAGTCCAGGAACATCGTGGGGGCTGAACAATGTAATGTCGCCGCCCCCAAGCAAACGCTCGTACATTGTTTTGTTAAGCTGAATTGAATAATCCAACTTACGCACTCTATTATCTTCAGTACCTTTGTTATTTTTCAAAACAAGTATGTCTTCAATCTCTTGATGCCAAAGCGGAAAATGGACAGTAGCACTACCGCCACGTACACCATTCTGTGTACAACATCTAACAGTTGCTTCGAACTTTTTAAGAAAAGGAATGACACCAGTATGTGCTACTTCTCCTCCCCTGATCTTTGAGTTGATGCCTCTGA
>Ga0160423_10001127_pt1 | contig 22321 bp, 18 predicted proteins | sample CRUFie14St8metaG_FD_108191 | JGI IMG/M metagenome (GOLD analysis project Ga0160423, IMG submission 108191) | Marine microbial communities from the Costa Rica Dome - CRUD Field 142mm St8 metaG | ecosystem: Environmental > Aquatic > Marine > Oceanic > Photic zone | place: Costa Rica: the Eastern...
CTCGACGCAATGTATGCTTACATTGAGCACATTGAGCACACGAATGAGCATGCAAGAGACGCGGCCGGTGTGCTTATCAATTCGATCATCATGAACATGGAGAACAAGCCCTCTGCCATGGGGGGTGTCCGAAGGTCGCTTGCTGAGTGCCGCCATGGGACGAGGATATGGGCAAAGCACATGCTGATTTTGGGATTGATGGCCCTGTCTTTCGACAACGAGTGTGACACCAACTCCTTCGTCGTGGAGGAGCTCTTGAATGCTATGGATCAGCCGGGGATACCCTTCCACCCCTCCCTCGTGTCCTTGCTAACGAGGGGTATCGCAAGCTCCACGGGAGAGTGGAATGACCTGGTTGAGACGCACTTCCTGAAGCTCGTGAGTGGTATCATTCGCGGGATCCACGCGGTGAATGACCAGGTCCCAGCAGAACTGAGCCCGAGGAAGGTGGAAAAGGCCAAGTCTCCTTTCACGACGCTTCTTTCGAGAGACAAGCTGCTGCAGCTGCTGACCCTGCTGATGCAGAAGAACATCCGGAAGTTCATGACCGTCTTCACGGAGAAGCTGAACAATGGCGAGGTAAACTCCGCCTCATCCATTCTGCCGATGGTGTTCACGTCCATCCTTTCGCTGATAAATGCCCACCCGTGGTCCCTCTTTGGGGCGACACACCAGGTGGTCAGTGCGTGCTTTGCTTGCATGGATCCGGCCAACCCGGCGATGAGGAAGAGCTACCTCCACATTGGGATGACCATAATCTGTGAGATGGGCCAGAAGCTGCCCTTCATCGATCTGAACGCGGCCAGCATGCTGATCTGCATCCCTGCAGCCCCGGTGGAGAAGAACGCCAGCCGGCGCATTCACGTCTTCAACGCCAAGTCCGCGGACCTCGTGCAGGAGCTCCAGTTTGAGAACAACAGACACGTGACCGCGATCGCATTGAAGATCTCTCCGGAGTCCGAGCTCCTGGCATGCTTCACAGTGGAGGACAGCTGCATCCGTGTGTGGTCCATCAAGCAGTCGTGGACATCGGCGTTCCGAATGTCTCCGAGGGTCAACTTGCCCGTGAAGTGCATCCAGTGCCACTTCACTTTGGACAAGGAGGGGGGAGGGGGGGAGGCCGAGGAGCGGGGCATGAAGGGCCTCCGGGGATACGAGCTGCGGTGGGAGAAGGACGGCCGGTCGCTGGAGCTGAAGAAGGATGGCCTCCTGCTCGGTAGAGTAAAATTCTGAACTAAAAGGCTTTCGTGTGTTGTCTACTGACGCCGTCGGCCCGCGATAACGTTCGACACGTCGATCCCTTCCATGTCGCGCTCGACCTCGAGGCGCTTCTTCACTTTGTTGATTCGCTTGCGACTGGAAGAAACCGACAGCCCGTGTTTTTCCAGCAGACTCTCCAGGGCAACCCTCAGCGACTCCTCCTTGTGCTTGTTTATCACAAAAACCCTTGGTGGTATCCGTATGGTCGCGAGCTTCAAAACGCGCTTCAGCGCCGTGATCTCCGAGCTGACGTTCTGGGCGGCCTTCTTCGTCCTCGGCGCGGCCTTGGACCCCGCCTCCTCGGCCTGTGCGGGCGCCAAGAACTCAAGCGCAAGAGACTTAACGAGAGATTTAACCCCTGCCATGGACTCCACACTCAGCCCGAGTTCTTGGCCAATCTCTTCCCTCAGCCGCTTCGTCGTGATCGTGGTCGCGTTCGCCACGATGAAGGCCTTCTTAGACATCATGGCCTCACGAACAGCAGCCTCGATCTCACAACCCTTCATTATCTCGCACCACCCACCGTGCCCCCGCTATTCTATGCTCCCCACCAGGCCTGAGCGCGCCCGTTACTCGCGGTAGAATTTCAATGCTGTGCAGTGGCGGGAAAAAACAACAAAGCACACTTGTTTTTTACAACGATGTTAAGCTCATGGATCCAGGATCCGGACGAGTTTCTCAAGCCTGGTCTTCACTTCCCCTTCGCCGTCCCGCTGGTTGTCATCAAAGGAGAACCTGAGCTGAACCTTGAGCGCAGCTGCAAAGTCGGCGAGCTCGTACCCATACTGCCGCGCCACGAACAGCAACCTCCTCTGGAGGCCGGGGACCCCGCTGCTCCAGACGCAGCCTGCTACCAGCGCGAGCTGCTGCAGGCAGTAGAGGCCCCGGTCCAGGAGGCCGAGGTAAGCACCCTCACCCTTCCCTCCGCTCGGGTCATCGGCGAGGCCGCCGAGGGAGCCCACCCTCTTGGCGTACTCATCCCACAGCTCGACCAGCCTGTCGAGCTTCTCCTCCGTGAACTTCGCGAGCACCCTGTCCCTCCTAGGCCCGGCCTCGAGCCTCTGGAGGAGGCTGGCGAGGACGGAGATGACGTGCTCTTGCATCTCCAACGCGACCTCTTTCCTCTTTTTCGCGCTGACCCCCTTTCCCAGGCCCTTCCCCATGAAGAACGCAAAGAGCGGGCCGAGGCAGTCGACGGACACGAACTGCTCGCAAAGTCTCCGGCTGTCCGTCAGGGCGAAGCTGCAGACCTTCATCCCTTGCACCCTCGTCTTCTCCCTCTTCTTCATCATGACAACCATGAGCTCGAGGGCCTCCGTCCTGAGCAGCTCCTCCTTGCTCTCCCTGAGCATCGCCGTCGCGCACAGGCAGTCAAAGAGGTTCTCGAGGTACTCCTCCTCCTCCGCGTCCCGGGGAGCCACCTTGCGAAACTTCGCGATCGACTGGAGCAGTGACTCCACGCCCTCGAGTCTTAGGAAGGATTTTTTGTTCTTGTCGCTGCTCTGCAGCAGGATGGCAAGTATTTCGCTGGCGTACGTCCTATTGCTGTCGCTCTCCGCCCCCGCGACCCGTCCCACGAGCCACCCCAAGATCCCCCCCTCCGCCGCGCCGTCGTCGACCGACTCGGCCACCTCCGGCTTCAGGTCCACCATGTTCTCAAGCAGCGTCAGGGTGTAGAAGACGCATTCGCGCTCCTCTGAGTCCTTGGCCTCGTTCCCGCACCGCCGCAGCACCGCCTCGAGCTCTCCGACAAGCTTGTTGTCCACCAGGCTCTCCGTTAGCTCGAGGGCTTCATCGAGCCTGTCCTCCACGCTGTCGCCGTCTAGCAACTCGGAGAGAACGAGGCAGCAGTCCCTCGTGACACTGGTGTTCTCGTGCGCCAGCAAGCTCACCAGGAGCGGGACGCCCTCGTGCCGGATCAGCAAAGGGTAGTGCTCCGGTGAGGTCGCCAAGTGCTGAAGGTCCTTGATCGCCTCGTCGAGTTTCAGTTCAGACTCCATGAACTGATCCGGCTGGTCAGCGTACTTGGTGCGGGCCTGGGTGTTCTCGTCGGCCCTCTTCCGAAGGGCCGCGAGCATCCGGCGGACGAATTTATCATCGACGGTCGCGACCTGCTGCAGTCCCCGCCGCGCCAGGTCCCTCTCCCTCTCCTCCAGTAGCTCATCGCCTCGCCCTCGCTTGCGCCCGCGGCCTTCCTCGCCGACCGGCTCCATGCTCCCCTCTGGGCTGGGACGGAGCCGCTTGGTACTTTTCCAGCTGGAAATGTCGGTTCGAGATCTGAGAAGATCGTTCTGAGAAGGCCGCCAGCAGAAATCTGTGGCTCCGCGGCCACTGCAGGGTCGCAGCAGAAAAGCGCGAGGAAGAAAGCGGCTTTCGAGGGCGCAGGCTGAGTGCAAGCGAAGAGGGAGACGACCAAGGTTTCTTTCTGTGTCTTCGAGGTTGTCGTTAAGGAGGCACCATTGCGTCGCGCTTGTGTCGCCCGGTTGCTTTGCTGCAAGGGTCGACGACGCGTATTTACCGCCGGGGTTCCTTTACGTGCTTCGCGATGAACGGATCGGGCAGAGGAGGCGGAGGTGCTGGAGGTGGAGGTGGCGCGTCGCGCCAGAGGAGGCGTGGTGGAAGGGGCGGAGGCGGTGGGGGCGGCGGGGGCGGGGGCGGAGGAGGCAGGTCCAGGAAGCGCGGAGGCTCGAACGGAGTTGAACGCGAGAACGGCAAGCACTTCAAGCCCCTTCAGAACGGGAACGGCCACAACGGCCACAACGGCCACAACCCCGTCCACCACAATTCGAGGACCTCGGCCACAACCCTCGCGCACATGACCCAGGTGAAGTTCGACGACCTCCCCGTCCACGTGAACACAAAGAGGGCGATTCGCGAGGTCATGGGCTACGAGTTCTGCACGGAGGTGCAGTCCCAGGCCCTCCCCGTCTGCCTGGGCGAGGCGGACGCCGTGGTGAAGGCGAAGACGGGAACGGGGAAGACCATCGCCTTCCTCGTCCCCGCGATCGAGAAGGCCCTGAAGTCCCCAGTCGACAGGGGCCAGATCCCTATCCTGGCAATCAGCCCCACCAGGGAGCTGGCCCAGCAGATCGCAGAGGAGGCCTCTGCCCTGACCCGGTTCTACGGGGCCGGCGTCTCCAGGATCCAGTGCGTAGTCGGCGGCACCAACGTCAAGTCCGACATCAGGAAGCTCCGCGACAGGGCCCCCTTCGTCCTTGTCGCCACGCCCGGCAGGCTCAACGACCTGTTCCAGAACGGGGGCCTGGACGCCATGGTCAGGCAGCTCCGCGTGTTGATCTTCGACGAGGCCGACCAGCTTTTGGACATGGGCTTCAGGCCCGCCATCACCGAGGCTTTGAGGTACCTCCCACCCCCCCGGGCACAGGCAGTCCTACCTCTTCAGCGCAACCTTCCCGAACCAGGTGGAGAAGCTCACCAAGGACGCCCTAAGCAAGAACCACGTGGTGGTGGACACGGTGGGGGAGGAGGAGCAGACCAACGCCCACGTCAGCCAGCACTCGCTGGTGTGCGAGCACAGCGCCATGCCCGCACACCTTTGGAAGTACCTGCAGCAGGCCAAGCAGGAGAACAAGGACTGGAAGGTCATCGTGTTCTTCCCCACCGCGAGGGTCGTCCAGTACTACTCGGAGCTCTTCCAGAAGCTCGGGCTTCCGGTGATCGAGATGCACAGCAGGAAGTCGCAGGGCGTCAGGAACAAGATGGCCGAGGTCTTCAGGAACGAGACCGGGTGCTGCATGTTCACCTCGGACGTGAGCGCGAGGGGGATGGACTACCCTGGTGTGACCATGGTGATCCAGTTCAACATGCCCCCCGACGCCGCGCAGTACGTACACCGTCTGGGCAGGACTGGCAGAGGAACCGCCACGGAGGGTAAGGGCATCCTCCTCCTGGCTGACTTCGAAAGGCCCTTTTTGAACAAGGTCAGGGACCTGCCCATCCAGCCGCTGGACAGGCTCAGCCATGTGGAAGTGGCCGACTTTGACGAGTCCCTCCTCAGGGCGGTGAGGAAGATGAACAACCTCACCCTCGTCATGGCGTACCAGGCCTGGCTCGGGTTCTACAACTCGAACCTGAAGCTCCTGCGCTGGTCCAAGGAGGACCTGGTGGCGGAGGCGAACGACTGGTTCGCTTCCCTTGGCCAGAGCGAGCCCCCGGCTCTGCTCGCCAAGACTGTGGGCAAGATGGGCCTGAAGGGCGTTCCCGGGCTCAGGGTCGAGGGCAAGGGCGGAGTGCCCAGAAGGGAGGGAGGAGGAGGAGGAGGAGGAGGAGGCAGAGGCGGCAGAGGCGGAGGAAGAGGAGGCGGCAGAGGTGGGTACGGCGGCGGCAGAAGGTACTGAGGAGGACAGGTCACGCCCCGCCAACGCACTGGTCAATCATCACTATGTACTACTTTGTATTCTTTTTTTGAGTGGGTGGGACCCTCACTCAAGAAGCTTGTACTTCAAGCAGACAGAGACTGTAATTGTTACCAATCATAATCATCACTACCGAAACTATCTATCATCTATCCCCCCTCCTCGTCTCTCGTTCGATCTCTTCCACATCATCACCAGACCGGCGCATTGGTGTCGAGGGCCTCGGCGCCCTCCATGGCCAGTCTGGCGTGGCGTGGCGTCGCGCGAGCGCTCTCCAACCCCCGCGGGCGACGATGCTTAAGCGCCTGCACCGACAGGACGGGCTCCGCCCAGTCCCTGGCGCGAGTGATGCAAGAGTTCGCGCTTCCTGTTGCGGTCCCCACGCGTGACATCGTCATCCTCAAGGAACCTTCCGCCTTTTACGAGTGCCTCGCCTCTGGGGTGAGGAACGCGCGGCACAGGGTGGTCCTGTCGACTCTGTACATCGGCAGGGAGACGGAGAAGGAGCGGGGGCTCATCGACGCCCTGGCCGAGGCCTCCAGGCGTGGCGTTCGCGTCAGTCTGCTCCTGGACGCTCTACGGGCAAGGAGGTTGGAGTCGGGGTCGGGCTCGGGCTCGGGCTCGACAACGATCGCCAAGACCCTGGCCGACTCCCTGCTGGCCACCTCGTCGGCAACAGACTGCCCACAGGTCAGCCTGTATCACACGCCGCGGCTCAAGGGCCTCCTCAAGTCGGTGGTGAAGCCCCCTTACAGCGAGATCCTCGGCGTCGCGCATATGAAGGCGTACGTCTTTGACGACTTGGTGGTGATGAGTGGCGCGAACTTGAACGAAAGGTACTTCACGGACAGGCAGGACCGGTACGTGTGCTTCAGGAGCTCTGCACTTGCAGACAGGGTAGCGGGACTGGTGGGCCTGGTTGGGCAGTACTCGTACCGTCTGCTCCCCTGCGGAGGCCTTGGCCCTCCCCCGAACGGCGTGGACCCCGTAGCCTCCCCCAAGTCCTTCTCCAGGAGCCTCCGCAGCGACCTGGAGCGGGCTCTAGAGCCGCGAGCTGCGGTCAGCGAGACCTCCGATGCTCTTGCTGGAGACCTGCTCCGCGACCACGCCCTGGTGTTCCCTTTGGTTCAGCTAGGGTGCGTCGGCTATAGACAGGACGAGGAGGCCACGGAGGCCTTCCTTGGGGCACTGCGCTCCCCGTCGTCGAAGCTCTCGGTGTCCTCGGGGTACCTCAATCTGACCTGGCGGCTGGAGAGGCAGATGCTGCAGACGGACGCGGTCCTGGACTTTATCACCGCATCACCCATGGCGAACGGCTTCTTCCAGAGCCCCAACCCGAGCAAGGCCCTGATCCCCTTCGTATACCAGAAGCTGACCTACGACCTGGTGAAGCGGATGAAAGCCAGGTGTGGGGGAGGAAGGGAGGTCGCCCTGAGAGAGTACCATAGGCCCGGTTGGCAGTACCACTGCAAGGGATTGTGGTACACGCCAGGCTCCGGCCTATGCGACCCCGTGGCGACCTTCGTCGGAAGCCCGAACTATGGTTACCGCTCGGCGGACAAGGACCTGGAGATGCAGGTGTGCGTAATAAGCGCATGCGAGGACCTGGGGGGCCGCCTGAGCGGGGAGCTGGGTGCCTTGATGGAGCATACCAAAATGCCAGACCTAGAGCACGGAGGGGAGGCTAGGGACAGCCTGCTCGTGTCCCTCAGCTCGAAGCTGTGCCGCAAGTGGCTGTAGAGGGGGAGAGGGAACTTGTTCTAGTTTTTTTGCTTTGTAGAGAGAGAAATGTTTTTTGGGTTTTTCTTTTCGCCAGTGTCATCGCCGCCTTTGGAAACCTCACTGCCTCTTTTTTACCACGTGATACGAGACAACAGCAAGAAGAGCGAGGGACACGGAGACGGGAACCACCCAGTCGTATAGCGACCCCTTCCCACCGAACAGACCTCTTCCCTCGGCCCCCTCCTTTTCTGTTTTGGCAGCGGGGGGGACCTCCTTCTCGCTACCCTCCTCCACGTCCACGTACTTGAGCGCACTCGTGAAGATTCCGAGCTCCTCGCTGTTGGCGAAGGCGAGCTCGAGATTGCCCCATAGAACCACGAGCTGCACCTTATCGACCCTGATCTTCTTCGTCAGTCCCCGCGTCAGGTACAGGAACTCCGCCCCCCGAGAGACCTGGGCGCAAGGAGGGAAGGAACGAAGAACCAAAAAATAAATGCGTGGTGAGCGTGAGAGAGCCCGACAAGGCTGGGGAGGGGAGGACGGTTTCCGAGCTTACCTTGAGCCTGTACGACGTGCTCGTAGGACAGGAGCGACTGAACTTTGGGCTGGGGGGCTCGTATCTCAAGGACAGCGTGAGGTCCTTTTCTATGGTTTTTTCCCTGGAAGAGAGACGGAGCGAAGAGGGGAGGGCCCCCGGTGACCGCTCCACAACATAGCCGGTGAAAAGGAAGGAGGGCCGGCAGCCAGCGCAGGCCTTGATGATGTCCTCCACGATGAAGAGCCTCCGCTTGTCTGCCGTGGAAAAGATGGAGATGGGCTCGCTCTCTCCGTCGTCCTCGTCCAACAAAGAGTCCACCTTGGAGTCGTCTTGCCTCACCTCCTGGGCATAGTCCTCCTCGGCGAGGATCAAGTCCCCGCTCTTGTCAGCGCCCATCGTGGTCGTTCGCCCTCCGGAGCCGGGCACTCACTCCCTTGTGCGAACTCCCGGAAGCGAACGCGCTCACGCACACGCAGACGCGCGATTTTTTGAGTGCGGTGCCGATCTCGGCTGGGATGGGATGCATCCCATATGGGTGCGAGGGGAGGCTATTTTTTTTTCCTTCGACAAAGTTACAATTACAAGGTTTCGTGCATGCTCCCCATCATCCTGCTACCGACTGCTCCACTCGGTCACTTGTTCACTTGTTCATGCGCTTCAATAGATGTTGTACACTGGTGTCCGAGCTGATCTTCTTGCGGTACTTCTGAATGTAGAGGTTTGCGGTTGTCTCCGCCCTGTGCCTCCTCGAGTCCTTGAACCTCTTGGAAATCATGTTCTGCTTTTGGTTCGCGTCGAGACAGTTGAGGGCCTCGTGGGCCGTCACCGCGCCGAGAATCTCCGTGTAGCACTTCTCCAGGGCCTCCATGGTCATGTCCGTGGCCCTGACGAGGATGGACACGAGCTCCTCAACGTCCTTGGACAAAAAGTCGTCCTGTGAGAACTGCTTCAGGATGCTGATGAGCTCCTGCTGGCCAAAGTGCGAACCCTCAACGAGGGACTTGGTGACCTCGTCCAGGATGAGGCTCTCGCCATGCAACAGCCCTGTGGACCTGTTGGAGCTCTTGGAGAGCTTGGCCATCAAGACGCTGCACCAGGCCTGATCCTCCATCCTGAGGATGGCCTCCTGGGTCGCCTCGATCTCGGCCCAGCAACGCGCCTTGGCGAGCTCCTGGGACACATTATTGGCGCTCGAGTTGTAGAGGACCTCCCTGGTGTGGGGTCTCCTGGTCTGCATCTCCGGCTTCATCGTCAACTGAGTGTTCTTGCTCCACACAGGGGCGGTGATGGGCCTGGACATGACCTCATCCGCCTGCATCCCCGCCGAGTCCCCACACAGGGCGTTGAACTTTCTCCTGTACGTGCTGATCCTGTCCCTCTTGAACCTGCCCAGCCTCTGCTTCAGGGTGTCGTCCAGGCCAACCTTCATCTTTTCCACCTCGGTGACTACGTTGGCGGTCCTCCTGTGGGCCGCGGCGGAGATGCTCCTGGGCTGAACGCTGCCCCGCCCGCCCTTGCCCTTCCCCTGGTCGCCCTGCTTCGGGTTCGAGATCCCCTTCTTGGTCGGGGAGAACTTGATCTGCGGGGACTCTACGCCGCCAGGAGAGTCCGGCCGAATCAGGCTGCTCAGAACGGAGAACCTCCTGTCCTTGATGCCTGGCTTCGACGTATTCGACGCGGTGATCTCCTCACCCCTAAGCTTCTTCCTGAGCGTCATCCGAACGATCTTCTTCCTCAATCCGGGCGTTCCCCCCGCGTCCTTCGACGGCTCCTTCTGGCCCAGGCTGACCCCTTGCCTCAGGTTGCTGAAGTTGGTGGACATGCGCCTGCTGTACTTGTTCTCCGGCTTCTGCACGTAGTACATGGGCTCGATGCCGGCCTCGAGCAAGCGAGCGTGCTCCCGCGGCATGGATGATATCGCGTCAAGCAGGCTCTTCTTCGAAGTCTCGAAAGCTTTCCGTCCGATCTCCTTGTCGTACGAGGATATTTCTGGGAAGTTCACCTTGCTAAGGAAGGCCCCGCCGGCCTTGCAGTGGGTCACGGCCTTGTTTCCCTCCTTAATAAGGTCCTTCAGGACGTTCATCCCGGACGACCTCCGTTGAGAGGTCATGGTCGCGAAGCTTGTGGGGTCGCCCCCGACCTCGCCTTCGCCTACGAGAACTTGAACCGAGCGACTACTGGTACGACCCGGCGACGCTTCCCTGCTCTGCTCTCCTCCTGTTTGGTTTTCTAAACGCGCGCCCGCGCGTCTTCGTTCTCTCCCTCGCGGCTTCCAGGGCCCGCACCGCTCTATCTCATGGGTGGACCCCTCCGCCCCGCTTCCGCTGTCCTTTCTCCCCCGCTCGCCTACACCACCCTCTCCCAGCCCCCGCGGCGACACCGCCTCGATCTGTCGCTTCTGCCCGCGTCCCACGGTGGCACCCCCCTCCCCATCCCCCGAGGTGGTGGTCGAATGCAGGTGTCCAGAACGCGATTAGCACTCTTCAGTAATCCTTCATTCTTCCACTCCTGTCATGATGTTGTCTGCAGAAACCAAGGTGCCCGTCTTGGGCCAAAGGAAAATTCTCAACGGACAATTAATTTTTCCCACCCGGAATCCGGAAGCGAGGGAACGGGGGGGGGGGGATTAAAGGGGGGGGAGAAACGACGCGAAGCGACTGGAAGGCGAGAGAAAGAGAGGGAGGAGCTGAGCTGAGCAGAAGCTGCCGTAGAAGACATGGACGAGGAGTACGACGCCATCGTGCTGGGGACGGGCTTGAAGGAGTGTATCATCTCCGGCCTGCTCTCCGTCGCGGGTATGAAGGTCTTGCACATGGACCGTAACTCCTACTACGGCGGGGAGTCCGCGTCGCTTAGCCTGGACCAGCTGTGGTCGAAGTTTCGCGCCGGGGAGGAGCCCCCGAAGAGCCTTGGCCGCGGCAACGACTACAACGTCGACCTCGTCCCCAAGTTCATCATGGCGGACGGCAAGCTCATTAAGGTCCTTATCCACACCGACGTCGTCAAGTACCTCGAGTTCAAGGCCTGCGACGGGAGCTACGTGTACAAGCAGGGGAAGATCCATAAGGTCCCCGCGAGCGACATGGAGGCTCTCAAGTCCCCACTCATGTCCTTCTTCGAGAAGCGCCGCGCTCGCAACTTTTTCATTTACGTCCAGGACTACGAGGAGAAGGACCCCCGTACCCACAAGGGCAGGGACCTCAACCGCATGTCCATGAGGCAGCTCTTCGCGGAGTTCAGCCTCGGCGACGACACCGTGGACTTCATCGGCCACGCCATCGCGCTGTACAAGGACGACTCCTACTTGGACCAGGCCGCCCTGTCCACGGTGAGGAAGATCAAGCTCTACAACGACTCCTTGTACCGCTTCGCTGGAACCAAGACCCCGTACATCTACCCGCTTTACGGTCTCGGGGAGCTGCCCCAGTCCTTCGCCAGGTTGAGCGCGGTGTACGGTGGAACGTACATGCTGAACAAGCCCGACTGCGAGGTGGTGTACAACGACCGGGGAGAGGCCTGTGGCGTCAAATCGGAGGGGGAGGTCGCCAAGTGCAAGTTCGTTGTTGGAGACCCGAGCTACTTCCCCGGGAAGTCCAAGGTCGTCGGCAAGGTCGCGAGGGCCATCTGCATCATGGACCACCCCATCCCCGGAACGGTCGACGCGCACTCGGTGCAGATCGTCATCCCCCAGAAGCAGGTCGGCAGGAGGTCGGACATCTACGTGTTCTGCTCGTCGTACGCCCACAACATCGCCGCGAAGGGCAAGTACATCGCCTTCGTGTCCACCACGGTGGAGACCTCGGTGCCGAGCCAGGAGCTTGAGCCTGGCCTCGCGCTGCTGGGCCCCATCGAGCACAAGTTCATCCATGTGGCGGACTACGAGTGCCCGCTCGCGGACGGGAAGGAGGACAAGTGCTTCATCTCCAGGGGGTACGACGCCTTCACGCACTTTGAGAGCACAGTGGACGACATCCTGGAAATGTACACCCGAATCACGGGAAAGGAGCTCGACCTGGACAACCTGTCGCTGAACCAGACCATCGAGGGGTGAACCTTTTGTTGTTGTTGTCTTGTATTACAGAAATTAGTTCTCCTCCTCCTTCTTCTTCCGCCCGTTCCGCAGCAGCAGACAGCCGATCGCCGACGAAGGGGGGCCGGGAGAGACGAATCGAGGGACAGGGTGACACGTGCTGGACATCCCCAAGCCGCTGCCCGAGCCGATCGGAGCCTGGAGGTTCTGGCATCTGGCATTCCCCCCCCCGGGCCCCCCCCACGGGAGCCCCGGACCGAAAAAGAGAAACCAAAAAAAAGGGGGAAGAAGTTGCCGTAGCAAGAAGCGATTTCTACACTCCAAAAATCCGACCTCGGCGGGTTTCGTGACGTCGGCCCCACCGTCGTGCGTGTAGTGTGGGAGAGCAGAGCGCGCGTAGAGAGCATGGCGACTGTGGCGTTGCGTAATAGCGCCCTGAGCGCCCTGGGGAGGAGGGTCCTGGGCGGCGCCCGGGCCTTCTCCTCGGAGAAGACCTTCCATGGAAATCTCTCGGACGAGGACCGAATCTTCACCAACCTTTACGGTAGGCACGACCCGTTTTTGAAGGGGGCCGTAAAGCGCGGTGACTGGTACCGGACGAAGGACCTTGTGTTGATGGGCAGGGACTGGATCATCTCGGAGATGAAGGCGAGCGGCCTGCGCGGCCGAGGCGGTGCGGGCTTTCCCAGCGGCCTGAAGTGGAGCTTCATGCCCAAGGAGGTCCCTGACGGGAGGCCCTCGTACCTCGTGGTGAACGCCGACGAGTCCGAACCAGGGACGTGCAAGGACCGCGAGATCATGAGGCACGACCCGCACAAGCTCGTGGAGGGCTGCCTGATCGCCGGCGTCGGAATGGGCGCCAGGGCCGGCTACATCTACATTCGCGGCGAGTACGTGAACGAGCGCCTGGCGCTCGAGAAGGCCGTCGCGGAGGCCTACGAGGCCGGACTGATCGGAAAGAACGCGTGCGGCACCGGGTACGACTACGACTTGTACGTCCACCACGGGGCGGGCGCTTACATCTGTGGCGAGGAGACCGCCCTGATCGAGAGCCTCGAGGGCAAGACCGGCAAGCCCAGGCTGAAGCCCCCATTTCCAGCTGGGGTGGGCCTCTACGGCTGCCCGACCACCGTGACCAACGTGGAGACCGTCGCGGTCGCGCCCACGATCCTGAGGCGCGGCCCGGAGTGGTTCAGCTCCTTCGGTAGGCCTAACAACGCCGGCACGAAGCTCTTCTGCATCTCGGGGCACGTCAACAGGCCCTGCACCGTGGAGGAGGAGATGTCCATCCCGCTCAGGGAGCTCATCGAGAAGCACTGCGGCGGCGTCGTTGGCGGGTGGGACAACCTCCTGGCGATCATCCCGGGCGGATCCTCGGTCCCCCTGCTGCCCAAGAACATCTGCGACGACGTCCTGATGGACTTTGACGCCCTGAGGGAGGTCCAGTCCGGTCTGGGCACCGCGGCGGTCATCGTGATGAACAAGAGCACCGACATCGTGGAGGCCATCTCCAGGCTCTCTTACTTTTACAAGCACGAGTCCTGCGGCCAGTGCACGCCCTGCAGGGAGGGCGCCCCCTGGCTCTTTGAGATGATGGAGAGGATGAGGACAGGAGACGCTAGGCTGGAGGAGATCGACATGCTGCACGAGGTCACCAAGCAGATCGAGGGGCACACCATCTGCGCGCTGGGAGACGCCGCGGCGTGGCCTGTGCAGGGCCTGATCAGGCACTTCAGGCCGGAGATCGAGTCGAGGATCAACCAGTGGCAGGACCAGAAGCAGCTCGAGTTTGGAGGCACGGCCGGCTTTGGAGGGTACAACAGCCCCGTGGACGGCGGGCGCGCCTGAGAGCGACGACTCCACCCCCATCCGTGTAAATTCATTCGTTTAGGTTTTTATTTCTTTGTCTGCTGGGGTGCCGCCCCCCTCCTTCCCTCCGCCATCCCATCCATCCCAAGCTTTCCGGTTTCCGGAGATGTGGGAACACACAAAAAAAACTTTCCTTGCTGAAATCGCATTGTGGAGATCGTAACATAACAAAATTTCTCGTGCGCGAATTTCTCGTGCGCGTCGTGCGTAACGAGAGTAACGGGCGCTGGGAGGAGCACTCTGCAGGGGCCAAGGCGGAGCGAAGGGGGCCTGACGGAGACGGAGACGGCCTCGGGACCCGGTAGAAGAGCTGGGGCGGAGGTCCTCGGCCCCGAGTGCGCGTGACAGAGCGCTTTCGCGCAGCAGTTTTTGGCCTCGAGTTGCACGAACAGAGAGAACCAAGGTTTTGCAAGACGAGGAGAGAGAGAGAGGATGCCGTTATCGCCTCACTTTTCGCCCAGGGCGGGTGGTTTTGAGGAGGACGGCGAGGCGGAGGGAGCGGGCTCCGTGCGCAGCAAGATCGTCCAGGGTCTGGCGCTGGTGAAGAGGAATCTCGCAGGGGCGTTCGGCGAGGCCCAGTGCGGGCGCGAGGCGTCCGCGGGCGCGGGCGAGGCCGGCCTGCAGCCGCCCCCCCCGTCCCCGGCGGACCTGGGGTCCCCCGCCAGGAAGGTCCCCGCGGGCTCCGGCCCGCCGAGGGGGGGCGTCGTGGGGTGCGCATTCGACATCATGGGCAAGAAGGAGGTGCAGGCACTGGCTGGAAACCACGCCGCCATCGCGCCGGCCCCGTCGGCCTCGGCCCTCGCCCCCGCGTCCCCCCCGGCCTGCCTCCCCCGCACCGAAATCTCGCCGCGCCAGGCGGACTGGGCGGACGGCCTCCCCCCCGACTTCCTGGAGGACCTCGCGCGCTTGCTCTCTGACGCATGCCAGCCTGGAGAGTGGGCCACCGTGCAGGACGTCTACAGCGCCTCGGCGGTCTGCCGCTCATGGAGGCAGGCCGTCCACCGGTCGTGCTTCCTCCGCTCTCCCGCATCGTTGGAGCCGGCCCGGCCCAGGACTGTCCGCCGGACGTGCTCAGACCGCATGATCTGCCACCCGTCGCAGCTCCTGGAGAGGCTGGCGACCTCGGAGGACATTATTCGGTGCTACATCCGCCGCGACCGCACCAGGGGGCCCTTTCCGCACCGCAGGTACGACCTGTACCTCGGGGAGGACCACTCCAAGGAGGGAAAGCACCTGCTGGTCGCGCACCACCACCTGCTGGCCACCAGGTCTTCCTACGGGATCTACCTGGCAGGCTCGGGGAAGGGCGCCTCGCTTCCCACGCAGCACGAGAGGCTAGGCCAGCTGCAGTCCACCCCGTACGGCACCGCGTTCGAGCTGCACCAGGCGCAGGGCCTGGGGCCGAGGGAGGGCCGCGTCAGGAGGACGAAGAGCGGGAGCGTCAAGTACTCCTTCAACATGCTGGGAGGTAGGGGCCCCAGGAGCGTTAGGGTGAGATTGGAAGACCAGGCGGAGGACGAGGGGGGCGAGGAGGGGACCGTGCTGGAGAACAAGCTGCCGAGGTGGCACGAGCTCCTGCAGTGCTGGTGCCTGGACTTTGGCGGGAGGGTGAAGTGCGCGTCCGTGAAGAACTTTCAGCTGGTGAGCAGGGACGACCAGGAGGAGATCATCCTGCAGTTCGGGAAGGTGGAGCCGGACGTGTTCACCATGGACTTCAGGCCGAAGGTCCTGTCCGCGCAGCAGGCCTTCATGATCTGCCTCAGCAGCTTTGACTCCAAGTTGTCGTGCTTCTAGGGGGTGCGGGGTGATGACGAGGAGGGTGCCACCAACAGGCCAAACGTAAACAAAAAAGTTTGAGCGTAATTTATGGGTCGCCCTCCCGACAACCAGGCTCTCCCGACAACTCCCGATCTCGCCCGCGCTCCACCTGGGATGGCTAATCCTCTCGTCATCTCACCAACCCCCACCAACACCCTTGGACACTCCTTGAATTCGACCTGTCGACCGGTTTTTTATGTCTTTGATGTTTTCGAATTTCGAATCGACAGGCGGACGAGCGAAGAAGCCCGGCAGTTCAGTCCCACAGAACGGTGTGTAACGGTTCGCTGTGTGGTGAGTTGGTGCGAGGGAGCTGTGTTCCGCCATGCCGAGGCAGAGGAAGAAGGAGAGGAGGGCCGCAAAGTCTCGCGCTGCGGGAAAGGCTGCGGCGCAGGGGTCGCGCAAGCGGCAGGGGACCGCCCGCGTGCTTCCGCTGACGGACCTGAGCATCAAGGACAACCACGAGAACGGGGCTGCGAGTCTGTCGGAGCTCGTGCGGGCGCACGCTGACCTCGACCTGGCGAAGGACCGCAGGGAGGCCGCGGTCGCGGCCGAGGCGGACATGAAGGAGAACTTCAGCCCCGAGAGCGACTACTTCACGGCGGACGACCGAGCGGAATCCGCGTCCTTTGCCCTCCTGTCCACCGACCGTTCGCTGGGGAAGGGGGTCCTCGACTCGCCCTTGGCCCAGCTCGGGTCTCTCTCGAGCACCCCCGTGCTTCGCAGGGTGTTCGGTTCTCCCACGAGGGCCAGGAGGGCGCCCCCCGCGAGCGCCGACAGGAGGCCCCCAAGGGTCGAGATTGCCAAGCGCGAGGTCTCCACGCCCCGCGAGGTGAGGGATCTCATCCAGATGAGGAGGCTCCTGGACGACCACGTCCCGGTGGGCCGGGTGCGGGACGTCGTGTTCTCCCCCGGGGACGCCAGGGAGCTGCCTACTCTCCTCGTGGGAGGGATGGAAGTCGGGGGTCTCGGGCAGGTGGCTGAGCTGGACGCCGCTGGGATCCTCGGGCAGATGCTGGCGAGCACCTCGTTCACCAGGGGCTTCCTGGAGGCTGGGCCGGGCTTGCCGAGCGAGGTCGAAGCCGAGAGCCAGGACCAGCTGGCCAAGGCCTCGATCGAGGCCTACGCCGCCGTGGAGGAGCTGAGGAGGAGCCTGGACATCACAGAGAGGAGGGTCGTGGAAAGGTCGGGGGTGTCCGAGGTCTTGTCCCAGGACACGGGGGGCGCGACGCCGAGGCTTAGGCTGCATCACTCGTGGGACCCCGCAGGCAAGTCCGCGGGGCAGGCCGGCGGGAGAAGGGCCAGGACTCGGCTCAACTGGGGCAACTGGGAATGGCCCTCCACCCAGGCCCTGCTCGTGAGGCCGGGGCAGGGCAGGGAGGAGAACGAGCCCGAGGATCTCCGCTCCAGCGTTAAGGAGTCCATCAAGTTCCTGTGCACCGCCGAGGCCAAGAGCGACGCCGCCGAGAGCGAGAACGAGAACGATTTTGACCGTTACCTGGACGACCTCCTGGTCCACTCAGACGCGATTGAGGCCTCGGACGCGGTCGAGGTCGTGGAGGCCGCCGAGCCGGCCGGCAAGGTAGGCCGGGGTCCTGGTGGCTTCAGGTGGGGCCCTTTCCTGCTGGGTGTGATAGCGGTGCCTGCGGTCGCGCTCATCGCCAGCAAGGGGATCGCTCCTGTCCTGTGCTCCGCCGCCAGGGCGGTGGGGAGGGCGAGGTCCAGGAGGAGGGAGCTCCAGGGGCTCGTGAACGACGACCTGCTCGGAGGGCACCTGCCCAAAAGCTTCGCCAACACGCCGAGCGGGGGTTGCGGGGGCTGCGACAAGGCGAGGGACCCCGTGCCTGGCGCGAGGCCCTCGGGCACCTCACTCGGCAGGCTGCTCAACTTCGGGTGGGGGGTCCAGGAAAAGATCCGCGCCGTGTCCTCCCAGCTCGTGACCAAGGTCGTGAGCACGCTCAATAAGATTCCAGGGGTCGTCGGCGGGGAGGCCACCCGGTACGTCTGCCTCGAGGCGGGCGACTCGCTCTGGGGTGTGTCCGCCGAGCTGTACGGGGACGGCGGCCACTGGAGGACCATCGCAGAGCACAACGGCATCGGATTCCCCTTCAAAGTGATGCCGGGGCGATGCCTGGAGCTTCCCCCTCGCCTGAACTCCCAGTTTGTGGAGGGGGCGAAGGGTTGACCTTCTGCCGGAACGGAGCCTGGCATGGGAACCAAGAAAAATGAGCCCGTCACGGCCCGTGCTTCATTTTGCCTTTTAGAAATGTTTGTGCGCCACTGCTAGATTACAACACCCCGGGTGGGCGCCCGGCCTCTCCCCGTCCCTCGCTCCCTATTCTCTATTCCCCCGAGGTCATCAGTTCCCTCCGAGTCTTTGCCCCCGCCCCCTGAAGACTCCACCCGCCGGCCCCTGCCTCTGCGCGTACGCCGGACTGACGTGGCCGGTCTTCGTCCACGCTAGGAATTTGTGCACGAACTCTGGCGGCTCCATGGCTTGCCTAGTGTTCGGGTTGAGCTCCGTCAGGAAGTAGTGGAAGTGGCCGGTCAGGATGCCGAAGAGGTCCTGCCACGGGCTCCCGCCGAGGACCATGTTGATCATAAGGAAGGCCCAGGGCAGGTAGAACCCCTGGACCTGGAACAGCCCCATGATGCTAACGCTCTGCGTGGGGTAGTGCTTGCTCCACACGTACAGCAGCATGAAGACGAAGGAGCCGTTGAGCACGATGAGGTTGAAGCCGGGAAGGGCGAGGGAGATGCTGAGCAGGGTCAGCGCGCCGAAGAGCAGCATGTACAGGAACTCTGGCGTCTTGAACTGGAAGACCCCTTTCTCCAGGCCAACGCCGTAGTTGTGGATCAAGATGACCCTCATCAGGAAGTTCCAAGAGAAGCCCCCGATGATGAAGAAGCAGGTGACCAGCCGCCAGACCTTGCGGGGTGCGAGGAGCGCGCGCGAGCGGGGGTGGGTTGGTTGTCAGCGAGGGAGGCGCGGGGGGTCCGGACGGGACGGGACGGACGACGAGGAACTCACCTGAAACTTCTTGAACACCATCCCCCAGTCAAGCACGAGGTAGAAGGGGTCCACAATGTTGAACTCCATGGCTATCGTGGTCGCCACGCACGCCGTGCCGAAGAACCTGGAGGGCGAGAGGGACAGGACGGACAGCGTCGTCGGTGGGGGGTGGGGTGAGGTGCGCGTCAGCACTGAGGGGTTAAGAGGAGGCCCGCGATCGGGAGCGCGGGGTGGAGAGGGGGAGAAAAGACGCACCTCGTGATCGGGGGCAGCGAGTTGTACCATTCCGCGGGGCCTCCGGACGCCATCGTGTCTCTCGTTCTCTCGCCCACGCTAGAGGCTCGCGCTGGCTGAGCTTTCCAGGTTTCCAGGTTTATGCTCGGAATTCCCCCCGCCCCGCGAAAGTGTAATGTTCAAGTTTGAAGTTCAAATCTTTGTGAACTCCGCCCGAGCTATCGCTCCCTGTCCTTCCACCCGACCCCGTCCGCGCCAAACGGTCCGTCTCCGGTCGCATCGAGGCGGAGACTGACTTCTTCAGGTTCTCCTCCGGCGAGAGCCAAGCCATCCTCTCAGGAGTGGCGGCCTCAACCGTGGTGACCGTGGTGTCCACCGCGAGCGTGCGCCGACGAGGTCCCCTCGAAGAACTCCCATACTCGTCGTCCTTCTCGGAATCGAGGGACGTCCCGCTGGTCAACAACCCACTTCTTCCTTCCTAATTACGTAGCGTCTGAGACCGCGGCCACGGGCGGGGCTGGGGTGGAGGCCACGGCGGGGGGACACCTGACCCACCCAAAGTCGCGATTCTTGAGCTGGGCGTCCGCATGTCGATTCGCTCGCCAGAGCCCCCGTCGTGGGAAACTATTCTCAGCATTCTCGGCTCGGCTAGGCCAGGGGTGACGACCTTCCTCCTCCCCACCACTCTGCAGGAGAGAGATGTGCTCTCAAGCTTCCGACATGGGGATGGGGCACATGGGGATGTTTGGGTGGCATGTTTGGGTGGCATGTTTGGGTGGCTGGGGCAGGCGATTTGCCAAATCTTCTCAGAGGCAGAAGCAAAGATTGCACGATTGCACCCTGCCCGCTGTAGAAATCGTGTGTTGAGCGTAAGCCTATCTCCTGGGCAAATCTGCGGGAAGAAGATCCCGCGGTGGACTGGACAACTGCGCGCGACGACGACACCACGAACCGAACCAAGGTGAGCGACGACACGGTGACGACAGAGACGCGTGCACAGAGAGAAAGAGAGAGGCCATGCTGAAGCAAGTTGGACAGAGGATCGCGGGAGGCGCGCTCGTCAGGAGCGCTGCCTCGAAGGAGGCGACCGCGAAGCACCTTGCCTTGTGGCACCAGGTTGCCGGGAGAACATCCGGATGCCCTTGCGAGACTTGCAGGGGGTTCGTGAACCCCGCCCAGGACGAGCCCTTCGCCGCGCCACCGGCGAAGAAGAAGGCCACGGGGACCACCGTCCTCGTCAGCGACGCCAAGGCCGACCCCGCGCAGCAGACCGAGGCGGAGGCCATGCTCGCGTCCAACCAGCCCCCCAAGCTGAAGAAGGACAAGAAGCTCGGAAACAGCTTCAGGGACTTGGGCTGCTACTGAGGAGTGTGGGTTGAGGGGTGGGGGGGCGGCGTGAGGTCGAGAGTTTTGTGTTCCAAGAATAAGAGTTTAATTGTTATGATGTAACGTACAAGAAAAGTAGTTGGAGTATCTTTCTTTGTCTTCTCTTCCCGCTCACCGCTCCACGATTCTCTCCTCCACCGGGATGCCAGTGTGCCTAGCCCCCTCCTGGTAGCTGCACAGAACCTCATCCCCGGGCTCCAGGCTCGTCACAGGCACGGCCTCCCCCCCCGGCGCCACCACCTTCACCGTCTCCGCGTTCTGCAAAAACACCGAGATTTCGTCCCCTGTTTGGGCCTCCCTGGCGTCCACCCGGACCAAGGGCCGGTGCTCTATCTTCACCCTCCCCACCGTCGCGACCCGAGCCTCGCCCCGCGGGGAGACCACCAGGACCTCGTCCCCCGCCGCGAGCTCGCTCAGGTAGGCCGTCCGGTCCCCGGGCATCTTGACGTACGAGTGCACTGTGGCGCATGAGGCACAAGGATGGAAAGGTGTCAGCGCACGTTCTTTCTCTTCCGAGAGGGTGAGGGGGCTACGACGAAAGGAGGGGTCGGGGCGTCTCACCCGGGCCGGCGTTGACCCTGAAGGGCCTCGAGTTAATGTACTCTGACTCCTCGCACTCCGAGTGCACCAGGAAGAGGCCGCGGCTGAAGGAGCCGCACAGGAGGCCCTCCCCGGGCTTGAGCAGCGCGCAAAGGTCCACGCACGCCCTGTCGCCCATCCCCCCGAACACGACGCGGGTCACCGTCGCCTTCGCGAGGGTCTCCTTGGCGTCCGCGGCTTCCAGGAAGCCCGCGACCTCCGTGACCGCGCCTGGGACCTCTGTCCTGAGCACAACCCCGTCCGTCCCGGCCTCGAGGACCGTGAGCATCGTGGTGGCCTCTCCTGGGGTGTCGCACACGGGAAGGATCTTGGATCCCGTCATGCCCTTCGCCGCGATAAGGTTCTCGGCAGGAATAATCTTCCACACGTCGTCGTCCTTTGCGTGTTTGGGGTAGGATGTCAGTAGTGCGCGAGGAGGCCAAGGGGGGCGACGACTGCGACAAACTCACCTTGGACGAAGAGTGGAAGTGGACGACGAAGAGATCTCCCGCGCTGGAGGCTCCCAGGCTCTGAGAAAGCCTGGTGGTGTCTTCGGGCGTCTCCAGAGTGCACGAGCTGGCGAAGTGGGCTCCACTCTCCGTACGAATCCCGTCGCCCGTGGAGAAGAGCAAGTTCAAGTCCTCGATCTCCGCAGTCGGCAAAGTCGATGCGGTCGACCGATCGAGGCACGATGCAACCCAACCTCTCCTGTCGGCAACTTCCCCCTCGTCCGACGAAAACAGGAACGTTCGTACCCCCCGCTCGATCGATTCCAACAGCACACTCTCGCACGTGGTTTCGACCCAAAGGTCCTTGCGCGCTGCATGGCATCGACCGAGGCCCCGCGGGACGTCCCGCCCCCGGAATCCCCACCGCGCACCCCGCCCCAAGGTACACTGCAGCCCCATCGCGGCTCTCAAACGACGCTCTCCTCTGCCGATGACATTGTCCCCCTGGTGCTCAGCGGATGAATTTCGCCTGGAAAAGTCTGTAGCTGGAAAAGTCTGGTTTGACTTGTGTACGAAAAGGCTCTCCAGGTTTGCGAGTAGGAGACAAGAGCGACGGTCCGGGCCTGAGGATTAAGGCGCCTTGGACGCTGCGTGGAGCGTGCAGAGGGGACTCCAAAGCGCGGTGTACGAGGCAGACACTCTCGAGAGGGGGTAGACGCACGGCCAGAAGGCTGACGATTCAGCCGGATTGCGGCACTGGAGAAGGATGACAGACCAGGACAGGAATGCGACCTCCGAGTCGACGTCCACCTCCCAGGGCGCGGTGAAGCGGGAGCTCCTCATCAAAACCCCGCAGAGGAAGCCAAGGGAGTCCGCGAATATGCCAAGCATATCGTCCAAGCTCTCTGTGAAGGTAGGGGCGCTTAAGACGGACGAGCCTTTGCCTCAACGCCGGGGGGGGGGGGGGGCAAGGCCGCCCCGGAAATCCACTCCCACCCCGAAACGGACAGCCCTTCCTCTTTTTTGGCTCCTTTCGTCCCCCCCCCC
>Ga0160423_10001128_pt1 | contig 22310 bp, 14 predicted proteins | sample CRUFie14St8metaG_FD_108191 | JGI IMG/M metagenome (GOLD analysis project Ga0160423, IMG submission 108191) | Marine microbial communities from the Costa Rica Dome - CRUD Field 142mm St8 metaG | ecosystem: Environmental > Aquatic > Marine > Oceanic > Photic zone | place: Costa Rica: the Eastern...
ACGCACGGCAAACTCTGGAAAGCCCCGGATCACACCTCCCGTACCGTCTGGCAGCACTAAACTTGCTGGCGGAAGCCGATAGCCCCTCCACCGACACTCCCCTCCTGCTGTCGCTCCTCCGTCCCAAAACGGCCATCGAATTACAAGTGGCGGCCGTTCCTGTTCTTCTCCGCGGAAACAACCCAAAGCTCATTCAAGCTCTGCTCAAGCAGTGGGGAGAATATGGACCGACGTTACGTAACGCAATTCTTGACTACTTAATGAGCAGGACCGAACTGACGTCCCTCTTTCTCTCGTCAGTTAAGGGCACAATGAAGGAACTCACGGCCTCTATTGATATTGGACGCCGCCAACTGCTGCTTAAGCACGAGAATGAGGCCATTCGGACCCGGGCAGAATCCCTGTTCGGTAGAGCGACCACTCCCAATCGCCAGACAGTGATCACCCAATACGCCCCTGCTCTTGATGGCACGGGAGACCGCGACCGCGGCAAGGACATATTCTCCACGCAATGCGCCTCTTGCCACCGACTTGATGGCCTTGGAATAACGGTTGGCCCAGACCTTTCCGCTATTTCTGATCGGAGCGCCAAAACCTATCTCACTGCGATTCTTGATCCTAACCAAGCTGTCTCACAAAACTGGATGATGTTCATGGCTTCTCTGCAGGACGGAACAACCCGTGCCGGCGCTATCGCCCAGGAAACAAGCTCTGCTGTCACGATGGTAGGGATCGGAGGAGACCGCTCAACGGTTCCGCGTACCGAGATCAAATCCCTTTCCTCCACGGGTCTCTCTCTGATGCCGGAGGGACTGGAAGCATCCATCGATCTTTCGCAAATGCGTGATTTGCTGGCTTACCTGCAGGTAGCGGGAACTCCCCGGAAGACGTTCACAAACAACACACCCATACTGATTGCTCAGGAACCCAACGAATTTATTACACTGCCCGCATCAGCCGCAGAAGTGTACGGGCCCAGTCTTGTCTTCGAGCAGCGCTACCGCAATCTCGGACACTGGGGTAGCGAGAAAGACCGCGCAGAGTGGCGCTTTCAGATCCAAAGAGGAGGTCAATTTGACCTTTGGATCAACTGGGCTCTCCACCGCAACGCTTCCGGAAGCTCAATCAGCCTGAAGATAGGCACACAGGAAATCACGGGAGTCGTCCCGGATACTGGTGACTGGGATACCTACAATTGGGCCAAACTCACCACATTGTCTCTACCCAGTGGTGTCCATCGGTTGACCGCTCAGAGTATGAGGCCCCTCCAGAGCAACTTTCTCATCGACCTTAGCCGCGTAGTGCTGGTGCCACGAGGCAAGGGCGAATTTCACCCAACGGCTCCGTGGCAGGACGTAAAGGTTCAATCGCAGTAAACCTCCTCTTCGGAATCGCCTCTCGCTTGCGAGAGGATTTGGTTCGAAGCAGCAATCTCATACCCCACCTGAGGAGGGGCTTCTCGAACACAAAACACCCGTGGCCAGACCCCACTCAGAATTGTAGAATACCGAGCCTACGAAACTCGACTCCGTAACCTGATATTTTGGGTGCTCTCAACTCTCATCGCAGTTAGGCTCTGCAAAACCCCATTACCGTGAATACGAAATTAACGTGGCCTTCTCACTCCTTCTCCTTGGGGACCTTCTTCTGCACACTTACCGCGACTCTATTGGCATGCACTCAAGCAAGAGCCGATCTTTACCTTACTGAGTTTCTTGCAGAAAACACCGCGGGGCTGAGCGACAGTGATGGTGAGTTCTCAGACTGGATCGAGATTTTCAACTCTGGCCCTCGATCCATCAATCTCGGGGGATATTTCCTTACTGATGATGAAACCGCTCTTAGCAAATGGACTTTTCCGGCCACCGAGCTGGGGCCAAGACAATTTCTTCTGATATTTGCCTCCGAAAAAGACCGCCGTAGGACAGGAGAAGAGCTACACACGAACTTCAAGATTGATAAGGAAGGCGAATATCTCGCGCTGGTCGCACCCGACGGTATTACCGTTATATCGGAGTTCGGGGCAGCTGGCTCTCCCCTACCTCGCCAACAGCCTGATATCTCATACGGCCTGGGCCAGACGGGTAGCCAAACAACGGCCACACTACTGGCTCGGGACGCCGCTGCAAAGGTGCTCATACCTACCGCAGTTGATGCTGCTCTGGGTAGTAGCTGGACTGAGCTTGAATTCGATGATTCCAGCTGGGGGGATGCCCTGACTGGAGTCGGCTACGACGAAGACAGCACCTATGTTCCAGAATTCGGAGCTGGGGGAAACCTTGGCAACCTTCTCAATGGCATCAACACGAGCATGTACCTGCGTGTCCCTTTTGATCTGAATGAGCCCTCTACCCTGACCGAACTATCGCTCGGGATGAAATACGACGATGGCTTCGCTGCCTATCTTAATGGAACCTGGATACTCTCTAAGAACAGTCCTGCTGCAGCGGACCTCTCCTACAACTCAGCAGCAACCGCCAGCCACTCCGACAATGAGGCGCTCGAATATGAAGTTTTCGATCTCTCCAATCATACAAACCTCCTTCTAGCTGGTCGCAACATTCTTTCCATTCATGGATTGAACAGCGACTTGGACAGCTCGGACATGCTCATATCACCCGAGCTTCTTGGCCTGCAGATCACGAACTCTTCGATCGGAGAAAGCGGGTTCCTCGAAATTCCTACTCCCGCTGCCCACAACGGAGAAACTACAGAAGGATTCGTCGCAGACACCAAATTCAATATAAACCGGGGATTCTTTACCGAGCCATTCCAGCTTGAACTTTCTAGCGAGACTGAGGGAGCTGAGATTCGCTACACGATCGACGGATCTACACCAGGGCCACTATCTGGAAGAGTCTACCGGACACCTTTGAGCATCAACCGTACAGTTGTTGTCCGCGCCATTGCCTACAAGGATGGGCTACAACCTACCAACGTAGATACCCATACCTATATCTTCCCGTCTGACGTGGTGGAACAGAGTGCGATGCGAACTAGTATTACGCAAAGCGCAACCTACGGGCCACGGATGCTCAACTCCCTGAGAGCCGTTCCCTCCATTTCTCTGATCACTCAGAACTCTGGTTTTCTGAATGAGGGAGGAAGTAATATTCGTGAGGAATATCCGGCCTCAATCGAAATGATCTTTCCCGATGGTCGTGAGGGCTTTCAGGAGGATGCCGGACTAAGCAACTACGGTGGCCGCTTTACCAATTTCCGCAAGAAAAGCTTCCGCATAGCCTTCCGCGAGCGATTTGGCCCCACCAAGGTGCGCTACCCGATTTTTGAGGGCTTTCAGTACAAGCATCACCCCCCTGCAGAGGAGTTCGATGTCATCAATCTCCGCAGCGGCTCCCACGACATGAATTCTAGGGGAGCCTATATGTCCAATCGCTTCACCGACGACACCATGCTGGACATGGGAAATATCGCGCCCCACGGAAGATTTGTTCATGTCTACCTGAATGGCACCTACTGGGGTCAGTATCATATGCGTGAGAGATGGAGCGCAGACATGGCCTCCAGCTATTTCGGAGGCAGTAAGAATGAATACGAAGCCGTGAACGCTAATGATAATTTCCGAAACGATGAAGAGGTCTATGATGGCTCTGGCAGATTTTGGGCCGCAACCAAGTCTCTTGTCCTCGGAGAGGACCCCTTCAATGAGGCCTCGGACTACATTGATATCGCCAACATAATAGACTTCATGCTCGTTTGGGTCAGTGGAGATTCGGAAAGCGAATTCCGTTCGTTCGGATCTTCCGTGAAAGGAGTCCCTTTCAAATTCATGATTAAGGACGCTGACGGCTACCTCCGCCCAGCCAGCTCCGGGAAAGCAGGGCACCCGGGCCCCCTCAACGTTATGTCCGAAATGCGAGGAGGGCCGGGAGGAGAAGATTTCCGAATGCTGGTCGCTGACCGTATTCACAAGCACTTCTTCAACGATGGCGCTTTTACTCCGATGCGTAACATCAGACGCCTTCGGGTTCGGACCGCAGAGGCCCGACTGGGCTTCATTTCAGAGTCCGCCCGCTGGGGTTTTCGTTCACCCACATCATGGGAGTCTTATCAAGCCAACCTGATGAACAGCCACTTCCGGGGACTAACCGACACAATGGTGAGCCGATTCAGATCGAATGGAATGTATCCCGACATTATTGCCCCGATTTTCAGCCAGCATGGAGGGTCCGTCATGCCCACCACCCCCGTCTCCATGTCCACGGATGCCCGCACCATTTACTACACCGTTGATGGGAGTGACCCCCGCCTGCCCGGGGGCGTGCCGAACCCGGTTGCGAATGTGAGCTCCCTCCGTACTGGGGCTGGAGGTAATAACGTTTCCAATCCTCTCTTCTTTCAGTCTCCTACTCATTTACGAGCTCGCGCATACAACTCCCGCACGGGAGAGTGGAGTGCGCTGAATGAGGCGCTTTTCACTATAGACAGCGAGCCCGCGAGTCGTCGAAATCTCGTCATTTCGGAACTTCACTACCATCCCGGAGAGCCTTCCTCACCGGAGGAATTACTCATAAGTGGCGACCGGGATGACTATGAATTTATCGAACTGCTCAACACTGGCTCCAGAAACATTGACCTCACCGGGGTCCGATTTGATTCTGGAGTAAACTTTGCCTTTCCGGACAACACCGTTCTTGGATCAGGTGATCGCCTCCTGCTCTTGCGGGACCGCATTGCCTTTGAGGCGCGCTATGGGCCCCTCTCTGGCGTTCAATGGTTCGAATATACCGGGCGACTCAGCAATGATGGGGAGACCCTCCTACTTGCCGGGACATCCTCTCAACCGATCATCGACTTTACCTACAATGATCGACTTCCCTGGCCGACCTCTGCCGATGGAGAAGGCTCGAGCCTAGTCCTGCTCAACCCGGATTCCGATGCGAGCATGGAAGACCCCTCTCAATGGACCATCAGCAGCAATCCCGGAGGCACGCCCGGAGAGGCAAGCTCACCTGGTCTGAGCTACCTTACATGGTCTGCGGAAAACAATCTTCAGGGAGGCCCTCAGGACGACGATGACCATGACACAATCAGCAATTTCATGGAATTCCTCCACGGGACGGATCCTGTATCGCCCGATGCAGAGCCTCCGTTGACCATCCAGCTTGAGACGCTTCAGGTCAATGGAGCAACCAATGACTACCTGGTGATCAGCTTTCAAGAGGACCTGCGAGCTCTCGGATCTCTCTCCGTCGAAGTTTCAAGCGACCTTATCACCTGGAGCTCTGCTTTGGACCTGATCGAGCCATTATCTCAAATAGATAATGGAGGCGGCAAGGCTACCACTATCATCCGGATGGCCCAGCCCGTACAAAACCAAGACACTCCCTTTTTTGTGCGACTAAGGGGAGAGTAATTCTCCTTTACCTTAGAACTAACTGCCCGTCAGAGGGCCTTTGCGAGGCTATCTTGTCTATAAATGGAGTCGCAGAGCTCTAAATGCATCAGCATGGTAGGACTGCGTGGTTGTAAGAGGGCCATGTTTCATTGGAAACTGCACAGAGCACATGAGAATCCAATCCGTCTGCGCCATCGTTACACTCGCCCTGAGTTTCCTCCCGGTCACATATGCAAATGTCTACAAGGACCGTATCAGCCCAAACTGGAGCCCTGATGGCTCCTCCATGTGGTACTGCAACAATCTGCCAAAGGGAGAGCGCGAGTTTATCCTGATCGATTTGAAGGAGGGATTGCGCAAGCAGGCCTTTGACCACGATAAGCTGGCTACCACTCTCCAGAAGGAGAATGGTGGTAGCTACAGCGGAGCGAAGCTACCCCTCGAGAACCTTTCCTTTGACCTCAAGGCGCAGACAGCAACCTTCCGGGTGAATGGCAAATGGTTTCTCTGTGAACTTGAAACCTGCCGGCTTAAAAAGATTGAGCAGCCTTCAACCCCTCCCTCCAGAGACAGCAAGAAGGGCGCTAATCAGAAGACCTCGAAGGAGAGCACCTACCGTGTAAGCCGGGAGATTTCACCAGACAAAAAATGGAAGGCTTATATCAAGAACCATAACCTGTGGATTCGCGCCACTACTGAAAACAGCAGGGAGATTCAGCTCTCCTCAGACGGTGAGGAGAGCAGGAGCTATCAACAGCCTTTCTGGAGCTCTAATTCAAACAACCTGATCGCGTTTCGCATCCAGCCAGGCGATGTCGGCGAGGTTCACATGATCCAGTCCTCACCCAAGGGTGGCGGACGAGCCAGACTTCAAACCCGCCGCTACCCTCTTCCAGGAGACAGGTTCACCACGCATGAGCTCAACTGGTTTGACCTCGAAAAGCGCGTGCAGACAAAGCCTAAGGTAGGGATCATTGATTTTCGAGGTCCGCGCCTGCGATGGAGTGCTGACGGCAGGATGATCAGCTATGAGAAAATCGACAGAGGGCACCAGCGCTTTCGCGTCATTGAGGTTGATACATTCACCGGCCGCCACCGGAATATTATTGATGAAAAGACGGAGACCTTCATCTGGACTGAGCACGCCCTCCGGCTGGGAATGCCCAAGGTCAACTGGCTCGCGGATCAAAGTGAAATTCTTTACCTCTCCGAGAAGGATGGCCACCGCCACATCTACCTGGTTGACGTTGCTTCAGGAGACATGAATCCGGTAACCCAAGGCGACTTCGTTGTACGAAAAATTGACCTCATCGATGAAAAGAAACGGCAGATCTGGTTCCGCGCTAGTGGCAAAAACCCTGATCAGGATCCCTATCTCATGCATTTCTACAGGGTCAATTTTGATGGAACTGGCCTCACAGCTCTCACCGAGGGGAATGGCGACCATGAGATCCAATACTCCCCCGACCATCGATTCATCATTGATACCTATTCACGAATAGACTGCCCGCCCATTCACGAACTTAGAAGAGTCTCCACCGGCAAATTGGTCTGCAAGCTTGAAGAGAGCGATATCAGTGAACTTATCGCCTCGGGATGGAAGTCCCCGGAAGTGTTCTCCGCCAAGGGCCGCGACGGCAAAACTGGAATATGGGGAATCGTATGCAAACCTGCCAATTTTGATCCAAACAAGAAATATCCCGTCCTAGAGGATATGTATGCAGGTCCCCACGATTCCTATGTCCCAAAGCGATGGAGTTCAGGTCGTCGCTACTCCTCATGGACCGAGATGGGCTTTGTCGTCATCAAGGTAGATGGAATGGGAACGGCCAACAGATCCAAGGAATTTCATGATGTCTGCTGGAAAAACTTGAAGGACGCGGGTTTCCCCGACCGAATCCTGTGGCACAAAGCCTATGCCAAAGACAATCCCTGGTATGACATAACCCGGGTTGGCATTTACGGAGGATCAGCCGGCGGGCAGAGCTCAACCGGCGCCCTCCTGTTTCATCCTGAATTCTACAAGGTGGCGGTCTCTTCATGTGGGTGCCACGACAATAGAATGGATAAGTCGTCTTGGAACGAGCAGTGGATGGGGTATCCGGTGGGACCACAATACTCTGCATCTTCCAATATCGACAACGCACACAGACTGCAGGGACGACTCCTCCTGATCGTTGGTGAGCTTGATAACAATGTACCCCCTGAATCCACCCTGCGACTGGCGGACGCACTCATCCGCGCCAACAAGGACTTTGACATGATCGTAGTTCCTAATGGGGGGCACGGTGGTGGCGGGAGGCATGGGGACCGCCGCAGAAAAGATTTTTTCCGGAAGCACCTCCTTGGGATCGACCCCCCAAACTATAATATTTCACAGTAGCCCTTCCTTCACCTGATCATGAGCTCACGAACCAGACACCTCATTCCTGTCATTTTGAACGTAGCCGGAGCAACTCTTCTTACTGCTCAGGTCTCTACTACCGGACCGCGCTACGCAGCTCCCACCGGGCGCGAAATTGTAAAGTCGCACGCAAATGATTTCCGCGATCTCCTAGACCGCTTCTCAAGAGACAGGGAGACTCTTCAGCGGCAGTTTCCCTCGAAAATGGAACCAAAAAGAATAGCTGGATTGGAGAATTTCTTCAAGGAGTGGCACCGACTTCTTCTCGAAATGGATTTCCACCAGATGAATCGATCAGGAAAGGTGGATTACATTCTTTTTCGTCAGAAACTTGAGCGAGACCAGCAACAGTTCACCGACGACGCTGACCACCTGAAAACAGCCGCCAAACTTCTTCCCTTTATTGAGAAAATCACGGCACTGGAATACGAGAAAAGAGCACAGGGAAAATACAACCCACAGGAACTCGCCCCTCGATTGGAAAAGCTCTCTCAGGACATCGATCGGGAGGGTGAGCGGATACGTAAGGAGGTAGTGGAGAGCAGAAGGCATCAGAAGGAACACGGTCCCGATGAAAGCGCAGAAAGAATATTCAAGACCGCAGAGGAAGGATGCCGTGAGCTTCAAAGGGTTGTGGACAACTGGTTCAATTACTACCGCGGATACGACCCGCTTCTGACATGGTGGATTACCGCTCCGAGCAAAAAGCTCTCTACCTCTCTTGGCGCCTATGCTGACACCTTCAAGCCCGATCCAAAGACCTCATCCAACCCCACCCAGAAAGCACCTCCGAAAGATTTCAACTCTGAAAATCATGCGCCGCCGGTTGGAGCCGAACATCTCACATCCCTTCTCGCGCGAGAGATGATACCTTACACTGCCGGGGAACTCGTTGAGATCGGCAAGAAGGAGCTGGCATGGTGCGTAGAGCAGCAAAAAAAAGCGTCCAATGAATTAGGGTTCGGAGATAATGTCACTGCCGCGTTGGAACATGTGAAAACGAAGCATGTCCCACCGGGCGAGCAATCCTCTGTCATCCGCCGTCTGGCCCTCGAAGCGATTGATTACCTCGAGGACAATGCGTTGGTTACCATCCCTCAGCTGGCCAAGGACAGCTGGAGAGTGGGCATGATGTCCCCGGGGCGGCAGCGCTATAATCCATTCTTCACCGGAGGATCTACGATCAGCGTTTCCTACCCTCACCTCGATATGAATCATGCAGATAAACTTATGAGTATGCGGGGGAATAATCCTCATTTCTCAGCGGCGACAGTTCACCACGAGCTCATTCCGGGGCACCACCTGCAGGATTTCATGACCTCCCGTTACAACACTCATCGGGGTATTTACCGCACAGTCTTCTGGACCGAGGGATGGGCCCTTTACTGGGAAATGCTTCTGTGGGATCTGGGATTCCCAAAAACCGCAGAAGACCGGATGGGATTCCTCTTCTGGCGCATGCACAGGTGCGTCCGTATCATCTTCTCCCTTGGCTACCATCTTGATCAGTTCACCCCTCAGCAGTGCGTTGATATGCTGGTCGACATCGTGGGTCATGAGCGAACTCACGCAGAAGGAGAAGTCCGGCGCTCTCTCGCTCCAGGCACACCAGTTCTATATCAATGTGCCTACATGCTCGGGGGCATGCAATTCCATGTTCTCCACAAGGAACTTGTTACCTCAGGAAAAATGACCCCACGGGAATTTCACGATCAGATTCTCAGGGGAAATCGAATCCCTGTAGAAATGGTCCGAGCCGAGATATCCGACATCCCACTCTCCAGAGATTACAGGAGTAATTGGCGTTTTGCGGAGCAGTTTAAAAAGAATTAATATTCTCTCAACGGTCACCGCATCGGCATTTCCCAACCCAGGGTGCTAACCCGGTCATAGGTAAGAGTGGTGGTAACCCCGCGAAGCTGGGAGCAGGCAGGCAGGCCTAGATAAATAGCCTTCTCCATCTTTACCAGGACAGACCCAAGGCCCTGCCAGCGAATCCCATCCGGAGACATGGACCCCGTAAAAGTATCTCCGATTCTCTCCAACCTGATCCAATACGGCGCACTGAGACGATTCTTTTTGATCACGTATTGCTCCCCCAGAGGCTCGAGCCTGCCCGTGACAGTTTCCCCACCTGTCTCTTTCCGTGAAATCAATCCTCCGCTCCAATGAGGATGCAGAAGGACAGAGGCATGTCGCGAATCAGGCAGAAGGCTTTCTCTCATCATCACTCCGGGGGTAGTCCATTGTGAGCTCATCGGGCGCCTGACACGCGCAGTAATCACACCATTTCCTTCCAGACGTGCGTAAAGATAGTGAAAGGTGTCTGCCGTGCCTCCGATTTCATCGCCCTCACCTTCCATGGAAAAAGCATTTCCATTATATTCTACGAAGCCTGGGACAGTAATTGCGCCAACGTCCGAAGAATTCCATGCTCCCGGCAAGCCCGCGCAAGCAGCAATTGTCGCAGAGGGCGCACTCGTCCCAACTTTGTTACTTGCAGTGGCCTTGTAATAATAGAGTTGTCCACCGTTTAACGGCACATCCAAGTGTAAAGGCGCTCTCAGCGATGGCGCAATAACCTCAAAGGGGCCATCCGGACTGGATGACCTCATTAAATCATAAGTCTCCGCGTTACTGCACCCCAACGGATCAACAGACTGAACCCAGGAGATCCTAACCCCTCGGCCGGAGCTCCGCATCACAAATCCCGAGGGCACTCCAGGAACAGAGCGTAAGGCTGGAGTAGATTTTTTCCCTCGTCGGTGAGCAAGAGTCCCAAGCCCTACATGGTCCCTGTTAAATCCTTCCGGCTCCTTAAGTGCGATGACCCGGGCTGAGTAGGGAGCAGGAACACTCCGGCGTCTTGAGTAGTGATTGAAAATTCGCTCATAGATGGGCCAGAAACTTCCCCGACTCACCGGTGAGATCTTATCATAATCGTTATTGCGCCCTCCCTTTCCATATTTACCTGTCCGGTCGAGATAGTGCTGAAAGGGCACATTTTCCCCCAGGCCATATTGAGCAGTGTACTCAAACCCCTTGAGTATCCTGTTTTCATTCCACCCATACAGATCCACACCCTGATTCCACGCCACTTCGGCGACACAACCCAGCAAGCCCAGCCCAAGTTGCGCATAGTGTTGTGCACGGGTCGTCTCCTGACACTGGCCACTGGGAAATACAATCATGTGCGGAATACTTCCATTGCCTGCCCCGGCAACAGCATATCGAACAGTCTCTTCGAACATTGTCCTGTCGCTGCAATACACAGCGATTGCCATCCGGGTTTGAAGTGCCGCAGTCTCCCAATTTCCATTGGCGAAATAGGCATAATGTTCAAGTGGAGGATCCCACACTTCACGAAACCATTTTTCACACAGGAGAGCCTCTGCCTCTGTCCACCCAGACTCAGTATGGCGAAGAATCTCAGCAGCATTTGCGAACATGAATCCCTGAAGACCTGCCGCGAGCACTCCATCGATTCCTCCGACTTTCTTCAGAGTCTTCCTCCAGGCGTTAAGAACCTGTATTGCCTTAACCGCATGCTCTTTCTTGCCTGTCACCGCCCACATCAGAGCATTCTGATATACTGCCAGAGCATCACTTTCCGCCTCACCCTTACGAATATTGGGAGCTCTTCCCCACTCAGGAAAGGGACCCTTTAATGCGTAATTCGACTTAGCGTATGGGCTATCCCTCAGAATTTTGAATCCCTCGTAAATCGGACCTTTTTCTGAAGACACCGCCTGGCTCATACGCTCCAAGTCAGATGCAGTGTGAAGCAAGCCCGGGTGGACAAAAGACCTCTCATTTCCAAGGGCACTAATTAGCCCCCACGCGGAGAGCATTAAAAAAAGGAGAACTTTCATGATTCCAGCAAGACCACACTGAGCATTGATAGATCCTGATTTTAGTTTCTAATTCTAGGGCCCTCTCAACTTCCGGGTAAAGCTAACAGCAGTCCTGAGGAAACCTCAACACATCACAATGTTGACGGGAATATCACGATCACGGAATGTTTTTTATTTCCACAGTAAGCGTGTCAGCCTCCGGCCAGCGCTCCCTCCTATTCATGAAAAAAGGCTCTTTCCCTGTATGCCTCATAGTTCTTCCCGTTGTACTTTGCAGCCTCACCGATGCCTGGGCTGATACCTCTCCACCGTCTACGTCGCTTTCTCTGGAAAGAATTCACGACAAAGAGGACCTCAAGGAAAAGCGCTTTGAACTAAAGTGGCTCAAAGATGGAGACGATTATACGTTCCTGAAAAAGGCTGCTCAGGAAAAATACAAGGACAGCAAAGAGATCTGGATTGCTACAGCCACCAATCCAGATGATGCCAAGATTATTGTTTCCGCCGATGCGCTTGTGCCGGACGGATCGGAGACCCCGCTTGAAATAGACGGATATGATTTTTCTCCAGATCGTTCGCTTCTGCTCCTTTTTACAAATTCAGAGCGCGTCTGGCGCCGTAATTCCCGCGGTGACTACTGGGTTTATGACCGGCAGGGTAAAACTCTGAAAAAGCTGGGAGGACCCAAGGCCACTCCGTCCTCGCTTATGTTTGCGAAATTCAGTCCCGCAGGAACCCATGTGGCCTATGTCCGGGAGGACCATATTCACATTGAATCTCTCACGGATCATTCCATTCGCACTCTGACGACCAGTAGTAACAATCGGACCTTCAATGGTCGTTTCGACTGGGTATACGAGGAAGAACTTGGAATCCGTGATGGATTTCGCTGGAGCCCAGATGGCAAGGCCATCGCCTATTGGCAGTTTGATGAAACCGGTGTTCGCAAACAAACGCTGGTGGATCACACCTCTGCCCTCTACCCGAGGGTGTTACGGTTTGGTTACCCGAAAGCCGGACAGAAAAACGCTGCCTGCAGGATAGGGGTTGTTGAAGTGGAAACTTCAGAAACCACTTGGATTCAGATTCCCGGAGATCCGCGAGAACATTACCTGGCCAGAATGGATTGGGCCGGGCCCAACAATTCTGACGAGCTCATCATTCAGCAATTAAACCGAGCACAGGACACCAAAGTGGTAATGATTGCTAACAGACGAGGCGGCCAGGTAAGCCCCATTCTTACCGAAAAGGACCCAGCGTGGGTTATTATGCACAACGATCTTCACTGGACTCCAGACGGTAAGGCTTTCACATGGACAAGCGAGCGTGATGGCTGGGAACAACTTTACAGGGTCTCCCGGGATGGAGCGACAACCACCAAGATCACCACTGATGATTTTGATATCGACCTCCTGCATGTCGACCACTCCGGCCTCTGGGCTTACTTCCTTGCCAGCCCCAAAGACCCCTCCCAGCGCTTCCTTTACCGCATTGGGCTCGACGGGCGAGGGATGAGCCGACTGACTCCTGAGAGCGAGCATCGGGGCACGCACTCCTATCGGATCTCTCCGTCAGGAAAATTCGCAGTCTGGACCCGGTCAGATGCAGATACACCCTCTGTCACCTGCCTCGTCAGCCTCCCGGGACATACCATCATCCGAACTCTGGAGGATAACGCAGAGCTTCATACCAAGATTAATGCGTTGAAACTCGCCCCTGTAGAGTTCTTTGAAGTCGAAATTGAGGAAGGGATCCGTTTACCAGCCCGTTGTATCCACCCTCCAAATATCGACAGGAGCCGTAAGTACCCCCTGCTAGTCTACGTGTACGGAGAACCCGCCGGACAGGTTGTTCGAGACACCTGGGGAGGGCTGTGGCACCACATGCTCGCTCAACAGGGCTATGTCGTAATGAGCTTTGATAACCGAGGCAGCCGGTCCCCTCTGGGGAGGGTTTGGCGCCGACAAGCCCACCGCAAAATTGGGATTCTCCCCCCCAAGGATCAAGCAGCTGCCGTCAAAGCGGTCCTCTCAGAACGGCCCTGGCTTGATGCAAAAAGGGTTGGCTCCTGGGGCTGGAGTGGGGGCGGCTCGATGAGCTTGAATGCGATTTTTAAATATCCTGATCTTTATCACACGGCCATCGCCGTCGCCTCAGTTCCTGACCAGAGACATTACGATACGATCTATCAGGAGCGCTACATGGGGCTTCCACGCGAAAACCGCAAAGCCTTTCACGAAGGATCACCTATCAACTTTGCCCAGAATCTGAAAGGTAACCTCCTCCTAATCCATGGTGCTGCAGACGATAACTGCCACTACCAGACCTACCTGCGACTGGTTGATAAGCTCATCGAGCATAACAAGGAATTCTCGATGATGACCTATCCGCAAGGCACCCATTCAATCCGAGAGGGGAAAAATGCACGGCGTCATCTGTATGAAACAATGACTCGATTCCTGCATGACAAGATGCCTCCCGGCCCTCGCTAGACCACTCCTATCAAAAGTCCTTCACGAAGAGCACCTCAAAAACCAGGCAGAAGCCTCGCTTGCAACATTCCTTCAGGTATGTAGGGTCACCGTATGCCCCGTGTGCGTGATCCCAAGCGGACCCGACGGAAAATCCTGGAGGCCAGCTATCGCGAATTTTATCGCCATGGATTCCAAGGTGGGAGCATCAATCGCATCGTAGAGGCCGCGGGTATCACCAAAGGCGCCCTCTTCCACCACTTCGCCGGCAAGAATGAGCTGGGATACGCCGTGCTGGACGAACTTATGATTCCTGCGATCAAGAATTGGTGGGTCGAGCCCCTCGAAAAGGGAGAGGACCCTCTGGGTATCCTGAGGGACATTCTTCAGCGGTTCATAAAACGAGTCGAAGGAGAAGTGCCGGAAACCGGATTTCTTTTCAACGGCAGTCCGATTTGCAACTTCGCAGTAGAAATGTCCCCCCTCGATGAAGGATTTAGAACGCGCCTTTGCAGGATCTATGAGATCTGGTGTGACTCCATCCGGAACGCCTTGGAGCGCGGGCAGGAAAAATCAATCGTTCGCTCTGATATCGAACCAGCCGACGAAGCCTCATTCCTCGTGGCCATCATGGAGGGAGGGGCGAGCGTTGGGAAAGTCGATCAGAACATTACCTTCCTACGTGCCTGCATCCGGAGCGGGGAGAATCACCTTGATTCTCTCAGCGCCTCGCGAACTCCATGAGAATGATTACGCGAGAGCTGACTTGTCCACTGCTCGCACCCCGGCGTGCACGGTGTAACAGGAACACGATCTTTCCACCCAATTCTCCTCAGGATTCAGGACGGCTTCCACCCACCTAGCTTACACACTCTCCGGAAGTGCTTTCCCTCTACCGGCGTAATGGAGAGACGATTGCCCTTTCTCAGGCATAGCATCCCAGCCAATCTCGGATCTTCTTTCATTAAGGAGAGACTCACTTCCTCGGATAACTCTGCTACAAACTCAAAGTCTACTAAGACCCATCGAGGGTCCTCCTTCTTTGATTTTGCATCATAATACTTTGAGCGCTTCTGAAATTGAGTCGGATCCGGGTAGGGTTCACTAACAACACGTGCAATACCAACAACCCCGGGCGAGGCGCAGTTTGAATGGTAATAGAGAGCCAGATCTCCGATTTTCATATCATCCCGCATCATGTTGCGCGCTTGATAATTTCGAACCCCATCCCACTCAGCACGCTTCTCCTTTTTGAGCTGCTTGATTCCATAAACATGGGGCTCGGACTTGATGAGCCAGTATTTCATGCCCCACCTTTACTCTGGTTATGAGAACCACACAATAACTTCAGCTCCCATGCTCTCACAGCCGGCAACACAAAAATCGCCAACAAGGCGAACCCGCCTCCTGCCCACTTACCTTACCGTCTGCGATACCGCTTCCGCACTCCTCCGTCCATCGAGGGCCGCCGACACGATGCCACCCGCGTAGCCCGCACCCTCTCCACAGGGGAAGAGCCCCCTGACCTCGGGATGCTGCAGGCTCTCCTTATCGCGCGGCACACGAACAGGGGAACTGCTCCGGGTCTCAAACCCCACCAGAAGGGCCTCGTCACTGAGATAACCCTTCATCGATCTGCTGAACCGAACGAACCCCTTTCGCAGCGAATTAGCGATGAACTCCGGCAGAATCTCGTCCAGACGTGCAGCCTGCACTCCCGGGAAGTAGCTGGTTCCAGGCAGATTCTGTGAATTGCGCCGCCCCAGGAAATCCACCATTCTCTGGGCAGGAGCCGCCTGCCCTCCTCCGCCTGCCCTCTTTGCAGCACGCTCCACCTCCAATTGAAGCCCTACTCCCGCGAGAACCCCATACTCCTTCTGCCACGGGGTCGTATCACTGGGATCAATCCCCACCACAATGCCACTGTTCGCATATGGAGAATCTCTCCGCGAAAGCGACATCCCATTGACAACCACCTCATCATCGCCCGTCGCGCAGGGAACAATAAACCCTCCCGGGCACATGCAAAAGGAGTGTACACTGCGCCCCTCGATAGTCGTTGCGAGCCGGTAGCGGGCAGCGGGGAGAGGATCTGGTCGCTTTTTATCTCCGCGGAGATGGTATTGGATTCCATCGATCAAGGGCTGAGGATGTTCGATACGCACTCCCATCGCGAAAGGCTTTTGCTCAAGAGCAACCCCGTGCTGCAGTAAAATGGAATAGACATCTCTCGCAGAATGCCCCGTGGCAAGAATGACACCTTCTCCACGGAATTCATGTCCAGCGGCTGTAGTAACTCCCACCAGACGCCTGGAGGATTGCTCCATGAGAAGATCGGTCACCCTGCATCCAAAATGTACCTCTCCACCTGCAGCAAGAATCGTTTCCCGCAATGACTTAACGACATTCGGAAGAAGATTGGACCCTATATGCGGGTGCGCCTCGGTAAGGATCTCCGGAGGGGCTCCATGTGCTACCAGGGTTTCATAGATCTCGCGCACGGGCCCTCTCTTGGTTGCCCGGGTATACAATTTTCCATCGGAAAACGTCCCCGCTCCCCCCTCTCCAAAACAGTAGTTTGAATCTTCAATCACCCGGCCTTGCCGGAGGAGTGGGGCTAGATCAAAGCGGCGAGCAGACGCATCCTTCCCTCGCTCGAGAATAATTGGGCATAACCCAAGCTGCAAACAGCGAAGCGCCGCAAACATTCCTGCTGGACCACAACCGACAACCAGAACTCGGGGAGCACTTTCAGAAGCCAGAGGAAAGGATGGCACTGCCAGTTCCTGAGCAGGGATTTCCTCGTCTATGCCGACAAGCAGTCGCAATTTGAAGCGCACAGGAAACTTCCGGGCATCAACCGACTTCTTCAGGAGCTCTACACTAGCCACCCTGTCAGGCTTCATGCCGACCTTCCGCGCTACAGCCCGCCGCCATGCCTCCTGATCCTCGAGCTTCTCTAACGCTAGAGTGACATCAACCTCTTGGGACCTCACCATTTTTCACACCCCGATAGATAACTTGGATCCATTTTCATCCACATTCACGAAAGTGACGCGGGTTGAAAATATTGGATCTCCCTCACCTACCTTCCCAACACACACTGTCACTTTGTAGGTAGCCGAGGTCTCACCTACCTTCTCTTGCTCCGAGCGGATTGAGATAATCGTGCCCTCCCTGACACTATGACGAAAGACCACCTCATCCATCCCGATAGTCACAAATCGGCAGGATGGGAAATCGAGACTGGCCGCGATCCAGCTTGCCTCATCTACCCACCGAAGGAGCCGCCCGCCAAACAGGAATCCATACTGGTTGAGATCTTCCGGCAGGACGAGGCGATGCGTTTCCATATTGCGTACGGGTAGTGATCCTTGGAGCTCACGCGGCCTCCCTGTCCACGGACCTTCCCTCTCAGGAGACCGGCTGAATAACGATCCGCTTGAGTCGCTCGTCACTCCGCGGGGAAATGGTCTCGATCTCGTCATCATCAACGAGCGCATTGTGAACGATGCGCCGATGATACGCGTTTAGTGGTCTCATTTTCATGGACTTGCCACTCTCCTTCGCCTTGTCGGCCAAATCTCTGGCGGTGGCGACCAGCTTCTCCTCCTGTCTGACCCGGAAATGATCGCAGTCGATACGAATGCGGGGAGGATCCTGAACCTTTTTCTGGAGGATCCGGTTCACGAGATACTGGAGATCGTCCAAACGATCACCGTGTTTCCCGATCAGCAGGCCACTTTCCTCTGTAAGGATCTGAAGGCATCCTCCCTCTTCGCTGTCCTCCTGCTCGATACTTACATCAAACCCGAGCTGGGTTACCATGGATTCAAGGATTTGGCGAGCTTCAGAAAGCGCTTCCATGGCGCCACCTTAGGATCCGGGGCCGTCCGGTCAAGCTAGGTGTGAAACTCATGAGTTCCCGCTGTAAATTTGTGGGAGAGGAAAAGAATTCTACCCTCCTGTCCGAGGGCCTCTTTTCTTCGGTTTTTTGGGCCCTTGTCCTCCCATCTGCCGGGACCTCATTGCCTTTTGCGCCTTCTGAGCCTCTTCAGCTCTCTCCTGCATTTTTTGCATAAAACTCTTTTTTGCGGCGCCCTTCTTCTTTTTGAGTTCCGGGTCAGGCAGTCGCCGGGTGATTAACATCTGTATGATCGCGAAAATATTGGAGGTGGTCCAATAGAGCGCAAGAGCAGAGGCAAAGTTGTAGCAGAAGAAAAAGAAGATGATCGGCATCATCATAAAAAGCCGGCGCTGCATCTTATCGCCCGTCTTCGGCGTGAGTGCCATCTGAAGCACCATCGTAACTGCCATGACGATCGGAAGAAGGTTCACTCCATCCCCGAGGAACGGAAAAGCGAAGGGCAAGGTTGCCACCGTATCTGGAAGAGCCAGGTCCTCCACCCAGAGGAAAGGCTGCTGCCGAAGCTCAACGGCATACTGGAGCATGATGTAGAATCCAAAGAAAATTGGGATTTGCACCAACAGAGGCAGACATCCACCCAGAGGATTGATCCCATAATCCCGATACATTTTCATCATCTCCTGATTCATCCGGTTAGGATCATCAGCGTACTTCTCACGAAGCTCCTTGATCTGGGGCTGCAATTTCGACATCCGCTTCATGGCACGGGTCGATTTATTCTGCAGAGGCCACATCGCGCCCCGAATAATGATAGTCAGTACCACGATGGAATAACCCCATCCCCACGAATCTGATATGTTGGAGAAAATGCTCGAAAACAAGATATTCAAAAGCCAGTTCAGAAACTTGCTGATCGGGCTGAACACCCCGTAGTTCATGACCTTCGCGTAATCCCGATCATGTTCCTCACCAATCAAGCCAAGGAGGCGACTGTTTTTGGGGCCGATATATAGATTGAAGGAAAGAGCTTCCTTGTTATCTCCCTTGGGCGTCAGTTTTTTTTCAGGCAAACTCATCCCCAGTCGAATCGACTCCCCTGATCCCCCACCGGCGATCCCAGGCAGTTGAACCGCTCTTCGATCTCCCCAAACCCATGCATCGTAAGGATTCTCCGGCGAGATGATAGTGGCGAAAAACTGGCTACTCACTCCAGCGTAGCCAAGCACCCCAGCATCCTCCTTAAAGTGTGGCTTCTTGCCCTTCTTGAACTTGATCACCCGCCGCTTCTTGTAATCGCCATCTTTCTGGTAGAAGAGAGTGATATGACGATCCCACTCTCCTTCCCAGAGAGGCGCAGCTGAACCCGCAAAGAGGCCATAATCCTTAAGGTTCAATGGGCTCTCCCCGGCATTCTCGAATTCGAGGTCAAGCGTCAGACGAAATGAGGCGCCCTCTTCTTCTGATGCGGCCGCGCCGCCCTCCTGCTTTTCAATCGTCCACGTCTTGGTGATCTGTAGACCATCCCTTGTTTTACCAATAAAGGTGATACTGGCATCGGTATCCAACGCGGGAACATGGGCGTAGACGAGATCCAGATATTGGTCGACCCCGTTTGTCAGGCGACCGATGGGCTCCGATTCACTTTCATTCAGGCTAACGAGATTCTCCTTATCCTGCACCGCGAACTGACCACTCATTTCGGCGCGTTTGATCCCTCCCCCGAAATTCGTGAAGGTGAACACAGCGTCCCCGCTGGAAAGCTTGAAGGTCTTTTCTTCCAAAACTGGATCGGTCTCCGGCACCTTTGCTTCCTCCTCAGACCTCTCCGAGCCAGCAGCAGCCCCCTCACCTGTGGCGGGAGCTGTCGCTGCGGGCGAGCCTCCCTCTTTCCCCTGAGCAGCCTTTTTCTGAACCAGAGCCTCTCGCTCCTGCTCCCTTAACGCCTCCGCGTTCTTGCGGCTAAAATTCAGATTGAGGTACAGCCCGAGGCAGCACAGCGCGATAACGATCCAAGCCTTACGATCCACAATGAAACTCCTTTTTTACTTTTGATGGGATGTTGAGTCGATGAAAGAAGTCTGATCAGTAATTGAGGATTGATCCCTTTTCTCCCCAGTCACCTTCTCCGTCATCGGCGGAACGGGGTCATAACCGCAGCCCCCCCACGGATGACAGCGTAAAATCCGACGAATCCCCAGCCAACTCCCTTTTAACCACCCGTGCACCTCGGTAGCCTCCAGAAAGTAATTTGAACAACTTGGGTGATACCGACAATTCCCCCCTCCCGATATCGCTCTCAAAAATGGGCGCAGGAGCTTCTGGTAGCTTCTGATCAGAGTGTGAATAGCCCACTTCATGACCCCTTTTCCTATGATGGATGAAGATTGGTCTCGAGCGCATCTTTCCCAAAAACGCCTAATCGCTGGCCCAGCCGCAGCCAGTCGGCCTCCAGCTCACTGAAACTTGCTTCTGATGCTTTGCGCCTTGCGACGATCACCAGGTAGCGACTCTGATCAATTTTCTCTCCATGCTTGACGAGAATTGCCCTGAGGCGGCGCCTGATCAGGTTTCTGGTCACAGCCTTGCGGGCCGATTTTCTCGAGGTAATAAACCCGAACTTTAAATGCTCCAATGAAGGACTGGGAAGAGTTGCCATCACGAAATTGCGTGTGGCCATTGATCGTCCATGCTTTCTTACAGCGGCGAATTCCTCTCTCCGCTTCATACTGAGTCGGCGCGGAACACGCATAATCCAAGGGATTTTCCCCTACGGAAGGCCCAAGCCAGCCCGCGCTACTTCCCGTGCTGCACGGTGTGCCGCTTGTAGGGAATCTCGGCGCCCTTGGGGAGGAGACGCTTCCGGCCTTTCTGACGGCGACGCTTGAGAATACCACGACCCGCCTTGGTCGCCATCCGCGCCCGAAAACCGTGCTGACGCTTCCTGACACGTTTGGAGGGCTGGTATGTGCGCTTGCTCATGGTTTAAAGGCGTTTTCAGGGGCAGCTAACGCTGGCGGGACGCGGAGACTAGCTGGAGTCCTCCATTTGTCAATGCACCAGAGGACTTTCCTGTCTCACCGCAGCAGAAAGTAGCCACCAACCACAACATACACCCCCAAGTCCCATAATTCTTGCACAAATCCTGCACCTCCCCTCGTTTTCTTCAGCTTCAAAATATCGCGGTTGCTCCTTTGAAAACGCTGCGCATATAGTCCTTCTCCGATGAATTGTATGGAAGTCGCCGCCCTCGCCCCGGGGGACATGCTCGCTATCTCCATGACCGCGCTGGTCAGCTTCGCTCTGGGAATGATAGCGACGATTCTTTTCACGATGGCTCGCAGCGGGGCGTCTCCCAGTGACATCGAGAGCGAATTAATGGAGGATGAGGACCAGAAGGCTATCGACCAGCCCCATGAAGCCGCCGGAGATCTGTCCGATCCCTCACCGCAAGAAGCTTGGGAAAAGGATTCAAACTGGTGGAAAAACCAGTGAGGGTCACCTTCACCTACTCTCCCAAAAGACGGCATGCTTGATCCATGTCCTTATCCCCTCTTCCGGAGAGGTTCACAACAATGATGTCTCCGGAAGGCAACTTTGGAGCAACCTCTGCCGCGTAAGCCACCGCGTGCGCGCTTTCCAGCGCCGGTATGATTCCTTCTATCTGCGAGAGTTGCTGAAAAGCCGCAAGTGCAGCAGAATCGGTAGCATAGGTATACTCCACTCTTCCTAGCTCTTGAAGGAATGCATGTTCAGGCCCCACTGCCGCATAATCCAGACCGGCACTTACGGAGTGGGTAAGATCTATCTGTCCATCATCATCAGCTAGCAACCAGGTCTTAGTCCCCTGCAGGACACCAAGTTTGCCTCCTTGAAAACGGGCGGCATGCCTTTTGGGCATGATTCCATCCCCCCCGGCTTCCACTCCCACCATTCGCACATTTTCATCATCAAGGAAGGGATGAAAGAGACCGATTGCGTTCGAGCCGCCGCCAACACAGGCCACCAGGAGGCTCGGGAGGCTCCCTTCCTTCCGCAACACCTGCTCGCGGGCTTCCACCCCGATCACCTTATGAAAATCTCTCACCATCATGGGAAACGGATGAGATCCTAACGCTGAGCCGATGATATAGTGAGTAGTCTCAACAGATGCAGTCCAATCACGCATCGCCTCGCTGACCGCTTCCTTCAGGGTCGCTTGCCCCGCGGTAACTGGAACCACCTTGGCCCCAAGCAACTCCATTCTCCTCACATTCGGAGCTTGCCGCTCCATATCAACCTTTCCCATGTAGACAGTGCAATCAAGGCCGAAACGAGCACAGACTGTTGCAGTAGCCACACCATGCTGGCCGGCTCC
>Ga0160423_10001129_pt1 | contig 22306 bp, 18 predicted proteins | sample CRUFie14St8metaG_FD_108191 | JGI IMG/M metagenome (GOLD analysis project Ga0160423, IMG submission 108191) | Marine microbial communities from the Costa Rica Dome - CRUD Field 142mm St8 metaG | ecosystem: Environmental > Aquatic > Marine > Oceanic > Photic zone | place: Costa Rica: the Eastern...
GCTACCTAACCCCCCAACACTGGCTACGGTTAGCCCCATAAGGAGAAAAGAAATGGCTGAAGCAGCTATTATGGCAGAAGAAATGCAACCAGAAAAGAAAGTTGCATTTGCAAATCGTAAATACACAAACGAAGAAAAACGTAAACGTGAAGAAGAGGAACTAGAGCAGCTTATAAAAGAAAACGCAGGTGAGGTAGAAGAACCTGTAGAACAAGAAGCTGAACCTACTAACGCAGAAGAAAAAACATTTAAGAAGCGTTACTCTGATTTACGTAGACATCAGCAGAAACAATCTGAAGAATTTAAAAAAGAGATTGAAGAATTAAAACGTCAACTTTCTGCAGCAGCGCAAAAAGAAATACGTTTACCTAAGTCTGATGAAGACATAGAAGAATGGGCTACAACTTATCCTGACGTAGCAGCAATCGTAGAAACAATTGCAATGAAAAAGGCTCGTGAGCAAAATACTGCGTTAGAAGAGCGTATGAAAGCAATTGACGATATGCAGCAATCAGCTACAAAAGAAAAGGCTGAAGCTGAGTTGATGAGATTGCATCCTGACTTTGGCGAAATTCGTGACAGTGATGATTTTCACGAATGGGCTGATGAGCAGCCTAAGTGGGTACAGGATGCACTGTACGAAAATGATAATGATGCACGGTCAGCAGCACGGGCTATTGACTTGTATAAAGCAGATAAAGGAATAAAAAGTGAGAAGAAGTCTACGAAAGATAAGGGTGCTGCTCAAGCGGTGTCAACTAAAGGCACTAGAAACTCACCTCAGTCAGACGAAACTTCCTCTTATTTAAAAGAATCTGAAGTGCAGAAAATGTCTGCTGCAGAGTACGAAAAACATTCTGACGAAATTATGGAGGCTATCCGCACAGGAAAGTTTATCTATGATGTATCTGGTTCTGCCAGATAAAAAAAGTGTTGACAAATACTTATTTATAAGTATAACTATAGTCAACAAAGGTGTAAGTAAGTTAGCTACTTGCTTACATTAAACAGCAAACACAACCAATGTCTTACGGATTACCTGACGAACATGGCCCGTAGAATATTTAGTAGGCCAACTAAATAGGATACGCACCCAAGGGAATCAGCCTCTGATTAGTCTGGTGAGTTTGCATCTGTAAAATGCTTAATAAGGAGAAAGTAACATGGCATTTAAAACTGCTGCTGGTTACGGTAATCTCCCTAACGGTAATTTTTCGCCTGTAATTTACAGCAAACAGGTGCAGCTTGCTTTCCGCAAGGCCGCTGTTGCTGAAGCAATTACCAATAACGATTACTTTGGTGAAATTGCTAACATGGGTGATTCCGTTAAGATTATCAAAGAACCAGAAATCACTGTGAAGGAGTACGCACGTGGTGCGCAAATTACTCCTCAAGACCTTGACGATGAAGACTTCAGCCTTACAATTGACAAAGCTAACTACTTTGCATTTAAGGTTGATGATATCGAAGAGGCTCATTCGCACGTTAACTTCCAGAGCCTAGCCTCTGACCGTGCGGCATATCGTTTGGCTGACCAGTTTGACCAAGACCTTCTTGGTTATCTGTCTGGCTTTAAGCAAGCATCACTGAACACTAATGCTAGTACCGCTAACGATGTTGTTAATGGTTCTAAAGCAGTAACAACTGCAGGTTCAGACGAATTGCTTACAACGATGAAACTTCGTAAGGACAGCTTTGGGAATATTACAACTGGCTCTGCAGGAGACCATTCTATTCCGTTGGCTGCTCGTCTGCCGGGTGCAACTGCACTACCAACTGCCACTGCATCACCATTGATGGTAATTTCACGTATGTCTCGTCTTCTTGACCAGCAGAACGTGGATACACAAGGTCGTTGGCTTGTAGTAGACCCAGTGTTCATTGAACTTCTGATGGATGAAGATTCACGTCTTCTTAATTCAGATTTCGGTGGTTCAGGACTTCAGAACGGTCTGGTTGTAAATAACCTGCACGGTTTCCAAGTCTACACTTCTAACAATCTTCCATCTGTTGGAACTGGTCCTGCTACTACAGGTAGTGCAAACCAGAACTCTAACTTTGGTGTGATTGTTGCTGGTCACTCTTCTGCTGTTGCAACTGCAGAGCAGATTAATAAGACCGAAACATATCGTGACCCTGACAGCTTTGCTGACATTGTTCGTGGTATGCATCTCTATGGTCGTAAGATTCTTCGTCCTGAAGCAATCGTTACTGCCAAATACAACGCAGCGTAAGGGAGGGAATAATGGCTACTTTTGACATGACCTCTTCGGCTACAGCCGGGGTTAATTCAAACTCCATTGCTGCTCTTCCTGCAGACCGCAATGGACATGGTATGCGCATGATTGAGGCAATTTTAGATATCGGTAAAATTACCGACTATAGTTGCGCTGATGGCGATATCTTCCAACTGTTAGAAATACCTGCAAACACTTTTGTGTTGTTTGCTGGTGCGGAAGTGCTAACTGCCTTTAATGGAACATCTCCAACTGTAGACATTGATTTTGCAGAAGGTGATGATATCATTGATGGTGGTGATGTAACTTCCACTGGTATTCTTGCAGAAGGTACTAATGGTCAAGCAAATGATGTTACAACAGGTGCTGCATCAACATTTACTCAATTTGTAACTACTACAGATACAATTGATGTAAAGTTGATTGCAGGTTCTAATGATGTTACTTCTGGTGTTATTCGTGTATACGCTTGTGTCGTAGACGTGAATGGTGCGCAGGAGCAAGCAGCAGAAGTTGTTCGTGACGCTCTTGCCTAACTAATATGAGGGGGCTGGGAAACTGGCCCTCTCTCACTTTTAAGGATTACACATGGCATACGATTTTATTGGTCTTACAAATGAAGTGTTAGCCCGTATGAACGAAGTTGCTCTTACAGCAAATAACTTTGCTAGTTCACGTGGCTTTCAAACACAGTGTAAGAATGCGATAAATGATGCTATTAATTATATTAATCAACGTGAGTATGGTTGGCCTTTTAGTCACGCTACACAAACTGAAACACTGGTAGCTGACCAAACACGATATACAATACCTACAGGCACACAGCATGTTGATTATGAAACATTTAGAATTAGCAAAAATAGTACTCTTGGTGTAGCAGGTGTCTCACTAAGAGTTTTAGATTATAAAGAATATGTAGATAGATTTATAGACCAAGAAAGTACATCAGACGTAGGTGGCATTCCTATGTATGTTTTCCGTACTCCTGATAATAATTATGGCTTGTATCCTTATCCTGATAAAGCCTATGAATTAAAGTATGAATACTACTCCAAGCCAACACTTTTATCTGCTACAACAGATGCTCCTGCAGTGCCAGAACAATTTAGGCAGGTTATTGTAGATGGAGCAACTGCTTATGCCTATCAATACCGTGGTGAAGCACAGCAATATGGCATTAACTTTTCAAGGTTTGAAGAAGGTATAAAGCATATGCAATCAATACTATTAAATAGAGCAGACTACGTAAGGTCAACTTATATACCGCACTCACAAAGGTACGGCATTAATACAGCTACGTTTTAGGTGAAGCATGGCAGACGAAGCGCAACTAAGCCCTTTCGTATTTGCCTGTCAAGGTGGATTGGTTTTAGACTCGTCCACCTTTGCTATGCAACCGGGAATGGCTTTAGAATTACAAAACTTTGAGCCAGATATTCGTGGTGGTTATAGGCGTATATCTGGGTATACTACGTGGAATAGCAATATTGTACCGCAGACTGCCTCATCAACTGAAAAAGTTTTGATGTCAGCGTACTTTAAAAGTAAGGTTATTGCTGCACGTGGAACAAAAATATATGAAGGTGGAACAACAGGTAGCTGGACAGAAATAGATACAGGCAGAACTAATGCTGGCAAATACACACACTTTCGTTACACTTTGGGTGGCACAGATTTTATCGTGTGGGCAGATGGCGCAAATCATGCGACCAAGTATGATGGCACTACTGTTACTGACCTTAACGCAACAGGCGCACCTGCTAATCCAAAATTTGTAACGGGACATAAAGATACATTATTTTTTGCAGGTATGTCTGCTAATCCACAATCGTTAGTATATACTGCACCTTTTACTGATGACGATTTTAACGTAGCAAATGGTGCAGGTACAATAAACGTAGACAGTGATATTACTGGACTGTTTCCTTTTCGTGACCAGCTTTTTATATTTTGTGAAGAACGTATATTTAAATTAGTTGGTAGTACACAAGCAGATTTTGTTATGCAACCAGTGACACGTGAAATAGGTTGCGTTAATGGTTTTACAATACAAGAAGTTGCTGGTGATATTATATTCTTAGGTCCAGACGGTTTGCGTACAGTAGCTGGTACGGAGCGTATCGGTGACGTTGAGTTAGGCACAATAAGCAGACCAATTCAAAGACGCTTTCAAGATGTATCAGATGTTGATGAGTTTGATAGTGTTGTTGTACCAGATAAAACTCAATATCGTATCTTTTTTTCTAACTCATCTAAATCTCGTGGTGATACAACAGGTGCTATAGCTGTACGAAAAGAGCAATATGAATTTGCAGATTTAAGGGGTATTCGTCCTAGTTCTACAGACTCTATTGTTACATTAGGTGATACAATTGTGTTACACGGTGAATATGATGGATATGTTTATAGACAAGAACAAGGTAATGTATTTAAATCCGATGGGTCTACAAGTAATTCTATTGTAGGAAAATACAGGTCTCCTGATTTAACAATGGGAGATGCTGGTATAAGAAAAAACTTTCAAAGAATAATAATTAACTATTCTCCTGAAGCTACAGTTAATGCAGATTTGTTTGTAAGATACGATTATGAATCTCCTGATGTGGCGAGACCAGCAGCCTATCCGTTTGACACAGCAACATCCGTAGCTGTTTATGGAACATCCGTTTACGGAACAGCGACATACGGTGGTCAGTCAAACCCACTTATTAGGCAACCCATTGAAGGTTCAGGTTTTGCTGTAGCTGTTCGTGTTAATGATAGGGGTGTGTCTGCCCCATACTCACTGAAAGGATTTCAGTTAGAGTTTGATGTAGGAGCAAGAAGGTAATGACAAATTACACCAGACAATCTACCTATACTGATGGTGACATTATTAATGCTGCCGACAGTAATGATGAGTTTAACCAACTGCAAACTGCTTTTCAGGTTAACGGTGGACATGCTCATGATGGGACTGTAACAGGTGGTGGTAGTGTAATTAAACTTATTGGTGATATTAATACTGTTAACGGCACTTCAACATTTAACAAAGTAGAAATTGATACGAGCAATAATCGTATTGGATTTTATTCTAATGTATCAAGTGCTGCAGTAGAACAGGTACGCATACAAGATGGTGCAATTGTACCTGTTACAGATAATGATATTGACCTTGGTACAAGCAGTCTTGAGTTTAAAGATTTACATTTAGATGGTACAGCTAATATAGATAGCCTCGTAGCTGATACTGCAGATATAAATGGTGGTACAGCAGATAATGTTGTAATAGGTGGTAGCACTGCTGCTGCTATTACAGGCACTACACTTGTAGCAAATACAAGTTTAAATATTGCAGGTGATGGTGCAACGGTTACAGGTATTAAAGATGAAGACGATATGTCTTCTGATAGTGCTACCAAACTAGCTACACAACAATCCATTAAAGCATATGTAGACGCACAGTTAACTGCTGAAGATTTAGATTTTCAGGCAGATACAGGTGGTGCATTAAGTATAGACCTAGATAGCGAAACACTTACCTTTACTGGTGGCACAGGCATTGATACCAGTGGTTCTGGCAATGCTGTTACATTTGCTATTGACAGCACTGTTACTACTTTAACAGGTTCGCAAACTCTTACCAACAAAACTCTTACCACACCTGTTATTGCTGAGATTGATTCTGGTGCAGCAATCACTCTTGATGCAACTACAGATATTATTCTGGATGCAGATGGTGGTGATATTACTTTAAAAGATGCAGGTACAACATTTGGTAATTTAAATAATTCATCTGGTGAACTGGTTATTCAAAGTGGTAGCACACCAACTACTGCTATTACAATGAGTGGTGCAGATGTTACTATTGCAGGTGACTTAACAATTTCTGGCGATGACTTGACTATGGGTACAAATACCTCTGGTCATATCATGGTAGCTGATGGCACAAACTTTAACCCTGTTGCTGTGTCGGGTGATGTAACTATTAGCAGCGCAGGTGCAGTAACAATAGCAAATAGTGCTGTTGAAACTGCAATGCTTAATGCTAATGTTATCTCAGGACAAACTGCAGAAACTTCTTTAGATACATCAAATGATACAGTTTTAATACACGATGCTAGTGCTAGTGCTTTAAAGAAAACTACTCTAGCTTCTATATCATCTGCTCTGGGTGGTATTACAGATGTAGTTGCGGATACGACTCCGCAATTGGGCGGGTCGCTTGATGTTAATGGGCAGGATATTGTATCTGTATCTAACGGTAACATTGATATTTTGCCAAATGGCAGCGGTGTAGTAAACCTTGATGGTGATGGGTCATCAGGCGGTGTATCTGTATCTGATGGTCTTATCGACATACGTACAGGAACAGGCAATGTATCTAAGGTAAAGTTCTATTGTGAGTCTTCTAACGCTCACGCACAAACTTTGCAAGCACAGCCACACTCTGCAGGTAGTAGTGCAGTATTAACCTTGCCTGTGGCAACAGGTACACTTATTGGTACAGGCGATAGCGGTACACTTCCCCTAGCTGCGGTTGATATTGATGGTGGTACGGACATTGGTGCTAACCTTGTTGATGCAGACTTAATTATTGTTGATGATGGTGCAGGTGGCACTAATCGTAAAGCTGCTATGTCTCGTGTAGCTACTTACATTGAAGGTGGTATTAGTGGAGACATAACTATTTCTGGTGGTACAGCAGCCATTGGAAGTGGCGTGATTGTAAACGCAGATATTAATGCTAGTGCAGCAATTGCCGATTCAAAACTAGCAACAATATCAACAGCAGGTAAAGTTGATTTAGCTGCATTAGAAATAGATGGTGGTACAGATATTGGTGCTGACCTCGCATCATCTGACCTGATTATTGTAGATGATGGTGCAGGGGGTACAAATAGAAAAGCTGCATTGTCTCGTCTTACTACTTTTATGACTAATCAGGGTTTTTCATCAGATGACCCAACAGCTTTGGCAATCGCATTAGGTTGACAAAACTTATTAAATAAGGTATAATAAGAAGAGGATAAAATGGCAAATACCTTTAAAGTAAAAACAAATGCGGCCATGCCAGCTAGTTCTGGCACTCCGCTTACATTATATACAGTACCATCAAGCACGACAACTGTGCTTATTGGTATGATGTTATGTAATGTACATACAAGTCAGGTTACTGTAGATATTGTTTTGGAAAGTGATACATCAGATACTGAAACAAATGAAACAGTTAAGCTGGCAGATAATGTTCCTATTCCTGCAGGGTCTACTTTAGAACTATTTTCAGGAAACAAAATCATCATGCAAACAACAGACGTGCTAAAGATTGATTGTTCTGTTGCTGCAAAAATTGATGCGACATTAAGTATTATGGAGATAACCTAATGCCTTATCTTGGTTCTGCACCTTCACCTATATTTGACACTGATATCACAGTTACAAACTTAACTACAAGCGGAACTCTTACATCCTCTGGAACTACTGCTTTGTCTGGTAATACTACTGTTGGTGGTACTTTGGGTGTTACAGGTGCTGCAACATTATCTAGCACATTAGGTGTTACAGGTGCTACAACACTATCTAGCACATTAGGTGTTACAGGTGCTTTAACAGCTACAGGTGGTGGAACTGTAAAGGCAACTTATCAAGAACGCTATGCCACTGTTACCTCTTCTAGTGGCGCAGCTACCCTTGATTTGTCTACGGCAAACTATTTTTCTCATACTTTATCAGAGGCAACCACTTACACATTTAGTAATCCACCGTCAAGTGGCACTGCGTTTACGTTTACACTTGAATTAAAGCAAAACTCTGGGGGCAACTCATATGCTACCACTTGGCCTAATAGTGTTGATTGGGCTGGCGGCACAGAGCCAACAGATTCAAGTGGTGCAAATGATGTTGATATTTATGTATTTACTACTAGAGATGGTGGCACAACTTACTTTGGATTCCAATCTGGTGCTGATTTATCGTAATGGCAACCGCTAAAAAAATAGTTATGGCTGCTGCTGGGGCAGGGGGTGACAGTGGTATAGATACCACTTGGGATTTGCGTGTATCTAGCGCACCCACAGGGATAACCATTACAGATACAGGGACAACTCCAAGCTACGCTTTTAGTTCTACGTATGGTTTTCAAACGGCTGGCGATACTGGTAACGGTGTTAATTTTGCCTATCCTTTATCTGGAACAGATGCTTTAGACCCAACAGGTGGAGTTGACTTTTTAATTCAAGCAACTGTTCTTACAACAGACAGATGTAGTGACCCATCTATTGCTACTTGGTTAGCGTCAGGTGGAAGGTCCGCTCCTATTTGGGCATGGGCTTATAATAACAGTAGAATATCACAGCAACTAAACTGTAACAGTTACAACGCTATTTATGGAAGGTCTGTAAATGATACAGGCGCAGGTAGTTTAGGAAGTTCGTATTATCATGCAGGAGCATATATAACTTTACACTATTGGTATGCTCCTAGTATTACAAGAGTATATGCTGCTGTCACAGATGCGGCAGAGGATTGGGGAATTACAGGCACACAACTAGGAACAAGAACTGCATTAATAGGTCAACATTTTGGGGTAAGCAATCCTGTTTATTGGGGATTGAGTTCAGATTTTGATAATGCTTCTATAGGCGCAAGTAGTACAAACTTTACTGCAGTAAGGGTAAGAAGTATGCCTAACGGTTACAATAGTCCCGGTTCAGTGCCTACTGCACCGGGGTACTAATAACCAGTATAGGAGAATTAAATGAATTGTTATCATTGTAATACTGAATTGACTCTTGAAAGCACTAACATTGTAGATGACAATGTAGATTATCAAGTAAAAACTTTTTCATGTTCTAATGAAAGTTGTGGTTGCGAAACTATAGTGCGTTATCCACAGAGTAACTTTCCTGAAAGTGAGTAGTTATGAGTAAAGGTTTTTGTTGGCGTTGTTTTAAAAAACGAATTAAAGTTTGGTTTTTAGAAAGACTATAATATGGCATATATAGGAAAAACTCCATCACAAGCGGTAAGACAAAGGTATTATTTTACCGCATCTGGAAGTGAAACATCTTTATCTGGTGCAGATGATAATAGTAACACACTCGCATTTAGCGATGGTGAATATGTAGATGTATCTTTAAATGGCATAAGCCTTGTTGCAGGTACAGACTACAACACAAGCACTGCTAACACCATTGCTGGATTGTCTGCTTTAGCTGCAAATGACATAGTTGAAATTGTGGTGTATGATACGTTTAGTGTACATAGTGGCACGTTTAACGGTCCTACAACTTTTAACGGTAGTGTGTCTGCAGCTACACTTACAGATACAAGCAACACAGGAAATGTTACTTTAGATTTTTCTGCCAATCAAAACTTTGTTCTTACACTTACAGGTAATGTAACTTTAGTTAACCCTACAACAGAAACAATAGGTCAATCTGGATTTATTGCATTTATACAAGACAGCACAGGTGGACGCACAGTTTCTCTTGGTACAGACTATGAAACAGGTACAGGTGCTGGACTAACACTTTCAAGTGCAGCATCTAAAACTGACCTTGTTCCTTATATTGTTGTTGCAGAAAATCGTATTCTTCTTGGAACAGCACAATTAGATTTTTCATAGGTGTAATATGTCAGGGCCATTTGGTTCATCTGAATTTTTAACAAGCGTAAACACAGGATTTTACGATTATGAGATTGAAAAATCCTTGTCTTTATATGAAAAAGACAGTACTAAATTAACTAGAACAATCCCTGCCAACAGTGCTACTAGCACCAACGGCTACACACATACATGGGCAGCTTGGGTTCAGATGGGTGAAATAGGCAGCCCTTTTGGTACTAACCCACCTTTTTGGGGTCTTTTTCAAGCACACGGTGCTACTCATGGTACACGTTTTGGTTTTGCTGAATCTAGTTCAAACACATATCCTACTCATTTTTTGACTGTAATTAACAGTTCAGGCAATGTTTATGGTAGAGGAGCAAGCATAAACACTAACCCTCACGGTGGAAACAAAAGTCATGGTGCGGGAAATACATGTTCTTGGGATACGGGTGGATGGTTTCATTTCTGTGTAGTATTTGACGCTGAAAGCGGTGGTGGTATAGATACAGTAGATGCATTTAGATGGTACATTAATGGTGTTAGACTTCCCGGATATGCAGGATATGCTAATATAGATTCCCATACTACCTATTTTGCAAGTTCAAGTTCTGACGTTACTCATGTGATAGGATTTGTGCCTAAAAACGCAACTTATAAAGAATATTTTAGTGGTAGAATAGCTGATGTTCATTGGGTGGATGGGCTTGCTCTTACCCCAGCTAGTTTTACAGAAACTAAACACGGTGTTCTTGTGCCTAAAGAATATACAGGTTCTTATGGAAATGCAGGATATCATTTAGAATTTAAAGATTCTTCAAATATAGGAAAAGATACTTCTGGAAATAGTAATGATTTTACAGCCAATAATTTAGACCAATATGATATTCTTCCAGACACACCCACTTCCACTTTTAATAAATGTCTTGCTGATATATTTCAAGGAAATAGATATGCATATGACAGTACCCGCCACGGTTTTGCCAATGAAGAGCCAAGTGGAGTTCAACATTATAGGTCACAAGAGTTTGGTCAAATACCTTTAAAAACAGGAAAATGGTATTACGAAGTATATGTTAAAAGTATAAACTTAGATTCTACAATTAGAGAAATGCACATAGGTGTAACCACACTAGATAATCCAAATAGTAATCTTATAACGGCAGCAAGAAGTGCTGTTTCTTATATTGGTGGAAATGATGCTACAGGTAATATTTCAGGATACAAAAGTGTAACTACGAATGGTACAAGCGTACCAAGTTCTTATGGTGCTGCTTATGCAGATGCAACAAGTCCAGATGATATTATTGGAGTTGCTTTAGATTGTGATGGTGGCACAATAACTTTCTATAAGAATAATGCAAGTCAAGGAAGCATTACTCTTCCTTTAGCTAATGAAAATTATCATACTTTTTTTAGGGTAAATCCATCAACTTACGACAGAGAGGTTTATTTTAACTTTGGTCAGGACGATACATTTCATGGTCAAAAAACTAGCGGGTCTGCATCTGCAACAGCAGATGGGGGCGTAGGTACATTTTACTACACTCCACCAAGTGGTCACAAAGCTATTCACTCTAAAAATTTAACTCCTGCAGTTGACCCCGTAAATAAAGAAAAGCCAGAAGACTTTTTTAAAGTAGTAAAATATACTGGTAACGGAACAGCCATTGGTTCAGGGGGAAATACAGTAACGGTAGGATTTCAACCTGATATTGTGATAATAAGAGAGGGTTACAATAGTGGCGGTAATACTCCTAAAGATGTAGTTTTTTATGATTCTGTTAGAGGGGCAACAAAAAAGTTTGTGCCAGATGATGAACAATCTACAAATGGAAATTTAGCTACAAGTACACGTACAGAAACAACTGCAAGTGAAGGACTAACTTCATTTACTTCTACAGGTTTTACTTTAGGTAATGATACAGATACAAATAATAATTCTGATGACGATGTATACTTTGCTTATTGTTGGAAAATAGGGGGAAGTTCATCATCTAACTCAGATGGCACTATAACAGCAACAGTTTTAGCTAATCAAACACTAGGCATAAGCATAATAAAATATACTGGTAATGGGACACAAGGGGCTACTATAGGACATGGTTTAGGCGTTGCACCTGAATATATGATTATGTGTAACCTTACAGATGCAGGAGAAGAAATACATCGTTATCATGCATCCTTTAGTAAAAATGGTACTAGTTCATTTAGCAATTTTGGAGAAATGTTTACTTCTACCACTAATATAATTAATAACACTGCTCCTTCTTCAAGTGTTATAACATTAGGCAATGCAAATGCTACTAATAAAAGTGGTTCAGAATATGTAATATATGCATTTGCAGAGAAAGAAGGGTTTTCTCGTATAGGGGGTAATTTAGGATTTAGTCCATCTAATAGCGTTTACAGCACTAATACTAATCATATACCTTTAGGATTTAAACCTGCTTTAATGATATTACAACCTGCCGCAGATAATAACTCTTCTACTAAGTTTAGTAGTCCTGTATTTGCTTCTGAAGTAGCGGATTTAAACAGGCCAAGTTTAGGTACAAATGATTTATATGGTATTCCTATGATTCAAGGATATGGAATACATAGATATTATCACAATATGAGGGCCGATTCAACCGCATTTCTTACTAATAACGGTCATAAATTTGAATCTAGTGGTTATAAAATGTTACATAGAGAAAGTGGCAATCAACTTGATACTGCAAATTATTTTGTAGCCTTTGCTGAAATGCCATATAAATTTGCAAGAAGTGGATAGCACAAATATGCCTTGGAAATATAATAATAGATTAATTAATGTAGGTTCTAGTTGGACTGATGATAATGGAATAAAACATCCATCTAATTGGAATATATGGTCAGACGCTGATAAAAAAGCCAATGGTTTAGTTTGGGAAAATGAACCTGAAGTATCAACTCCTGCTAGAAATTTAAACACATTAAAAGCTGAATGGAAAGAAACCACTAATCAAGAAGCTAATCAAAAGCTACAGCTTACAGATTGGATGGTTATACGTTTACAAGAGGACAGCAGTAAAACTTTAAGTTCTAAAATAAGTACGTATCGTGCTGCTGTACGTACCGCTTCTAACAATATTAACACTGCCATAGATAATTGCACAACACTTGATGAGTTTGATGCTTTGTGGGTTGAGTCCGATGGTAATAAAGCACCTATAGCAAACTGGCCTGATGAGGTAGAACAATGACTAAAGCAAGAGATTTAGCAAATTTCAATAGCAGTACTATCACAGATACTGTTGTGTTAGCTGATGGGACAACAAGTGGAAACACCGTGGCAATAAGTGGTGCGAGTTTTAAAAACGCTACTTCTGTTAGAGTTGGTAGCTTAGTAAATTTTTCTCTTTGGGTTGTAAATCTTCCTGTTTCTGGCCTCACATCTGGTAATACTCTATACATCAGGGGGCTTGAATACAATCTGGGGACAAATGCGGCTATGGGTAGTATTATAATAGTAGGTGTTGATTTACAGACAAATGCAAGGGGTCTGGTGCTAAATGGCGGTGGAGTTGGAACAAACTATTGTAGAATTAGCGAGCAAATGGATGACACCAGTGAGGCAACAACTGATAGCTTAACCTGTGGCGATTTAGCGTCCAATGTGGATATATTTGCCACGCTTACTTATAAAGCGCAGTAGGAGTAAGGAAGTAAGTCATGATGCAATTTAAAGCATTCAAACCACAGGCACTTAATAAGATTGCAGGGGCTATGGGCTATAAAGGTGATATGTCCAAGTTCCAACAGTTTGTTGAAAGTGACCCACAACGTAAAGCACAGATGGATGGATATACTAATGCTGCACGTATGATGGCACGTGGCGGTGTAGTTAATATGAATGTAGGGGGTCTTTTAGGTAATATTGTTGGTCAGCAAGGACAGCAATTAGGTAATTTTATTGGTCAGCTTGGTCAGCAAGCATCCGCTGCTGATGCTTTTAACAAACAACAACAAGCACAAGTAGATGCTTATAATGCAAATATGCAAGCACAAATGAGGACTGAAAATGCAACATTGGAAGATGCTGTAAAAGAAAGACAAGCATTAGCTGCTAATACTGTAGTTGACCCTAGATTAGCTGCAGAAAGACAGGCTGCACTTGGTCCTGCTCCAACACAAGAACAGGCTTTGAAACAAGCAAAACAAGCAGGTATGAAACCTTCACAAAGAACTGGAGATGATAGCGGCCCTCTTCAATTTGCAACGGGAGCATTTTATCCGCTAGACCAACAAACAAAACAACAAACTGCCAAAGACATATTTGATACTATTCCTGACATTGACCCTGATAACCCTTTTGTAGATTATAATACTACTGAAACAGCATCCACTACACCATCTTATGAAGCACCTACACAGGCAACAACACCTACCACACAGCAGTTTGTATCTAATCCTATTACAACAAGCACTCCTGTAACAAAACCTGTGCTAGATGATGAGGGTAATCCTGTATTAGATGCAGACGGTAATCCTACCACAGAACCTGTATTAGATGCTGATGGTAATCCTGTAATGCAGACAGCTTTGCAGGTTGGTGACGTTACAACAAATCGTATATTTGACCCTCGTTTAGCGGAAGGTGCTGTAACACAAGCACAAGCAACTGGCGTAGGAGCAGAGCAATTTGTTGCTGAAGGAACAGGTGCTTTAAGTGGAGACCCAGTTGCAGTATCTACAGCACAAGCTGCTATAGCACAGGCTGATGCAGTAACAGAAAAAACTGCAAATACTATGCAAGCTGCACAATCCGCACCCGGTGTTAATGCTGCATTAGAAACTGTTCGTGCTGCACAGACAAACCCAGATGACCCTCGTGCAAAAGTCACTGCTGCTCAACAAACAGCATCATCTGTAGGCAATCTAGATGCAGCACAGGGCAATGCTATTCTTATGGACAATCCTGTACAAAGACAAATACAGGATGGCGAACTTATTTCTGGGGCTGCTAATGCACAGACAGCCGCACAGTTTGCTGAACAGATACAAGCTGCTGAAGCAACTCCTTCTGAGCAAGCCACTGTACAAGGACAGCTTGCAAGTCTTACACAAAATTTTGATGCAGGTAATCCACCAGCATGGGCTGCAGGAGCATTAAGAAATGCTAACTCTCAAATGGCTGCACGTGGTTTAGGTGCATCATCTCTTGCTGGACAAGCTATAGTACAAGCTACATTAGAGGCAGCCCTTCCTATTGCACAGGCAGATGCAAAAACTCAAGCATCTTTTGAGGCACAAAATCTATCTAATCGCCAACAACGTGCTATGCTTGCCGCAGAGCAACGTGCTAAATTTATAGGTCAAGAGTTTGACCAAGCATTTCAAGCAAGGGTACAAAATGCTTCTCGCATTGCAGATGTGGCTAATCAAAACTTTACTGCTGAACAGCAGGTTGCTTTAGAAAATAGTCGCATTGCTAACACGATGAATTTAAATAATCTGTCTAATAGACAGGCTCTTGTAATAGCAGAAGCTAGTGCTTTAGCAAACATGGACCTTTCTAATCTAAGTAATAGACAGCAAGCCTCTGTACAAAACGCACAGAATTTCTTGTCAATGGATATGGCTAATTTATCAAATAGACAGCAGGCAGATTTGTTTACAGCGCAACAACGTGTGCAGTCAATGTTTACTGATGCTGCTGCACTTAATGCGGCTAGTCAGTTTAATGCAAGTTCACAAAATCAAACAGACCAGTTTTTTGCAAACCTTGCTTCTGCAGTAGCGCAGTTTAATGCTTCACAATCAAATGCTCAAGGTCAGTTTAATGCAGGTCAGTTAAATACTGTTGAAAGATTTAATGCTGAACTGAATAATCAACGTGACCAGTTTGAAGCACAGAACCAATTGGTTATAGCACAGAGCAATGCACAGTGGCGTAGAGAAATAGCTACTGCTGACACTGCTGCAGTCAATCGTGCTAACGAACTCAATGCAAGTGCTGTACTAGATATATCAAAGCAAGCCTATGATAATTTGTGGAACTACTATGCCGATACTATGGAGTGGGCTTGGACATCGGCTGAAAGTTCGTTAGATAGAATTAATGCACTGGCTATTGCAGAGTTAGATAGCAAGACACGTAGTGCTATTTCTGGTGAACAATCTAAAAGTGCAGCAGGTAATGCTATCGGACAATTAATCGGAACACTTGGTACAGCAATGATATTAAAATGCTACGTTGCTCGTGAAGTATACGGACATGATAATTCACAATGGTTTGTATTTAGAACATGGTTAAAATTTGACGCACCTAAATGGTTTGAAAAGTTATATAGTAAATATGGTAAGCAGTACGCTTATATAATTAAACATGTGCCACCGTTAAAGTGGGCAACTAAACAGTTTATGGATTTTATTATAGATAACAAAAGAAAGAAGCACAATGTCAAGACAGTTTAATGCTGCTATTCCAACATACAATAGATTGGATAGAGAAATTCGCAATAAAGCTAAGTCACAAAATCGTGAAGAAAAGTCTAATGGTTTGCTTAGTCCTAGAAAAGACAAAGTAAAGTTAAGTATGAGCGAAGATATTAATGAACCTGTAACACGTGTAATGGAACACATGTCAGCTATTCGTAATTATAGGACAAAACAAAATGCTTAATACAGAACCATCTTTTGATGCACCTATCCCCGGCATGTCACTTACACATGAGTTGGGTGCAAGACCTTGGCAAACCCCTGCACAGTTTCCTAGTGTAGATGAGGCTATACAATATTACATGGAGTCAATGTCTAGTGATAGTTTTATTGACCAGTTAATAGACATTATTAATATGGGTGTTCCTTTAGCTGATTTAGCAAATACAATTCAGTTATCGAATGTTATGGAAGGTAGACATAATGTAGACGTAGGTGTTCTTGTAACGCCTGTTATTATAGAGATGCTTATATTTTTAGCTGAAAGTGCTGGTGTAGATTATATCATACAAGCAGAAGAAGGTAAGAAAATATCAGATGCAAAGTTAGCAAAAGTTTTGCAAAATTTAGAAACTAAAATTGAAGAAAACGAAGACGTAGTAGAAGAAGAAGAAACAAAAGCAGCGGAAGAAGATACTTCTACAGGCTTGATGTCACGGAGATAGTAATGGGTTTTGGTACAGGTTTTGCAGAAGGGTTAGCGACAAGCGTTAACAGAATGCTACAAATGGATATCGACAGAAATATGGATAGACTGTCCAGAGCAGATAACTATTTAATGACCCGTAGCAGTCAGTTAATCGAAAGTGCTGAAGCGGAAGAAAAAGAATTAGAAAAAGAATTAAAGACTTTAGCTTCTTTAACAGGTAATAACAGACGTGCTTACATGGCAGGTAAAGGTTCTGGTGGAACTCTGGAAGGAATAAGAGAATTAAATAAACGACTAAAAAAGAATCGTGATTTATTAGGTGATGCATATTCTCTTGAAACATTTATAGATTTTACAGGAGAAGAAAAGTTAGGTGACAATCCTATTGAATTTGCAGACTTGCTGGGAGCATTTACTCAGAGGGTGACTGCACCTAAAATTAATCCTGAGTTTGCTCAATACACTGGAATAATGGCTAAGTTGCCGGGTAAAGATACAATGGATTTATCTCAATCTACTTTACCTATACCTGAAAGATTTAGAGCAGACAGAGAAGATAAGTTTGCTGACGCACCTGCTGCTACAATCAGCTTTGCTAAAGGTGTAGAGGCACAAGAATATGCTGCTAAAGTAAAGGGAGTGCAGCTAGACCAAACATTAACGCAAGCAAAAATAGATGATTATAGTAAAAATAAAGATGAAAACTTTAAAACTGTAGAAGCTATACTTGCTTATGGAACTTCAATGATGCTTAAAAACGCTGAAGGTACAGAAGAATATAACGAGGGTCTTCAGTATTATAATAGAGCAATGAAAGCAATACAAGAAAAGAAAGCAAGGGAAACAGATGACACTAGAACACAACTAACACCTAGTGCTGCAAGAGGTATTACTAATGAAATTAAGTCTACCTTATATGAAAAAATTGCATCTGAAACTTTTCAGGATTCTATCAGGGCTAAATTGATAGGTACAGATTCGTATAAGTCTTACTTTAAAACACAGCCAAAAGTTATAGCTGAGTTAAACGCTACTAATAATAGGTTTAATAATGATTTAACAATCACTAGTTTTATTGAAGCAGAAAAAACAGCACTTGCTAATAACATTGAAACATACGTAGATAAATTTTCTATGATAAAAACAGACGAAAATAAAGCTGCTACATTTGATGCAGAGGGTAAATTTCAGGCTTATACTACAGCGATTCCTCTTTCACAAGCACGAGAAGATGCTCAACGTGGAGTTTATTCAGTAGGTGACTTAATTAATGTGAGAACTGCAAACGGTGATGAAGTTATAGTTACATGGACAGGAACTGAATGGTCTAATGGGGGTTAATAAATGGGCATTAACCTTTCAAAAGCGCACGTTAGAAGTGAAGAAACAGAAGACTTACGTGAAGATAATACCAGTGCTATATCTATACGAAACCGTCAGAGGTCATATGAAGCTATAGATAATCCTGCTATCAAGATGTCTAAGGCACACAAGTCTACTCAGCCAGCAGCTTCCTCTGACGAATTACCTAAAGTACCTTTTCCCGGTGCTGACACTCCCCCAAAAATCACAACAGAAATAGATTATGAAGCTGCTGATGCAGAGACAAGTATGCCGTCTCCTGCAGAAATGGCTATGGAAAAATTAGGCAACAGAAGTCAGCTTGTTCGTTTAGGTTTAGCCAAACCTGAAAACGTAGTAGATACAACGTCACGTAAGTACAGATACGAGACTTCAGAAGAAGCACAAGCCTTGAAAGAAATGACAACAAGTCCTCTACCGCCTGAAAGAAGTTTTGGTAATCTGCTGTATACTAATGATGCTAAATTTATACGTGATTATATCATACCTGAAATGCCTGACAGGGTAAACAGTAAAGGTGAAGAAGACCCAGAGGGTTCACCTAGCATGTTGAAAAAGGTATTTGAAACACCGTTGATTGGTCCATCTATGTTTACTAGCCTAATGAATTTAGCTGGTTCTATGGAGTATGGTGATGCGGCATTTACAGATTCCTTAACAGATTTCTTTACTGCCTTTGAAAAAAATATGCCAGACACCTATGATAATATAAATAAATTAACCATAGGTTCTTCTGCTAAACCAGAGCAAGCTGCTAAAAAACTAAGGAATGAAATATACAATTTTATCATAGCCTCTGAAGCTATACCTGTACTAGGAACACCTGCTAAACTTGCTAAAGAATATGCAGATGTAGCCAATAAAATGTCTAAAAGACTTAAAATAGATATGGCTAAAACTATGTCAGCAAAACAAAAAGCAGAGAAAGATGCTTTAGCAAAACGAGTTGCTGCTGAACACAGGCAAATATCATCTGACTTTATAAAAGAGTTTGAACAGAAGATAGGTGCTAGAAGTAAACTCAACATAGATGAGATTATAGATGAAAGCAAAATTATATCTGTAAAGAAAAAAGGTATACTTACTATAGACCCAGAAAAGGCTAGGGCTGTAGGTAAACAAAATCTTAAAGATATAAACGGTGAGCCTGTAGATATTCTAGCAGCGGCAAAAGATGCAGAAGATGGAAAAGAAGTTGCTGACTTCTTAGAGTTTGCAGGTGATGGAATATCGCTCAATGTATTAAAGCCAGAAAAGATGGACGCATTTACTGCGGCTGCATCTGATATAATAGCTAAACAACCAGACTTATATAATCCAAAGAAAAGATTAGTAGATAATCTATTTGAAATGTCTGTAAATCAAGAGTTGCTTCCTACAGGAGAACTTCTAACAATACTAAATAAGTACGACTTGTCTTATGAAGACTATACTACAATGGTCTTAGGTTCAGCAAGTGATGCAGGTAGGGTGCTTCAAAAGTTCTCTCAGATATCTAAACGCAATAAACCTAAGAATGAAATACGCAACCAGAAAGAAGCAGCACTATTAGATAACCAAGGTGCTATTATGAATTTTGTCAGGCGTACAGAAAACATAAGACGTGGCTTGCTTGTGTCTCAGATTGCAACTGCTTCACGTAACTTAACATCTGCTGGTATACGTGCGCCATTAGAAGGATTGCAAAATGTCATGGACACTGCCTTATATAATATGGGGCAAGAAGGAGTTATTAAAGGTTCAAAGTCTTTCTTATCTAAAGCAAATTGGGATGACAGCTTTAGGCATATGAGATACATGATGGACTTAAAAAATTCAGGTGAGGTAAAAGCCTACACTGATTATATATTAGATAGACCTGAATTATCTCAACAGTTTGACATGATGTTTAATCAAATTAACGAAGTTCGTAGACACACAGGTGCTGGCACAGGTGGTAAATTAGACAAGACGTTGACTGCTATTGAAGCAGGTGTAGATGTACTAAACACCCCTAACCGTTGGCAGGAGTATCTTGTTCGTAGAGGTGCTTTCTTAGGTGAATTAGAAAGACTAGCTAAAAATGAATATGGCATTGACTTGATTGGTGAACTCAACGCAGGTAAACTTCAAGACTTATTAAACGATTCTCCTGATATTATTGGAGATAAGAGGCCATTTAAACAGCTAGTGGCTGATGCTACAGAAAAAGCATTAGACATTACGTATGCCAAACAACCTGACACTAGAGTATTTAGAGAGGCTACATCATTTATAACACGTAATGGTTTGACTGTGGTAACTCCGTTTCCAAGGTTTATGTTTAACAGCATGGAGTTATTTGGAAACTATTCATTTGGTGCTTTGCAACCTATGTCACGTAAGGTTTTAGGCGTAGCTATGAAAGATAAACGTGGGCCTCTTACAGCAAAAGAACGTAAGCAGGTTTCTCGTAATCTTATAGGCGTAGGCATACTTGGTGCAGCAATGCACTACAGAAATGATGAAGAAGCACCTACAGACTATAAAATGCTAAAGACTGCTGAAGGAAAGGAGATGGATACAACCCCACAATCTCCTATACTTAGACAGGCATTGTGGATTGCAGAGGCTGTTAAAAGAATAAAGGATGGTTCATTTGAAAGGTGGGCAGATATCAAGGATGCAAAAGAAACATTTCTTGGTGTGAATGTCCGTGTTGGTGCAGGTGATGCTATCTTTAATGACGTTGCAGATATGATAGCAACAGCAGACGCAACATCTGCTGAAACATTTGGAAGCACATTAGGCACTGTGTTTGGGGAGTACGCATCTACCTATCTCACTCCACTAAACCAATTAATAGATGCACAAAGAGGAACGGGTGAAAGAGGTTTAGAGTATCGTGATGTTAGAGAAGAGCCTGTTCTTCAAGAGGACGCACCTTCTACATTCTTAGATGCAGCAGTAAAATCAGCTAAAGAGCCTTTTAATAGACGTGCATATACAACCTTATTTTCACCAGAAGATGAAGAGCAGTATCCTTTAAGAGAAACACTGTTTCAAAAAGGTGGTTCTTCAAAGCGTGTTCTTCCTCTGCTCAAAGTGTTTACTGGTGTGGGGCTAACCAGCGAATCTAGTGAGACAGGTAAGTTCTTAGAGCGATTAGGTTTTAGGGATTATAAGTTAAGAACTAGAACTATATCACCGGGCTTTCAAAGATATGAAACTAAAGTATTAAGAGAGTTATTACCTAGTGCTGTGAGTTTAGTTAAAGACCCTGCTTTTGTTTCAGCGCAAAGAAAGATGTATGCAGCATCAGACAAAAGAAAACCTGTAAAAACTTTTATTGAAGATGCACAGGCAAGAGCCGTGGTAGATATACTATCAGGTTATAAACGTGAAATAGAAGATATAATTATAGGTGAAAATGAAGAGGGTATAGTTGACCCTGTCTCTGGAAATCCTATAGATGCTAAACTATCTTCTTATTTAGCCACACTTCAAAAGTTTAGAAGATTAAAACCTGCTGAGAGAAGAGATGCTCTAAACAAACTTCCATTCTTAATAAGAACGGTAGGGTTAGGTCCAGAAAAACCTAACATGGCTAAAGAAACTCATCTTAATATGATGTTAGAATATATAAAATCTACTAAACTTAAATAAAAAAGGGGCTTAATTGCCCCTTTCTCCTTCATGCAGCAACGGTATTAATATTAAATATGCTGCTACTATAAGTAAGATTCCAACCATATCCATACATCTCCCGGTCCTGTACGTATGCACTCGCATACAGTGTTAATAACAGCCATGCTAAATACATAGCCTAGCCACATAGTTATGACACCTAATATAAGATACATAAGTATCCTACCTATTATCTCCATCACCCCCAAGTGTGCCTCGCTTACTTCGTCCTGACAATTTAGAGTAATTCTCACTAGCAATATCAGAAAGATTGATACCCAAGTCATTTGCCAAATTAGCGCAGTACCATAGAACATCACCAATCTCCGCTGCTATTTCAAGTTTCTTTACTTCAAATGA
>Ga0160423_10001130_pt1 | contig 22274 bp, 20 predicted proteins | sample CRUFie14St8metaG_FD_108191 | JGI IMG/M metagenome (GOLD analysis project Ga0160423, IMG submission 108191) | Marine microbial communities from the Costa Rica Dome - CRUD Field 142mm St8 metaG | ecosystem: Environmental > Aquatic > Marine > Oceanic > Photic zone | place: Costa Rica: the Eastern...
CATTGTATAGGAAATAAATGTGAGTGTTGTGAACATGAAGTCGAAATTTAAACAAATCTTTTCTCCATTTATATGGAAAAGCACTATTAATGAGCATAAAGAAATTAAAGACTATATTATGCCGATAATAGACGATTATCAAACAAATAATAATTATAGTCCGGACTGGCCAGTTGATACTTCATACGAATCCGGCTATGATATTGAGTGGTGGCCGTGTATAAAACATTACAAAAATTATGTAAATGATTTTCATACGGAATATTTCGGTTATAATCCTAATTGGGAAATAATTGGACAACCATGGTATACATCGTATAAACGTGAACAAATGGCGCAAATGCATGAACATATACCAGATCACTTTTCAGTCTTACATATTCTGAAATTTTCTGATTTACACCACGAACCAATAGTATTTATTAATCCAGAAGAAAAGCTTATAAAATCAAACTATATTAGAGGCGAGTTTTTACAAACCTTAGAAAAATCTGAATCACATAGAGGAACAGACGGTTATTTTAATCTATGGCATCATGCAGAAATTGTTGAATCAAATATTCTTATATGGCCTAGTACGTTACAACACTTTGTTCCAAAATCAAAATCAGATGAAAGAAGGATAACAATCGCTTTTAATTATAACATAACAGAAAGTTAAGGAGATCATCATGGCAGATGAAATTAAATTCACAGAAGAAGAATTAAAGTCTCTACAGGAATTGCAAACTAATTATAGAAATTTGCAAATGCAAATGGGTGCTTTAAAGCTTCAACAAATTGCTCACGATAAACAGGCAGATCAGCTAGCAGCTACAGAAGAAGAGCTAATGAATCAATTAGCTGAAATGCAAGCTACTGAGCAAACTCAAGCAAAAGAGTTAAACGACAAATATGGTCAAGGAACTCTTGATCCGGCAACTGGCGTTTTTACACCAACTCCAAATGAAGCTGCTGAAGAAGTTAAGGAAGAATCTTAAACAGCATTTTGAAGTTTTGACAATATATTTATAAACAGAATATTATTGTTTTTAGTAATTAACGTTAATTAACCGGAGAAATTCAATGGCAGAGAGAATCGTCTCACCAGGCGTATTTACTCGAGAAAAAGACCTGTCATTTCTACCTCAAGGGATTGCAGAAATCGGTGCAGCAATCATCGGACCAACTAAAAAAGGTCCTGCTTTTGTTCCAACGACTGTACGTAATTTTACTGAGTTTACTGAAATGTTTGGTGGCTTATCTCAAGATTTATACGTCCCATTTACCGTTCGCGAGTATCTACGTAGTGCTGGCACGGTAACAATTGTAAGAGTACTCGGATTAGGTGGATACAGTGTAGGATCAGTTGAAATCGCTTCTCATAAAAGTGGTTCTTCAGGTTCAGCAAACTATAAAGTATATGCTGTACTCGCTCCAAATGCAACAGCTCCAACCGCAACATTTGCAGGCACAACAGTTGCAGGAACCGCAGAAGCCTTTTGTGTAAAAACAGGCTCATACTCAGTTTCTGCTTCATTAGTACCTACAAATGCAAAGTATATGGAAAATGTATTTAGTAAGAGTCCTCTCTCAACTAAAGCAAATGGACAAACTAATCCATTCTACTTATATAAAATCTATAAAAGTGCCGCATCCGCAAATCTAACTTCAGGTTCAGCATCTATTCAAGGATCTGTTGCTAGTATTGCCCTTGCACAGGATTATCAAAACGCCGCTACACCAACAATTACATCTCAAAAGATTGATGGTGCAACAGCTGATCTTTTTAAAATTAAATTAAGATCACACGGTGAAACTGATACTCATGGAAAATACAAAGTTGGTGTTCTTAATGTAAAGAATGCTGGTTCTGTAGCAGGGTCAGATTATGGTACATTTTCAATTCAAGTAAGAGAAATTGATCAACAAACATATAAAGAATCTGATGATACTATTGTTGAACAATTTGATAATTTAAGCATGGATCCAAAAGCTGCAAATTATTTTGTACGCAAAATTGGTGATAGATATGTAACTATTGACGCAAATGGTAAACTTACCTATAACGGTGACTGGCCAAATATGTCAAAGTATATTTACATTTCTAATTATTCCGATATACAAGCTGGTAATATGCCTAAATCATACGTTCCTTTTGGACACGCAGCTCTTATTCAAACTCACACATCATCTGCAAGTAATCAAGTTGTTACTTCGTCTTTCACTAGTGAACAGACAAATGCAACTACACAAGCATTTGATACATCAGTATTCTATGGATTTAATTTTGCCGATCAAGATAACAGGCAATTTTTAGCTCCTCTTGATACTGCTGGCATTGCTGAAAACAATGCAACATTTAGTTTGAACGATCAAATAGGTCACCCTTCTGCTTCTGCAGCTGACTTTGCTGGATCTTCACAATTTGTAACAAGTGCATCTAATTTAGCGCTTGGAACATCTAATGTTGCTCAGCATAAATTCATAGTACCTTTCCAAGGTGGATTTGACGGTGCTAATCCAGCAATCAAAAAGAATACAGGTGGTGATATAACTGCAACAAATCAGCAAGGCTTTGATTGTTCTACTGCAACAGCAAGTGGATCAATTGCGTATAAGCGTGCTATGAATGCAATAAGTAACCAAGATGAGTTTGATATTAACATGCTTGTAACTCCAGGATTGATCTATACGTTGCATCCTAATCCAATAAACCACGGTATTTCAACCGCAGAAAATAGAGGTGATACATTCTTTGTATTTGATGCATCTGGATGGTCAGCTAATATATCTGCAACAGTAAATGCTGTATCTACATTGGATACAAATTATGCTGCAACATATTATCCTTGGGTAAAAGTACTTGATGATAGCATAAACTTACCAACTTGGGTACCACCTTCAGTAGTACTACCAGGAGTATATTCACAGAACGATAGAGTCGCTCATGAATGGTTTGCTCCCGCTGGTTTAAATAGAGGTGGATTGAGCAATGTACTTGAAGCAAAAACAAGATTAACACACGCTGAGCGTGATCTTCTGTATGAAGATAGAGTTAATCCGATTGCTTCATTTCCAGGTCAAGGTGTAGTAGTTTTCGGACAGAAAACATTACAAGCTAAACCTTCTGCTCTTGATAGAATCAATGTAAGAAGACTATTAATTAGATTGAAGAAATTCATTGCAAGTTCTTCAAGATACTTAGTCTTTGAACAGAATACAGTTGCTACACGTAACCGTTTCTTAAACATTGTTAATCCTTACTTAGAATCAGTACAATCCAATTCCGGATTATCTGCATTCAGAGTAGTAATGGATGATTCTAACAATACACCTGATGTGATAGATCGTAACCAATTAGTTGGTCAGATCTTCATTCAACCAACACGTACAGCAGAGTTCATTGTATTGGACTTCGTAGTACAGCCTACTGGAGCTAGCTTCCCAAGCTAAATTCATACATAGGTATATAAAAAAGCCCGGACTATAACAGCTCCGGGCTTTTTTAATTCCGGCTTTTTTCTTACCTCCGTAATATTTATTATCAAATAACATACTTTAATATGGAGAATTAGAATGCCACAATTAATTGATCCGAACGATATAATGTTCACACAATTTGAACCTAAAACTCAAAATAGGTTCATCATGTATATCGAAGGAATTCCTGCATATACTATTAAGGCCGCTGCAAGACCTACGATCCAATTCGAAACAGTTACATTGGATCATATTAACGTCAAACGATACGTAAAAGGGAAAGGTGAATGGCAAACTCTTGACATTACACTTTATGATCCTGTTGTTCCATCTGCTGCACAAGCATGTATGGAATGGGTTCGTTTATCACACGAATCAGTAACAGGTCGTGACGGCTACTCAGATTTTTATAAGAAAAATGTAACCTTCAACGTTCTCGGACCAGTCGGAGATATTGTTGAAGAATGGCAGTTAGTAGGTGCTTATATAGAAGCTGCTAACTTTGGCGAAATGGATTGGAGTACAACTGATCCGATCAACGTTACGTTGACTCTTCGCTACGATTACGCTATATTACAGTTCTAATTTTAGCAGTACGAAATATTACAATTAAGAATAGAGTTGTGGCATTCTTTATTCGTTAATTGTCGGTAAAATGTTATAGTTTTTACTATATATATTAAAGGTTAATGTTAAGGAGTTATAATGGCTAATAAAGAAACTAAACAGAAGGCACCTGTACAGACGCAGGCTCCTCAGGAAGTTGAAAAACCTAAATTCCCAACGGAAATGATAGATCTCCCTAGTAAAGGTCTACTCTATCCTGAAGGCCATCCTTTGAGAGAAGGACAGATTGAGATTAAGTATATGACCGCTAGGGAAGAAGACATACTTACATCAAATAATCTCATTCAAAAAGGTCTAGTGATAGATGAATTATTGAAATCAGTAATAGTTACTAAGTTTGACTTTAATGATATTTCAATAGGTGATAAGAATGCTGTTATGTTATCAACACGTATATTTGGATATGGAAAATCTTACCAAACTGATGTAAAATGTCCAGCATGTGGTAATACAGAAGCAGATTGTGAGTTTGATCTTACAACATTAGAATATAAAGAAATAGATGAAGAAGATTTTCAAAATGCAAATTCTTTTGAATACATACTTCCAAATTCTAATAGAACTATCACTTTCAAATATTTGACTCATGGTGATGAATCTAATATTCAGAAAGAACTTGAAAGAGTTGCTAAACACGTTGGAAAAGTACAACCAGAAATTACTACTAGACTACGTTATCAAATAACAAGTGTTGATGGCGAAAAAGATCCAAAAGTAATTAATAATTTTATACAGAATGAATTATTTGCTATGGATTCTAAAGCGTTTAGAGAATTTTATTTGGCACTTCAACCTGATGTAGACTTTGATATGGGATATCTTTGTCCAGCATGTGGTGCACAAGAAACAGTTGATTTACCTATTTCAGTAAATTTCTTCTGGCCTTCCCGGTAACACCGGAGTACAGACCCAAAGTACACGAATCGATCTTTCAATTAAGTTATTTTAGTGAAGGAGCGATATCATTTTCAGAAGCATACGAGATGCCCCTACATCTTAGGCGCTTTTACATGGACCAGTTAGTTAAACAAAAGAAGACAGAAAACGAACGTATCAAAGGTGCGTCAACATCAAAATAACTTTCATTAAATCATATTTATTCTTGTATTAATCCGCTCAAAGATTGGAGTTTATAATGTCTAAAAAAGATAAAATTGATGAAAACTTTCTTGGTGATCTTGCAAAAAATGTCGGAATATTTTTAGCAGTTAAAGTTGCTAAAGGCAGAATGCCTAAAACAGTTCAAAACGATCCGGAACTAAAACAAATCTGGGCTGATTTTGAAAAAGCTCAATCAGCTGCTGAAGCTGCAGCGAAGAAACGACTTGCAAAACTACCTAAAGATAGACAAAAAAGAGTCGCCAAGATTATAAGTCAAATGAAATAAGTTTAATTACCCATGCCACCAACCAACAAAAGAAATAGAAACCTTAGACAAAAGGAAATAGAAGCTAAAAAGGCTGAACAGGCCGCTAGGCGATCACAGAAAGCTGCTGAAGACGCAAAGAAACTTGCAGACGCTTTTGGTGAAGCAAATAGTAAAGCCGCTGCTGAAGCTAAAAAAGCTTTTGAAGCCGCAGAAGCTGCCGCTAAAAAACAAAGGGCTGCTTATGACCAGGCTATAAAGCAATCCGAAGAATTAAGAAAACAAGTCTATAAGATAGGTGTCGAAGCTAATGAAGCTGCCAAAGAAAATGAAAAAATGGGTGGTGCATTTGGTAAAATGGGTAAAGATGCTAAAACAATGTGGGCTTCTGTTCAAGAAGCCGCCGAAAGGTATTACAAATCAGGACAAGATAGTCAAGCACAAACATTACTTGCGATAGCAGAAACAAATAAAGAAGTTATGAAAATGGATTCTAATCGAGCTAGAGGTATAGAAATATCTGCAGAAGAAATAATGATGCTCGAAACACAGTTAGTTTCAAAAGCTCAAATACTTCAATTAGATGAAGCAGATCAAGAAATTGCTTTAAAGACCAATGACGTTATAAAAGAAAAACTTCGATTAATGCAGAGAGAAAAAAGAATAGCTGATGAAATAAATGAAGAAAGAGAAAAAGGTCTAGGTATTATTGATGACATGATCGTGGGAGCTCGAAAATTATTGGGTGTACAGGGTCTATTGATTGCTGCCGTTACAGTATTAACAAACACGTTGAAAAAAGGTGTTGAAAATACAAAAGCTATTAATACTCAATTGGGTATAGGTGTTGGTCAATCTGCAAAGATAACTGCAAATCTAGCAATGGCTGCTCCATTAGCTGCAGCAGCAGGTTTCAGTGGAGAAATGTCAGATGCGGCCGCAAATGCTGCATTAATATCTGGTAATTTAGATCTTGCAAAAAATGCAGCAATCGCTACAAGTGATGCGGCAATTGCATTTCAAACTGGAATGGACGCAACACAAGTTGCACAATTAGCAGAAAATCTAACAATTACCACAAATTTATCTAGAGAAGGTGCATCAGCAATGTTAGGATCTGTTGCATCTCTAGCACAAATGAATAAAGTTGCACCTAAAAAAGTATTAGAAGATTTAGCTAGCAATGCAGAATCAATGGCTAAGTTTACGGATGGATCAGCAGAAAGTTTAGCTAAAGCTGCAGTACAAGCCGCAAGACTTGGAATTGAACTTTCTAAATCAGCTGCAATAGGTGAAAAATTATTAGATCTTGAATCTTCAATTGAAGCAGAAATGGAAGCATCTGTTTTGATTGGAAAAGAATTGAATTATGATAGGGCTAGACAACTTGCATTAAATAACGATATTGAAGGAGCTGTAAATGAAGTTGTTAAACAATTAGGTTCTGAAGCAGAATTCAATAAAATGAATGCAATACAGCGTCAAGCTTTAGCAGATTCAATTGGAGTTGGCGTAGAAGATTTAGCAAGTATGGTTTCTAAAAGAGGTAAAGCCGATCTAGAAGAAGATAATGTTCCTCAAAAACAATTAAAGACTCAAATGGATCTTGTCAAACAAGGTTATATTATGAGTGGTAAAGCAGAAGAACATTTAGATCTACTATCGCAAATATTAACTGCAATCATAGCATTAGGCATAGGTGGAAAACTAACAAAAGGTATTGGAAGAGCATTTGGTAATATGTTTGGTAAAATGAGAGCGGGTGCTAGACTTGGTGGTATGGGAAAAATGGGTAGAGGCGGTAGAATTGGAGGTGCTTTAAAAGGTGCAGCAAGATCAGGATTAGGTAAAGCTATCGGAATAGCAGGAGTTGCAATAGAAGGATTTAAAGCTTTTGGAAATCTTAAAAAAGGTTTCTTTGATAAAAATGTTCCAACTGAAGAACGTAATACTGCTAGAGGTGCAGGCGTTGGTGGTGCAGCAGGTATGGCAATCGGTGCTGTATTCGGTGGACCTATCGGCGCAGCAATTGGAGGATTCTTAGGTAGAAAAATGGGTGGATACATTGGAAAGAATTGGGGTAAAATACAAAAAGGATTTTCAAAGTTAACGTCAGCTGGAAAAGAACTTGGTGGTAAATTATTTGAATTAGGTAAAGATGGATTTGATGCTGCAAAAGAAAAAGTAGCTGCATTTGCACCTAAAGTAATGGACTTTGGTAAAAAGATCTTTATGGTTGCTACACCAATAGGAATAGCAACTTCAGCATTTAAAAAGTTTAAAGAAAAGCTACCTGCAATAAAAGAAGGTTTAGGCGCAGCAAAAGATAAATTTATCTCAGCATCAAAACAAATTGGTGAAAAAATAGGTGCTGGTTTAGAAGTTGCAAAAGAAAAAGTAGAAGTATTTCGTAATAATATAAAAGATAAATTTGGTAGCGCAATTAATACGGCTAAAGAAAAAATGGCCGCATTAGGTGCCGCAGCAAAAGAAAAATTTCAAAGTATAAAAACAAAAGTTAGTGAAGTTGCATCAGCATTACCTGGTAAAATATCTGCAGCATTAAGTAAAGCTGGCGAATTACATAAAAGATTTGTTGAGAGTGGTGGATTATTAGGAAAAGCAAAAGGTGCATTTAACTTTGTAAAAGAATTAGTTGTTGGAAAAAGTGTTGAAGGCGCAAAAGCTGATGGAGGTGGAATCCACAAATCGGGTACTTATCTTGTAGGTGAAGAAGGACCTGAATTAGTTAATTTATCAAGAGGATCTCAAGTTGTACCAAATGATAAATTACAAGGAGCTTTAGCTGAAGGTCAATTCGGTGAAGTTAACATGGAACCTTTAGTAAATGCTATTATGGAATTAAAAACTGAATTACAACAAATCAAGACTCATACAAAATCAACTGCTAGAGGCGTTGATGGAATTAAAGTAGGAAGTGCAACATAATGGCGTTAAAAGATTTCGATCCAAGTAAAATAATAAATTTTACATATCACAGTACAGAAACTAGAACTCCTCAAAATTTCGAAGATGGACATTCTGGTACTGTTGTTTCAGGTCAAAGGGATAAGATTGAAGAACAATTTATGGCGGCTGGTAAAACGTTACAGGAAGCATCAGCTTATGATATTAATACTGATCCTCCTGCAGCGCAAAGCTTCGAAGCAAACAATGCTACGGTTACAGGTGTTAGAGATTTAATAGTTGAAAAATTTTTAGAAGGTGATCCTTTAACAAGTAAAACTGGTGCTACTGTTTATGATGACACAATAGGATCTAAGCCTGACAATACACAAGAGTTTGTTGCAAATGGATATCAAATTACAGGTAATAAAAATAAAATAGAAAACTTACTTAATGCTGCTGATGATACTTTAGGATTATTAAATGCTGGCGGTTTTACAGGAGACATTACAGAGTTTCAAAATTCTTTAGGTGGATACGGTCAAGTACTTGATCAAGTTACTGGTGAACCTCAAACATATACAATAACAAATAATGCTGGCCAATATAATATAACTGGATTAAAAGGTTCAACTACATTCGATGACTTAGATGATTTAAAATCAAAAAGTATAATTATAAGTGCATTAGACAATGCGGTTGAAAATAATACAATGAGATCTTGGGCCGCTCCAAATACTAACAGTGCAGAAAAAGGATGGAGACAAATACCCATAGGAATAAGAGATTTTGGATCAGGTGAATTAGATTCAGGACCACAAAGATTAGGTGGAAACACAACGCTTCCTGGTTTTACAGTATATCCAATAAATCCTTCATGGGTTGGACCAATAACAGAAAACTATACTGATATTGTTACTACAAATAGTTTTTATGGTAGATTTACAAGTAAACTTTTAGGTCTTGCTGAAGATCAAATTATGGCTGGAGACGACAAAGTATTCGGCAACTTATTTACTCAGGTTGACATATTAGGATTAGGAGCAGGATTTGTCCCTGGTGTTAGAGGAATAACTTTTGGTAGCGCTTTTGGTGGTAAACCTCAGTATACTAAACATACATCAATATACGGTCTTAATACTACAGATGGATTAGAAGCAGAAACTGTTGAATCTGGACAATTTTCTGGTGATTCGGATTTTGATGAACAAACTATGCCGAAAATGATGTACTTATATGACAAGTTTATTTTAGGCTCAGAAACAGTTCCAGATCCACATTTAACGGCACAAACTTTTGAACAAGGACATTTAGGTTTTTCTGCTGATCAATTAAATAATGCATCTGCTGTTGCGACTGCTGGCGCTAATTTTGTATTGAATTGGGCATTAGATGCATTTAATAAAAAATATCCTATAATTCCTACTCAAAATTATACTAATATGTTAGGTTCTGGAACTAACTATATATCGCATACTGATACTAGATATTATGCAAAAACAACTGATGTGCCAACAAACGATTCAAGCAGAACTGTTCCAATATTAACATCTGCAGTAATTGATGGAGATAACACACCTTTTATAGGAAATCAATTTATAAATGAAGAAGGTGGAATAAATGAGGAAGCTACTGATGCAGATTTAAGAAATCAACCTAGACTTGCAAATCTATATAAGAAAATTATTTTAGACGGTGAACAAATATTAGGTGAACAATACGAAAAAATCTTTAAAGGATCAAACAATAAATATAATACTCCTAATTCATCGGTAATTTCTCAACATCCACAAGGTAATACGACTCAAGGTAGAAAATTTACAGACGGACAAAAATATGTTTCACAAAAAGTTAAACCTAGAACATATCTTAATGACAAACAAAATATAGAAGGTGGCGATAATCCGTTTCAATTTTATTCGAAACATTCAACAACTAATTTACGGTATGATGCAAACAATGATAAAGATTTAATATCTAAATTTGATTCTAATGAATTTAAATCAAATGATGTTTTTAAAGATAGAATAGCCGGAGTTTCAGGAAGTCTAGATCATACAAAGTCTATACTTTCTAAATTAACTGATGCAAAACCAGATGATGTATCAGGTAGACTTGCAATAAAAGATTTAGCAAATGATGGAGAAGTACTAGGTAAAATTCCTATTATATCTCGTGACAAATTAACACCTGAAAGTGCTAGTTCACTTCCATATTCACAACTTGGAGATTCAATGGCTTACAGAAAAATACTATTAAGTCCAAGTGAGTTTTCAGTAGATGGTCCTCAAACAAAAGAGGGTCTTGTTGAAATTGATAATGGTGAAGCAAAATCAGATGGAACCGGATTAAGAAATGATGGAAGAAATAAAATATATCAGATTGGAAAAACTGGTTTCCATCGTACTTCACTGTATACTCCAAAGCAAGACGATTTCCTAGGATATGTTAAAAAAGATGGTGAAAATTATGTAACTGAAGAAGTTGATAAAGTTAATATTATTACTTATAGAAATTCTATGGATGGAGGAGATGTTTCACCGTATGACAATTTAGATTTTGTACCATTAGTTTTTCAAGACGTTTACAATGAAAAAGATATAGTTTTTAGAGCTATACTTGGTAGTATTGAAGATAAACATACTCCTGACTGGGAAGAAACATCATTTGTTGGAAGACCTAAAAAGTCTTATACATACAAAGGAGTTGACAGAGAATTAAGTTTTGATTTTAAAGTTTATCCAAAAACAAAACAAGAGTTTCCAGTACTACTAGAAAAAATAAATTATTTATCAGGCTTAGCTTATCCAAATTTAGACAAGTATTATAGAATGGCTGGTCCTTTATGTAAATTGACATTAGGTGATATTTGTAAACGACAGTTAGGATTTTTAAGTGATATCGGAGTTACTTTTCCAGAAGATAGTACATGGGAAACTCAAAAAGGTTTACGATTTACAAAATTAATTAATGTGACAATAAGCTTTAAATATATTGGCGGATATATTCCTGTATCAACTGGAAAACATTATGAATTAGATTGGCTTAATGGTACAGATTATACATCAGATGGTGTAGCATTTGGATCAGATGAAGTTACCAGAAATAGTGATCAAATGAATACGATTGTAGATAATGCGTCTCAAATAGGAACAATATAAAATGTTTAATAGATATAATAGCGCAAGAATAAAGATAGATGAAAAAACAAAAGCAAGGTACTATAAACCTTCTTTTTATCCGGACATACCTGAAAAAGATTCTGACATACAACATATTGTTAGACCAGGTGAAAGACTAGATCTTTTAGCACATAAGTATTATAAAGATGTTGGATTATGGTGGGTAATAAGTAGAGCAAATCGACTTGATCCGTCAGATATAGGGTTACGAGCTTCAACAACACTTAGGATACCAACCGATATAGGAGAAGTAATTAGAGCTTTTAAGGCATTAAACGCGGAGTAGGTTTTGGGAATATTTAGAAAAAACATTGACCGTAATATCCAAATAGGATTAAATGCGAGAATAAGAGCAATGAGTGATTACGGCGGTACAAGTATCGTTAGTGATCAATTATCTTCTGTAACAGATAATGATTTACAAGCTGCAGACTTTTCATTATCAAAAGAATCTCAACTTGCTAAATCACCGTTTATACGATTAATCGCACCAGGAACAGAATTTACACATGTCCTATATGGAATGTTTAATGTCACTTTACAAGGTGGAACAGTCGGTGAATTTAGTGAAGGAGCCACTGATGCTTTTACTTCGTTACAAGATAAAGTTCAAGGTTCAGAACAATCCTTTTACAATTTATCAGATGCTGCAAAAAGTACATCAGCTGGTTATGAGTTTGGAAGGCCTCAAGCTGGAATACGAGAAATAAGTGTAGATTTTGTAAAGACAGGCGGCGCAGTAAGAAAAGCAGAAGTGCAATGGACAGTATTTTCATTAAATGAATTAGAAAAATACCATGAAACATTTTTATCTTTAGGACGATATGTCGTATTAGATTGGGGTTGGGTTAGAAGTGTAAAAGGTTTAGATAATATTCCTGCATTAATTAAAGAAGAAAACGGAATAAAATCTATAGATCCAGGATTATTTGAAAAAGAACAAAAAGAAATTGACGGTAAAAAAGTTTCTAATGGTCCTTCTAGATGGCAAAAGCTATTTCAAGAATATTATGGAGATTGGTCAGGTTTAGTTGGAGTAATTTCTAGCTTTGATTGGGAACAACGAGAAGATGGTGGATTTGATTGTACAACAACTATAATGGCTCAAGGTACAAGCATATTCCAACAGGATTTACCAAAAGTAAAAGATAAAGCCACAAGTCAAGAAGTCGCAATGAATGTAAAAGACTTTGATGATTTTATGGCCGATTTAACTAAAGACCTTAACGGATCAGTTAAAGATGCAGATGGAACACCAATACAATTAAATATAGGTGATGTTGTTGAAGCAATGTCAGGACCTAAATTAAATATAGTTGAAAGAATTAATAGTTTAGATGTTGAAATACTTGACAAATATTTTGGACATATTATAGATGAAAAAGCTAAATTATTACGTGAAGCGCAACAAGGAGAACAAAAAGATCAAAGTTCTGGAGAATTTCCTTTGCCTGGTGCATTTGTTTCTGATGACGGTTGCATTGCTGCAATAATAAATCCAACAAATACAACTATACCTGGTGGGTTCATTGAAATATTTGATGAATCGTCTCAAGCTTATAAAAATGAAGATAAAGCCGCAAAAAGAGCTGGAGACTTTGCAGCTACTATATGGGTTAAATGGGGCTGGTTTGAAGATAATGTAGTTTCTTATTATTGTAGAACTAAAACTAAAGAAGGTAGAAGAGATATTGAATTTAGATCTATAATGCCTTATCAAGAAAATGGACAAACACAAGCAATACCAATTTATAATTCACCAGAACTGTATACTCATGATCCAAGTTTATATATTTTACCAGGACAAACACCAACCGATTGGTTTCAAAAAGATGTTCCATTAGATGAAAATGGAAAACCTACGGATCCAATACCTTCACTGTATGAACAATTAGCACATAAAATTAATGATCAATGCGAAGCATTTGGTAATTTTGAAGATAAGGATAAGCCTGTTGGATATTTGAGAAATATGTTTGTCAATTTAAAATTGATTCAAAGTAACTTTGGTTCTGGTGGTCAAAGTATTAATAGCGCAATGTTAAACATTTGTAAAGGTTTAAATTCGTCAATACAAATTTGGGACTGGGAAACATATTCACAAGACGATTTAACAAATAACATTGTAACGCAATTTATTTACGATAAAAATACTCCACCGCCTGTAACAAAACCTGATGTACAACCCACACCAGAATTACCTCAATTTGATAATGATCCTAAAAAATCATATATTTTTGAAAACTATGGATTTAATTCTATTATAAAAGATATTAATGTAAAAACTGAAATATCAAGTAAAATGGCCGCAATGATGGGAATAAGTAGAGGTGGAGCCGATGAAAAAACAACAGATGCGATAAAACAAATAATTACCAAACCACCTGGTAGTAAAAGTCCAGAAGAATTAGAAGCTGAAGCTTATGCTCGTTTCTTTTCATCTTTATCTCAAAAAGATAAAGACTTATTAAAATCAAATGTTATTGAAGAGGGTGATGAATTTTACGGTAATAAATCAGTGAGTGCAGTTTCACCAGGCAATTTAAATGATACTGGATTAGACTCAGCATCAAGATGGAATCATAAAATAAATCCTTTACTTGTAAAAGCTAATCCGACATCAAGAGCTAATTACGCAGAAATTGCTGAAAGAAAAATGCATGAACAATTGTCTAAACAAGAACTTGAAATAATGACTACCAGTGGAGAAAAAGTTGTAATTGAAGGTGGTACTATTCTTCCAAAAGGAGCATCTGATAATGAATCTATACTTTTAGAATATAGAAAACCTTATGGATTAGACGGTAAGATGAGATCTCATTTTGTAAGAACACTTCAATGGTATCATGAAGATAGTCCTATGACAATGGTTAAATCCAGCTCACCAGATATTTTAATGCCTTTATCAGTTGATATGACATTAGAAGGTATAGGTGGAATTTATCCAGGCAATGTGTTTAGATTAGCATATTTACCAACAAGATACGGACAAGCTCCTGGTCCTGATATGCTTCCAAAAACTGGCTTTGTTGTTATGAGCGTTAATCACTCAATAACTGATTCTGGATGGGAAACTAAAATAGGTGCACAAATGTATATGATTAAAAGTAATGAGCCTAAAGATGGCGAAACTACTGATGAAATTTCAAAAAGAGAATTTTACAAACAAAATAAAGATATAATTGATAAAGCATTTAAATCTAATTTTCAAAAAATGATAGACTTAGAATAATGGCAATAGAACGAACAGAAGGACCTTTTTTAACACAGAAGCATGAATTTTTATATGTTGACAGTGATATTTGGGTTTTGCCAGGTATACCATATAAGGTAAATTATATGACAGGTAAAACAATAGTATATAAAATTGAAAAGACTGATGAATTAATTACTGCTACAAGAAAAAAACCTTTAGAGATATATCAAAAGCTAACTGGTAAACTAAGAGATACATATCCAAAGAAAATTTATCCTACTATAAAAAATTTACCGTTTGAACAAAAGTTTATATCAAGAGTTTTTACACAAAATAAACTTATTGAAGATGCCGAAATATACGAAACAACAGCTCAGACCAATACAGTTAGCTATAGTTTTGTTACTATACAATGGCAAATTTCTGGTCCTGAAGCCCAAGCAAAAATACATAATGAACAAGTTTTACAGGTTGCTGAAAGAAGTTTGCCTGGAATTTCAGAAGTTTTACCTCCATTACAACTACATCAATCAAAAATAGTAAGAGAATTAGATCCTGCTCAACTTATACGAAAAAATCCAATGTATAACAATTTAGCATCGTCTGATGTACTAGATAACTTGACTTCACCACCGATTGAAAAGAAAGTAAAAACTATTAAAAAGAAGAGAAAGAAAAGACGAAAGAAAAAGGGAGCCAAAAAGACTCCCTCAATCTTACTTAAATAAAATAGGTAAGTTATACCTAATTTGGACTGGACGTCCGTTTTGCAACGCAGGTTCAAATTCTATTGCCATAACTTTATCTATGATAGTTTGAGACCAATCATGATTGAAGGTGTCAACTATTTCTGGATTGACAACATTTCCTTCTTCGTTTACTTCGAATTGTACTACAATTTGTCCTTCTTGATCTAATCCGGTATGTGGTAATTCGTAATACGAAATATGAAATGGAACTTTTATTTCTGGTTGCCGGCTCTTACCAGAAGGTAAGTTTTGGGCGGCCAACACGCCCACTAGTAATAAACACGCTAGGGTCCTCATGTGTTTTCTCCTTATGATTTAGCAGGTTTCAAAACTAAGTAGTTATATACAGGGAATTAATTCGTATTTTTCCCAAAATTTTTCATATATATTATCAAATGGTTATAGAATCTCGATCCACATACGAGGAAATGTTACAACATATTTCTGGAAAAGAAGTATATGCTGTGCCGATTAGGGACGATTTTAGAACTCATCCTGCTGAGTCTAATATTGTTTTAATGTCACTTGCATGTCAAGACAAAACATATCATGTCGTATATCATCATACTGAATCATTAACTCCAGGATTTGAATTAAACGATTTATCTTGTGTTAAACGATTCTGGGTTGAAGACGTAAAACAATTTTATCATTTAACTAAATTTGAAAATGCTTATGAAATAAAACTTAATTGCTGGATAAATGATACAGAATTTAAAGAATTAGAATTACCTGATGTATTTAGACATGTTTATTCAAATTCAAATAACAATAGGGAATCAAATAAAAGAGTTCCAATCTTTAAAGTTGTAGAATATGCAAAAGAACGATTGACAAATTTATTATTACATTCAGAATCGTTATGTGCATCTAAACCTTTTATAAAATATAATCAAGCATTATTAGGTCTTGCCAAAATGGAATCAAACGGGTTAAGAATCGTTCCAGGATCATATCATAATACATTTAAAAACGGATATGCATTTTGCAATTATAGTATTAACACTGTTACTGGACGACCATCAAATACATTCAATGGAGTCAACTTTGGAGCATTAAATAAAAATGATGGAACAAGAGATGCATTTATTTCTAGACACGATAAAGGAATGTTAATAGAATTTGATTATGATGCATACCATTTAAGACTCCTAGGTGAAATACTTGAGTGGGATTTTCCAAAACACAAATCTGTTCATCAATATTTTGCGGATGAAGTATATCACTGTGAATATAAAGAAGCAAAAAAGATATCGTTTCAAATGTTATATGGTCAAATACAAACAACTGCAGAAAGAAATCCATTTTTTTATGGTGTAGAGAGGCTGTCCCAGGTATTGCTCGACTCTTTTACAGCAGATAAACATTTAAAATCTCATATTTATGGAAAAGAATTTTGTCTTGAAGGAGTGGAAGGGCTCAATAAAAATAAGCTACTTAATTACTTCATTCAATCATTTGAAACTGAAAGAAATTTAAATGTAATTAAAAACGTTAATAAATTTCTTGAAACAAAGAGAACAAAAATGATATTGTACACCTATGATAGCTTTTTATTTGATTTTGATATTACTGAAGGATTACCAATACTTACAGAATTAAAGTCTATATTAGAAGATAATACATATCCAATTAAATGCAAAGCTGGGCAGACATACAATACTATGGACGATATTACGGAGAGGTTATAATGAATTATTCTCAATTAATAGAAAAAGCAGTTAATGATGCTTCTTATAACACTAAATCAGGAATAATCGATTTAAACAACGAATATGACCTTTTTTTAGTTATAGAAGAGTTAGAAAAACATTTTCCAAAAGAACTTATACACAAAGCATTATTTGAAGCCGTTTCTCAAAAACCTGAAGATTATAAAAATATTGGCGGTAAAGGTTATGTCCTTAAAAAAGATTTGCCTAAAGATTGGGAACTAGGTAAACCTGTACCTGATAAAGCTCAAAGATTTACAAAAGGTGAGGATGGAAAATTTAAAGAACAAGATAAAGGTGACGAAAAAGAAAAACCTCAATCTACCGATAAATCAGATTTTCTAAATAACACTAGTAAAGAAGGTGAACCACCAACCGATCAAGAACTTGAACAGTTAGGTAATCATGAAAAAGACTATCAAGAAAAACCTACAAATGAAAAAGCCGTAAGAAAAGCTCCAAATTCTACAGCATTTAAAAAAGTACAAGAAGAAATAGATGGAATGCCAGAAGGATCGCAAAAAGAAAATGCTCAAGAATTAATGAGGCTGTTGAATGATTATGCTAACGCTAAAAATCCTGAAGAAAGAATGGGTATTATTCGTACTATGGTCGACAAAGGCTTGATACAAAGAAATGCTCCAGGAACAAGTACAGTTAAATTTTATGTAGATCCAAAAACAGGTTTAAATTATAAAGCTTTTGGAGAAAATACCTCTATCCATCAATCTATATGCGCATACGATAAAAAATATAGAGCAGAAAACGATAATCAACCATTAATACCTGAATTAAGAGAAGGTAATATGGGAAATAAAAAAGTTCATCCAGGAGGTATCTTTGGAAAAGACGGAGTTACTAACGTTAAGATAGAAAAAAGAGAAGACGGAAAAGTTGTAATGGATGGAGTAGAATATGAAAAACAACCACATCCTGATAATGATCCAACATTTAAAAGAAAATTAGAAGAATCAAAAAAATACTTATTTAGAGAAATTCATGGTAAAGGTACACCTGAATATAAAAATGCAGTTAAAGCCATTGAAAGACATAATGCTATTTTAGATAAAATTGAAGATGTATTAGTTGAAGGTGGAGAACTAGAAATATTTAATCCTTTCCATCCAGAAGAGCATGTTGCTCCTGATACACCTGAAAACAGAAAAAAGATTAGAGATAAGACTGGTCAAAAAGTTATTTCAAAATTAGAAGCTGAAATAAAAGCAATGGGCAAAAAAATCTCACCAGAACATAAAGCAATATTTGATAAGATAAGGTCTCTTGAAGGTTTAAGCGGTGCAGAATATGAAAAAGCCGTTGAAGAAGCATTAACGATGCTAAACAAGCATCCTGATACAAGCCGAGGCTTATCTGACTTATGTGAAACATTTTCTTACATGACCGCATTAGGAAACGATAAAGCTGCTTATTTGCCTTCTGCAGGTAATTTTCCATTAGGAGATGTATTAGCTGCATCAACCACAAAAATAGATCCTGAAAAAGATTCACCAGAAGATATTGCTAATAAAATACAGCTTATAACGACAAGTGTTGAAAACAGATCTGTTAAAAAAGGTGGTGGAGCACCAAGTTCTTCTCATAAGAAAAATAGCTTAACTAAATTCAAAGACGGAAAAGATGCAAATGGTAACCCATTATCAGCAGATCAAATAGCACAAGACACTCAAGATATGGCAGATGACAATTATGTAAGAATATTCGGTGGAGATCTTGATGAAGCTGAAAGTAAAAATAAAGAATATGCAGAAAGATACGGTTTAGATTTAGAAGATCCAGATTATGTTGCAAGAAAAAATAAAAGTGTTGCAGCGGCCATGGGTCAAATAAATGGTAAACGTTTAAAGGCAGGTGAAGAGCCTCTTGAAGTTGGAAGTCCTGAATATAAAGAACAAATAAGAATCTTAGAAGCATATTATGATAATGGAAAAATATATCAAAAAGCATACAATGAAAATTTTGAAGTTCAATATTTTACTAATGATGATTATGTTATTGATAAAAACGGCGCTGTTTCAAGAGACAGTACTGATGGAATATGTACCGTTTCAGAAGTAAAATTTGAATTTAATGTCGGATTCAGTAAAAAAGGAACACCAGGTAATAAAGTACCTACTAGATTCCATAACGTTAATAGGTGTGAAGTATGAGATTAACTGCAATATATGAAAAAATTAAAAAAGAACTAGAAGAAAAATATTATATAAGAAAAAGGTCTTGTACACAATCAGATGGTGATAAAGGCAATACAGTATTAACATATACCGATAAAAAAGGTAAGAAACACACTAACTGCCATACATCTAAAAAACGAGCAAAAGGCCAAATCGCTGCTATTGAGGCCCCTTAATAATGATTAAACATTTAGTTGAAAATAAAATGTCTTATTGGGAGCATTGGTTTAGAGCTATGAAAATTAGTGGAGCATTATTTGTCCACGCATGGTTACCAGATGTATTAACAGATTATGCTAGTAAAGAAATATGTGATGATTAAATTGAAAGAATTAATATTAGAAGAAAAAGCCTGTGATACTGCAGGAATAATTTTAAGACATCCTATAATGGGTGTTGTACTTGTAAAAGATATGAAAGACTCATACGACTGGGGTATTCCAAAGGGTAAAGTGGAGCCAGGTGAAGAACCAATCGATGCAGCTTGCAGAGAGACTATTGAAGAAGTCTCTATTCTTATAAAAAAAGAGGGATGTAATATAAACAGCCCTGTTAAATTAAAAGCCACTAAGAAAAACTCTAGAGAGGCAAATTATTATATCTACGAAAGTAATATGAAAATGGCAGTTATGCCAACTAAAAGTTTAGAGCACGAAGAAGTGCGCTGGTTTGATAAATTACCAGAAAACACAGATCCACGATTAAAGGATTTAATATAATGAAAACACAATTATTATGTACTTTTTGTTCAAAGTATGATTTTGATGATTCAATAGAATTAATTAAATTAGGTGCAAATATTGTCTTTAATAAAATATATGCATTCGAAAACTTAGAAAATGATAACCAATTAATCTGTACTTATAATGTAGAAAAATTAGATGACTTTGTACAGAACAGTAAAACAATGGCTATTCATCGTAAAAAAGAAACTAATACCTTATATACTATAAACGCTTTAAATGAAGCAATAAGGGAAGACAACAATGGTATTTTAGACAAGTCTTTCTCATTAGACTGGTCAAAATATCAAAACAGTTTACTTTTAACAAACGATTCAGGTCTTAATATTATTAAAACAAAGCTTTATAAAATTATTAATGTTTAGGAGGCACATGTGGAAATATCTATAGAATATTGCATGCAATGAAACTACGAGCCTAAAGCCTTCAGTTTGAGGGAAGAACTCGCTAGTAGATATCCAACTGATATAGACGACTTCAATATGATTCAATCTGGCGGTGGAGTATTTGAAGTTAAACAACACAATAATGATGGAACCGAAATATTACTTTTTAGTAAAAAAGAACTTAAAAGGTTTCCTCATGAAAACGAAATAAAAATTAACAAATAAAATCTGATTTTCAATATATATCTGTATATATATTTTTGATAATACAATGAAAAATAACAATAGGAGTTAAATGTTATGGACATAAAAGCCATCAAAGCGCGTCTTAACCAGTTACAACAAGTTAATACACGTACCTCTTCACTTTGGAAACCCTCACCTGGAAAAAGTCAGGTTCGTATTGTGCCTTATAAGCATAATCCTGATTCTCCATTTATAGAATTGTACTTCCATTATGATATCGGTGAAAAATCTTATTTGTCACCGCAGTCATTTGGACGTCCTGATCCAATTGAAGAGTTTGCTGTAAAACTAAAAACATCTGGAAACAAAGACGACTACAAATTAGGTAGAAAAATCGAAGCCAAAATGCGTACATTCGCACCCGTTATTGTGCGCGGCGAAGAGAGTGAAGGTGTAAAGTTCTGGGGATTCGGAAAAACAGTTTATCAAGAACTTCTTTCAATAATCGCAGATCCAGATTACGGTGATATTACTGATCCTGTAAGTGGAAGAGATATTGTGGTTGAGTTTAAAACTAAAGAAGAAACTGGTAAGTCATTTCCTATGACAGCTGTTCGTGCTAAACCTAATCAAACACCAGTCACAGAAGAACCTGAGGTTATGAAAACAATAAAAGATACTCAAAAACAAATCACTGAGATTTATCAAGAACAATCTTATGATGATTTGAAAGAGGTACTTAATAACTTTCTAAATCAAGAATCTGATGTTTCAGATAGTGATATGAATATGACTGCAGTAAAAACACCTGCAAAAGCTGAGAAAGTTGAAGACGTATCATCCGCATTTGACGATCTTTTTAATAACTAAAATAAGAAACACAAAGCGAGGCTCTTTGTGAGCCTCGCTATACTAGGGGAATAATATGGCAAAAAAGAATAAGGATTCATTGGCTCTGGATTTAGCAGATTCACTGAATAGTAAATTTAAAGGTCAAAAAGTTGCATATTTTTTAGATGGAAAGCATTCAACACCAACTGATGTAACAGATTTTATATCAACAGGTTCATCTATGCTTGATTTAGCAATATCAAATCAAAAAGATGGTGGAATTGCTGTTGGAAGAATAACAGAAATAAATGGATTATCTTCTACCGGTAAATCTTTACTTGGAGCTCATATACTTGCAGAAACTCAAAAGCAAGGTGGTGTTGCTGTTTATATTGATACAGAAACTGCTGTTAGTAGACAATTTTTAGAAGCTATTGGTTGTGACGTTCCTAATCTTCTTTATCTTCATATAGAAACTGTTGAGCAAATTTTTCAATCAATTGAAGATATTGTATTAAAAGTTAGAGAATCTGATAAAGATAAAATGGTAACTATACTCGTTGATAGTCTTGCTGCCGCTTCAACTGAAGTTGAAATGGAATCAGATTATGGTAAAGATGGTTGGGCTACAACTAAAGCTCTTATTATTTCAAAAGCCATGAGAAAATTAACGCAAATGATCGGCCGACATAAAATCACTCTTGTATTTACCAATCAGCTAAGACAAAAATTAGG
>Ga0160423_10001131_pt1 | contig 22272 bp, 14 predicted proteins | sample CRUFie14St8metaG_FD_108191 | JGI IMG/M metagenome (GOLD analysis project Ga0160423, IMG submission 108191) | Marine microbial communities from the Costa Rica Dome - CRUD Field 142mm St8 metaG | ecosystem: Environmental > Aquatic > Marine > Oceanic > Photic zone | place: Costa Rica: the Eastern...
GGGCATTGAGCGAGACAGAGAGACACCCCTCTGGCTGTGGATTGCTTGCGTGTGGGCATTGAGCGAGCGGGAGAGACACCCCTCTGGCTGTGGATTGCTTGCGTGTGGGCATTGAGCGACAGAGACACACCGCTGTGGATTGCGTGCGTCTGGGCATTGAGCGGGAGAGACACACCGCTGTCTATTGCCCGTGAGTCATTCTGAGGCTCGCGAGGATCTACTAGCTCGAGGGGGCGCAGAGTACTACATCAGACCTCTCAGAGAGGACCTACCTGACCATCTACGCCAACACAGGTGCAGACACAGCAGAGGCAAGCAAGGGAGAGACTAGGCTTGGTTACAGACCAGGCCGGGACCCTGGGAGAGTACACACCGGAGGGAGAGTGTGCATCGGCCATCGGCCCGCCGGAGTCCAGTGCAGAGGACCTCAAACACTCTCACTTCCTGACCTGCAAAGAGTAGCTGCACTCCATCTGGAGGTCGTGTCTCGCCGAGGCTTCCGCGCGTTCTATCCGTGGATCCCCTCGAGCTGCTGGTGTGCCAGCACACGACAGCCGCGCTCTTGATCACACGATCACCCCCAGCGAGTCCAGCTAGGAAGCTCCTGCTGGCGGAGCTCCTGCTGGTGCCTTTCGGAGAAAGGGTAGTTCTATTGTCCGTGAGTCATTCTGAGGCTCACGAGGTTCTACTAGCTGAAGGGGGCGCAGAGTACTACATCAGACCTCTCAGAGAGGACCTACCTGACCATCTACGCCAACACAGGTGCAGACACAGCAGAGGCAAGCAAGGGAGAGACTAGGCTGGGTTACAGACCAGGCCGGGACCCTGGGAGAGTACACACCGGAGGGAGAGTCTCGGATTGAAGGAGATGTCGACCCCTACCGCTTCGCAGATGACGCTGGACGCTTTCACAGGCTCGCAGTCCCAGTCAGGCGTGTCGAGCGGACGAAAGAGAAACCGCATGGCACCTTCTTGGGATCACTTCGAAGAAAACTGCTCCGAGGACGGTACCCATAGTCTCACGTGCCGATATTGCGCCACCGATATCCTCAAAGGCAGACAGAGCAAGTGGGACAAGACCGCTTTTCTTGATCGGCACCTGATCTTCTGTGATGAGGTGCCACTGCACGAGGGCATCCTAGGCCACCTGATCGCCAAACACGGCGGCACCGGAAAGCCGACGCAGCTTAGCAAAGTACTGGCTGTCGCTGATCGAATCAACGTGTTGAAAAGAAGACTGAACACGGGTCAGCACCAGCCTGGTCAACACCACCTAGGACCTTTAGACCAGTTTATCCCAAGAGATCATTTCGATCTTCAGCGCCAAGAGAGTGTGAAGGCGGCAATCCAAAGCTTTGTTCTGAAAGCTGGTCTTCCGTTTGCCGTCGTGGAGGAACCTACGTTCCTGAACCTCCTCAGAACTTTGAACGCCGGCGTTACGGCCACCTTCATGCCAAGTCGAAGGTCTATTGCATCTGAATCTGCTGTTGCTGCTGTGCACGAGGACATCATGAACGAGGTATTTGCTAGAATAAAAGAATGGCCGAGCACTACCTTAGTGGTGGATGGATGGACGTCGGTAACACAGCGAACCCTTTTGAACGTTGTGGTGGTGAATGCTATGAGTGGTGAGAGCTACCTGTTGGACTCCGTGGATCTCTCGACAAAAGTGAAGACTACAAAAACACTGTTGGATTCATTACATGGATACATTGACAACCCAGAACTGAAAATCTGCGGGATCACGTCGGATAGTGCAGCAAACTTCAAAAAGCTGAGAGAAGACGTTATGTTCCAATACGGAATATCATCCAGTCCGTGTCTTTTCCACAAGATTGATCTCATCGCCGGCCGACTTCTTGAACATGAAACTACTGAGAAGGCCGTTGCCCAAGCTCTGCAAATGGTTACCTGGGTGAAGAATCACCGCTACATGCACGCAAGGGCAAAAGAGATTGCCAAAAACCAATCCGAGTCCTTCAACGTCCTGGTGCTTCCATCTATGACTCGAAAAGCCAGTTATGCAAAGGTTTTGAGGCGTCTACTAAAAGGCCGGGCGATCATCAACATGGCCTTCGCTTCCGACGACGTGCAAGAAAGGATTCGTTCCTTGAGCGGACCAAAGAAAGTAGAAGCCTTTGCCGTCCGAGATCTTTTCATGAAGGACACTAACTGGGAGACTTTCAAGGGCCTAGCCGTGGTAATGCACCAAGTCGAATCTGCTCAGCGAGTGGCTGAGAGATCCTGGGTCAGTAGGTCTGAGATGTTCTGGATTACCACGTGCTTATCAAGGCAATGGGCACGACAAGGAAGGCCCGGTGTTCGAAGGGACATTCTTCAGATTGCCCACGAAACCATGACAAGCAAATTGAAAGAGTTCTCCTCGAAATTCGACCTGCTTTCGTTTTTCTTGGACCCCCGGAGGAGCGAGAAAATTGTGGAGGATCCAGTGGACGTACATGACTGTTGGAGCGATTGTCACGTGATGGCACTGCAGATAGCTCGTATTTTGAGGATGCGCGAGCTTTACTACACTGACGTGGATGAAGGAGACATGCAGAGAAGGATCAACCTTGCCATGGGCCATTTTCAGATGGCTATCGAAAAGAAAAGAAAAGGAAAGAAAAATGGGCCGATGATGTTCTCAAATGATGCGCATCCCCTCATGTGGTGGATCTTGCACGGGAAGCGTTCGTTCCCCTTGCTAACCCCGATTGCCTTACGCACTCTGGGCGTATCCCCGACCGCCTCCAGCGTTGAACGTGTGAACAGCCAGATGATCTATATTCATTCGAAGTTAAGGAACAGGCTGTCCTCCGACAAGGCCAGGATGCTCACACAAATTTATGTAAACGGTCGTGAGCTCGAGGCCCAAGCTGAAGGCGCAACTGAGAAGAGGGAGAAGGCTCCGAGCTCATTTGTCGCCATCGAAGAGTTCTACGTGGGAAAGGACCCCACCCCATCCTACTCAAGCCTGGAAGGCGCGGCTGAAGACGACGATAATGACGAGGTAGACGAGGTGGAGTCGGACAATCCTTGCTGCACGTTGATGGATGACAATTGCACCAAGGTGCTGTGGGAGTCGGAGCCGGATGAGTTTTCGGACTCGAATTCATAATTGTCTTGTTTTTGTTTATACAACTTCGTCGGCGACGCCGCCGGGTGCAGGGATGTTCTGCTGGTCGGCGACGCCGCCGGGTGCAGGGATGTTCTGCTGGGCGGCGTCGCCGACCAGTGCAGGGAGAGGTGCCCACCCCGGGGAAAAGGGGGTGGGTTCGCGTTATTTCTCCCCCCGTCGGGGTGACCCCCCGTCGGGGTCTCATCTCAATGTAACAGAAATACTTTTTTATTTATTTTACATCTTACCCAAGTACAATTAACTTCATATGCGAAATTTTGTGAGAAAATTTCATGCTGCTTTGTATAATTAACTTTATATACCAAAATGTTTGGTAAATTGCTGTTTTGTGTACCTTCCAGCCCCGAATTGTAACTTTTCCCAACGTCTGGGAAGGCAATGGAGTAGTTTTCGAGCAAAGAATCAATGATTTCATCGAAGAACGCCCCCCACAAGCCATAATGGGGTCATCTCGCATCCCCTGGACTTTGGGCATTAAGCAGATTGCGCATGGCGTGCACAAAGAGTCGTTTGTTTTGATGCTTCCGGGGTTCCTGGACACGATGTGGGTGGTTCTCCGTTGGTTAGGCAACCGTCTGCGCCTTCCCGCGCCATCTCCTTGCGAGAACATCGAAAAAGCAAACATAGTGCAAAAAAATTTTGAGAATAAGTAAAAGTATATAGTAAGTTATTTCCTTCAAAAAAAGACAAAAAAAATGGTCGAAAATCTTCAATTCGGCTCCGATCAAGCGGACCTTCAGCACACGGTAAGTCCACGACAAGAAACGCACTCTCCTGAAAGTACGCTGAAAAACAAGCCCGCACAAAGATGATAGAGCGTTTTTCCTGGAAATTGGGCAACTTTTCTGGTTGACTTCAGGGCTCCGAAAGAGAATGATTCAGGGCGATTCAACGTTAGTAAGTGGCACCGTTGGAAAGAGCGTACTTTTCTACGCCAGAAAACACTGTTTAAATTCCCTGATGTTACTCACCGTCGAGAAGAAATAGCCGTTACAAAATTGTACGTCTCTCACGAAAAGACCTTGAGTGGCCAAAACAGTAATCGATCCAAAAGTAGGTCTTTCACAACGATTTCAGCTAATAACGAGGCATCACTGGAAAGAAGAGATCAAACTACATCTCGTGAGTACGCTCTTAGAGCAAGAACCTGCATAGTAGAGCAAGGAAACGACTTTTCCATTCGCAACTTCTCTCGCAAAATTTCCAAGAAGGGACCGGTCTAAGACCGGTCTAACAATAGACCGGTCTATAGACCGGTCTAAACCGATCACAATTTCAATAGACCGGTCTATCGCCATCCCTGTCAATCAATCTTTCGGCCCAGAACAATTTGATCACAGGAAAGCTCCTCTATTTACAGCTTTGAACAAGGTCACCGAAGATGACCTGAGCCTTCCCCGCAACCGCCGGGGAGTGGTCCAAGACAACAACCCTTGAACCCACAACTTTTTTTTTCTTCCAAAGTCGCCACCTTTGTACGAAACCGATACTCATCATGAGGATAGAAGGTCATCCCAAACCCACCAAGGCCACGACGGTGGCCACGATTATAGAACAGCGTAGCGCACCGGATCGGTGACACTCACTCACTCCAAGCGCTCCTTCTTCTTCTATTATGGGAACGGGTCCGTGCTTCGGGGACTCCGGGACCTCACGGTCCAGAAGGCTGAGAAGGCTAAAGTCCAGGAGGATAGCCAGCGACCCCAAGGAGTCTGGTCTTGAGCACGAGCGGACCTTCCTCGGGCTGCTCAAGAACGGCGAGACCGAGGTCGGGATCCCCGCCCTCGCGAAGACGCCCTCCTTTCGCTCCAACCCGTTCTCCGAGCGGATCTTTCAGCTCTTTGCCACGTCAGAGGAGGCCAATAGGATGTCCTTACCGGAGTACAAGGCCGCCGTGAAGGAGCTGATGGACGACTCTTCCCAGAGGAAGGTCGAGCTCGCGTTCCGGGCGTACGATGTCGACGGGGACGGGTTCGTGTCCCAGGGAGACCTCTGTCACTGGCTCCGCAAGCTCGGAGGGTCGCACAGCCCAAGACAGAACACAAAGCAAGCGCAGATGGTGGCCAAGTCGACGGTGGAAAAGTACGACGAGGATGGGGACGGGAAGCTCTCGCTCGAGGAGTTCAAGCCTCTGATGTGCTCGTACGCGCTCAGCGACCACTTCGGGTTGTGAAGAAAAGCTTTCGCCAACATGGCGGTCATCTCGTGAAATACCGTTTCTTATTCTAGTGTTACAGTGGTTGTTTTTTCTTTCGTTTTCTAGCTCGTCGCGCGGTCTTCGCGCCCCAGGTGCCAGTCCCCACTCCCGTTCCCCCTCAGCTGCTCATGATGATCTCAAGCTTTTGCTTCATCTCCTTGACAAACTCCAACCTGAACATGAGCAAAGCCGACGCGCCCAAGAGCGCCAGCGCCGACAGGTAGTATGCCGGCGCGATCACGTTGCTCGAGTTGGAGCTGATCTGCGTGGAGATGAAGGGCACTGTCCCTCCGAAGATGCACTGGCCAAAGTTGTAGCTCAGCGCGATGGTGGTGTACTGCAGTGTGGGCGGGAACAAGTTGCACAGCCAGTAGCTTATGGGGGCCACGGTGAAGACAAAGAGTGCGATGCTGAGGGACTGGCCCACCACCACGCACGCTATGCACTCATTGCCGTAGGACATCAGGTACAGCGCTACCGGCGAGAAGAAGACGAGGCTGGTGGCAGACACAATCATGTACTTGTGCAGAGGAATTTGAGGGTTCCGGTCCACCACGTAAGCGGCCACCAGGGTTCCCATCGACAACCCGCCCAGCAGCAGCAGCGTGTTGATGGTCCGGCCGTGGAGCTTGTCCAGCGCCCTCTCCTCGCCCACGAGCTCGGAGTAGAACTCCTCCAGCCAGGCCTGGTTGTACCACGTGGTCCCAGAGTAGTACCCAGTCACAAGCATGGCGAGGAAGCAAATGGTGAGCAGCGCGGGGAGGCAGTGCCTGACGGCATAGAAGAAGGGGTGCTGGTTCCCGTGGCGCTTCGAGAAGTCCTTACTTGCCTTGGCGAAGGAGTGTGACTCCGACAGACAAGACCTGAACATGAATCCAACCGCGCCAGCGGGAACGCCAATGAAGAAGGCCAGCCTCCAGCCCCACAGGATCCTCTGCTCCTCGCTGACGAGGGCGGTGATGATCGCGGAGACGAGGTGGCCCATCCCCGTGCCCGCGATGGCGGAGGACATGGGGATGGCGGACACAAAGCACTTGGCGCTGTCCGGAACGTTTTCGACCATATAAAGCATCGAGCCGACCATTTCTCCACCAGTGCTCAGGCCTTGGATGATTCTAGCACCCACCAGCATGAAGGTCGCGGCCGGGCCGATCTTGTAGGACCCCACCGTGTTGGTCGGAAGCACGGAGATGAACAGGGCGCTGGCTCCCATGGCCACCACGGAGATCTGCAGGGAGAGGGTCCTCGCGTACTTGTCGCCGATCAGGCCGAGGAGAAATCCGCCCAGGGGTCTGGCGAAGAAGGCAGCCGCGAAGACGCCGTAGACCTTGAGCATCTCCTCGAGCCTGCCGCCCGTGAAGAAGGCGTGGCTGAGCTCCGAGCTAAACGAGGCAAAGACCCCAAAGTCGTACCTACCCCAAAAGGGAAAGAGAGAGGGAAAAGACAGAAGGCGCGTCAGGCGTGGCTCGAACCCACGGCCTCTCTCTGCGCGAGCCCGCGTGGCTTACCATTCCAGGATGTTTCCCATCACCGACGAAATGATCAGGATGTTCATGTTGTTCTTGTTCACGCCATCGTCCTCGTCCTCGCTATCCGAGTCCAAAGTCGCGCTCTTCTTCGCGCCCCCGGTCAGCAGGCCAGTCCCCTCTCCCTCGACGTCCACGACCACCTTGGCGTCGGCGAGGCCGTTCCCGTTCTCCATCGCGCTCGCCGCATCCTCCTCGTCGTCAAGCGAGACGCTCTGTAGCTTCACCTCTTCCCCCATCCTCTCAAAAGTGCCCTCGGAAGTATGGTACCAAGGAAGGCGTTGCGGCCGACCGTGCTCGACCGTCCCAGGTCACAAAGGCAGGCCCTTCCGTCGGACCAACAAAGTGCGATCGTTCTTCTCGTCTCTACCGCGCGACCCTACCGCCGGCGTGGCATTGTCTTCTCCCCGCCTCTCCGCTTTTTTTCTCCGTTTTCTCGCGTTTCTCGGAGACTGCCCCGGTGTCCAGGGCAAGGTCCAGGGCCAAAGATGGTAACCAACGCGTTTCGGGTTCTCACTCGCACCACCTCCGTTCCCGCCACCGCCGAGACCTCGTCGCCCTCGGCCGATACGCCGCCCCCCAGCACACCCGGTTCGTCCCTCTTCGGGCTGCCTTCCCCTCCCGCACCTCTCGTGTGTTTCGAGCCTCTCCCTCCTACTGTGCTCCTGTCTCGATCAATTGCCCTGGAATCAATGAATTGCTTTTAATTGTTTTCACGGGTTTTCGGGGGGGGGAAAAGCGTTCTTGGGGTTGTGTGGCAGCCGCCCGATCCAAGGGTCATGTGATTAGTGCGATTTGGACGAAAAAGATGACGATCTTGGTACGACCTTGGACCTTGGAACTACAACTCAAAACGCTTATCTTGAACTTTGGTAGAATTTTGGTACAAAGTTTGTAGAAGTATTATTGTGGGAAAAGGAAAAAGGGGAAATCTGGGCGGTGGGAGACGTTCCTTTTCCAATGAATGATGCGGTGGGAGACGTTCTAAAAACCTGAAAAAAAAAACGAGGTCCTACAGGCACTCCAACAACTCGGTTGGATTCTTCCAAAACTGCGATATCTTAAAAATGAATGTTCAAATTTGAACTATTTAATCTCTCTCAATTCGAAAAAAAAAAACACAATTCGCAGAGCAGAGGCAGAGCGAGAGCGTAGCCAACCAACCGCTCCCCCGCCCGAGCGCGAGCAGCGGAGGGTGGTTCCGGTGTCGAAGGCGGCGAGCTTGTCGTCAGGTCACCCACCGGAGTCTAGCTCCGTGACGCGGAGGGGCCCTCGACGACGACCCGAGGCTTCGTCGTGTCTCGTGCTTAACGTTACAGGGAACACTGGTCAGGCAGCTCGCCATCATGGCTAGAAGCTTTGGTGATGACCAGGCTGCGAGGCCCTCTGCCTCGAAAGCGTTTTGGTCCGACGATGAAGATGACGGCGGTAGCGACGAGGACCACGAGGATAGGGAGGCCGAGGTCCTCCTGAAGGCGAAGGAGAAGAACCGACTGCACAAGTGGTTAGGAAAGAAGAGGGCGAGAGGGGAAAACAAAAGTAGTACCAGTGCTGGGAGGTCGGGCACCGGCCGAAGGAGGCCTTGCCTGATCCACCATAGCCCGAGCGCGAGCCCGAGCGCGAGCCCGATCAAGAAGGCAAAGTGTCCAACTTCGCGGCAAGAAACGGAGCACGAATCGGAGGTAGGGGACGCCGCGCTCGCGGAGAAACTGGCGTCTGTACTGCTTAAGCCGTCGCAGTCCACTCTCGAGGACAAGGTCTCCGCGCTGAGCGGGGTCGTGTCTTCTCACCCGCTCGAGCTCTTCTCGCTTTTGCTGAGGAGCGCCAAAGCTCACACCGGGAGGAAGCGCCCCAGGGACGAGGGCGACGACGCTGGTGGGAGGGGCGAGGTTGAGGCGGGAGGCGGGGCGCGGAAGGACAAAGAGCCCTCCGCGGCGGCCGCGACGGCGGAGGAAGAGGAGGAGGAGGACCTTCCCTCGGCGGAGAGGCCCAGGAGGGCTAAGGTTGCGGACCTGCCATGCAACGCCAAGGCTGTCCGCAAGTTTCTCTCCGTGCTGGAAGAGGAGCTGCGGCCTCCTGCGGGCCTCCAGGTGGCGGCCGAGGCGGGAGGGCGGCAGCAGAGGCGCGAGGCTGAGGCTGCGAGCTCTGGCTGCTCCGACGACTCGGGTCAGGGGTTCTACTTCACTCGAAAGTCCAAGAAGGCTGTGTACGCACTTGCCAGCCTTGCCAAGCAGGAGGAGACGGTGGAGCACATCGTGGAGCTGGGCGGGGTGTCCACGCTCATCTCAGTCGTCAGGCGGTGCGTGAACACGAAGAACGTCTCGGTGTCCAGGTTACACAACCCTAGGGGGCCTCAGGGGTCGCATGAGCAGGGGCAGGCCTGCGCTTTGGCGAAATCCGGGATCCACAAAACCGCGGAGTACATCTTGAAGAACACGTGCCTGGTGATGGGGTTTGTGTCTATGAACGGCCAGTACAGGAAGCAGGTGATCGAGTTGGGCGGGGTAGGCGCCCTCGTCAACGTGCTGAGGTGTTACTCCGCGCTGTGCGTTCAGGGCCACAAGGGGGGAGGTGGGGTCTCGGAGACCATCCAGGAGCAGTTTCGGCAGGAGAACGTGCTCGGGTGTGCAGCCCCGCTCGGCCGGGGGGAGAGGGAGAGGGAGAGGTCGCAGCCGGACTCCCCGACGCACACCATCGCCAGGCGCGCTGCTGGGGCCCTCGCCAACTTGGCTCACGAGGACGTCAGGACCAAAAATCTGGTGAGGGAAGAGGGCGGCGTCCCCGCGCTGGTGCTGCTGCTCAAGGCGAGGGAATTCTCCGTGCAGGTCGCCGCCGCGAGTACGCTCAAGGCGATCGCGTTCAGGAACGAGGACAACAAGAACCAGATCGTGGAGTGCGGGGCTCTTGGGTCTCTGGTGTGCATGCTTAGGTCGAGCGACCCAAACATCCATTACGAGGCCGTTGCAGTGATGTCTTCGCTCGTTCACAGCTCGGCGCACATCAAGAAGCTCGTGCTGAATTGCGGCGCCCTGCAGCCGCTGATCAACTTGCTGTCCTCTGTGGACATGGAGAGCAGGAGGGAGGCTGCCCTGCTGCTGGGACAGTTCGCGAACGTCCAGGACCCGGACTACAAGTCCAAGATCGTGCAGAGGGGGGCGCTGGGCCCGCTGATCTCGATGCTGTCGGAGGAGATTGTCCAGGTCAGCGAGATGGCCGCCTTTGCCATCGGCAGGCTCGCCCAGAACCCGGACAACCAGGCTGGCATCGTCCAGGCCGGCGGACTGCGTCCGTTGCTCCAGCTGCTGGGGAGCTCTTACGTGAACTCCCAGCACAACGCCGCCTTCGCGCTGTACGGGCTGTCGGACAACGATGACAACGTGCCGCACTTCCTCAAGTCCGGTTGCGTCTCCCTGCTGCTCAACGCCAAGTTCACCATCCAGGCCTCCAAGGACTGCGTGAGGAACACTCTGAGAAAGTTGGAGGAGAAGATCGCCCAGGGGCACGTGCTGAGCCACCTCAAGTACCTCCTGTCGTCGGAGGCCGCCGACCTGACCACCAAGTACTACGTGGCGACCGGATTGGCCTCCTTGGCCCCGCAGAGCGAGCTCCACAACATCTTCATGGAGAACAAGGGGCTTGACGTGCTCTTCCTCTATGCTTTGAACTCTGAGTGTGAGAGGTGCCAGAAAGAGTCCATCGACGCGATCTGCTCGCTGGGTAGGCGGTCCAAGGCCTTCTCGAGGCTGCCCACGCTGGAGAACGGAGTGAGGCCCGGCCATCACAAGGCCTCGGGGGGGAAGTTTCTTGGAGAGAACTACCTGAACAGTGACAAGTTCTCGGACGTTACCTTTCTGGTGGAGGGCAGGAGGGTGAGGGCGCACCGGATCGCGCTCCTGGCCGCGTCGCAGCGCGCCGTGGAGATCCTCGGAGTCGAGAGGGACGAGGTCAAGGTTGAGGGCGTGTCCCACGCCACCTGGCAGGAGGTCCTGCGCTTCATCTACACTGGAAGCTGCGTTGTCACGGAGGAGAGTGACGCCCAGGAGCTCCTCCTCCAGGCGGAGAGACTGCAGCTCGAGGGCCTGAAGCACGCCTGCGAGACGTACCTGATCTCCACGATCGACGCCCAGACTGTCGGTTCTGTCTACGACCTCGCCTCGAGGTGCAACACCACCCACTTGCACAAGGCAGCGGTGTGGTACACTCTGAGCGAGCACTCCAGGCTTGTGAAGGTGTTGGGCAGGAAGACCGTGACCGAGATGCTGAGCAAGATGTTCCCGACCTTCGTGGACTCGCTAACCTTCAGCAAGTGATAACTTTCTAACTGTGGTGGAGTATTAGGAGCGAAGCTTTTCTTGGGAAAAAAAAAAAAAATTCGCTTTTGATGGGATCTCATCGCGTTTTGCCTTTGGACAACTCTGTACCACTAATCGAGAGAGAGAGATCTGGAGTGGCCATCAGATCTTCGGGCGAGCCATGGTGAGCAGAGTGGCAATGAGGACGAGCGCTGCGGCCCCGGGGCCACGGACCGCGGCCGCCGATGCCCCTCGGACCGCTAGGCCAACGGCTGCGGCACCCCAGTCCAGGCGCGTCGCGCTCGGCGTGGTCGGCGGGGCGGCACTCGCGCTTTTTCCATCACGGAAGCCAGCAATGGCCGGCCAGTGAGTCACCCCTACTGCCCTCTCCCTTTCCCTCCGAGCTGTCCTACCTCCGACCTGACTCGCCTTCGCAATCCTGTGACTCGCCTATCGTGTTGGTTGCCTGCCCATGAACGCTCTCAGGTTCACGGGAAAGAAGCAGTGGGACGGTGTGGTTCGGGGGAACACGTGCGAGCTGGGGGAGGAGGGAGATGAGTGCAGACAAAAGCAGTTTGGCAAGGACGCGGACAACCTCAAGGAGAGCGTGATGAACAAGTCAAGCAATGGAAATTACAAGGCCCAGACCGGCCAGGCCGCGTCCAAGATCGACGACGAGTACTTCAAGACCAGGTGAGGCCCGCCCCCTGTCCCCCGCCGACGTTTGATCAATGATTGGCGTCGCTGACCGACTTGCCCCGCGCCCCCCTTCGCAGCGAGGCCCTCATCTCGGAGATCAACGCCTACCTTGACCTCGACGTCTTCGACAAGCAGAGGAGGGTGGCCACGACAGATATCCAGACGGACGCCAAGACTTGGACGGGCAGGTACGCCCCGGGAGGCAGCGCAAGGCTTCAGTCAGCCCAGAGGCTCTACGTGGTTGTCGACAGCCTGCTCGGGCACTTCGCCCAGAACGGCTTCGCCCCGCTCCCCGAGCCGATGAAGAACAAGGCGAGGTCCGACATGGTGACGGCATCCGGGCTCCTCGCCAAGGGCCTTTGAAACTTTGAAATTCAACCAACCCCGAGACGGCGGAGGTGGTGTGGTGTACAATAACCTCTTCCTACTGCTGCTGTTACAGAGTTACCTCGACCTGCCCTCGCCCACGCTCGCAATGAGGTCGCTCAGCCGCGGCCCCGACCGCGGCGTAGTCCCCCGGCTGTAGAGCTTATCATACCCGGTAGAGGCCTTCTTGTGCCCGTCCTTGTGGGTCACGGCCCACGGGTTCACTTCCACCTTGGGCGGCTTCACTTTTGCCATCACGATCTGGGCTTTCGCCTGGACGATATCCGCGTCGAAGAAGTCCTTCCTGCAAGCCCTCCAGTACGCCGCGTACCTGATCTCGCTGGCATCCACCGCCGCTGAGGTCGTCGGCCTTAGCTTCTCCAGGTCGTCTCTGCTCCTCAAGCTCTCCAAGGCGGTCTCCATCTTCTCCCTGTCGTGCTCCGAGTCGAAGTCGTGCTCCAGCCGTCGTGGCGCGGGGGTTAGGGGCGGGATGTAGTCCGGCGATGGTGGCCCCGCTGTCTGGAACTCAAGGCCGGTCTTCAGGTTGGTGGCCACGGGTACGGACTTTGACTCCACATAGCTGGGGCAGGTGCTAGGCCTGAACCCCCTGCTGCCCTCCGGTGAAACAAAGACGGAGGAAGAAGGCGTTGAGGAACCAACCGTGGACTTCCTGCCCGTCTTGAGCTTGGCTCGAATCCTCTCCCAGCCCAGCCCAGGGGTGTCGAAGGACGTCCCCTGCGGCGAGTGGAAGTGCGACGACGCTGTGAAGATCTCCAGCACCCTCGACGAGGCCTCCGCATCCTCCTGCAGCTCCTCGACCTCGCTCTTGAGCTCCCTGAGCTTGTCATCGAAGGCCCCGGACTTGTTAGTATCCTTGCCCCCAAAATCCATTCTCTTGCCCTTGCCCTTTCCGTTGAACAGCTTGGCGAACCGGCTCTTCATCCCAGGCATCCTCCACCTCTTCTGCGCCACTGTCCTTCGCTGCTTGAAGTACTCCGAGTCAATGATACTCTGGCGATCCTGGCCACCCTTCATGAAGGCCTCCAAGGTCTTCTTCCTGCGGAAGGCGTTGGCGATCTCGTGGAAGGGCATGACTGCGGCCAAAGAGTCGCCCGAGGAAGCGTCCACAGCGGTGTCGTTCATCCTCCTCGTCATTAGAAGCTCGAAGTCCTCATAGTCGAGCTCCGCGTCCTCGTCATTGACCAGGACGTCGCCCATCAAGGCGGTGATCTTGGACTTGCTCGTGGGCATGTTGATGAGCTTGAAGGCCTGGATGATCTCGTCCGAGTCGAGGGCGCCGCTCCCGTCCGCGTCCAGCATGTTGAAAATCTCCCGCAGGTCTCGCTTTTGGTCCAGGCTGAGCTGCTTGGGCCTGCGGTTCCGAAAACGCAGAGGGCGGGAAAAGGCGGTCAGAGGGAGGAACGGAGGGGGAGGATTTCGCGCGATGGCGGAGGAAGGCGGAGGAGGCGAGTGCAGAGGAGGTAGGGGACTCTAGAATTACTGCTCACCTCTCTCGCAGCCCGTGCTTCTTCAGCCATGAGTTGACCTCTGCCCTGAGAATATGCTCCCTCCACTCGGCCCCCTTGCCCGCCACCTTGGTCTTCTTGCTCGTCATCGCCATTGTGCCTTGCCCTTGAAAAGCTGGCTGAGCTTCAACGGTCCGCCGTCCGGATGCCACAGCCAACAAACTGGCTGTCTTCCCAGAACAAGGTACTCCCCAGAGTACGCGTCACAAGGCTACAACTTTGCCGAAATTCGCCAGCAAGTCACCATCACCATCACCAGTGGATAAGGTTATGGATGACTTGTCTTCTGTCGCGCTGTGCCCTGCGCCTGTCGTCGCGTTGGAAGAATTGCTGCCCCACACAAACGCCCCACACAAAACGGAACGTCCTACCCCCCGCCCCCCTGGAGAGTCAACATCTTCGGGGAAAAATGTTGGAAATGTTGGGAGAGATGCTCTCCGTCCCACGAGGGGGGGATGACGCGAGGAGAAGCGTGAGGACCGCAACTGATTGCGGTGGCGAGGTGGCGTGGTGGGGGAGGCTGTGCCCGCGGCGGAGTTGACAGAACCGACAGAATGGCCGCCCGATGCCGTGTCGGGGCGATCGCCTCGCGATCCATCCTCGCGAGTGGAAACGGCTGCGCGCGCTTCCGCGAAACGAGGGCCCTCGGCTTTGGGGTGCAAACAAGAGGCCCCAACGTCGGCGTTCCGGTGTGTCCTCACGCGAGCAGCAGCGGGTCCAACAGACCGTCTATGGCGGGTCGCGACGTTTGGTGCTCCGCATCCGCTTCGGAGGCCCAAAGCTTGTGTCCTGCGAGAACCAGGAGGCCTACGCGCCTTGCCTCTGGACCTGGCGGTGGTGTGCTGGACAAACCAGACACCGCTTTCCCCAAGTTCGATCTAGACAAGGACGTGAGAACAAGGAAGAAAAAGCCACCGCGCTACCAGGTCCTCCTCCACAACGACGAGGTCAACCGAAGGTCAGTGGTTCAATACCCTGTTGAACCGTTTTTTTTTTTTTGGTGTACTCGTGTGCTCCTCCACCAACTCCTCCCCCCGGCGTCTTCCGAACGGGGCCTTAGTCAGCTCAGCTAACCCGCCCTGCCCCGTCATCGTCTCGTCTCGTCACAACTCGTAAGAGAGTACGTCGTTAAGGTCTTGCTGAAGATCGTGCCCACACTGACCATGGACGACGCGGTGAACATCATGAACGAGGCTCACTTCAACGGCATGGCTGCGGTGATCGTGTGCGCCCAGGAGGAGGCCGAGGAGTACTGCGAAGGTCTGAGGAACAACGGGCTGATCGCGACCATTGAGCCTGTGGGCGGTGGAAAGGGTGGGGACTAGCGTTGGGACAAGGTAGGGAGGAGGGAGTAGACTTACAGAATGGAGCGAGTGGAGCGGCGGGCCGAGGCAGGCAGGACGGCCTTGTTGTACAGTAGAAGAGGAAAGCGAGCGTGGCACGGGGGAATTTCTTTGTTTGCTTGAGTGTCGTCAAAATATATTCTTTTCACAAAAAGGGAAGAACGCGGGACTGCCACCCCCTCCCGGTGTGCAGCGCCCGCCCTGAGCACAGCAACGCGGCTCCCACCTCCCCCGTGCCGAGCCGCCTAGCTGACCTCGCCCCCAACCCCGAACCCCGACCTCAAAATCACCGCAAAGCCCTCAGACGGTCGCTCTCCTCCTTCAGCTTGAGGAGGTCGATCGGTTTCATCTGGTTGGCAAGGCAGTTCTCATCCCCGCAGTTCTCATGCCCGCAGCCGTCGTCGTCGGAGTCGCTCGAGTTGCTCTCGTCCGAGCTCTCGTCGAACCTCTTCTTCTTGTGAAAGATGCAGCACTTCTTGGACTTCTTCCTGCCGAGGTTTTCATTGTCGACAGTATCTTCGCTCCACTTGAGCTTTTTCTTCGGTTTTTTGGGCGGGTAGAGCGTCAGGGTGACCGCCTCCGAAACCGCCGGCAAGGTCTCCGTTGGGGCCACGGTCCCCCGGACCCCATCCCCATCATCCCGCCGCCTCGCTCCGCTCGTGCTCGCCTCCATCAAAGCCTAAACCCCGCCCCCCCTCCCGCTCCCCGCTCTTCGCGTTCGTTGATCCGCCCGCGACCCCCCCAAAAAAAGTGCCAAAAAAAAAGGGAGAGCAGAGCACAACATGGTGGATCAGGCGATGGGACAGGGCGCTGTGAGAGGGTCGGCGCCGCGGTCGTGCTGGGCATGGCGGCGGAGGCATCGAGGAGGCCGACGGTCCGCGAGCGCAGGGGCGAGCCCTGACTTCAACCAACTTCCTTCGGTCATTCACCCCGGGGTTCAGCCCGTGGCTTCCCACGTGGAGTCCCAGAGAAGCGTGAATCGCATTGTGGCAGGCCAGCTGGCGCAGAGGTGAGTTTGTCCTTCCGCCCGTTCCGCTCCGAGCCACCATCTCCGCCATTGTCAATGTCGAAGCTGACGACCGCGCGCGCTCGATACTTCCCTCTCTCTCTCATCTTTGCCCTGTTGTGGCTGTTGTTGCAGGGCTCGAGCTTTGTCAGACGAGGACCTGCAGAGGCTCTTTGAGGACCTCCTGGACGCCAAGTCGGAGGGTCCCAGGACAGCCTCTGCGATTGTTGAGGAGCAGGTGGCGGCCGTGGAGGCAGAGGAGGACCGACCAGTCACGGCGTGGGACGACGTGAGTGGGAGTGGGAGAGAGAGCTCGGCGTTCCGGACGGAGGCACCCTCCGACCCGCAACCGGAGGACCAGGGTCTTCGGGACGCCGACGTGAGGGTCGAGGAGGACAACCGCGTGCCTCTCGTCGAGGAAACGTTCGCAGCCTCAGCCCCGCCGCCCGAGGAGTCCAACTTGGACACCGCAGGCGCCTTTGTGAAGGATCACCTCGTCAGCTTTGAACTCGCGGGCGCGGCGGTGGTGGCTGCCTCGGTCCTCGCCATCGCCGCCCGGTTCCTCGGATCTCTGCTCGAGCCGCGGCAGCCCGACCCCGAGCCGCTTGAGGAGCCGCCGACAGATCCCCCTCAAGAAGAGCCCCCATCGTTCTCGCGGGATAGTGGGGCGGGATACTACACGAGACCTCCAGCCCAGGCCGGGGGTGTGGTCTGGTCGCGGTCCCAGGACTCTGAGGACGAGGCGGCCGGACTCGGGGCCGCGGCGAGGAGCGACGCCGTCGTCTGGACGAGGAGGGATAGCGTCGACGACGACGGTGGCGGGTTCGAGCCCACCGCCAGCGCCCTGCAAGACAACGTGGAGTGAGTGAGCAAAGCCAAACGGGAACTTTGTCGTTCATGGATGTTTTGTTGAATATTAAACTAGTGCACATGTGTCGTTTGTCGCGAGAGGCGAGTCCTCTCTCTCTCTTTCCCTCCCCCCCAACCCAATTGAAAAAACTCCCTGGCCTCCTAGGCCTTAGGCTTTGTGACCTCCCTGGGACTGCTAACATCGCTCCCAGAGGCATCATTGGCGGCCGCGGCCTCCATCTCCTCGACTTTCCCCTTGGCGATCTGAGCCTGGTTGTACTCGTCGTAGATGCTGTGGAAGTTGCTGCCGATGACCGTGATCGGCAGGGCGAGCACCACGATGCCAAAGACCATGACGATCATCCCGAGAAGCCGGCCGTACCACCGAGTTGGGTACATGTCACCGTAGCCCACCGTGGTCATGGTGACGAGGCACCACCAGAAAGTAGCAGGAATTGAGTCGTACGGGCTCTGCTCGTAGATATGCGTGCAGTCATTGTTCTTGGGGTACAGGTATGGGCACTTGAACCTCGCGACCTGATCCGAGTCCTGCCCTTCGAGGATGCAAGGAAAGTCAAGGATGTACGAGTCTGGGGGATTCTCCCTCGCCAGTAGGGGCTCCGAGACGGCCACGGTGATCGGACAGCTGTAGTACAGCAGCCGCTTCCAAACCCCGAGGTCGTGGTCGTACGACCCGCGCTCAAAGTAGTACATGAGCGAGGAGAAGATGATGGTGGCGATGGAGGTGAAGAAGACCAGCATGAACAGAGGCTTGGCGCTCCTCTTCATGGTCTGAACGAAGATCAGGATCGAGGACCTAGACATCTTGAGCAGCCGGAAGACCCTGACGAGCCTAACGACTCGGAAGACCGCGAACCCGGGAATGTCGACCCCCATGAGCATCATTTCCAGGTAGAAGGGCATGACCGCGATGATGTCAATCATGTTCATCCAGTCCTGAAAGTATTTTCTCGTGCTCGGGCACGAGAAGATCCTCAGCGCGATCTCCACGGTGAAGAAGGATATGCAGATGATCTCCAGGTAGCACCACACGTGGTCGCACTCGTTGCTGGGTGTGTAAAAGTAAGGCAGCGTCTCGAGGCAGAAGTTTACCGTGGACAGCAAGATCAGCAGCAGCAGGAAGAGGGTGATGGTGCCGGCGAGCCTTGAGGACCCGGGGTCGTCCAGAGTGGTCCACAGCCTCTCCCGAAAGCTGGCCTTCCTCGAATTGCTAGCGTGCAGGATGTCCATGATCTTTTTCCTCTTCACAAAGTTGGCCACGGAGCTCAACTTCTTAAGCTTCTTCGGGCCCCGGCACTCCAGGACCGCGCCCTCCTTGACGTCATCCAGCTTCCAGCCCTCGTAATACACGTGGAACTCCCTGTGCCTCAGGTAAAAGTGGTTTGGCTTGAGCTCGTCGGCCACGAAGGTATCCGGAAAAGCAGCAGCGAAGCACTCGGCGAGCTCAGAGAAGGAGGTCAGGGAGGCTCCAGGCAGGTTGCACTCCTTCGTCCTATCCTGGGCCTCCAGGAAGATCAGCATAATTGCGCGAGCGAGGTGGTACTAGGTCCGACCAACCCTATGCCGAGGGGTTGGTTGTGCAGGAGGAAGTTCGCGCTGTTCGCCCCCTCAGACCTCACACGGCTCTCACACCTGCAGTCCTCACGTCGCTCGGTGGTGAAGAATAGTCACCCCTCGGGCAACGCCCATATCGGTCTTGTCCTCGGCGGGCCCGTGTGTCGCGTTTCGAGCGCGGGCTTCGGGGGTTGCGGTCCTTGTCCTCGCACTACCTCTTCGCCCTTCGCATTGGTCGCGTCGTCGCGCTTGGGGGTCGTCTGGCGCGAACCAGGTCGGCGTCCAAGACGAGACCTTGGCTGCTTGAACAGGAAACTCTCCCTTTCTGGAGGGTCAGCGCACGAGGATTGTGCCGGAATGGGCTGGCCTCAGTGCTCTCGGTTTCGCCAAGAAAAGTGCGTCAAGCAATTCCTGCCGCGGACCCGCCTCCTCTGCCTCGCTCTCACTGAGGTAGTTGCTCCGGTGGTGGCCTCCCGCACTCCCACTCGTGAGATGAGGTTTTTTTTAAGGAAATGGAAATATTGACCGTCACAAGAGAGATTTCTCACAACGAGGCCTCGAGAAAACGGCCTTCTTGTTTGTCCAAGGGGGGGGGGAAACGGGATGGGCAGATCGTACCCGAGAGGGCGAGACGGAACAGAAAGCAAACAAAGAGTATATGAAACTGATATTTGTACAGAGCCGCATATTGGCACACTGATCTTTTTGTTTTTTGTGGCGCGCCTCATTCCTGCTTTGGCGGAGCGGGCGGGGCGGCCTGCTGCGCTGCGTTAGCGGCCGCAGCAGCAGCAGCAGAAGCGCCCGGCTCCCCCCTCCACAGCTCCCTCGGCCTCATGGCGTCGTTCTTGCTGCAGTACAGCCCGCACGCATTGCATAGCGGCAGCCCCCCAACCTTGTTTTTCCTCCAGAACGGGGTCGAGGAGGTGCCGCAGTTTGAACACACCTTGTTCTGGGTCGCCGAAGACGAAGTCTTCTTGATCGACCTGTCCCTCGTCCTTCCCAGGTCGGCCGCACCCGATCCCTTCTTCCTCCTCTGCGAGGCTACGAGCAGGCCGTGTTGCGTGGTTGTCGACAGGTTGGAGTTGGTGGGGGCGAGGCCCAGGTCTGTGGCGGAGGAAATGCCGGCCATGGGGAGGCCGAGGCCCTTCATGGTGGCTGACGCGGGCACGACCACCGGGCCCGCCGTCGTCCCCATCACCAGCCGCTGGTTCATCGCGGCGAGCATGTACTGAGACCAATACGCGTACTGGTACGCGGCCTGGGCCTGCGCCTGCTGCTGCAGGAGCTGGGATGCCTGGAGCTGCTGAAGCCCCGGGGAAGGGACCGCAGCCATGGCCGCAGAGGCCGGCGGAAGCGTCGCAGTCGCCCTCGGCAACGGCAAGGTGGCTGCGGCCGTAGTGGTGGTGTGCTCGGCTTTCTTAGGGCCCGCGCCCGCACTTGAAGGCAAGTTGCCGGTCGTGGTCGTGGCCGTCGTCGTCGCCGCCGCCGCCGCCGCGATGGTCCTCAGACCCTTGTTCTCTTGCTCCTTCGTCGCCGGGGCGGGGGTCACGTCGTCCAACCTCGTCTCCCTCGTCTCCGCGCTGTCGCTCGCTCCCGCAGAGTCCAGGGTCTCCAGCACCCGCTCGACGGCCTTCGGGCTCGCGTGACTCACCGGCACCGGCCTCAGCGGCCCCTTTGCCATCACCATCGCGTCCGTCACCCTCTACCTCTCTCGCTCCCTCCTTTCTCGCCTGTGTGCCAGCCAGAAACTAACTTGATGGGCAAGGCTTTCAAGCGTTGCAAGACTAACTTTTTGTGTGCTTGTGTTTTGTGTTCGCGAAACCGGATTGCGAATCGAGAGTCGAGGACTGCTCGTAGGGCCGGCTACGTTGTACGTTGCGTAGTGAGCTGAGCGTGTTCCTAAACCTCCAGCACAACCTCGGCCGTCGGCGTCGCGGGGGTAAAGTGCGCTTCGCCAGCAACACCTGTGTAAAAACACTGCGCTTGCGCTACCTAAAAAAAAAAAAAAGATGGCAGATTGCGAAGGTTGGAGGGACGTACGTACAAAGCGAAAACTACTTGTAAAATCAAAAGGGCTGGAAGTATCCTCGTTTTTCGGGAAAGGAGGGCAAAAAAAAAACACTTTTTTCGGGTGTGGGAAGATCTCATTCGCGCAGCAAGGGAAAAACTACTTGGTGGCGTGCGCGCATGGATCCCGCGGGCATCCGAAAAAAAGATATTTCGAGATGAGGCGGAGATCCTGTAGAAAAGCGTGTCTGCGTCGGGGCAGCCGGGTCCACGGTGGCGCGGCCAGTAGATTTCGCTTGTTGGGCGCGAAAACGTGCGCACATTTGGCAGAGTAGGAAAACGAACTGTGAATCATCGAGGAATTTGGCGAGGTTGACTTCAGGACTCTGAATCCGACTCAGCAATTTTAAGGTGGCACCTTTTTCGTACACGCGTGTGCATGGCGTACTATGGGTTGGGGGGGGCCATGTGATCCAGCGAGGACAAAAAAAGAAGGGCTCATCTTTAATCTGAAATTCTGGGACCAACACCGAGGCTGCAGTCACGATTAGGAGGAGGACGAGGACGGGTTCCAGCCCCCGGTGAGGACGGTCCTCACGGGCTGGCCCGTCCCCTCCGCCACGTAGCCTCGCTCCACGTCCCTCAACCCTTGGGCCCTCACCACCCCCAGGTCCTCCCCCGCGGCGGTGGTGTACCTGCCGTTGGCGAGCGGGTTCTCGGTAACGTACGACGCCTGCAGCGGCTCAGTGAGGCCGGGACCGGCGCTCTTGGCCTGGGATCCGGCCACGATCCTGCGGAGGGGGCCGCGGTAGGCCGGGAGGGGCCCGCCCTCGAGGGCACACTCGTACCCGCGCCGCCGGTTCCGCCGCAGGCACAGCAAGTAGGCCGCCGCCGCCAAGGCCAGGATGGCGAACACGAGGCCGAGGGACACGCCCAGGGCGACCTTGTTCACGCCCCCCTTCTTCTCGTCCTTCTTGCCCTCTCCGCCACCCCCTCTCCCTCCACTGCCGTCGAAGTTGTTGAGTCCAGCGTCCCGGTGCCGGGGCCTCGATCCTCCGCCTCCCGCACCGTGGTGGGGGTGGCGAGAGGAGGGCTGCCGAGAGGGCTGCGACGGCGAGGGCGAGGGCGCCTGGCCGGGCTGCACGCGTTCCGCGCTGCCGGGTGGAGCGGTGGGAGTGCTGGGCGAGACCGGGCTGGGCCCGTTGTGGGAGTTGGCGCCTCCGCCTCCCAAGGGGGATTGTGGCGCCGCAGGGATTCCAAGGGTCTGGGAGCCCCCGCTTCCGGACCCAGAGGGCGGGGGCGCCTGCGGGCTCCCATTGTCGCCTGCCCCCTGGCCTTCCGATGGACCGGACACCGGGCTTGTCGTTGATGCCGATGGCGGCGGCTGGCTCGGGAAAAGGCCATCGTACTGAGATGGTGGTGACCCTGTGGTTGCTGGAGGGCTTGTCGTTGATGGCGGTGGCGATGGTGGCGTCGGCAGGGGGGCGCCCGCGGGCACAACCTCCACGATCCGAACCTTGAAACCGCGCTCGCCTTGGCTGTTGGTGGCCACGTAGCGAAGCCTGTACTCCCCCACCGTGCTGGTGTCCACGGATCCCACCACGTAGACTGACGAGCTCAAGTCTTCGTCTTGAGCACCAGACGCGGTGACTCCGGGGTCGTTGAAGGCGTCCCCTTGCCTCACGTACATCGTCTTCTCTCCCCTCAGCGTCACCACGGGCTTGGTTTCGGTCGACTGGGCCACCCC
>Ga0160423_10001132_pt1 | contig 22233 bp, 13 predicted proteins | sample CRUFie14St8metaG_FD_108191 | JGI IMG/M metagenome (GOLD analysis project Ga0160423, IMG submission 108191) | Marine microbial communities from the Costa Rica Dome - CRUD Field 142mm St8 metaG | ecosystem: Environmental > Aquatic > Marine > Oceanic > Photic zone | place: Costa Rica: the Eastern...
GCGCTGTTCCTCATCTTCTTCTTTTTGCAAACGTGTTCAAACGATTTTGGCAGGTAGGCCGTGAGGAAGCTCTTGAAGTACAGGCTGTGCCCTGCGGCCACGATGACGCCCTCTCTCTGGTTGAACAGCCAGCGAGCAAAGAGTTCGATCCTCCTGGATCCGGTGAGGGACACAGGCTTCGATCCTGTGTTGATCCGTGGGTCGAAGAGAGCTTCTGTGTCGATGTCGCTCAGTGACCCGCCAAGATTGGCTTGCACCTCTCCCTTCCCTGCGGTGGAAACGGCATCGACATTCCTCGTGATCTCCTGCAAGTAGGGGACGATTTGGATCTTCTCTTTGGTCTTCCTGATTCTCGCGCTGAAGCCGAGCGCGGCCGTTGCCATGGATCGCCTGAGGTTGGACGCGATGAGCTTGCAGTCCCTGTCTCCGCTCTTGATCTTGTGAAAGATCTCCTCTGCTTTGTTCAGGTTGTACATCACAGTCCGGAGCTTCTCCTGCTGCATAAATTGGAACAGGTCCTTTCCCTGGGTCTCGCCCACTGACGAAAGCGGGGAGTCAATCATGAGAGAGTCCCCGAAGGAGATCTGGTAGAGCTCCCGGAAGAAGCTCAACAAGAGTCTGAACAGAAAGCCTGGGCCCTTGCCCCTGTTGAACACCTCGTTCCACACCGACTCCCCGTGACGCACGAACACGACCGTTTTCTTTTTCAGGTTAGGGTCGTCGAGGTCAGTCTTGCTCGAGCAAGGCAAATTCTTCGCCTTCACCTTGTCTTTCGACTGGACCATGTAGATCAGGGCACCCGCCCACTTTCTCTGCATGCTCAGGACCCTGCCCGCTGCCTTCGACTTCAGGCAAGCGAGAAACACGAAGAACGCATTCAGCGCGACTGTGAGTGTCAGTAAAGCCGCCACGAGCTCCATGGTGACTCCCGCTCCCTCCACTCCGACTAAAGAGCCGCAAGATGCTTCCTTGGGGCTGGGCCATGTAGGCTTTCATTCCGTTGACAACAAAAACCAGAAATACGGAAACGCAGGAGCTGAGCTGCAGGACATCTGTCCACGGCGATGGCGTCCTCGGACGAGGATTCTGTTACGGACTTGAGCGCACCCCCTCCTCCCGGAGCGGGGGGCGTGCTGAAGCGCTTGCGCGCACTTTCTTATGGCTCTCGTGGCCAATTTAACGAAGACGACGTTCAACCTGCCAAGCCACACCCACAGCTCGCACAAGTGGAGGAGAATCCAGTTGACTCTCGCGCAGAGCAAGTGAAGGCTAGCGCCGCGGGGCCCATACGCCTAGCCCCAGCTGAAGGGGCAACCGGGGTCGAAGACTTTGAGGCCAAGTACCTTGACTTGCAAAACAAGTACATTGAAGTTCAAAGGGTGGCACTCGCCTTGCAGAAGGAGAAAGATGACGAACTCGAGAAGAAGTTTGGCGAGGTTGAGAAGCTCGAGTTTGAGTTTCAGCAGCAACAGGTCGAGCTCAAGAAGACGCGGAAGGAAAACGAAAGGCTCGAAAGCGAGCTGACCACTGTCCAGGAAAGCCTGAGGCAAAAAACCAAAGAAGTTGTGCAACTGAAGGACCAGCTTATTGAGAGAGGAACGCAGGCCATGCAGACGACGCGAAAGTACCTCGCTCTCCCTGCACCAAAGGCGCCAGAGGAAACAGAGCAGATGGATAATCGCGCAGACCCGGTGGCGGACTCAAAGCTAAAGGAGCTTCTTGAGGAGGCAAGGGGTGAAATTAGCGTCCTCAAGCACACAAGGTTGCAGCAAGATTTGCAGATGAAGAACCTTGAAAACGAGCTGAAGCACAGGACTCTGGATAACGAGGCGAAGACAAAGAGGCAGACCGACTTGCTAGACGAAGTACAGGAACTGAGAATGAGCAACACGCAAATGAAAAAGGAGGTCGAGGTGCTGGAGAAAGAGATTGAGCTCATGCTTTCCGAGAAGTGGAACTCACAGCATTACAGCAGCAAGAAGCATACAGACTTTGACACCCCTTCCGAGAGTGTGAGGTATAAGAGGTTGAACGAGACCATCCAGGCCTGCAAGGAAGAGGCAAACCTGTTAAGGGCCCAGCTTCGGGAGAAGGAAAAGGAGATGGCGGCTTTGTCAGCGGCTTTGGGCGACACAAGAAGGATGGCAAAGGTGACTGAGGATGTGCTGAAGAAAAAGATTTGTGAGCTCAGGTCTGGGAAAGACAGGGCAACGGAGGAAGTGGGTAAAGTAGAGTCATCGCTGAAGAGGAGCATTGATGGCTTGGTGAAGGCCCTGGAGGAGCAGGAGGACAAAACAGAGCATGCGGAAAGGGAGCTCAAGAACATGAACTCCTTCCTGGAAGCTGTTGACAGGCTGGGTTCTGTCCTGGAAAGGAAGGGCAATGTGCAAGACTTAGGCGTGACCTCTCATGGGCATAGGGAGTTAAGGTATCTGCCCAGCTCCTCAACGCGGCAGGAAGAGGGAGAGGGGTCCAGGGAGCTCTTGGTGAGGAGGAACATCAAGAAAAGTCGAAGGAAGACAATCATCCCTGTGCTCGCAAAGTTGCCAGGCTCTAGTAGCCTTGAACTCGCTAGGCCCACCAGCGACCAGAAATTCGAGGTTTTGGTGGCAATTCAGCAAATTCCGTTCTTGAAGGCCATGGACACTTCTCTGCAAAAGGAACTTGCGGCGCAAGCCCGGCTAACACAGTGCTGTGCAGGAGATCTATTGATAGAGCAAGGAGAGACAGGGGGGGAGGCTTATGTCTTGTTGGAAGGAATTCTTGAGATATTCACGACAATCGATGAGCAGGAAGAGGTACTGAAGACTGTGAAGCCCGGGGCAATCATTGGTGAGATTGCCTTGCTGAAGAAGGAGCCTCGCAACACTTCTGTGAGGTCGGTGACGGACTCGAGACTCTTCGTGCTCGAAAAGCAGAGCCTGGACACAATCCTTGACGCTCACCCGGAGTACAGAGGTGGTTTAGAGGAGCTCGCAAACCAACGGCAGAAGGAAAACCAAGACACCCTGAAGTACAAATATGCGCTGAGCACGGACATGGCTGCAAAGGAAGATATCAAGATGGCCATCCTTGATGAAATCATCACAGAGCCAATTGAAGAGAAGGTGAGGGCCACGCAAAACTCAAAGGCTGGGCACGAACGGGATGGGGAGAGGGCTGGCCTTAACCTGGACAAGCGGCGCGCAATCCTGTCATCCTGTGAGGTCACACTTTCAGACCTGTACAAAACAAAAGAAGAGCTGCTCGCAACGATTTCAGAGCTTGACAGGGCCTCTGTGGGCAAAGTAGAGGAAGCAGTCAACCGGGAAGAGGCCCTGAAGGAGGATCTCAAGAATGTGAATACTGAGATCATGGACATCAAGAATGAACTCTTTTCAACCTGCAAAGAGTTGGAGGACAGGGAGTCCGAGTTGTGTGCCAAGGACGAAGAACTGGCTAACCTGAAGGGCAATCTGGATGCCTACGAGAGGCAGAAGAGGGAAGAGGAGGAGAAACGTCAAAAGGAAAAGGAAGACTTGCTTCAGCTAAAACAGAAGTATGATCAGGCCGCTAAAGCAGAGACAGACATCATAGAGCGAACAGAGAGGCTGTGGTCGACAATAAACAGCAAGGAACAAATCGAAGGAAATAGTTACGGTCAGACCAAGAGGGACTCGGATTTGATCCAGACGCTGAAGGAGGCCAAGGTTGGGATGGACAGTTTTCAAAGCAGTCTTCTTTTCCTGGATGGAAAGACCATACCAAAAAGCCAGGACTTTAACATCGTCATTACCCCAAAGAGTATCCGTGGGAATACAACTCTGTTCAAGGAATCAAGCGAGGCGGACCGGCATGTCAATAACCTAAGGATGATTGATGACCTCATTGATCAAATCAACTAGTAACGAAGCACGAATGGTGGTTTGTCTTTCTATGCAGGCAGTCAATAAGAATCAAAGGCTGTGATCTGCACGCCAAAGCTCTTAGCGGCTCTGGGCCCATACATTATTACATTTTCTCTATTTTTACGAAGGAGCAACAGCGAGCTTCCTAAGATGGTCCATGAAGACCTGCAAACTGACATCGTCTGTCATGATCACCTCTGCTCCGCCCCCAGCGCCACTGCTGTTGTATGTGCTCGATGGGTTCAGCTTGGCTAGCAGGAACCTGGCCTGGCTGCCATGCTGGTCACAGTCCACCAACCGTGGGACGGGGAACCGCCCTTTGATAATCTCAGCTGCATCCTCCATGGGAGTCTTCAAAAGCTGAGAGAAGGCAGCATGCTCTGGCCGATCCTGATACTTCGCTTTCCGCCACTGCGCGATTGTGGATCCGTGGAACACCACAACCTGAAAGAAAGCATCCAGAAGCAGAATACTGTCCGCCGCAATAGATGCCACATCAAGAAGGGCAGGCTCCGGGGGGCCGTTGAAAGAATATGAGGTCAACGTTGGCTGGATCATGACTAGAGAGTTGAAGGCATCCTCGCAACACAGAACCATCCTAAAGTAGGCGGTCTCGTCCGGAGAATTGTTGAACACCTGCACGAACTGGCTCCTCCTCAGGTTGAACATAAATTGCGGGTAGATGCTCATCTGCGGGCTCAGCTGGAAGCTCGTTGGGTCCTCTGTCCTGTAGTCCCCAAACCTGGAGCACATGCGAATCAGAGCCCTGTCGAGCCACCTTGTGGCGTTGAACTCCTCCTCGGCCTCCATCTTGCTGGACAGGAGGCGTGCCATAATCACAGCTGAAGCCTCCTGGTCGAAACCCGCCAGCAGGTCTTGAACGTTACCTCCGTCCGTCCAGTGCCTGGTAAGGGTGATCACTCTCATCCTTGCCTCCCCCTGCAAGGTCGTGTACTTCACCTGGAACTGCATGAAGAACTGCTGGGAGGCCATCATGGCAGCCGCGTCCTGGGGCCCCTCCTTGTTCCCAACAATATCGAAGAAGACACACAGCGTCGTGGACTGGCTCAGGGAGCAGAGTCTCCACACGGTGGTCCCGCCCATGCCAACCGTGTTCTCGGACACGAGTGGGGACTTCTTGTCCAGGGGGGCGCAAGGCCCCACGCAGCCGCTCACTTTGATGTCCTTTGAGCAAAACACCTCCACAGTTCCGTGGGAGCAGATGTTTAGCCCATCCTCATCCTTGAGGAAGATCTGCCTCAGGCTGTCCTTGAAGGTCTGATGGTGGTAGCTCTCCGCTAGGGCGACCATCCCCCCAGTCCTCTCGATCGCGGGCTTCATCTCGGCAAGGCCGACCTGGTCCAGCGCGCAGGCAAAGACATCAAGGGTGTGCCCTTGCAGGACGAGCTGGTGGGCGAGGCTCTCATAGAACTGCGTGGCCTTCTGGAAGAATGGCGCTTGGTCCTTGACGAGGTCCTTGTGGGATCTGATTGCCTCCGTCTTCTCCCTCTGCACGACCGAGCCACTACCCACGGTGGCCGGGCCGCCCACGAAGAGCATGATCCTCGTCGCGCTCCCACCGGGTGTGAGGCACGCCCCCGCCAGGGCGGTGGCCACCTGAAGGGCAGTGCCCGTGCACCTCGCCGCCCTCTTATCGATTGGGGCCTGAAAAGAGTCCACATGAAGGTTCTCCAGGAGGTCGGAGAGCACGAACTCGCCCTCGGACAACGGGAGAAGGAAGCGGCCCAGGCCGGGCTGTGCGCTGCCGCCCTGGTGCCCGGCGCCGGGATGGTCCCTCTGCTGCTGCCCCGGACCACCTCGGTTCAGGCCAAGCTGGTGCGCGACCTTCCTTGGGTCGCACTCCTTTGAGCCCTGGAACACCCAGCTCTTCGCGCACTCCGTGAACCCGATCTCGTGGACCTGGACGTGGGTCCCGTACGTGACGAGCCCGACCAGGGCGTTTTCCGGGAGCAGCCCGAGCGCCTGGAGCAGGGCGCCCTTGCACGTGTCGAGCTCGTCTTCGCTGACACAGGTGTCCACGACGAAGATGTAAGCCGGGGGCTGCGGCCCGCCGGGCTTGGGGATCGTGTAGTCGATCGCGCTGTAGTTCGGGAAGAGCTCCGCCGGGAGGTTTGACTCCGAGATCGCGTTGTAGTGCGGCGGAAACTGGTTCCTCGTGTAGCAGAAGGGGCAGACCCAGAGCTTTCCCGGGAAGTCAACCCTGGCGAACGGGTTCAGGACCGCGCCACAGCTGCGGCAGGGCACCGGCTGGTAAGGCACGACGGGGCAGTCCTGCAGCTTCTTGCAGGGGGTGACGAGGGCGGCGAAGGGGAGCACGCACTTCGTGGCCTCCAGCTTCGTGTTCGGCCAAACATTCCAGCTCAACCTTACACCCTCCCTCGCCTCCAGCTCGCTGAAGTCTGCCATCGTCGCAGCTGCGTGTTTCGTGTGGCCGGCTCCGCCGGGGGTCCCTAGGCTAGTGCGCTCCCCGCGCGCGTCGTGTCTCACAATCCCAGGCTGCTGCTTCACAGCTGTGAATTCACAGTTCCAACATTTCCGAAAAATCAAAATAAAAAACGTTTTTTCCCATCGATGGCTCGATGACCCATCGATTGGGTCCCAGTCGGTTACAGGTGAGAAGTGGGTCAGTAGCGATAGCGATTAGCGATGTCCTGGTCGTCCCCCAACGCGAAGGCAGAGAAGACCTCTTCGTCTTGGCCGGTGCCAACCCTCAGGCCGGTGAACGAGATGGTTCACCTAGACCTCTTCTCCGGGTTCGGGAAGTTGGGGACGAGCGCGGGGGAAGCCGGGAACTCGGGCCGCTGGAGGTCTTCCAGCCTGTCCTCCTCGACTACCGCGGTCGACGACTCCACGGAGGGTGCGGGACAGAAGGGGGAGGATCAGGCCCCGCCCCCGACGCAGCCGGAGAAGAAGGCCAGGAGGGGGGTACCAGGGGGCTACAAGTCCTACTCCCCGGACTCCCTGGAAACGGCGTACCGGGTTTATAGGGATTCCGCTCACCTTGGCAACACCGTCAGCATAAGACGCCTGGCCAAGGTGAGCGGGATCCCCTACGCCACGCTGCGGGACCACATCAACGGGAGGCGGGGCACGTGTCAGGGCTCGGCGCGCGATAGGAAGGAGCAGAGGATCCAGCAGATTCAGAGTCTAGCCCCCCATTTCAAAGGTCTCTTTTAAGTTTTTTAAGAACGCGACAGTTTTCGTGCGTCCACTTCGGGCAAACGCAACTCTAACCCCTTTCCTCTCCCGCCCTCGACCTCAATCTTCGCTTTCGGACTCGAACATTTCGCTCCCGCTCCCCCGCTCCTCATCGAAGTCTGGCAAGGACTCTTCGTCCGACACTGAATAGTTGTCCTGGAGCTGGTCGCTGTACTTGCCCTCCCCAAGGTTCAGGGACTTGGCGTAAGCGGCTGCCCCCCTGATGGCAGAGATCCACGACGCGAGTTCCTCCGACGATGGGGCCTCCATCACAAACAGCCTGTTTGAGGTGGGAACGAAGAGCTGGAAGCACCACAGGGACTTGCCCTTCTCGCTGATCTGCCTGGCCTCTGCGTTCACGAGGCTCAGCTGCTGGATAGGGTTGATGATGCTCTTGGACTTGTAGTACGCGATCAGACCGTCGCTGACGACGAACCATCTCTTCTGCCAGAATCCCGTCTTTCCCGGCTTCTTGTTCAGCCAGCCCATCTTGAAGGGGTTCTCCTTTCGAACCTTGTTTTCGGAAAACTGCACCGCGGGCTCTCCATGACCGGCCTTCACGGGGGTTCCCGGGTTCGATGCCGTCTCCTGCTGCATGAGTAGGTCCACGTGCTTCTGCCACAGGCTCACCTCCTGCTCTCCGTTTGGCATGGAAAACTCGTAGATAGTTCCGTCCTTGGTGATCATCTGCAGGCCGCTCGTGCTCTTGCCCTTCACTGGAGATGTGTGCTTCGACTGGATGCAGCCCGTGACGAGGGAGAGAGACCTCAAGTCAACCGAGCCAATGGATTCCTGGGCTTTGTAGTACTTGATCCCGCCGGGGGACGCCACCACAAGCCTCTCCTTCCAGGGCGTCGTGCTGCTGTCCGACCGAATCTTCCTCTTGTGAACCTGCGCCAGGACGGCGGTGTTTGATACATGGGACTCGAGGTCCCGCACCCTGCGCTCAAGCTCGGAGTTTCCATCCCTAAGACGTTCCACCTCTTCCTCGAGCTGCTCCACCTCGCCCTCCAACCTCCCGTTCTCCCCTGTGAGGCGGTTGAGCTGCTCAGCCAGCGCCTTCGCCGCCTTCTTCGTCTTGTTAGCCTCATTCACGTCGTGCTTGGACCACTGCCGCTCCTGGTTGTAACAGTCCTTGCAAACTCTGCAGTCGTTCCCGTTCTTGAAGTCCACCGCGAGGGTCTGAGGGTGAAGTGGCAGCCGGTGACGGGTGCACTTGAAGCAAAAAACCTGGGCGGCATAGGATGCAGCGAGAGGCGAAATTGGGGACGAGTGTATCAGAGGCGGGCGTCTTCCGTCAGCACACTTTCTTCCTTCAGGGTATTCAGCTCCGTTTCCTGCTTTACTCTGGTTTTGTCGAGACTTCGGAGGGCTATCTCCTCACCTTTCCGCACTTCCTACAGTGGTGCCTCCGGATGGTCAGAGTGAAACGCATCTTGCAGCCCGGCAGCTCGCAAGTCGCGATCTTCGAACCCTCCTTCCAATGGCTTCTGTCGATCCCATCCTCTTCTGGCATCTTTGCACCCTTCCTATCCGGTCCAGGGGAACTACCCGTGGGGTTGCGCGCCCCCCCCTCGCCTCGCCTCCTAGGAGGCAAGACTGTGCCCTTTCCCAAAATGGAAATGTCCGAGAATAAAAAATCAGCGTGAATCGCCCGCCGAAGGGATTCAAAAAACTCCATTGTTTCGGCGCGAGTGGGCGCACGAACGAGCCAAGAGAGGAGGTCAGAGCGGCACAAAGGTAAGGGTCAGCACGGGGCCTCCGAGAGCTCGAAAGTTTCAACGTGCTGCACAACCTCCCGGTTCTGCTGCCGTTCTCCCCCTCCCTCCGCCCCTCAGTTGTGTGTTTCCTTTCTTGTCTTGTCTTGATCTGGTGCTCTCGATCGAGCAAAGCGGCTGACTCGCCCTTGGCCTTCCCGTCCTTCTCCCTTCTTCCTTCGTGTCCTTAAGGCAGCGCGATCATGGAGAACGGCGCACCAAACAACCTGTTTAATGAGCAGGCCACCGAGGAGAAGGGTGAGATGGCTCGCCTTTCGTCCTTCATAGGCGCCATGGCGATCGCAGATCTCGTCAAGACTACCCTCGGTCCGAAGGGCATGGACAAGATACTTCAGTCTCAGAGTAGGGGCCAGGAGGTCACTGTGACCAACGACGGCGCGACTATCCTGAAGTCGATCTACGTGGACAACCCCGCTGCGAAGGTCCTTGTGGACATCTCCAAGGTCCAGGACGATCAGGTCGGGGACGGCACAACCTCGGTCGTCGTCCTGGCCGGAGAGCTGCTCAGGGAGGCCGAGAAGCTCGTGAACATGAGACTTCACCCGCAGACAATTATCCAGGGCTTCAGGGAGGCGATGAACTGTGCGCTGGAGGCCCTGGAAGACCTGTCCGTGAATCACGTGGATGACAAGGAGAAGTACAGGGAGGACATGCTCAAGATTGCGAGGACGACCTTGTCGTCCAAGATCCTCACAAACGACAAGGAGCATTTCTCTCAGCTCGCCGTGGACGCCGTGATGAGACTGAAGGGCTCAACGAACCTTGACTCTATCCAGATGATCAAGAAGACTGGAGGAACCTTGCACGAGTCCTACCTGGATGAGGGATTCATTCTCGACAAGAAGATTGGGGTGGGCCAGCCGAAGAGGATCGAGAACGCCAAGATCCTCGTCGCGAACACCCCGATGGACACGGACAAGATCAAGATATATGGTGCCAGAGTTAGGACTGAGGGCATGGCCCAGGTTGGAGCCATCGAGCAGGCCGAGAAGGAGAAGATGAGGAAGAAGGTGCAGAAGATCATAGACCACGGCATCAACTGCTTCATCAACAGGCAGCTGATCTACAACTTCCCGGAGCAGCTCTTCACGGACGCGGGCGTGATGGCTATCGAGCACGCCGACTTTGATGGGATCGAGAGGCTGGCTTTGGTGACGGGAGGCGAGATATGCTCCACTTTCAACAATCCTGAGGACGCCAAACTGGGAGAGTGCAAGCTGATCGAGGAGATCATGATTGGAGAGGACAAGCTCATACGCTTCTCTGGCGTCGCCCTTGGGGAAGCTTGTACGATTATTCTCAGGGGAGCTAGCACCCACATACTTGACGAAGCGGAGCGCTCCCTGCATGATGCCCTGTGTGTATTGTCCCAAATGGCGACAGACTCGCGCGTCGTTTATGGGGGGGGCTGCTCTGAGATGGTGATGAGCAAGGCTATCGAAGATCTGGCAAAGAAGACTCCAGGAAAGCGTTCGCTTGCCATGGAGGCATTCGCCAAGGCCCTCAGGCAGATTCCGGCCATCATCGCAGAGAATGGAGGTCTGGATAGCACCGAGCTCATCTCACAGCTCCGGGCTGCCCACGTCGAGGAAGGTTGCCGCCATGGAATCGATATCCTGACGGGAACGGTCGGTGACATGACCAAGCTTGGGATTAACGAGTCGTTCAAAGTCAAGAAGTGTGTGCTGTCCTCCGCCACGGAAGCCACTGAGATGATCCTGAGAGTTGACGACATCATTAAGTGCGCACCCCGTCAGCGCGAGCAGTAAATGATTGTGCTCGAGTCCGATTTTTAATCTTAATATTCTCTCTTCAGCTCTTGCCTGTGCATCCCTCCACTCTCTACCAGGACTGGGCTGACCACCACCGCACTACGCTCCTCCGCAGCTCATTTTTCAGCTCTCGCTCAGGTTCAGGCTTGCTGGTCCGTTTCTCTAAATTGTTTCTGTTGAACACGCCAATCCCCCACAGCTCGGCTGTGCTGAAGGGAAATTCCGCGGCGGCAGAGGGGTCCAGGGGGGCTGGCGACGGGGCAGGTTCAAAGGGGAAGGGGGAGCGGGCGCGACAGGGGCGGCTGGGTTTTAGGTCGGCATGTCTTCCGCCGCAGCCAGCCGTAGGAACGTCAGGTTGCCGCCCGAGGTGAACCGCGTGCTTTACGTGAGGAACCTGCCCTTCAACATCACGGGCGATGAGATGTATGGGATCTTCGGGAAGTACGGCGCCATACGTCAGATCAGGCTCGGGGAAACGAAAGCGACCAAGGGCACAGCCTTTGTCGTGTACGAGGATATTTTTGACGCGAAGAACGCGGTTGACCATCTCAGCGGTTTCAATGTCGCGAACAGGTATCTTATTGTGCTCTATAACCAGAGGAGAGAGAGGAAGTCGTGACCTTGACTTTCGCAGTCGGCGCGCCAACTTCGCGGCTCATTGTACCCATAGTCTATGTCAGTGTAATTATAGCTCGCGTTCGAGGGATTGAAGATAATTAGATTTTGTATATCACAACTGAGCCCCGGTGCTCGTTACCGCGCGTTTCACCTCATGTCTGCAAAGTACGGGTGGTCAAGGCACTCCTCGCCCGTTAGCCTCTTTTCTGGGTCCATGATCAACATCTTCTCCAGGAAATCCTCCTCAGTAGGATTCAGGTATTGCTTGTATCTGGCCCTGAGCGTCTCCAAGGGCTCGTTGTCAAATGGGAAACAGTAACCAGAGTTCGCTGGGTTGGTGAGAAACAGCTTCATCTGCTTTGACGTTATCCGGCCGAGGGCCTTCTGAATTTTTTCCAGCTGATCAATATCACTGTCACCCGCAAACAGGGGCTCGCCATCAATGAGCTCGGCCATCAAGCAACCAATAGCCCAAATGTCAATCTCTGGACCATAGGCAGACCTGACGATTTTACCGCTATCAGCCTCAAAGGGATGCCCCAAGAGGAGCTCGGGCGCCCTGTACCACCGGGTTGCGACGTAATCTGTGAGTTCCGCTGCCTCCCCGCTGAGCTGCAGGTGGCGGCCAAAGCCAAAGTCACAGAGCTTGACATTGCCCTCCTCGTCTATCAGGAGGTTCTCTGGCTTGATGTCCCTGTAGATGAAGCCGTGGCTGTGGATAAAGCTGATGGCCTTGCATAGCTGGAAGATGATCTTCCTCATCATTTGCTTGGGCAGTCCGCACTCGTGTTCCTCAATGACTTCCAGAAGATTCCTCGGAACGAACTCCATGACCATGTAGATCTTCTCCCCCACTGTGAAGTCGTCAAGATACTGTACAATGTTCTCGTGCTGCAAGAACTTGAGGAGCTTGACCTCCCGGATGGAGGACTTTTTAACCTCCTCAGCGTCCGGATCCTCCGCTGAAATTTTGAACTCCTTGATGGCCACAAAGTTTCCAGTCCCCTTCATGCGGCACCTCATGACCATGCCGTAAGCCCCCTCCCCCACAATCTGCAAGACCTCATACTTTCCATTGAGGATCCTCTTACCGCCAACGACCACGTCTGTGCCCTCTCTACCCGTCCAGGCGGCAGTCTTGGACAGCATCATTCTCGCCTGTCTCACAACTCTGTCCTGCTTGTCAATGCCAAAGAAACTTGCCCTTTCAATGAGCTCATCCACTTGGGCATCATTTCCTGCGGCAGCAGCTGCCACCATATCCTGGCGCAGCTTGTGCCTCTGCTGAAACCAAAGGAGCTTCTTCTGTGCCCGATCTGTATTTAGGTTGTACTCCTCTGCCTGTGCGATGGCGTTTTCGAGCGACACTATGGCCTCCGCATCCGGTAGCTTGTCCGCCTCCCTGAGAGCATCTTGGACCTTCTCCTGGACCTGCTTGCCCGTGTTGGACAAATTTGGAAGCTGGTAAAGAGCACTCCTTCCAAATTTGCCGCCGCCTTGCTTGGAGGAGGCACGCTGGGAGGAAACAAATAGAACATCGGATGACTGAATGTCGCTCCGGAGGTTGCATTGCTTCATCTGGCTGTTTGGCTGCGGAAATAGAGGAGTCCTCTTTCTCCTGTAGTTCTTTGTCTTCTGCGTCTTAAAGTTCCTCTTGGGGAAGTCGAAGCTGGAAGACGAGGTCTGACTTGACACGTTTGAGGCACTGTCCCCACTGGGACTGTGAATGTCATGCAAGTGGAGCTGGTGCCGTACCTGGGAGAAGGATTTCTTCTTCACGAAGGTGATCTCCTTTTTCGAAAGCTTTGGCACTCCTATTCTGATCGGCTTCTGCGGCGCCATTTCGTTTGAGCTGAGGTAAGACTGCTGAGTCTTCGGCCGGACAAACTGGCGCTCATAGTCTCCCTTCAGTCTGCTCTCCCCCGCCTGGGTCATTGGTCTGGGCAAGTGGACGTGGCTTGGGCTCGCCTCGAGGTTGTTTGACCTAGATCCTAGAAGCACTAAGCTCGAGTCAACTGCCCCGGTCCTGAGGCCTCCACCAATGTGGTCCACACGGGACGAGGAGCGCAGGGCATTCGAAGGAACCACCTTTGGCTTAGAGACGTTTTGGTGGCTCACATACTTTGTCTGAAGGTTTCTTGCCGCGTATTGGGACGTGAAGTGTATGCCACTCGCCCCTTGGCTGCTTGTGGAGAGGACCTGCAGCCCGACCCGCCTCCTTCCCGCCTCAGTCTGTGCTAAAGACGGCAGCCTGTTGTCCGGTTGGTCAAATCTTTCAAGAGCTCGTGTTAGTCTTCATCTTTGGGAAAGTGGCACGAAGCATGGCAAGAAGGAAAAGGGAAAACACGGGGACACGCATATCACGTCCAACTTCTCACCTTTGCGCAAAGTGAACGTTCTTGTTCACAAAGCCTGCGCGATTTGTCCCCAAGAAGCGTGGCTTGGCCTGCTTCGTGGCAGCGAGCCCCCCCCGCGGAAAAGGTGGCTCCCTCTTTGAGTCAAACTGAAGGAAACGAGTTGGAAAGTTAGTGCCTTGTTCCTTCTGCGTTCTTTTCAAGACGTCCGAGACTTTCGCCCGCGTCGTGGCAAGTCAAGGGAGCTTACCATCCTGACTCCGTTGTTGTCGGTCGCTTCAAAGCGCGAGAACATTGTTTCTAAAGTACAAGACTCTCCGCGCACAGGAGGAAAGCGACGCACTCTTTACGTGACTCAGCCTCGCAGCTCACTGATGAAGAAGAAGTCTCTTCAGCATACCATGCTCCCCGCGGACCCTTATCCTCTCACGCTAGCGCTTTGTTGCCATCTTCATCATATTTTGACTTTCAGACTGGAAAAGAAATGGAAATTTCCGGCCGAAGGCCTCCGCGGAGGAAAAGAAGGAGTCAGAGGATAGAGGATGGGATTACTTCTGGTTATACTTCTCATGCAGCGCTTTGTAGCGTTGGATCTCCTGCACAGAGAGTGACGGCCTGACCTTGGCCAAGCCAACAAGAAAGTCTTCAAAACTGACAGTGATGATAAACCCATCCTTGACCCTACTCTGTGCCACACCCTTTGCCGCTGTCAGCCAAGCTTCTGTGCAGACAGCATACAGATCTGCCCCTGAATACGTCTCGGGGCACCTCCTTGCCACCTCGTTCAGGCTGACATCTTCGTGAAGGACAAAGTTGCGCGTAAGAGCTCTCAACACGTTCTCCTTGTTCTCTGGGCTTGAGGATATCCCAATGTACTGCAGACAGTCAAACCTCCCCGGTCTCAACAGGGCAGAGTCAATAAGGTCGGGCCTATTGGTAGCGCCAACCACGAAGATGCTCTCTTTGCCGCTTGACTGGACCCCGTCCAACTCTGCGAGAAACTGGCTTACTACTCTGTCCATGACACCACCTGAGTCACCACCACTTCCTCGAGCGGGTGCAAGAGAGTCCAACTCGTCGAAGAAGACTATGCACGGTGAGGCCCCTCTCGCCTTTGCAAACACCTCCCTCACATTGCGTTCACTCTCTCCCACGTACATATTGATCAGCTCGGGACCCTTCACACTGAGGAAGTTCATCTTAAACTCTGTTGCAATGGCCTTTGCCAAGAGTGTTTTCCCAGTTCCAGGAGGCCCGTAGAGCAGGACTCCCGACCTCCTTTTCTTATCCTTGCTGAACAGGAGGGGGTACTTCAGAGGTGTCTCTATCGTTGCAATGATGGACTTCTTTGCTTCTTCTAGTCCACCGATATCACTCCACTGCACAGATGGTACCTTGGGCGCACCAAGTGTCTTGGCAATTCTATCCTTCGTCACCCTCAGGGCACTTGCGAAGCAACTCTTGGCATCAGTCTTTCTCTCGGCCTCAGGTTCCTTTTCCCCTTCTCCATTCAAGAGCTCATAAGACTTGGACACCACTGATCGCAGGTCCCTTGGCGTTAGGCCGACAGTCTCCCAGCCCTCCCCTCCCACGCCCTCAAGGCCTGGCAGGGCGCTCAGATTTTCCCTGCTTGTCTCATTTGTTGCGGTGTATTCCACCTCATGCGAGAACAGTGGTCGCAAGCCCGTTGGGAAGTCATCTATGGACTCGGTCGTTGTTACCACCATGATGTTACCCTTCCGTTTGCCATCAGATCCTTCACCTTGACCTTTCTCAAACTCTCTTTCCCTTTCGTTTCCCATTTCCATGTGTTTAGCCAGAGAGGTGAACAGAAGCCTGTCCTTCTCCATCTGGTGCGGAATCTGGCCAAAGGCGTGGCCTTTGCGCAAAAGCAAAATGCAGGGCGAGAATTCTTTGCACTTCTCAAAAGTCTTGCTCAGAACTTCCGCTGTCTTCTCCTCTGTCGGCTGAATGAGGTCGAAGGCATTTAGGCTAACAATGTGAATTCCCAGCGCCGATGCAATATCCGCGACACAACCGCTTTTGTTGCAGCCCGGCGGCCCGTGCAGAATGATGGATGTTCTCGAAGACCTCTGTAGTTTGCAGTGAAAATAGGCGATGAGAATAGGCAGCAGGGTCTTCGCAGTCTCGTTGGACAATAAACTGGAGATTGGATTCCGGTGAGATCCGAGCAGGGGTGGGGTTCCACAACTGGTGCTGCCCTGCAAGATAATCCTGCAATTTGATGCGGAAATCACTGTGGGCTTCTCTTGCGCTGGTTTCACGTCCACGACCTTCACAAAGAAGAGGTCCTGTTCATTTGCCGTGTGCAGCGAGTTCGTGGCCATTCCGGGGGCGGCCTTTCGCGGTATAGCTAGGACCTGGCCGCCCTCCACCAACCTCTTGGACTTGAAGAACTCTCGGAGACTGAAGGTTGCCCTCTCAATCTCCGAGTGCCCGAAAGACAGCTCTTTGTCCGCCACAGTGAATTCGAGCAAGTTTTCCGTGGTTGGTACTGCTACCTTCGCTACAGTCATCTCTGCTGCACATGCCTCCTCAAGGTCTCCGTCCCTCGCTTTGGTGACAGTCACCTCCACTTCTCCCCGCTCTCCCGTCCCGCCAAGAATGAGCCCCCAAAGCAAGTCGTGGTGGACAGAGAGGTTATGCGCCACTTGGGGACTCAAGTAAAGGACGCCATCCTCGGTTTCTGAAGACTTGGCGAGGCCAAATACCTTGGCCCACGTGGCCCGGGTCCGTGCGGGCGCCGCCCCTCCACCACAAGCTCCAGGTGAGAAGGCCGCTTCGTACTCCAAAGTCGTCTCCAGCCTCAGGTCCGTACCGTCGTACGCGCTCAGTTTTCTCAGCGTGCCTAGAGTTGCCCAGCAGGGAGGCAGCTCAACCCCCCCGGCGGCGTGCCCGGGCGCCGGCAGAGTTGTCAGCGTGGTTGACGCATCCAGAAGCATCAGCTTCACCCCTATTCTGGTCGTGGGCAGATCCAACCAAACCTCCCGGCGTGACAAGTCTTGTGCCCGCTTGATGACGCCCCGAACGCTTTCGTCCACCACGAATGGCGCGGGCCCGGGTCGGGACGCCGTCGGAGAGAAGTCCCATCGAACCATATCGACCTCTCTCGGCTCCTTCGAGACCGGAGGAGGACCTCGTGGTCGACTCTAAGCCGAGAGTTGCCGAGACCGCCGAGACCCTCGTATCTGTCGAGGAAGTCTGCGCTGGCTGACAGACGGATGCCTGGCGGAATCAATAAGAACTGATGGGAATGAAGTATTGACTACTAGTGTGGAGGGTGGGACGATGGAGGCGCTCAGTTCCAGTCGAAACCGACGAGCCTGTACAAAAGAATAAAGTGGGTGAATAAATGATCAACGTGTAGAACGAACCGCACGCCTTTGCCGCAAGGCATTCCACTCCCACGGGTACTCAGGGCAAGCACGCCTGGAAGAGCAAGAACGAGACGGACGTGTACACAGTGAATGGTGACACGTTGCCGAGTGAAAGATCCCACGACAAGGACATCGGAAGAGAATAGACTCGGCCCAGCCACACGCCCGGAGCAATCTCACGGATTTCATCCTATCGAGAGGAAGGTATGGGGTCAGAACTGCGAGGTTTGGGACAAAGAAATCGATCGGCGGCTTTACCTTGAATCCTCCAAAGTTGCGGATGTACTGTCCGGGCATGACGTTGTTGATCGCAAAGTCGAGAAGACCGCCCACGAGCGGCACTCCGGTTCTCACGGAGTAGTCCAACATCCATGCGAGGCCTCCCTCTTGGGAATAAGTTGGGAAGAAGCGTCCTGGGTAGGCCGTGACGTCATGCCACGCGCCAACATGAACGAGGTTCGCGAAATTGCCGCTGTTCGCGTCAAAGCCCTTGCCCTGCCAGCCCGGCAGCCTTCTCGCATCGTTCGCCTGCCAGTTGTTCCCGATGATGCATCCGAACATTGGACCGTTGGGGATGGTCTCACTGAGGAGAGAGGTGTTGTGGTAAACTCCGTTCCAGTAGTCCACGGGGATGGACATGTGGTAGGCGCAGAACTCCTCCCTCGTCGGCGTTGGGTTGCCCGGGTAAGCCGGGATCACGGGGGCGACACACTCGCCGTTCGGTCCCGTCTGATCCGAGTAAACGAAGTTGCAATCCCTCCCCTCATACCCGCAGGTGAACCCCGCCTTCGCAGTATGAGACGCCCCGTAAAGTGGCGATCCCCACCACAGCGATCCCGGCGCGGAGACTGCCTCCTGGACTTGCTGCGTCAGCACCCTGTTCGCGCGAGCGCTCCCCGCAAAAGCGAGGATCACGATCACGGCCGCGAGCAACGTCGCGATCTTCTTCTGCCCCGAGTTTCTATCCCTCATCATCGCCAGACCCTCTCTCGCTTGCTTTCTAGTTGACGCGGAGGTGCGCTCTCCATTGCCCCGGCGACCGCTGCACCCGTCACCTTCCTTCTGTATCGCCCCTCTGTGGGGCGGTTCCTTCGTGCGATCGACATACACCGACATCATCATATCTTTTTTCTCGACCCGACCTCGCTGGACTCGAATCTAACGCTGGGGCCTGAGCGTTAGATTTCGCGAGTCGAGAGTGGCAAATCCAGCGTGGCGAATTTAGCGTTGGTTTTGTCGCGTCCAGTCGAGTGGATCGTGAAGCCCGAGGGTGGTTTGTGGCGAGATGGTTTGGAGGGGGGGCAACCCGTCCGGCAAGCCTCACAAAAAGCAAGTCATCGGCTCGCCACAGACCCGACCCGACCCCCCGACCCGAGAGAGACTCACGAGAAGCTGGCCGACCTTTCCCCTGCGAGAACGATGAAGCCGTCGACCGCAGTCATCACCCTTTCCGTCCTTTCGGCGCTTTGCTCCTCGGCCACCCTGGCGTCCGCCGCGCCGGGAACCTTGAGCAAGACCTCGCCGCTCTACCCCGCGCTGCAGCAGGCGAAGGGCGCCTTCAAGTGCGATGGCGAAGACTGCGTCTTCACGCTTTCGGACCAGACTGGGCCCAACGGCGAGTGCGTCAATCCGAAGATTCCCAGGATTCCGGGCAACGCGAACCCGACGATGGAGGAGTTCTGCGCCTACCACCAGAGCAACCCCGCGGAGCAGTGGGAGATGCCGTTCCGCTCCAGTCAGCCCCTGAACCCTACGGTTCCGAACGGAAAGCTCATCGGGTGCATCGTGGGCAACAACCTCTTCGCCCAGGAGGCTCGCCTGCTGCCAGGGTGGCAAGGAAAGGGATACAACGCCACCACGGGCGTCTTCACCAACCTCGTGGAGCTGGGTCTCTTGGACGACCCCAACGCCTACCCCGGGAGGTTCTACCCAGATTACGACCCTGTGGACGGCGTCTCCTGGAAGCTTGACTATTCTGTGAACTCGCAGATTCCAATCATTGGGCCCGTGTACAACTTTGTCATGGACAGGCTGATGCCCGGCCGCTACATCAGGAACATGGGAGGCTTCGAGGACCACATGAGGGAGCTCGCCCCCGGCGTCTGGATGGGGCAAGTCTACGCTTTGCCCTACATGCTCTCCTGGGACCTTGCGCTCGGCAACCCAACTCCGTTCATGATCAACGTGGGCGTCCCATTCATCCTGTTCCAGAGCTGCGAGTCTTAGAGACGCGGGATGTGGAAGTGTGGCCGGCGGGGGCCAACCAAGTACTGACATTAAGTCTTTGTCCAGAACCAGTGCGTTCGGAAACTTCCGCGCTGGTGTCCATCTAATTTATTTTCAGATCTGAGGTCCTTGCGAGAATTTTACTGGGGCGCCCGCGGAGGATCGTCAACCCCCTTCCGCCCGGAGCTCGTGCCTGGTCGTGCGGGTGAAAGTCCTCGCATGCGTGGGCTGGGCACCATGCCAGAAGGCAGGCATCCCCGTTCCCGAGGAAATTCCCGAGATTTCAGAGATCATGGAAGACTGAATTTCAACGGCCCCCAGCGTGCGTCGCAGCGTTCCCGTCGTGAAAACAGAGTGCAAAACAAGCGAGCGGCCCGTCGAGCGCCCCTTGAGAGGAGGGGGAGAAGCAGTCATGCTGGGCCGGGCGCCGTCGAGTAAGCTAGGTCCAAAGGTGAACATCGGCGGAAGCGTGAACAACGGAAGCGGTCCAGCTTCGCCCAGGAAGGGCGCACCGGTGGTCGACAGGCAGCAGGCCAACCCGACCCAAACGACGCACCTTCTTCAGAGGCAGGGCGTTGCGTGCGCGAGCAGGAAGGACCTATCGTTGAACGCTCTCGACATGAGCGAGGCCGTGAGTTCCCGGGACGGCGCCGGGCACGAGTCCATCGCGGACACCCCTGCCTGGCAGGCCCTCGTGGACCACATCCCCGAGATCGAGGAGACACACCTTCGCTACCTTCTCAAGGACGAGGAGCGCTGTCTCAGGCTCTCGCTGGAGCACAACGGCCTGTACTCGGACTTCTCTCGGCAGCGTGTGACCCCCAAGACGCTCGAGCTCCTCTTCGACCTCGCGAAGGAGGCCGGCCTCAAGGAGAAGATTGAACAGATGTTCCAGGGAGAACAGATCAACGAGACGGAGCACAGGTCGGTGCTGCACGTCGCGACTAGGGCCGACAGAAACCAGGAGCTCATCGTGGACGGGAAGAACGTCGTGAAGGACGTCTGGACGGTGCTGGACAAGATTAAGGCCTTCTCAGACCAGGTGAGGAACGGCGAGTGGCTTGGTGCGACAGGAAAGCCCATCAAGGACGTTGTTGCGATCGGCATCGGAGGCTCCTTCCTCGGCCCGCTCTTCGTGCACACGGCACTCAGGACCGAGCCTATTGCGGCCATGAAGGCGCAGGGAAGGCAGCTCAGGTTTCTGGCCAACGTCGATCCCGTGGACGTGGCGAGGGCCCTGCACAACCTGAACCAGGAGACGACCATGGTTGTCATCATCTCAAAGACCTTCACCACCGCGGAGACCATGCTGAACGCCAGGACGGTGAGGAAGTGGATCACCGCGGAGCTTGGCGAGTCAGCCGTGTCAAAGCATATGGTGGCCGTGAGTACCAATGTGAAACTTGTCAGCCAATTTGGAATTGATCCGGACAACACCTTTGAGTTCTGGGACTGGGTGGGCGGCAGGTACAGCGTGTGCAGCGCTGTTGGGATGCTGCCGCTCTCCCTCCAGTACGGCTTTGACGTAATGGAGCAGTTCCTGGAGGGTGCCAGGGACATTGACCAGCACTTCTTGAACGCACCCTTTGAGAAGAACATCCCTGTTACGCTAGGTCTGGTGAACCTGTGGAACATTTCCTTCCTGCACTACCCAGCGAGGGCTATTCTTCCTTACTGCCAGGCCCTCTCAAAGCTCGCTCCTCACATTCAGCAGGTGAGCATGGAGAGCAACGGCAAGGGGGTGGGCATGGATGGTAAGCCTCTGAAGTTCGAGGCAGGTCAGATTGACTTTGGTGAGCCGGGGACCAATGGTCAGCACAGTTTCTACCAGCTGATCCATCAGGGCCGTGTGATCCCCTGCGATTTCATTGGGACCATCAAGAGTCAGCAGAGTGTGTACCTGAAGGGGGAGATCGTCTCCAATCATGATGAGCTCATGTGCAACTTCTTTGCCCAGGCAGATGCGCTTGCCACGGGAAAGAATGCAGTGGAGCTCAGGGCGGAGAACGTTCCAGACAATCTCATTCCCCACAAGACCTTCACAGGAAATAGACCGTCTACGAGCATTCTCCTCCCAGAGTTGAATGCCTACAGCACGGGGCAAATTCTTGCACTGTATGAGGCAATGGTGGCAGTGAAAGGTTTTGTTTGGGGGATAAACAGTTTTGACCAGTGGGGTGTTGAACTTGGCAAGGTGCTGGCCAGCAAGTGCAGGTCGAAGATGAACTCTGCAAGGACGCAGAGCAGGCTCATTGAGACTTCAGATGGCTTCAATTTTTCCACAACCCGCCTTCTCAACAGGTACCTGAAGGGGAAAACATTTCTTCAGTATCCCGAGCCTCGTGATGTTTTCCCTTGTGATCTCATCGACTCGGAGAACTGCATCCCCCCTGATGATGAAACCATCCTTTAAGGACCCTGTACCCCTGTGGGTAAACCTACCACAGGTACGTTTGTGCCTTAGACTGTAACAGTGTTGTTCTTACAAGAAGTTGTCCTGTTTTCCCTTTTCCAATAGATTCAGTGAAAAAAGTCAGTGATCATTTGCTGCTGAAGATATAAAGAATTTGCAGTCCCCCATCCTCTCCATCTGTAGATAACACTCAGCTTTGTTGACAGACGTTAATGGCTGGCTAACTATTGTTCTGTACTTCTTAATACAAAACGATCAATTAAATACTAGAATACTTTGTAGTCCAGTGCAGGTATTTTATTGATGATAAAGCAAGCCCAATCATTATCCTAAATCTGCTCGCCACGACCCCAGACCAAACGTCCACACATCCCCGGGCCTCCGTCATCTCGTCTCATCCTGAAAAACAAGCTTTAGGGCCCTAAAGGCGATATTATTCAGCAGACGGTCCGCCTGGCTCGTTCTCCTCCGGGGCTCACAATCGCCAAGTCGCCATTGCTTTCGTCGGCGTATTTGCTCGCGAGACTGCATCCAGGACGAGCACCAGAACGAGCAAGAAGTCTGAGGA
>Ga0160423_10001133_pt1 | contig 22232 bp, 17 predicted proteins | sample CRUFie14St8metaG_FD_108191 | JGI IMG/M metagenome (GOLD analysis project Ga0160423, IMG submission 108191) | Marine microbial communities from the Costa Rica Dome - CRUD Field 142mm St8 metaG | ecosystem: Environmental > Aquatic > Marine > Oceanic > Photic zone | place: Costa Rica: the Eastern...
ATTTCTTAAAGAAATCAATCCTTACACTCCAACGAGGGTTAAATCGTGTTTCTGCTAAATATCGCTTGGAATGGATATCTCTCTATTTTGCTTGCTTTGGCAAAAAACAAGTCTTAGAAGCAGGCCGGATTATTAAATTAAGGTTTTCTTATGGGTTTCAAGATGGGAATAGTTGGGCTCCCAAATGTTGGTAAGTCCACTCTTTTTAATGCATTGACAAAAACAGCTGCTGCGCAGGCAGCGAATTTTCCATTTTGTACAATTGAGCCAAACGTAGGCGAAGTAGCGGTGCCAGATGGACGATTGAATACCCTGGCAAAAATAGCTCAGTCAAATCAGATAATTCCAACGCGAATGACCTTTGTCGATATCGCTGGTCTTGTAAAAGGCGCCTCCAAAGGAGAAGGGTTGGGTAATCAATTTTTAGCGAATATCCGAGAAGTCGATGCAATTGCACATGTTTTAAGATGCTTTGATGATAAAGATGTAACGCATGTTGACGATAGAATAAATCCAGTTGAGGATGCAGAAACTATAGAAACTGAATTGATGCTGGCTGATATTGAAAGCATTGAAAAAAGAATGGCTGGTCTGGTTCGCAAAATTCGGGGTGGTGATAAAGAAGCTGTTGAGCAGGATCGTCTCTTGAAATTAGCAATGGATGCTCTCGAAAAAGGACAACCAGCAAGATCAGTAGACATTTCTGATGATGATAAGGTTGCTTGGAAAAATCTTCAGTTACTAACTTCGAAACCTACCCTTTTTGTTTGCAATGTGGATGAAGATAGTGCTTCCAAGGGAAATAAATATTCTCAACTAGTAGAAAAAATGGCTGCTGAGCAAGGTGCTGGAACTGTTATAATTAGTGCTCAAATCGAGGAAGAAATAAGCCAATTAGAAGATGGTGAAGCCGAACTTTTTCTTAATGAAATGGGACTTTCTGAGGCGGGCTTGGATCGCTTGATACGTGCTGGGTATAATTTGTTACAATTAGAAACATATTTTACCTGTGGGCCTAAAGAGGCAAGGGCGTGGACTGTTAAAAAAGGAACTCTTGCACCGCAGGCTGCTGGAGTTATACATGGCGATTTTGAACGTGGCTTTATTAGAGCCGAGACAATTTCTTTTGATGATTATGTGAACTGCAAAGGTGAGGGTGGAGCTAAAGAGGCAGGAAAAATGCGGGTCGAAGGGAAATCCTATCTAGTCCAAGATGGGGACGTGATGCATTTTCTTTTTAATACGTGATTAATATTGCAAGTAAAAACTTTGCTATTTTTAATTTGAGACCTTGTCCTTGCTGAAACAGATAGTTAAACCGGTCCTCGGAGACGTGGCCGAGTGGTCGAAGGCGCTCCCCTGCTAAGGGAGTAGGCGAGGAATCGTCTCGAGGGTTCGAATCCCTTCGTCTCCGCCACTGTCTTCTATTTATAGATTTAATAACAAAGTATTAGGGTTTTACACCTGAGAGATCAGTGATTTCTCCCGGTGGGCAGTTTGGTATTTCATTTCTAGACAGGCTTATCGCATGATGTTACTAGCATTGGGCACAAATAAAAAATTTGTTAGTGTTTTTCACGGCCGTACGAACAGCTGACAGAGTGATTAGAGGTTAAGCATATTAACACCGAAACATCAAAAACACTTAGTGGCCGCCGTTTCCGTTCAGCTTCCCGTTTGGCGCCTTCAAAACGCAGCGTTAACTACCATGATCTGCGCAATCCATTCCCCCTGACGGAGATCTTTTCAGCTGATCAGGTCATGGCAATGCACGAGACGTCGCTGCGTATTCTGGAAGAACTGGGGATGAAAGTTCTTTTGCCTGAGGCTATAGAGATTTACCGAAAGGGCGGGGCCCGTGTTGTCGATGACGTGGTCTACATTCCGCAAGACATGGTTAATTCGGCACTGAAGACTGCGCCTAAATCCATTCAAGGCCGAGCTGGAGCGCGCACCAAAGACCTCACATTTGAACTGGGACGTATGATATTTCAACCTGGTGCAGGTGCACCTCATGCCACTGATCTAATGCGTGGACGTCGCCCTGGTTCTGCTAAGGACTATATTGAATATACTAAGTTGAACCAACACTTTGATGTGCTTCAAATGCTGTCGCCCTCGGTTGAGCCTCAGGATATTGCCACCAATGTGCGCCACTACTTTACGACAGAGGCGCAGTTGACGCTGTCTGAAAAATTCCCTTTCGTGTTCTCACGTGGGACTCCTCAAGTGATGGACTGCTTTGAAATGCTACGGGATTTTCGCGGGGTGTCTGATATGGAATTTACCGCCAATCCGCACTGTTACACTGTCATAAATACAAACAGTCCACGCACGTTGGATATACCAATGGCCCAAGGGTTGATTGACTTTGCCAAACACCGGCAAATGTCGATTATCACTCCTTTCACATTGATGGGGGCGATGGCCCCAATCACGGTTGCGGGCGCTGTCACACTCAGCCATGCTGAGGCCTTAGCCGCGATTACGCTGGTGCAATTGGTCAACTCTGGCGCACCGATTTGCTATGGCACCTTCACTTCTAACGTCGACATGAAATCTGGTGCTCCGGCCTTTGGCACGCCTGCGCATTTTCAGGCCTCTCTTGCTGCGGGGCAGATGGCGCGGATGACAGGATTACCTTGGCGTTCTGCAGCTGGATCTGCATCCAACCTTAACGATGTACAGGCGGCCAATGAAAATCAGTTGGGTCTTTGGGGATGTCTGATGGCGGGGGCCACGGTGATAATTCACTCGGCAGGCTGGCTCGAAGGGGGGCTGAGTGTTTCTTATGAAAAGATCATTACGGATGTCGAAGTACTCAACATGATTGCAGAGCTTTGCGCAGGCAAGCGAGCGGGCGTTGATGAAATAGGTTTTGAAAACGCGCTGAGCCACGTCGAACCGAGTGGCCACTTCTTTGCTTCACCGCAAACTATGGAACGTTACAGTACCGAGTTTTACGAGCCCATTGTGCATGATTATGCGAACTTTGGTACGTGGACAGAGCGGGGGTCTAAGGATGCCAGCGCCCGCGCTACCGAAGTTTGGCAAGAAATTGTCAGCAAAGACACCACCGTCAAGGTCGATGGTGATAAAGTCGCAGCACTTCGAGCCTTCATCGCTAAGCGGACCGCCCAGGGTGGTGCACCTCCAGAAAGCTAAACTATGTAAAACATCAACCCCAGTTTTGCACCGTGCTGATCCAGGTAAAGATCCTCTTATCAGCCATGTGAGATTGAACCGCGCCAACTGGCTGAACATGTCACGGGATGGGCTACCAAATTTGGTCGCTCGTAAATCGTGCCGAATTGGCGAGTTTGGGCTCAAAGCAATCTCTGGCTACAATAAGGTTCAATAAGCTCCGTAAAACGATGCAATCGCTAAGGGAAATCCAAATATTGCGAAAAGCTCGTGCCCGAGTTCGGAAGCCTTACGATCAATCAATCTGTGATTTCTTAGCAGCTAATTCTCTTAGGGTTATTAAAATGCCCGACCCCACAACCAAGGTTATCCCAATCAAGGTTGTGCTGCTAGGCAGGACTTCCCACATAGCAAAATCGATCACTGCCGCAAAAACTAGGTAAGTGTATTCTATCGGAGCGACAAAGGTTGACTCTGCTATCTGATAGGCACGAATAGAAGCGGTCATTGCTATAATGTGTAGAATGGCTGTTGCAATGATCATTAACAAAATAGCCGTTGTAAGCGGCGCCCAATCTCTAAACAAAAATGGATTTTGAGCAACGATCTTAGGATCGATCGTGAAAATGGGCATCAAACTTACCACCGAAACTGCTAGGATAGCATAAAACACATTATGGATTGAGGTCAAAGCCAGGCTAGGTTGATCAGCGCAAAAGCCGCGGGTGACTACTACTCCTGCAGCGTAGCAAGCTCCAGCTAAAACTGGCATAATTAGAACTGGCCGAAACTCCGTGGAACCAGGTTGAATGATCAATAAAGCTCCAGAAAACCCTATTATCACTGCTGAAATACGCCATATACCAACCTTTTCCTTTAAAAAAAGAGCTGCAAAAATACATACAAAAATAGGAGCCGTAAAAAAACACGCTGCCACATCCGATAATGAAGCAAATGGGTACGCGCTATAGGAAAGCGTGTAGGCAAGACACATAAAGCCAGCACGCACTAGTGGCCAACTGAAGCTCGTTGGGACGATGTCGCGCCACCGGCCTTTTAGCCTCACCCAAATCCACAAAAACAAAATTACTAGTATTGATCGTAGTAGCATCAATTGCCAGATTGACCCCTCTTGGGTGAGCAGTTTTACGACAGTATCCCCAAGAGCAAACACTGCGGTTGAAAGTATTACAAAGAAAATAGCTTGGTTATTGGGGATCATAAACTAACGAATAGTTGAAAATGAAAACCTCATTACTGAAAAAACGACACAGCCGACAAAAAACGACAACGAACATTGTTTGTTGGGAGAATATTCGGCTTAAGTTGCTTTGAAGTAATATTCTCTTTTTTATACCTATGCACGAGAAAAATCGCGGTCACTACGCAAGTTTAACTTAGTTTTAGCAAAATCTGCATAAAATCTCAAAATCAATATTTGTGAGTATTAAAAAATTTGTTTGACCAAAAAGATTTTAATGTAAAATAATAAAGATTTTGTTATTTTTATTGTGAGTTTTCGAATGGAAAAAGTTAACGTAATTGAAACCGTTTGGATCCCAGTCGATGAAAATGTAAATCTTGCAGCTAGAATATGGATGCCGTCAATTGCTCGGTCTGCAGCTGTACCTGCTATATTAGAATATATACCATACCGTCGGCGTGATTTCACACGATCCAGAGACGAAGTTATACATAAAAAATTTGCGGAGGCAGGGTACGCTTCTTTACGAGTGGATATAAGAGGCAGCGGTGACAGTGATGGACTTATGCATGATGAATATAGCCCTCAAGAACTTCAGGATGGGCTGAAAGTTATTCAATGGATTGCCGACCAACCTTGGTGCAACGGTTCGGTTGGGATGATGGGGAAATCTTGGGGCGCCTATAATTCCTTGCAAATAGCCGCGTTACAACCTCCTGCACTAAAGGCAATTTTACCCGTGATGGGAACTGACGATAGATGGAAAGAGGACATTCATTTTAGAAATGGTTTAATGGCTACAGATAATTTCTGGTGGGGTTCAATCATGCAGCTGATGAATACAAGTCCGCCAGATCGGGATATTGTTGGTAAAAAATGGAAAAAGATGTGGCTCGAGCGATTAGACTCGATGAGCCTCTGGACAAGAAATTGGGCTGAAAACCAAACAAACTGTGAGATGTGGCAACACGGGTCGGTCAGCCATAATTACTCAGACATTAAAATTCCTGTTTTTTACATTACTGGATGGGGTGATTTATTTCGGGACACTCCATTTAGGCTCGCCGAACATTTAGAAGTACCTTTTAAATTAATCGTTGGCCCTTGGGCACATCTATATCCGCACGAAGCGGTGCCAAGTCCAAAAATTGATTTTATTAGTGAAGCGATAAGGTGGTGGGACTACTGGTTGAAAGGTAAAAGAAATGGGATAATGGATGAACCTCGCTTAGTCTTTTATGAGATTGAGAACAGTGAGCCAAAATCTTTTAACAACGTTAGTAAAGGTAAGTGGATTACCGAAAAAACTTGGCCTTCAGCTAATATCACTAATCAAAAATCTTATCTACACGATATGAAACTTTCCCGAACTCCGTGCAAAGTTAAGTCTTTAGTAACAGTCAACTCTCCCCAGCACTACGGAATGTCCTCTGGCGATATCACTTCATTTGGCATTTTAGGAGATACGCCAATTGACTGTAGAAATGATGACGGGGGTGGCGTTACATTTCGATCGGCGCCTGCGGAATTACCGATTAGCATTCTTGGGCAACCTAATCTAAATCTCACACTTACTGCCGACCGAGCGCAGGGATTTGTTTCAGCTTTGTTAATTGCTGAGGCTCCAGACGGAACTCAGACACTTATAACACGGGGATTTTACAACTTGATGCATCGCTTTTCAGATAAAAGGGCTGACAAAATTTCTGTGGGTGACAAAATGAAAATCTCACTTGTATTTCAGGGTATTTCTTTCAAGGTTCCAACTGGTCATCGGCTCTTGCTCAGGTTGGGCTCTACATACTGGCCAGTTATCTGGCCAAGTCCGGAAAATGTAACTTTAGCCTTTGAATTGGATGGCTGTGTACTCAACTTGCCAGTAAGAAATAAAGATGTTGTTGAGGATCGTGATCTAAATTTTATAGAGCCAGAAAAAATTCAAAACACAACATTTTCAACCCTGGAAGTAGGAAGAGTTGAACGCGATTACAAAATTGATCTTACAACTGGTGAGGTAATACATAGAGTATTCATTGACGGTGGTGTGTTCGGACCAGTGGGAGAAATATTATTCAATGAAACAAATACTTCTTTTCATGATGTCTCTGAAAGGACTTATAGAATACATCCCAAAGATCCACTCTCTGCAAAGGCGGAAATGAAACAAACAAGGCGCATTAAAAAAGAAAATTTAGACATTTTTTTGGAAACATGGTCATTCCAAAAAAGTACTGCTGAAGATTTCATTATAAAAGCTTGGTGCAAATGTTGGGAAAACGGAAAACTAGTTCATTCAAAGGACTGGGACTATTCTGTGGCCAGAAACGGCATGTAAGGAATTGAGTGATTTGGCTTTTACTCCAACGCAATATGGAAGAATAAACGTTTTGGCTAAGAGTTTAGGGTTTTAAGCAAGTATCAGTTCTGAAAAATCCAATGGATAATAATATTGACACGGACATTCCGGCCATCTCGCAAGCCAATTATTTCAACTTTTATGAAGTCATATTATTGCTTTTTTCCGGCCAAAGAAATTTTGTCTAACGTCGTCCCTGAATACGTATCCTGGCGTGTCTGAGTAACTGAAAATAGCCATAATACGCTCCTCCCCCTTTCCGACTGGGGTAACGCGATGAAGAGCTTTTGATCCATTAAAAATTGATAGTGTGCCTGCGTCCTGATCCACTAAATGTGTGTTGTACCGGGAACCGGAGACTATTGCTTGTTCATGTTCATTTACAATTTCTTCGTTTGGATGAGAATTTGGTGCAAATTCAAATTTTCCACCTACCTCTGATTTTTGTAACATGAGCGTTACAACCCCATCATTTGGATCATAATGCCAGCCTAACTCATCATTTTCTCTGCAAATTGTAACAATACAGCCAACCATTTGGTCGGCACACTTGAAAAATTTGTCTTTCTTTAGAACCTTTCTTAAGAATTTTGTAAATGGTTCAGACTCATAAAGTGATCTCAACTTTGATGTTTCTGGGAAAATATCAAATGCAATCGAATGCATTGATGCGCGGGTTTTCGCGGATTTCAAGCCACTAAAAGAACGGCTTGCACCAAAAGCTGATCTCCAATGTTCTCTATAAAAAGCTTTATTATTATATTCTCTTATTTCCGTTAGTACCTCAGAAATAAACCGTTTTGTTACAAATTGTGGGAGCAAGCACAAAGAATTTTTTTCTAACTGGCTATGGCAATCCTGCAGAGTGCCACGCCCGTTGACCTCGTTTAGACTAAGAATTGGATATCGGTTCAAATCAATTATACCGTTTAAATCTTTTCCCAACCTTTTCGATGTCCTTTTTAAAACATTTCATTCTAGGAACCTGTTACGAATGATAAACAGTTATTTTTAAACGTCTGCACAAAGTGCAACTGAGGTATAACAAAGTTACACCCAATGCGATATTACACAATAAAAGATTTCAAAAATACATCAAATTGATTACAAATGGTTTTAATAACTGGTTGCCTCTTAAATATTTGTGCCACTTTTAAAAAATTAAGACGCTTGGTTTGGTATTCTGGAGTGCATTGCTGAATTGCAGGGAAATAATTATCCCGAAAACTGTTGGAGGACTTTAAATGAAAATTGTAACTGAATTTCCATTTGAAATTGAGGTGAAAGATCCCGTTTTTATAACCTTGAGTGATGGTGTAAAGTTAGCAGCGCGAATTTGGCTTCCCAAAAATGCTAGCAACTCTCCAGTACCAGCAATACTTGAGTACTTACCCTACAGGAGGCAAGACGGCACGGCTGATCGAGACGCGACAACGCACCCTTATTTTGCAGGCCACGGGTATGCATCTGTTAGAGTTGATATGCGCGGTTCGGGTGACTCAGAAGGGGTTCTGCTTGGCGAGTATTTAAAGCAAGAGCAAGATGATGCCCTTGAAATACTTGACTGGATTACACAGCAGCAATGGTGTTCTGGAAAAGTGGGAATGATTGGAATATCTTGGGGCGGATTTAATGGACTGCAAGTGGCAGCCAGACAGCCTGCTTCACTTAAAGCTATAGTTTCAATATGTTCGACTGACGATAGATATTCAGATGATATTCACCACATGGGTGGATGTTTACTAAACGATAATGCAGCTTGGAATAGCTACATGTTCTCATTAAATACCACTCCCCCGGACCCAGCTGTTGTTGGAGATAAATGGAATGAAATGTGGCGATCGCGTCTGGAGGGAAGTGGGTTTTGGCTTGAAGAGTGGATGCAGCACCAAACGCGAGATGAATTTTATAAACATGGTTCAGTGTGTGAAGATTACAGTAAGATTCAGGCTGCAGTTTATGCAGTTGGTGGGTGGGCTGATGGATATTCGAATTCTGTATTTCGGTTGCTTTCTAATTTAAAATCACCCTGCAAAGGTTTAGTGGGGCCTTGGGCTCACAAGTATCCACATTTTGCAGAACCTGGTCCCGCAATCGGTTTTCTTCAAGAGTGTTTACGATGGTGGGATTACTGGCTTAAAGATGAAGACAATGGGATAATGAATGAAGATATTTTGCGCTGTTGGATCCAAGATCCTGCCCCTCCAAAGACTTACTATAAAGAGAGGCCAGGTAGATGGGTTAGTGAAACAAGCTGGCCTTCAAAACAAATAGAGGAAAAAATATATCAATTTCAGAATGATTCATCGCAAATCTCACAAATTAATGAACCACAAAAATCGCAACCTTTAACAATAAATTCTCCAATGACAGTTGGCATGATGGCTGGGCAATGGTGTCCGCACGGTCTGGATCCCGATCAACCTGGAGATCAGCAACTGGAAGAAGCAGGTTCGTTAATTTTTGATACGCAAGCACTAGAACGGGAATTAAGTATTCTTGGTGCTCCTCGCATCCGCTTGGAAATATCTTCTGATAAACCGAACGCTATGCTCGCTGCATGTCTTTCTGAGGTTTTCCCAGATGGTCGAGCTACTCGTGTAAGTTACGGCTTATTAAATTTGACGCATATGAATAGCCACGAGAACCCCGAATTACTTACAGAAGGAAAAAAATACACAATTGACCTTAAATTAAACGAGGCTGGGCACTGTTTTGGAGTTGGAAACCGCATCAGGTTAGCACTTTCTACAGTATATTGGCCGATTGCATGGCCTTCACCAGAAAGATCGACTTTGACTTTAGGTGAAAACGGTATGTCGCTGATGTTGCCTATTAGACCTGATAGATCAAGCGATCAAGTTTTAAAACCTTATGAGGAACCTGAAGCCGCGGAACCTTTGGCAAAAACTGTAATCAAGGAACCAGAATACAAATGGCGTTTCGAGAGGGATATGGCGAGCGAAATTGTGACTCAACATCAATGGTTTGATGAGGGAACAACACAATATGATCTTCACAATGGATGGACTGTTTCCTCAACCCATGATGAGCAGATGTCCGTGCACCCTAATGATCCGTTGTCGGCTAAGTTACAAATCATTTGGACCGAACGGTTTGAGCGTGATGATTGGAATGTTTCTTCAAAAACTAAAACTGTTTTTACGTCAACAAAAACTCATTTTAACGTTGAGGCGGAATTAGAAGCTTTTGAGGGCGAAAGCAAAAAACTTTCCAAAAAATGGAGCAAGTCATTCTTACGAAACTGTAACTAAATATATAAGCTTTTGTCTCAGCTATTAGAAATATGCATGAAGCGGCATTTTGATGAAAAGATACCCCGGTTTTTTTATTTAATTAGATCCCGTCTCTTGGGATACTTTCTTTCCAATTACGAGAAAAAACACATTTTTGCTTGTTTGAAACAGAAACTGCTGCTTCAATCATAAAATGTGTTGCATTGCAGTACATTTTTTGAGTTGCTTCTATGGTTACTTCCAATTGGCCAACTCTTTCATAAGTTTCTTTAATGGAGAGATTCACTGAAGCCGACGTGGGGTCATTAGGTAATATACTGTATATATTTTCACCTTCCGAACTAAAGCACCACCCATGATTTTCAATATGAATAAGTCCTGTATCATGCTTAAAATTTAAAGTGACCATACCATTATCAATGTCTGTTTCTGATGATACAGTTGTAGGCTTAGGTGCTCTTAAAAGCTTTTGTGGATGCACCTTAGCCTGTTTAGGAGGTGGGAGTTCCGCAATTTGTGCGTCTGCATTGTTTTTCGGCCGCACTGGCAACGTCAAGTGACTTGAGCCCGCGTTCAATGACAAGTTGACTGGTTGGGGGGATGGCCAGACAATAGGCCAAAATGCGTTTGAAATGGCAACTCTTATAATACTACCGCTTTCGAACGTATGACCAATATCGTTAAGTTTTACTTCAACATTATAACGCTCTCCAGGAACCAAGGGCTCGATATTTTCATGACAGTTTCGGTGTGTTAGATTAAGGACGCCGTATGTAATTTGTAAGGAAGATCCGTTGGAGCGGATTTCGTTCAAGCGAACGCATACAAAAGCATAGGGTTGGTCTGACGCCAAATCTAAACTAACTACCGGAGCACCTAAAATAACAAGATTTTTCTTAAGTACGTCACTGTCAAAGCATGTTGAATGTATGTCATCTTTACGTTGATCTAATGGGTCGTTCGGCACACCTGCACCCATATTCCCAAAAAATGGAGTACATTGGCCCACTGTTTGTGGTGAATTAATTATTTTTAGTTTTAACGGTCCTTTATCGACTGAAAGTTTATCATCGTTGAAGTGAAATACCTTCTCTGTGATATTTGACGATGGCCATTCAGCCTCTCCTGCCCAATGGCCAGGACGCTCAGAGAAACAAGGGTTAGGTTCAACACTGTCTTGTATCCAAACCTTATACTTTGGCTCTTCTAAAATTCCTGTATCAATTCCTTTAAGCCAAAAATCCCACCATCTCAATGCTTCGTCTAAAAAACCTGCTGTTGGGCCCGGAACAGTTTGATGCATGTACTGATGTCCCCAAGGGCCGATTAATCCACGAATTGGCGATGAAATATTTTCAACTAAACGCGGTACTGGATTTGAATAAGAATCTGCCCAGCCACCCATTGAATAGACCGGTATTGCAATTTTTTCGTAATTCTCACACACAGATCCATGCTGCCAAAATTTATCTCTACGTTGATGTTTAGTCCAACGAATTATCCAAGGTTCAAGGCAATCGAGCCGCGCCAACCACATTTTCTCCCAAGTCTCACCGACAATATCCGGATCAGGAGGCCTCGCTAGGATTGGCAACATTACAAATGCCCAAACTGGGTTTTCGACAGCCATGCAACCACCAAAATAATGAACATCGTCCGCATATCGATCATCCGTCGAAAAAACGCTCAAGATACATTTCAGTTCAATGGGGTTACGAGCAGCAACTTGTAAACTATTGAACCCACCCCACGATTTTCCCATCATCCCAACTTGACCGTCACACCAGGGTTGCGATGAAATCCATGAGATAACTTCTATAGCATCATCTTGTTCCTGTTTTAAGTATTCATCAAGGAGTAAACCTTCAGACTCGCCACTGCCACGAATATCAACACGGATTGCAGCGTAACCATGTCCCGCAAAATAGGAATGCATCGCTTCATCTCTGGCAGCTGTTTTATCCCTAGTACCGTAAGGAATATATTCTAGAATTGCTGGAACTGGCTCATTACAAGCAGTTTCTGGAAACCAATAACGGCACGACAGTTTTACGCCGTCGGAAAGTTCAATAAAATCAAATTCGGTTTCAACGACTTTGTGGGGAAAAGTGGTTACAATTTTTGCATTCGCCTTGTCTCCAGGAAACATAAAAACCTCTTATGATCGTAATTTTGACAAAAATTTAAAGTGTGGAAAGTTTTTTCACTTACAGAATTATACAATCGATCCAGTTAAGTCGTTCTATCCTTTCCGAAGCCGTGGATCAAAAACATCTCTTAACGCTTCCCCTAGGAAAGTGAATCCCAATGTAGTTAATATAAGTGGGATGCCACCGGCAATAATGGGCCAAGGAGTATCACGCACAACTAAATAACCTTCATTTAAAATTGTGCCCCAACTAGCGGTTGGAGGCAAAACGCCAAGTCCTAGAAAAGATAATCCCGCTTCAATAGTTACGACAACTGGGACATCCATTGCGGCGAGGATTAACAATGGACCTATGACATTTGGCATTATGTGTCGCCATATAATCAACCAACTGCCTGCTCCAAGCGCTTTTTCTGACATGATAAATTCAGTGTTTTTTAATGCCAGTGTGCTAGTTCTAGCCAATCGCGCATAACCGGGGATACTAGTTATAATAACCACTGCTAGTACTAGTTCAAGGCTTGGACCTAGAAGCGCTACGGCAGCAAGAGCAAGAACTATTGTTGGAAAAGAGCGGATTGCGTCGAATAAAAGCAATAGCAAGCTGTCGAGCCATTTAGGGCCATAACCAGCTACCATTCCCAAAATTAAGCCTATGAAAAGCGATAGTGAAACTCCTATTGCGGCAACTTTTAACGCAACTCGACCTCCATAGATAACTCTGGAGTAAGTGTCGCGGCCTAATTGATCTGTACCAGCCCAATTTTGGAGGGTGGGTCCCGACATTCGATTTGGAATATCCATAGCAAAAGGATCGTGAGTGGCAAAAAATGAAGCGAATATAGCAGACGCAAAAAAAAGAACTACCAACACCAAACCAAAAACCCCAAGGCCGTTCCTAAAAAACATTCTCAGCTTATCGTTTGATCCGTTCATGCTTGCTGCCCCTTTTCTATGTTTCTTATGCATTCAAGCATCCTATAGTGTTTCTCTCACTCGGGGATCTAGCCATGAAACAAAAAGGTCAGCTAAAAGAGTAACAAACGCATATAAGGCCACTGTTACTAAAACTGCACCTTGTATTACGGGAAAATTACGACTTAGAACCATGTCATAAATTAGCTTGCCAATTCCTGGCCGCGAAAAAATTATTTCTGCAAATACAGCTCCTGAAAGTAAACTCCCAAAACCAATACCAATCAGAGTAATTGTTGGTAAAATCGCCACTTTGAGCGCATATCGAAAGATTATGGTTCGCGGTGGAAGGCCGAATGCATATGAGGTTCGTATAAAATTTTCTCCTAGCACCTCTAACATCGAAGCTCTTACCATTCTGGCTAAATATCCAACCCATCCAAGACCTACTGCAAAAGCTGGTAGAATTAAATGGTGCAACTGATCTAAAAAATCTCCCGGTTTACCTGCGCCTATAACTGGCATCCAACGCAATGTGATTGAAAATAACAATATGGCCCATATCGAGACCAGAAAGGATGGTATGGCTATTGTTCCAACTGATAATACCCCGGTTAATTTATCAATCCAACTATTAGATTTTATTGCAGAGAGGCACCCTAGTGGTATACCCACTAAGGCCGCCCACCCAAGACCTGTTAGAGCTAATGTGAAAGTGAAGGGTAATTGTTCAGACAATGTCTCTGTAACACTTCTACCTGAGAAAACGTCAGAGCCTAAATCCCCCTGCAGAACGTTTCCAATAAAAATCAAGAATTGATGAAATAACGGCTTGTCCAAATGCATTTTTGCCGCATAAGCTGCTTGAACTTCAGGTGTTGCTCTCGGCCCTAGTGCGATGCTTACTGGATCGCCCGGTATCATGTGAAGCATTAAAAAAAGTGCTAAAATAGCAATAAAAATAATTATAAATGAAAGCAATATACGTTTAAAAAGGTATAGGATCATTTGTGGAAAATTTCGTTATGAATATGCCGCCAGGACAATTCCTGGCGGCATAATATCTGTTCAGCTAAACGCAGGTAACATAGTCTCACCTGACGGCGCAAATCTAGGATTAACGTCATCCTTATGAACAAACACCTCTGGTTCATGTGTCAAGAAGACATAAGCCCCTGTTTCTTCCATAATTTCCTGCATACGAATGGCGATTTTATGTCGTTCTTCACTATCGGATTCTGCTACCAGCTCTGCAAATAGTTTCTCAAACTCATCAGAAGACCATCTTTCCCAGTTCCAAATACCCACCTGGTCTCTAACAAACCACTGAAACTGGCCATATGGGTCTGGCCCAGCACCAAATCGCATTAGCCATATTTCCAAATCTTTCCAAGTGTCGCCTTTTTTTTCCTGACCCATGTCCCAAAATGGCCCAGAGTCCTGTGGTAATATTTCTGCCGTTATCCCAATTGCTGCAAGGTTTGCTTGAATAATTTGGGAAGCTAGTATGCGTTCTTGGTTATTGAGAGTTCGTAAAGTTAGTGAAAGATTTTTGACGCCTGCTTCATCAAGCAGAGATTTTGCTTTCGCGGGGTCATAACTATAATTTGTTGCATTTCGCTTACCTATTAAACCGGGACAAACTATACCGTAGGAAAGCTCCGCTGTTCCGGAATAAGCACCTTGGTTGACCGCATTTATATCGATTGCATGCTGAATTGCCTGGCGAACTTTTATATCTTGGAGCTTAGGGTGATCAGTATTCATACCTAACCACATATATTGGAGTGCGCCCGCAACGGTAAGTTTGCTATTTTCTGGTGGCGTTTTTTGGTATCTCGCATATGTGTCTGATGAAATCTGTGCAACATCTAACTCGCCAGCTTCAAATGCAAGTGCAGCAGCGGCGTCTTCCGTCACAATTGGACAGTAGATTTCATCAAAATGAGGAGCCTCACCATTCCATTCTGAATTGCGTGTTAAGCGTACGTATTGACCTTGCTTCCATTCCATTACGTAAGGTCCGCAAGTTGCTGGCACTTCATTTGCAAACTTACCACCAACCGCTTCGGTCGCTTTTTTCGAAATAATTACGCCCGTTCCTGAACACAATGTCTGTGTCATAAACGGTGAAAAAGGTTTCTTTAAAATTATTGCGCCGCTGTATTTGTCGGATATTTCAGTTCGGTCATACGCGACATAGTCACCTTTCCATTCACTTTCCGCTGCTCGATCGTAAGTAAAGCCAACATCTTCCGCAGTTAATTCTCCGTATCCATTAGACCACATCAGCCCAGATTTAAGCGTGAATTCTATTCTGGTAGGGCTAACAATTTCCACTCTTTCAACATAAGCTGTTTTTCCCCAAACTGCCATGCCGTCAACATATTCATATTGAACTAGTGAAGGCATGCACGCCCAATTAATATCGTTATCGGGATGGCCACCTACGTAGTAACCGGGGTCAAGACTATCGGGGTCCCTATTGAAACGTACTGTTAGCTTCCCACCCGAAGCTGATACTGCAATTCCTGGGATAGATGCTGCAACGCTAAGTGCACCTCCATATGCAATGGATTGCAAGATGGCTCTTCTAGACAGATTAAGCTTTTTCATTTTTTCCTCTCCTTTTTGTATTGAATGCTGAACTCAACTTATTTTAGGTGTAGTCAAAAATTCATTTTCCTAAACAAAATGTTATATATTATTGTCATAAATAATGAAAAAATCAAATAAAATTATATAATTGGTTCAAGAAATTGTATATTTATAAAGCCACATAAGTGACGTATTTTTCTTATTAAAAGTCAGTTGTAAACAGGGCTATTACGAAAGAATAGAAGTCTTTGCTAGCCAGTAAATTATAATTCTGCATGACTATTTGCGGCAATTAATTTCCGTGTGTATTCGTTTTGTTGGGATTTAAAAATTTTCTCAGTATCATCAACTTCCAAAAAGCTTCCCATATACATTATCGATACGCGGTCACTAATATGTCTTACAACATTAAGATTGTGAGTTATTAAAAGGATAGCTACACCGGTTTTATCCTGAACTTCAGCAAGTAGATTTAGAACCTCGCCTTGAATTGAGACATCAAGGCCAGCAGTTGGTTCATCTGCAACTATTAACTTTGGGCTTAATGCCATTGCTCGTGCAACGCCAATACGGCGTGCTTGTCCACCGGATAACTCATGAGGATACCGATCTAAGAATTTAGGAGTCAAACCCACCAAATCTAAAAGACGGATCGCCTCTGCTTTATAGTCTGATCTAGGAACGTTATGAATTTGAAAGGGTTCTATAAGCAATGATAAGACTTTCATTCTTGGACTAAGGCTGCCAATAGGATCCTGAAACATGTATGCAATTTCTTGGCGATATTTTTTAAAGTCGCTATGATTTAACTTAGTAAGCTCATTTCCCTTAAATTTAATTGAGCCAGAGGTTACTTTCTGTAATCCTATGATAGATCTGGCAATCGTAGTTTTTCCTGATCCACTCTCACCAACAAGTGCCAAAGTCTCACCAGTATGTATCACTAACTGTACGTCTTTTACTGCTTTAATCAGATACTTCAAACCACCGAAAACCCCTCCTAATATAGGCCTTTTTTCAAAATTTACATGCAATCTGTCTATCGCAAGTATTGGGTCAATAGACTTATTTATTCTATCAGGTTTCCCGTTGAAGATTTTTACTGGCTCGTTGGGGTCATCCGCCATCGTTGGCAATTGTCGTGTCTTTTGTTTTATCCACGCCGGATCACATCGTAAAAGTTTTCTGGTGTAAATGTGCTTTGGATTTCTAAAGACATCTTTGACGTTTCCGTATTCCTTTATCTCACCATCATTCATAACAACAACTTGATCACATAGGCTAGCCACCACACCTAAATGGTGAGTTATAAAAAGCATCGTGCAGCTAAGGTCACGCTGTAGTTCTTTTAATAACTTTATAATTTCCTGTTCAAGAGTAGCATCAAGAGCCGTGGTAGCTTCATCGGCAATCAGAAGTTTTGGCTTCATCATGACCGCCATGGCTATACATACGCGCTGGCGCTGGCCGCCAGATAACTCATGCGGGTACATTTTTATTCGCGTCTCAGGATCCGGAAGTCCAACTTTTCTCAAAGTTTCAACCGCATACCTCTTTTTTTCACTCATACTTTTTGATGACCGATAAAGTATATCGATCATTTGTCTTTCTATTGATAAAACAGGGCTAAGTGATGTCATCGGGTCTTGATAAATTGTGGCGATTTCAGGCCCCCGAATTTTTTGCATTTCAGTATTTGATTTTGTTAACAAGTTCCTACCGTCAAACTTGATTTCGCCTGAAACTATTCTTGCGTTTTTTGCTAATAATCCCAAAACGCTGTTACTTATAGTTGACTTGCCGCTCCCACTCTCGCCAACGACACCCAAAATAGATCCCGTCTCAATAGAAAAACTAACATTTCTCAAAGCATGAATCGTACCGAGTGGGCTACTGAATTCAACATTCAATTTTTCGATCTTTAAAAGCTTTGAGTTTGTCACTAAATTTATCCTAAGCTTGATGTCCCTACGATAGAGAGACATTAGTGCTTTCTGCAACTAAATATTTAAAATTAACCTTTGAAGGGTTTAACTTTCTAAAATATTTGCAAGTTTAAGGTTTTCTTGTTTATTGCGTAAGGAATGGATCTTAACAACAAGATATTTTATAAGAAAGTCGACATAAAATGCCTTATTTGAATTTGAAAAATGTAAAACTTTGGTACGAACAGTCAGGTGCTGGCCAAGATATTTTTTGGATACCAGGTGGGGATAATGTAGCTTCAGATTGGTCTTATCAAACAAATTACTTCAAAGCGTCCCACCGAAACACTTCCCTTGATCCCCGAGGCGCTGGAAAAACGGAAATTGGAGATCTAAAGGAATGGTCAATAAATGATATGGCTGATGATTGCGCTGCCCTTATAAAAGAAGTTTGTAAGCCTCCAGTTTATGTAATTGGAATATCAATGGGTGGTCTTATTGCATTACAATTAGCCATATCTCACCCTCAATTAGTAAAATTGTGCATTCCAATGGGAGCAGCCTCTCATTGCACTGGTTTTTCTCGAAGTTGGATGAAAGCAGAAATAGATTTTAGAAAAAAGGGTGGGACACTAACACCAGAATTCGCTCGGCATCATTATGGAGTTTTCATGTATCCACCGGAAGTTATAGATAACGACAAACTTTGGGATAGCCTTGTTCCATTTATTTCAAATAGTTATGGCGAACGTGAGAACCATTTTTTAATTGGCCAATGGCAAGCATGCGTTGACTTTGACGTTTCAGCAGAATTACCAAAATGTGAGACGGATCTTCACTTTATTGGTTTTTCATTAGATATTCAGTGTCCACCAAGTTTGGTTCGGCGCTCAGCTCAGATTTCCAAACGGGCTACTTATCATCATATTGATGGATTAGGGCATTTATCATTAATGGGCCATAAACCGAATGTTGTTAACAAAAAAATCTCAGACATAATTGGATATCAACAACGATAAAACGAGCTCCCTGTTTGTTAATTTTTAGTAATGTTATTAGTGCAATCGCTGTAGAGGAAGAGTAGCGCATCTAAAGGATCCAAGTAGAGAATTGGGTTCAGAAAAGTCTACCAATTCTACTTTAATTCCTTTTTCTTCAATAAGGCTTGCCAGGCGTTTGAATGCTTTGTGCATCACAATAACTTCAGGATTAATGACTAAGACATTTATGGCCATGCTGTGTGCTTCCGGTCTACTAACCTCGATTAAATTAAAACGTTTACTTAGTATTTCTAAATCTTTTTTTTCAAATGCATCTTTAAAAATTAGGGCATTTTTTTTTGGTAAAATAGTAAAACATGTGTCTAAATGCATTATCTTATTGCCCAGTTGAATCGGATAAATTGGCAAGAAGTCAGTTAGTTGCTCTATTGCTTTAATTGAAGAGCGGTTGCTGACCCCAATATAAACGCAATCATTGTCAACTATTACATCGCCACCTTCTATTTTACCTTGGGTGATTTCAAAGATTTTAGATGGACTGAACTGGGATATGCTTTTCAATAATATGTCCACTTCACCGATGCGATCACTTCTTTCACGAGTTCGGGAGAAATAAAGAGTATCATAAATCACAAACGCAGTATCGCGAGTGTACATTTGCCATGGATGTTCTTTTGAAGGAATTAAAAATTTTAAATCAACATTATACCTGTGCAATAATTCATAAAAATTTTCTAGCTCGATAATTAGTTTTTCTTTATTCCATTTTTGCATTTTAAATTTTTGGGATTGTACGGGATCATCTGCGAAACTGTCGAATTCTGGTACGTAAGATGCTCTGCAAAGACATAGACATTTTAATGGGGAAATTTCGTCAAAAACGTTAAATTTTTCCATTTTTAGCTCCAGTTAAACGTAAAACCTGTAACTGCTTCAGTTCTACTGCCATATTCATCCTTTTGTAGAAGATGGTCTACGCTATCTAACCAATCTAGACCTTCATCTTGCTCCTCTACTAAAACATCCATATTGGGACATATCATGATTTGAATGAAGCTACCGTCATCTAACCTAGTAAACTTAACATTAGCCTTATCAGCAAAACCGCTCTCTTTGTTTATCTGATAAAGTTTCTTTAGTTCTTTTTCAAACTGGTCCTCACAACCTTTTAGTGGTCTATATTTTATGATGGACAGAGTTTCTTCCATTTCTAATTAACCTAACTTTTTTGCCTTTCTTTCAGCTTCAAAAAACTGCCTATCTTTTTCTGTGTATTCGGCAACAATCGCTGCGTTTGGGTCTTGGAAAAAATAGTGTAGATCACCTTCATAATAAAAGGTATCTTTCACGAACATAGAAACAGTATCATTAAACTTCTGCCTACCGACTAGGTTTTTCTCAGCTTCCTCAAAACTAGCATATATTGCTAAGGACATCATAGATAGTGGACCAGTTTTGACATTGATAACTGCCTGAGCATTTGGGAAATATTCTTTTTGCGTGGAAAGATATAAATTAAAAGCGGCTTGCATGGCTTCATCACTTGTCCACTCAACCATCGTTATTCTGCCAACGCTCATAGTCTAAACTCCTGTTATCTTATCACTTTTCAGCCAGTGCTTAACAACCTCTGCCGCCAAACACTTTTCGCACAGGCTATTACGGATATCTTTAGCCTCAAAGGGTTTATTGCAAGAAGAGCAGAATTTAAGACTTTTTTCCATTTAAGTCCCCTATTTTGCTTTTCTAAAAACTTTACTTAAGCATTGCTCGAGTTCCAAGCAGTTTTGTTCTTTATTTTTTGTAGTTTTGAAGGGTTTATCAGTCGCATGAAATACGTTTCTATTTATGAAACTTTACATCGAAGTGATTTTTAGAAAGGATAATTTAATGGAGGGCTAAATTATGATCGCACGGATAATTATGAGTGAGCATCCCGATGAAAAGGACTTAAAACTTTTTGCCTCAGATCACAAAGATGCTGTTAAAAATGGATTTCTTGCAAACACCCAATTTAGCATTTCTGTGCAAACTAGTCCCACTTCATTACTAGTTATTTCAGGATATGAAAATCAAGAGTCAGCAGACTCGAACCTTATGGCCCGTCAAGAATGGTTTGAGGAAAGAAAGGGTAAATACATAGATACATTCTATTATGAAGGCGAAATTGAAACTATGATGAAAGGTGGTGGAAAGCACTTGCTTAATGGAGAGGTTGAGTTGAGTTCAAACGTAAGAGGTTCCCAAAAAAACGTGATAACAGATGAAGTGAGAGACTTACGGAAAGAAGTAAGCGAACTGAAAGAAATGATCAAATTACTAATACAAAACAAATGAGATGAAGAAGTGAACCCTCAAAAACGAACAGTATATTTAATGTTATTTATAATTATTTTATTTCATGCGGTAGTAATACCTGTGTGGATGTGGAGCATAGGGCTGTGAGCGATACTAAACTTAGAAGCATTTCCAAAACTATTTCGTGGAGATTAACTGGAACTTTTTGTACGTTTATAGTGAGCTGGCTGATACTTGGTGACATAACTACAAGTGGAACTATTGCTATTATTCAACTGACGTTTAACACGGTAGTTTTCTACATTCATGAACGTCTTTGGAATTTTGTCAAATGGGGCAAGATATATGGATAAAATTAAGCATCTTGTTTAACAGTAAGCAATTTTTTTAAAAAAAACCAAAAACTATATTTAGCGATAATCGACTGCTCATTATTCAAGAATGCAAAATGGGATTACAACTATACTGATGCATTTTTTTATTATCTATCACAAAAAAGCTGAATTGATCGTGGGATAAAGCAAGGGTTTGATGTTCACTTAAACTAAGTAGTATTTTTCTCAGTGTCTTTGAAACCATCTCGTGGCAGAACAATAAAATATCTTCTGATTTATCAATATCGTTCAGAAAGGAAGTTAAACGTTTTTCCAAAAGTGCGAAGCTTTCTCCCCCTGGCAGCTGGAAGTTCCAGCAGTCTTTTTCCCTCTTTTCTTGCATTCCAGGAAAACGTATCTCGATCTCTTCTGAATTAAGGCCCTCCCAGGTTCCAAAGCTATGCTCTTTGAGCCGATCATCATAAGTAATTTCTTTTATATATCGCGCGCCTGCCAAAGCAATTTTTGCTGTACTTCTAACTCGACCAAGTGGGCTACAAATTACCCTGAACCGTTTTTCCCGACAGAAAGTTTTAAGGCCAAATTGTATGGCTCTAGCTTGGCTTTTGCCTAGTTCTGTTAACTCTGAATCTAACCAACCTTGCTTACGACTTTCAAGGTTCCATTCTGTTTGACCGTGTCGACAAATTAATATCACAATTATTTCCTCTTCGGATGTTGAAATAGGATTAGCCTCAAACTAAAAAATAGATATTTAGTTAAAATCATTAAGCCTATTAATTTTTGATGCTCGCCAATACCATGCTTACAAAGTCGGGCATTTTGTCTTTTTCAATCCACCTAGCAACAATTACAAGCTCATTTTCAGGATCAATATAAATAATTTGAGTTCCAACCCCCATTGCATAAAACGCTGAACTAGGGGCACCAGGAAACATACCATCTTTAGCATCATTCAACCACCACAGATACCCATAAATAGGTGAAAGAGGACAGGGAGTAAGACATTCATCTACCCATTTTTCAGGAATTATTTCGCGACCATTCCAC
>Ga0160423_10001134_pt1 | contig 22222 bp, 19 predicted proteins | sample CRUFie14St8metaG_FD_108191 | JGI IMG/M metagenome (GOLD analysis project Ga0160423, IMG submission 108191) | Marine microbial communities from the Costa Rica Dome - CRUD Field 142mm St8 metaG | ecosystem: Environmental > Aquatic > Marine > Oceanic > Photic zone | place: Costa Rica: the Eastern...
ATTTTAAATCTTTTTATATTACCACTCAATTTTATACTTATTTAGATTAATTAAAAATACCACAAATGTGGTATTGTTTAACACTTTGTTCTAGCCGTATTTTTGTACTCAATTTAAAACTTAAAATTTAACTAGATTATGAAAAAATCAATCTTAATTTTTGCTGCTGTACTTGCTACAACAGCTATTTCATGTAAAAAGAAAGGGTGTACAGACCCAACAGCCACAAACTATAGTTCTGAAGCTGAAAAAGATGATGGAAGTTGTGAATATAGCAATACTCCTACTCCTACTCCATACACTGTTCCAACGACATATGTTTTTCAAGATGCTGATGGAAATTCAACAGTAAGTTATTCAGGGCAAACTGAACGTTTAGACCAATTGTCTGAGATTGTTACATATGTTAAATCAGGTATTTCTGGTGTTATTGATGCTCAGGTAATCAAAGATGCATTTGCTAATGTAGGGGGTGACGGAAATGGATTCTTCACTTTTTCTTCAACAAAACAACTTAAGAACAAATGTTTTGCTGCAGATCAAGCTACTTTCGAAGGCTTTATGGATGCTGCTGCTGCGTCAAGTATAGATTTTGCCAGTACTGCTTCTAGCGGACAAGCTGGAACAATTAGTTCAGGAGCTAGTACATACCTGGTAGATGCAAACGGTGTAGAAAATGTTCAACTTATTGAAAAAGGACTTATGGGTGCGGTATTTATGCATCAAGCATTAAATGTATATTTTGGCCCAGATAAAATGAATGTTGATAATACAACAGCTGTAGATCCAACGGGTGGAAAATATTACACTTCTATGGAACACCACTATGATGAAGCATTTGGATATTTTGGAGTTGATATTGACTTTCCAACTACAATTCCTGGTAGATTTTGGGGTAAATACTGTAACAAACAAGATCCAGCATTAAATTGTAATGCAGACATGATGAATAACTTCTTAATGGGTAGAGCTGCAATCTCTAATGATGTTTTAGCTGATCGTGATGCTGCTATCCAGGCTATAAGAACAGAATGGGAAGATATTTCAGCATATCAAGCAATGAATTATATTGATGATGCCATTGGATATTTTGGAAATGACAATGCAAAATTCTTACATGCATTAGCTGAAGGATGGGCATTTGCTTGGAATCTAAGATATGCTTCAGAAGATACAAGAAGAATGACTCCAGCTGAGCACACTGCTCTTATGGCTATGTTCAAAACTAATTTTTGGGATATGACTGTTGCAGACTTAAATGCAATCAAAGCAGAAATAGATTCAAAATTTTAGAAACTTTAAATAATTAAAAACTATGAATTTCAAGAGAATTAATTTCATTTATTTAAGTATATCATTTTTAATATTGATAAATTTTAGTTGTACAAAGGACCCTGAAGTAGAACAACCTAACTTCAGCAAAGGATCGCTTTTATCTAACCTAGCTGATAATTTTATCTTAACATCATTTAATGAACTTGAATCAAACTTTAATTCTCTTGAATCTAGTTTTTTATCTCTTCAATCAAATCCTACTCAATCAAACTTAGAAGATTTAAGAGATAATTGGAGGGCGTCATACTTAACATGGCAAACGGTTAAAATATTCGATTTTGGTCCACTTAGAGAGCTTGGGTTTAAAGGTGGCGCAGGAACTTATCCAACAGACACAAATAAAGTGAATGAAAATATTATTAATGGAAATTATAATTTAGGATCACTTGATAATACTGAAGCGATAGGATTTTCTGCTTTAGACTATCTGTTATTCAGAGATAATGCTTTAATAGATATTCAGAATAACAACAATTATACACAATATATTTTTGATGTTATTGAGAAAATGAAAAATGAATTTATGCAAGTTAATTCTCAATGGTCAAGTTATAAACCTGTATTTGTAGCATCAACAGGGACTGAAACCACTTCGGGTTTTTCCCTTCTAATAAATGAATACAATCGAGATTATGAGCTAGCTAAAAAAGCTAAGCTCGGAATACCATTAGGTGTTCAAAGCTTAGGAATACCTCTTCTAGAGTATATTGAAGCTAGATATAGTGGGATTTCACTAGAGCTTCTAAAGGAAAGTATCTTAGCTCTTCGAAATGTATACCTTGGAGATGTAGGATCAACAACAGGACAGGGTTTTCATGATTATCTCATTCATTTGGAGAGATCAAATCTTGCCTCAACAATCGAAAACACTTTTAATCAAATTCTTAACAAAATTGATACATTCTCTGGTACACTTGAAACTGAGATAAGTAATAATTCATCGGAGTTAAATGAGCTATACGACTTGATTCAAGGTCAAGTTGTTAACATTAAAACTGATATGACTTCTACATTTGGAGTATTGATTACTTATCAAGATAATGATGGTGACTAGAGTATACAAATCACTCAGTCCATTTAAAGAAATATCAATTGCTCCATTAATTGTATTCAGAATAATTTTTGGTTCACTAATGCTTTTTGGGTCAATTCGCTTTATCCTCAAAGGATGGATAGAACAATTATATGTAGAGCCCAAATATTTCTTTGGATATCTTGGGTTTGAGTGGATAAAACCCTTTGAGGGTGATTTAATATACCTACCATTTATCTTAATGGTTATCTCTTCTGTTTTTATAATTTTTGGTTTTTTTTACAGAATTTCTGCTTTTATTCTATTTATATGCTTTACTTATGTTGAATTATTAGACAAATCAAATTATCTAAACCACTATTATTTCATTTGTCTTATATCACTAATTATGGTGTTTGTTCCAGCTAACAGAAACTTTTCAATTGATGTAAAAATATGGCCAAAAATAAAATCTAGTTTAACTAAAAGTTGGTGTATTAATATTCTTAAATTTCAAATTGCCGTTGTATATTTTTTTGCTGGGATAGCAAAATTAAATTCCGATTGGTTATTTCGTGCTCAACCAATGAAGACATGGATTCAGGCTCACCATAATATACCTTTTTTTGGTCCATTTATGCAAGAAGAATGGGTCGCTTATCTATTCAGTTGGGCAGGTTGTGTATATGATTTGTTTATTGTAATCTTTTTATTGTCAACTAAATATAGACCTTATGCATATTTTACAGTAGTTTCTTTTCATCTTCTAACATGGTATTTATTCCCCATTGGTGTTTTTCCATGGGTAATGATTTTCTTTACACTGATATTCTTTTCTGAATCATTTCATGAAAAAATTCTAGATTTTTTTACCAAAAAAAAATGGAGAGAAATTATACAATTCAATAATCCTCTATCGATAAACAAAATAATTGTTAAAACTTTTTTAATAATTTATATTTCAATTCAAATATTAGTGCCGTTTAGATATTTACTTTATCCAGGAGACCTTTTTTGGAATGAGGAAGGATTTCGCTTTTCATGGAGAGTAATGTTAATGCATAAAGAAGGACTAGCAACATTTTATCTTATTGACCCAAAAACTGGTCGTAAATCAGAAATTGATAATGGTAATTTTTTAACTAGAACTCAAGAAGACCAAATGGCAACACAACCTGATATGATATTACAATATGCAAACATTCTCAAGAATCACTATCATGGAAAAACTCTTCATTATGGGGATCAAAAGTTTTTAATTGAAGACCCTGAAATTCATGCAGAAATTTTTGTGAGTTTAAACGGTAGACCATCTCAACTTTTTGTTGACAAAAAACATGATTTAACTAAATTTAAATACAATTTATTTCATAGAAAATGGATAGAACGTTTTCAAGAATAATATATTATTTAATCTTCGGATGTCTTATTTTCTTCTTCGCCGAAAGCAAAGCACAATCTTTTTCTGGTTTTGTACAAGATGAATATAAATCTTCAATTCCTTCTGTTAAGATTAAAAATATCACAAAAAAAACATTCTATCTAGCTGATATTGATGGAGGTTTTTCTATAAAAGCAGATATAAACGATAGCATTTTATTTACAAACAGAGGGTTTGACTCAACAACAATTGTTGTGAGCTATAAAATGATAACACAAAAAAACATAAAAGTAACATTAAAGTCATCTGTACAAGAAATCATGGAGACAAATGTTATAAAAAACCGTTTATCTGATTTTGATGTTGGATTTCTACCTCCTATTAAAGGTGTTCAAATATATACTGGCACTAATGCTGTAATCGAATTAGAAAAACTTAATGGTGCAAAATCAATTGGAAACCCTCGAGAAATTTTCGCTAAAATTCCAGGATTAAATATCTGGGAAAGTGATGGGGCTGGAATTCAACTTGGAATTGGTGGTCGAGGATTAAGTCCCAACCGTGCAGCTAACTTTAATACTCGTCAAAATGGGTATGATATCAGCGCAGATGCTCTGGGATACCCTGAAAGCTATTACACTCCTCCAACAGAAGCTTTAAAATCAATTGAAATCATTCGAGGTTCTGCTGCACTTCAATTTGGGACTCAATTTGGAGGTCTTCTAAACTTTATCTTAAAAGATCCGCCTAAAAATAAACCACTTGAATTTGTGTCTCGAAACACAATAGGATTATATAATTATTTAGGGACATTCAATCGTATCGCAGGGACAAAAAATCGTCTTTTTTATCAAATATATTACCAACACAAAAAGGGTGATGGTTATCGGGAAAATAGCAATTTCAAGCAGAATCAAATTTTTTCTCAAATTGGATACCACATAAATGAAAATGCAAAAATAGGATTAGAATATACGCATATGAATTATCTTGCAAGACAAGCGGGAGGATTAACTGATCTTAATTTCATTGAAGACCCAAGGCAAAGTGTAAGAAATAGAAATTGGTTCAATATCAATTGGAACATGCTTGCATTAAATTATGACCAAGAAATTGGAAATAAATCATCTATTAATATTCGTGCATTTGGCATGATATCTCAACGAAATAGTTTAGGATTTTTAGGTAAAATAACACAAGCAGATAATAATGATATACGAGAAATGATAGCAAGTGATTTTAAAAATGGTGGAATTGAACTTCGATTTTTAAAAAAATACATCCTAAACAGAAAACAATCCGAATCTAATAATAAGAGAGTAATTAAAGCAGCATTTTTATGTGGGATGAGATATTATGAAGGTAATACATCTGCAAAACAAGGTTTAGCTACTAATGGTAATAATCCTGACTTCAGCTTCCAAAATGAAAATGACTTAGAATCTTCTTCATTTTCATTCCCTTCTAGGAATTTAGCCTTTTTCACTGAAAATATTTTCTTTATTGGGGAAAAATGGAAAATAAATTTAGGCGCAAGATATGAGAACATAAGAAGTAAAGCTGATGGATACTACAAACAATATGTTTTGCATCCAATAAATCAAGATACCCTTTCCATATACACTATTAACAACAATAATTCCACATCTAGAAATCTTCCATTATTTGGAGGAGGGGCGTCATATAAACTTTCATCAAACTCAAATTTATACGCTAACATTACTCAAAACTATAGAGCAATAAATTTTACAGATATAAGAATAAACAATCCAAACATTGTCATTGATAGCTTAATTAAAGATGAATATGGATATACTGCTGAATTAGGATTCCGTGGATTGCTAAAAAATTTTATTATATATGATATAGCTAGTTTCTATATCTTTTATGGTGATAAAATAGGCCTGTCACCAAAACCTGGTACAATAAAAAAAGAACGAACCAATATTGGTGATGCGCAAAATTACGGCATTGAACTTTTTACTGAAATTGATTTTTTAAAAGCCATTAAAGAATCAAACAAACATTTTTTATCTCTATTTATTAATTGTGCATACATTAACGCAAATTATATTAGTTCAAAAGAAACAAATTATATAGATAAAAAAGTAGAGTATGTTAGCTCTTATATACTAAGGTCTGGATTAAAATATCGGATAGGAGGTTTAAGTTTACAGCTTCAATATTCTTATAATTCTGAACAATTTTCTGATGCAAGTAATTCAGTTATACCCTCAGGAGATGCTGTAATAGGTCTTATCCCATCATATTATGTTGTTGATTTTTCTGCTCAATATTCTTTTGAAAAACACTTTCATATTGAGCTAGGTATAACTAATCTAACTAACAATCAATATTTTACAAGGAGAGCAAGTGGCTATCCTGGTCCTGGAATTTTACCCTCAGATGGTATAGGCGGATATCTTACTTTACAATATAAATTTTAAGATATAAAAGGTTATATTCTACTTGTCATTTTATTTTTTAGACCTTGAAAATCTACTAAATGAAGCCTTAGTGATCCAACTGGTATTTTTGCCTTAATCAATATTGGTATTTTATTCTTATCTGCACTAACCCAAAATTGAACATCATTTTCATTTTTAAAATATCTACCCTCTTGAACAACTGGGACAAACTTATGACATTTAAAACTTCCTAACCTAACTTTAACATTTTCATCACCTAAATATTTTATTCTCAAATCATATATTTCATCATCCATAAAACATTTAAAAGAAAAAATTTTTCCTGGTTTCATTCTATTGAAATTTAAAGTTCGAGACTTATAAAAAGAAGATACCATATCTTGAATACCCATTGGTACTTTGAATTCTTTAATACCATTATTAACTTTATTTAAATTCTGCTTAAAGACATAATTTTGTTTTATTTTATATCCTCCTTCATTAACATCTCTTATAAAAAACCAAGGCATAATTGATTCCTTATCAATGTAGCTTTGATAAACGTCTTTGACCTTATAAAATGCACTGAATATGCCTGTTGTTCTTCCTTTACCAATACAATGGTATAATGATCTTTTGCTTCCTCTCTTTGAAGTTGACTTTACCTCCATTGTAACTTCACCGGCATCCAAAAAACCATAAGAAACAAAATAGCGCAATTTCTCTCCTTCCTTAAATGCATTATTAAAAATTTTAGGGTAATTTGTTTCTTTGAAAGAAACTAAAGCATAAAGGAATAAAACTAAAATTAAATTGAAAAAAAATCTAAATCGCCTGACACTATAATCTTTCATTATTCTTTTATTTTTCTTTTAAAAGAACAAAGGATGTGCCAAAATATAACGAAGTATCAAAAAATTACTAAAAAACGATATTTACTATTTTTTGAGGGACAATAATAATTTTTTTTGGTTTTTTATCCTCTAGATATTTTTTTGTTTGTTCATTATTAAGAACCTTTTCTTCAATTTCTTTTTTATTAATATCAACTGGTAAATCTAACAAAAATCTCATCTTTCCATTAAAAGAAATTGGATACGAATAATTTTTTTCAATTAAATATTTCTGTTCAAAAACAGGAAACTTTTGAAAACTTATACTTCCTGGTTCATTACCTAACTTCACCCAAAGTTCTTCACAAATATGTGGGGCGTATGGAGAAAGTAGCACTAAAAGTTCATTTAGAATATTTCTATTATTACATTTCTGATTAGTTAACTCATTAACTGCAATCATAAATGCAGAGACACATGTGTTAAATGAAAAACGTTCTAAGTCTTCAGTAATTTTCTTTATTAACTGATGCAATGTTTTTAAATTCTCCTTTTTTGGTTTCTCGTATAGTAAATTAGCTTTACCTGATTCATCAACATTAAACAACTTCCAAACCTTCTTTAAAAAACTATGTACACCACTAATACCATTAGTATCCCATGGTTTACTTTGTTCTATAGGTCCAAGAAACATCTCATACATCCTTAGTGTATCAGCACCATATTTATCAATTAATTCATCTGGTGTTTGAGTGTTAAATCTAGATTTTGACATCTTCTCAACTTCAAAACCACATTTATATGTTCCATCATCTTCTAATATAAATTCTGCATTCATGTATTCAGGCCTCCAATTCATAAATCCTTCTATATCTAACTTATCATTTTCTACTAATGAAATGTCTACATGAATTGGTATTACATCATAATCATCTTTTTTTGAAAACGAAACATATTTATTTTTATCCTTGATAAGATATACAAAACTACTCCTACCTAAAATCATTCCCTGATTAATCATTTTTTGAAAAGGCTCATCAAATGGAATATGTCCTAAATCATATAAAATCTTTGTCCAAAATCTAGAGTACAATAGATGACCAGTAGCGTGCTCAGCACCACCAATATAAATATCAACATTTTTCCAATAACCAACCTTCTGTCTAGAAACAAATTCACTATCATTATTAGGGTCAAGATATCTTAAAAAGTACCAAGAACTTCCTGCCCATCCCGGCATAGTATTATATTCCATACGATCTCCTTTAAAATAATTCCAAGAAGATTTTTCAGCTCTTGCTAAAGGAGGGTCACCTTCTTTTGTAGGCATATATTCATCTACTTCTGGTAATGTTATGGGTAAATTTTTATCTTCCACCAAACGTGGTAAACCATCTTTATAAAAAATAGGGAATGGTTCTCCCCAATAACGTTGTCTACTAAAAATAGCATCACGCAATCGGTAGTTTGTTTTGCTCTTTCCAACACCTTTTTCGTCAATAAATTCAATCGCTTTATAAATAGCCTTATTTACAGACAACCCACTTAAAAAATCTGAATTAACTATCACTGCCGATTTATCTTCATAAGCAGCTTCAGTGATATCTACATCATCAAAAATATTTATGATATCAATCCCAAAATGTTGAGCAAAACACCAATCTCTTTGGTCACCACAAGGAACAGCCATGACTGCACCTGTTCCATAAGAGGCCAAAACATAATCGCCAATCCATATAGCTAGTCTTTTTCTAGTAAACGGATGAATAGCATAAGCACCAGTAAAAGCACCAGTTATCTTTTTAACATTAGATTGTCTGTCTCTTTCTGACTTCAATTTAGTTTGTTGCACATAGGTTTCTACTTCTGATAATTTTTCTTTCGTTGTAATACTTTTTACTAGTTCATGCTCAGGTGCCAAGACCATAAAGCTTACTCCAAAAATAGTGTCGGGACGTGTCGTAAATACTTCTATTTGAGCATCGTGTCTATCTACTGAAAAAAATACAGAAGCGCCTTTTGATTTCCCTATCCAATTGCGTTGAATTTCTTTAATAGAATCACTCCAATCAAGTTTTTCTATATCGTTTAGTAAACGATCTGCGTATGCAGTTATTCTCATCGACCACTGCCGCATAAACTTTTGTTCTACTGGATGTCCTCCTCTTTCGGAAACACCATCTTTAACCTCATCATTTGCTAGAACAGTTCCTAGTTTTTCACACCAGTTTACCATAGTATCAGATAAATAAGCCAAACGATATTTTAATAAAATCCTTTCTTGTTCTTCTGCACTAAAACCCATCCATTCTTCAGCTGTGAAAAGAGGTGTATCTTGATCACAAGGAGATTTCACCAGAGTATTTCCGTTACGCTCTAACTCTTTAATCAAATCGGAAATTGGTAAAGCCCTGTCCTGAATATTGCAATAATAGGAGTCAAATAACTGCTTAAAAATCCATTGTGTCCAACGATAATAGTTCGGGCTAGAAGTACGAACCTCTCTGTCCCAATCAAAAGAAAACCCCATCTTATCTAACTGCTCTCGATAACGATTTATATTATTCTCTGTAGTTATAGAAGGATGCTGTCCTGTTTGAATAGCATATTGCTCTGCTGGAAGACCAAATGAGTCATAACCCATTGGATGAAGAACATTAAAGCCTTGATTTCGCTTATATCTAGCATAAATGTCTGAAGCAATATAACCTAATGGATGGCCAACATGAAGCCCTGAACCAGAAGGGTAAGGAAACATGTCCAAGATATAAAACTTATCTTTTTTAGATTGATCCTCTGATTTAAATGTTTTATTATCAGCCCAAAACTTCCTCCAATAAGATTCTATTTTTGAAAAATTATACTCCATCCCATATTTATATTAAAATGTTAAAGTTAGATAATTGTAGCAAGATTAATAATATAAAACTCAATAGAATTCATTATATTGAAGTTATGATATTTTGAAAATATTATTTTTACTCTACTATGCGGAAAAATTTCTCCCATTTTTTTAGTTTATTATTCATCTTATTTTGGTCATCAATATATACTATCGCATATAGCCAAACATCACACGAGAAGAACTTAATAAAGTCTTATGAAAATGAAAATAATCGAATAAAAAAATTTAATCGATTACTAACACTTGGAGAATATTACAAGATCAATAATATTACGAAAGCTGACTCTATTCGACACATTATCATAAAGGAAAGTGAACAATTCCCTGACTCGATTAAATTTTATGCTTTTTTATATAATGGTGAAATAGCTAAAAAAATTGGTAATCAAAAAGAATACTTTAAGATTATTGTTGATTTTCAGCCAATTTTAAATAAACTAAATTCCAATAAAATAAGAGCCTGTTACTATAAACACCTTGGCTTTTACTATAGCTCCATGCAAGAGATTGAAACAGCTGACTTTTATTTGAAACAATCTATAAAATTATCACAAAACAAAACACATCAAAAAAATCTTTCTGAAGCCTATTCATTTCTTGCAAATAACTTTATGGTGTCAAATAAAAAAGATTCAGCTCTTTTTTATTCTAAAAAAGCTATTAGTTCTGCACGTAGAATTAAAGACAAATCTGCTCTTGCTGAAGCATTCAATACTCAAGCAGAGATATATAGCTTTTTTGGACAACTAGAATTAAGCGTTGCTAAGAACTTAATCAGTTTGCAAATGGCTGAAGAATCATATAATATATATTTACTTGCAAAATATACTCGTGAGATTGGAAAATCACAAAAATTAATATACAATTTAAATGATGCTGAATATTATTTTAAAAGATCTTTAAACTACTCTCTTAAAATTTCTGATAAAAGACAAATGAGTTTGGCATTGACAAATCTTGCTTCAGTTCAGCTAGAAAGAAATGAGTTTTCCGAGGCAATAAAAAATGCGAGTCTTTCTATTGATTATTTAACAAGCTTAAATGACCTTAATGGCCTTGGTGAAACGCATAATATTCTTGGTATTGTATACAAAGAGCAAAAAAAATTTAATCTTGCATCTTTAAATTTCAATAAAGCCTTAGTCTATTATGAATCAGCTAATAATAAAGAAAAAATAGCTAGTGTTTATCATAATGTGGGCACTGTTTTTAAAGAGCAAGGGAAGTATAAAAATGCTTTAAACTATCTAAACCGATCTGTTGCTATTCGTGAGCAATACGGAGCACAAAATCAAATATATCAAACTTACAGAACAATTGCTGATGTATATAAACAAATTCGAAACAATGAGAAATCATTAAAATATATGGAATTATATTTAAATTATCTTGACAGTAATACTGCCTTACAATCTGCGACCAAAATTGCTGAACTAAGTGAGTCTTATAGATCTGAACAACGTGAACGATTAATAAACTCTCAATCTGATTCCATTCAACGGAAAGAACAAGAACGAAAATTAACTGCTACAAAACTAGAGAACAGTCAATTAAGAAATAATCTACAAACATATATTATACTTGCATTTTTAATTATTGCATTTTTAGCAGGTATTATTATATTTTATAGATGGAATGAAACTAAAATAAAACAGCAACAAAAAGAAGCTGAAATGTCTCAAACTCTTCTTAGAGCGCAAATGAACCCCCACTTCATATTTAACGCAATGTCTGTGATCCAAAGTTATATATATGATAATGACATCAAAAAATCTGAAAAGTTTTTAATTAATTTCTCTAGGTTAATGAGATTGATCTTAGAAAACTCTCCTAAGGAATACATCTCAATTAATACAGAAATGGAAATACTAAAAAAATATCTAGAAATGCAAAAACTGCGGTTTGAAGATCGATTTGAATTTGATGTTATTGCTGATGAAATTCTTTTTAAAGAAAACACCATTATTCCACCTATGATTACTCAACCTTTTATTGAAAATGCAATCGAACATGGACAACTTCATACAATTAAAGGTGGCTTTATCAAAATAAAATTTAGCAAACAAGAGAATATGTTAACCATATCTATTGTAGATAATGGAGTAGGTAGGAAAGCCACAAAAAAGAAGAATAAGGCTTCTGCTCATAAAAGTATGGCAATGAATATAACTAGCGAAAGAATTAAACATTTAAATAAAAAATCTAGAACTAACGGATCATTAGTAATTGAAGATTACAATAAAAAATTGGAAACTGGTACGAAAATATTAATTTCGTTACCATATTCTATTGATTATCAAAATTTAGTGTAAAATGTCAAAGAAAATACTTATTATAGATGACGAAAATAGAACAAGGAAGTTAATTGCTAAAATGATTGATTCTTTTGGTTTTGATGTAGAAACAATTCCTGAAGGTGAAAATGTCGAGTCGGCTATAAATGCGATAAAAAAATATAATCCTGACATTGTGTTTTTAGATATCCAAATGCCTGACGGTACTGGATTTGATGTCCTGGCATCATTACCAGATAAAAACTTTGAAGTTATCTTCATCACAGCGCATGAAGAATTTGCTATCAAAGCAATAAAATTCAGTGCACTAGATTATCTTTTAAAACCTGTTGATACAAATGAATTAAAAACAGCTTTAGAAAGAGCATTAAAAACAATCAATTTGAATCAGTTTGATAATCTCAAATTTGATGCATTGAAAACAAACATTCAACCTTCTGAAAAAAGAAGATTGGTATTAAAAACACAAGAAAGTGTTTACGTTGTAGAATTAGATCAAATTATTCGCTGTGAAGCAGATCGTAATTACACGTCCTTCTTTTTAAAAGAAAATAAAAGAATCCTTGTTTCTAGAACACTAAAAGAATACGAAATTCTATTGTCAAATCATAATTTTTTACGTGTACAACAATCGCATCTTGTAAATATTCAATATGTTGATCGATATGACAAAAAAAATGGAGGTGCTGTAGTAATGAAAGATGGCTCTGAAGTTCCACTCTCACCCGCAAAAAGAGACTTATTCTTTCAACGCCTTGAAAACATCTAAAAAAAAGCTAAAATAAATAAAACCTTGGTTATGTTCATTAAATAACCCATAATATTCATTAAAGAGTCTATTGTCAGATAAAAGTTTGTAAATTAATCAATTATAAGAATACAATCAGAGATTATTTAAACAATTATAGACTAATTATTTTGAAGGAAACACTGCTTGGAGAGGCAGTTTCATTTTCTAGTTTGATTAAAGAGTATAACAGTTCTTAAAAATCCTTCAAGAAAAAAGTTTTTCGTGTTTTTACACAGATGATAAGAATAATCTCTGATTTTTCTTTTTATAAAAGAAGCTGAAAAATTTAATTGCAAGAACTTACAGGTCGATTTATTTCATATAGTATTGGGCGACTTGGTGAAGCATCATTTTCAAATGGAGCTACTTGAAAAGTTAGTATATAATCACCATCCATAATTTTATCATCTACAAAAATCATCTCTGTAATTGTCCTTTCAAAATTTGGATTATTCGGAACGCCCCAAAAAGCATGATGAAAAGCTAGATTGCCATTATCACTTTCTCTATCTACAGAAGGCAAATCTACTAATAGATGTTTGACACTTGATTTAATTATCTTTTCGGCACATGAAACATCAAAATAGGCTGGATTTGTTGAAGAATAATTCATTGATTTTTTATTCTTATTATTTGGTAATGTTCTTACAATTAGCGCTTCTGTATTTAAAGATTCAGAAGGAATTAAATCAGGAGTAATAACTAAATCAGTCAAACCATCTATATTATTATGACTGGAAACAGGTTTAATAGTAACGAGCTTTGCTCTAAAAAAGAAGGTGTTTAAAACTTTGTTTATAGAATAAATATTTTCTGTAATATGACCTAAACACTCTGTATGTGTAACATGTGCATGAGGATTGAAAAAAATATTTCTAAAATTTAGTTTACCCCCCTCTGAAACTAAGCCTTTAAATTCTTGAGAACTCACTGCTTCAAAGATTGGTTTTTTCATAGACCAAGCTCTAATATTATCTTCAGAATTAGATAGAGGAATAGAAATATCTATTGGTTTATTTGTATCAATAAAATCAGTGTTATTAAGCTTTAAATTCATTATATCTCGAAGATAATAAATTATTCAAGGAATAAATCACTTAATTTTCCTGTTTTGATTTCTTTATGTCAAAATAATATAAATTTGAAAGTTTTAACCTTTATAGAATGTTGAAGAACAAAAATATCAATGACATTATATTTGATTTTGGAGGAGTAATAATTAACGTAGAATATAAAGATACAATAAATGCTTTTAAAGATTTAGGTATTAAAAACTTCGAATCTATGTATAGCCAATCAAAACAAAGTAAATTATTTAATGAATTAGAAACAGGCCATATTTCAAAAAAAAATTTTGTAAAAAAAATAAAATGTTTTATGCCAGTGAATACTCCTAATGAAAAAATTATTTCTGCTTGGAACGCAATGATTAAAGACATTCCACAAAAAACTATTGACTATTTAATTGAATTAAAATCAAAAGGATATCGCATCTTCCTTTTAAGCAATACAAACGAGATACACATTGATGAAGCAATGAAATCTTGGAATAAAAATAATTACCCAAAACCAGAAAAAATATTTAATAAAATATACCTATCATATAAAATTGGAATGCGAAAACCAAATAAAGAAATTTTTAATTTTATATGTGATAAAGAAAACTTAGACCCTTCAAATACTTTATTCATAGATGATTCTATTCAACATATAAAAGGGGCAGAATCTATTGGTTTAATCACTCATCATCTATTAAATCAAGTAGATCTTTATTCTCTCTTTTCCTGACACAATTCTACTAATATTCCCTGAGTTGACTTTGGGTGTAAAAAAGCTATTTTCTTATTGTCTGCCCCTGATTTCGGTGCCTCATTAATAATCTTAAAGCCTTTACTCTTTAGCCTTTTTAACTCAGAATAAATATTATCAACTTCAAATGCAATATGATGGAACCCTGTTTTGTTACTTTTTAAAAATTTTGCTATTGGAGAATCTTTATTTACTGCCTCTAATAGCTCTATCTTAGATTCGCCAACTCTTATAAAAGCGGTTTTAACCCCTTCTGAATCAACGATCTCTTTTTTATAAGACTGTGAGCTCAATAATACCTCAAAAACTTTTAATGCTTCTTCAATATTATCTACTGCCACACCTATATGTTCAATCCGTTTTACCAAAAAATAGAGTTAATTTTTAATGAACTTTTCATTAAAATTGTCAAAATTAATGTAGTAAACACCACGAACTAAATTTGAACAATTAACATTACTACCAAAGCCCTTCTTGACTAGATTACCATAAGCGTCAAAAATTTCATACAATGTTTCTATTAAATCACCATTAACCATAAATTGGATTTCATTTTTGACCTTTGCAGGTGTTTTTTTAATTACTGGAGTATTAGAATAAAACTTAACTTGCTCTGAAACACGCTTATCCCCAGAATGGTCTATCTGAGCAACTCTTATTATATTCTCTCCAGAGTGAGGGTTAATTTTTACTTTATAGTTGTTCTCTTGACCATTTCCTTTACCATTAATTTCTCCAACAACAACCCACTTTTCCCATCTATATTGTTCAATAAAAAACGGCAATTTACCTTGCTCTCCCTTAGTTCTAAATTCAAGATTTCCCTGGTTTGAGATATTCATTTTAATAATTTCATATGTTGACCTTGGCAACAAAACTTCTGGGTTCAAAATTTTCGGCTTACACCCATCATTATGTTCTATTACAATGAATACTGGCTCTCCTAAATCAATATTATACAAAGCAAAGTCTATTTCAAATGCGCCAAAACTTGTTCCTCCTGGCATAATATCACCGTTAACTGTGACTTTAGTAGCACAATATCCAAAGCCGTCATCATCCATAGGATTTTGAATATATAAATTTTTACCTTGATATGTCCCCTCTACAGATAAAGCCGCTAAACTAATGTAATTTAAAGAGAAAAAAGAAAAAAATAAGATGAGCTCTCTCATAAATTAAAAATAAAACTATTTGTCCAAAACCTATACTAGAAATAAAATTATTAAGTTTTGTAGACAATAACTTTGAAAAACAAATATAACATCTTTTTTAAGATTTATTACTGACAAAAAAATTATCTGTGATTTTTGTTCTAAAGTAGCTAATTAAATAAAATACGATAAAATTATTTTCTACCAGGAAGGACAACTATCGCATTTATTTTTTTTTCTTGTGTAAATTAAAAAACCCAATAAAAAATCAATCTCATAATAACCATACCCATGTCGAGTATAAGCACTAGAATCATCTGGTCTATTTCGAACCTTTAATTGATGATGAAAGCCTAAGCCAAAATTAGGTTGAATAAAAAAATGTTTAAAAAATTCTAGTCTTAATCCTAAGTGTGACGAAATTCCATAACCAGATAAAGAAATTGTTCTTAAATTACTTTCTCCTGCAAAGGTGAAATCATTAAATGAAAGAAGTGCGCCTAAAGATACCCCAGTGTTTGTAGATAAAGCAAACCAATCTTTCCTTCGGGCCTTAAAAATTTGATTTGTATGTGTTAACTCAAACCTCAAATAATTTAACCCATCTGAATTCTCATAATGAAATTCCTCTTTATTTGTTATTATTTCCTTACCTGAATATGAACCAGCCCACTCACTATCAATTCCAGGGCTAATAAAACCATTTAAGATAACCTGATTTCTATCAGCAAAAAGATATTTCATATGGTCATATCCAAAAGATATAGACCAATTATCTTTAAAATAATATCCTAATCTCACGTTGAACTGCGGTATTGTTAACTTCTCAGGGTGAAAATACACCCTTGGATCAAATTCCTCAGGGTTATCATAAGCAACAGCACCTTTCAATGTAAAATCATACCCTGGACCTATGAAATGCATATTACTTTTTGAGTAACCGCTCCTATTATATCCCCAATAACCATATAAAGTACCTTTGACATAAGATCCTTTTCTGGGAATTACTTGAGAAAAATAATACCCTGAGTGTAACATTAGAAAGAAAATTAAAATGTACTTCATTAATTTTTCATTTTTAGAAATGAGACTTCTTTTTCGGTCAAATGCCTATACATACCTCTTGGTAGATCTTTTTTAGTTAAACCTGCAAATTTAACGCGATCCAATTTTACGACATTAAAACCAATAGCTTCAAATGTTCTTCTTACTATTCTATTTTTCCCAGAGTGAAGTTCAACTCCCAACTCTCTTTGGTCGCCATTTTTAACATACTCTGCATCATCAAAAAACGATGTCCCATCTTCTAATTTTACTCCATTTAATAATTTTTTTATATCATCCTTCAATACTTTCTTATTCAATTCAACATAATATAACTTACTTGATTTATGCCTTGGATGTGTTAATTTTTTAGCCAAGTCCCCATCATTTGTAAATAATAATAAGCCTGTTGTATCTCTGTCTAATCTACCTACAGGATAAATTCTTTCTTTACAAGCCTTTTTGATTAGCCCCATGACTGTTTTACGGCCAAATGGATCATCCATCGTAGTGATGAATCCCTTTGGTTTATTTAATAAGACATACCTTTTCTTTTCAGGTTTGATTAACTCTCCATCATATTTTACAAGGTCACTTGGGCAAACTTTTAACCCCATTTGAAAAACTTGTTCCCCATTTACAGAAACTAACCCGGCCTTAATTAACACATCTGCTTCTCTCCTTGAACAAACCCCAGCATTCGATAGATATTTATTCAGTCGAATAAATCTATCATCAAAGGATGGTAATGGATCCCCCTTCTTTAACTTGTCTTTATAATCATTGTATTTAGCCTTTTTTTTTATCTTATTATGAGCAGTAGTATTTAATTTCTTGTTTTTTTGTTTTAAAGGTTTTCTATTCGACTTTTTTGAGCTACTACTTATTTTCTTTGTATTCATAACACGAATAAATATTATCAATCACATAAAGATAAAACATTTAAGACTATAATTCATTAAGAATCTCAAGTGTATATTGACAAGCTAATTGCTCGGCCTTCTTCTTAGATGATCCAATTCCCCTACCATATTCCTGATTATTAATTTTCACAACAATTATATATTCCCATGATAATCCCTTTTTTTTTTGCGATAAAATATCAAAACAAAAGGAAGTTTGGTTCTTTTGACTCCAAATAAACAATTTTGATTTAAAGTCAACTTCTTTAATTAGGGTCTCTTTCATATCAATATGTTTTTTCAGAATATATTTATTTAGACTCTTTTCAGCGCTTGCATAACCTCCATCAAGAAAAATTGCTCCAATTATAGCTTCAAAAGCATTACCTTGAATTGTTTTTAGCTTAATAGAAAGGTTTTTATCATACCCCAACACCCTAAAAATTTCAATTTTATTAGCAATAATCTCTATAGTTCTCCTACTTACTAATTTCGACTTTAATTTTGTTAAAAAACCTTCGTCTTTATCTGGAAACTTTAAATATAGGATCTTTGCAATAACACAATCAATTATTGAATCTCCTAAAAACTCAAGTCTTTCATTAGAAATTAATTGGGAATCATTTAATACAGACTTATGAGTAAGTGCTTCTCTAAAAATTTTAATATTTCTTATTTTATATCCAAAATTTTTAAAAATAAAGCGGACAATTAATTGATCATCTGATTTCTTTTTAAATGACCTAATTATCAATCCACCTCAAATTTTTTAACGATAATCGTTGTATTATGGCCACCAAAACCAAAAGTGTTTGACATAGCATAATTAACTATTCTCTCTTGTGCATTATTAAACGTGAAATTTAAATTATTATCCAATTCAGGATCATGATTTTCGTGATTGATTGTTGGTGGAATTATGTTCTCTTTAACGGCCATAATAGCCGCAATAGCTTCTATAGCACCTGCAGCACCTAATAGGTGGCCTGTCATTGATTTGGTTGAACTAATATTCAAGTTATACGAATGATCACCAAAAACCTTTTGAATGGCCTTTACTTCTGCAATATCACCTAAGGGAGTTGAAGTACCATGCACATTTATGTAATCTATTTTTTCTGGATTAATGTTAGCATCCTCAATTGCAGCAAGCATTGAATTGCATGCGCCAAGTCCATCAGGATGAGGAGCAGTCAAATGATATGCATCACCAGACATCCCTCCGCCTAATACTTCAGCGTATATATTGGCCCCACGTTGAATAGCATGATCATATTCTTCCAATATTAAGGCCCCCGAACCTTCCCCAAGAACGAATCCATCACGAGAAACATCAAAAGGACGAGAAGCAGTTTTAGGAGATTCATTCCTAGTAGACAAGGCTCTTAGAGCATTAAATCCTCCTACTCCAGATTGATTGACACCTGCTTCAGAACCTCCTGTTACAATGGCATCGGCTTTACCTAAACGGATGTAGTTATAAGCATCAATAATAGCATTTGTTGAAGAAGCACAAGCAGATACTGTTACATAATTAGGACCTCGAAACCCATATTCAATTGAAATATGTCCTGCGGCTATATCTGCAATCATTTTTGGTATGAAAAAAGGACTAAAACGTGGTGTACCATCACCTTGGAAATAAGAGCTTATTTCATCTTGAAAAGTCTTCATGCCTCCTATTCCTGAACCCCAAATGACGCCAATACGATCAAGGTTTGGATTAGAATTGATGATATTAGAAGATGCAACAGCCTCTCTAGCGGAAACCATAGCATATTGTGAAAATAAATCTAACTTTCTTGCCTCTTTTCGGTCTAAATGATTTGAAACATCAAAACCTTTAACTTCACAAGCAAATTTTGTTTTAAATAACGAAGGGTCAAATCGCGTAATTAAGTCAGCGCCACTTATTCCTTTTTTTAATCCTTCCCAGTATTCAGGAAGAGTATTTCCAATCGGAGTAATCGCACCTAGACCAGTAATAACAACACGTTTCAAATTCATATTTAATCATAAATTAAGCTTAAGAAAAAATTTAATTTACATTTCCTTCTATATATGCGATTGCATCACCTACAGTTTGTATATTCTCTGCTTCCTCATCTGGTATAGCTATATTAAATTCTTTCTCAAATTCCATAATTAATTCAACTGTATCTAGAGAATCTGCACCTAGATCGCTTGTAAAGCTTGCATCGTTTGATACTTCTCCTTCATCAACACCTAATTTATCTACAATAATAGATTTTACTTTTGATTTAATGTCAGACATTTCTTTCTAATTTTAAATTATTTTTAAGCGTCAAAGTAAACTACAAAATCTCAAAAGACAAAACTATTTGCTAATATTTTTTCACTAGTATAATGTTAATTTCTTCTTTTAATAAAGTAGTTTTAGTTTTTTCTTTTAGAAGAGACTGTAATTTCTACAAAGTGAACTATGTAATTAAGATCAAGTTAATACCTTTGTAATTATGGGGAAAATAAAAATAGCCATTTTTGCTTCAGGAAAAGGTAGCAATGCAATCAACATAATATCCTTCTTTAAGAATCACAACTTAATTAAGGTTTCATTAGTCTTAAGCAATAAAGCCAATGCCCCTGTTTTAAATTCTGTAAAAAAAATGGGAGTTAAAACGAAATGCTACAATAAAAAACAAACTGAAGATGGTGAGTTTTTAACTCAAGTTTGTAAAACAGCAGAAATTGATTGGATTATTCTTGCGGGTTATCTAAAAATGATCCCTGAAAAATTAATCTCAACATATAAAGATAAAATCATCAACCTTCACCCCTCTCTTCTCCCAAAATATGGAGGCAAAGGGATGTATGGTTTAAACGTTCACAAAGAAGTACTTAAAAATAAAGAAAAAGAATCTGGTATAACTTTTCATTTTGTTAATGAAAAATTTGATGAAGGCAGGATAATTGCACAATTCTATTGTGAGATAAAGCCAGAGGATGAGATTTTAGAAGTTGAGCAAAAAATTAAGAGACTTGAACAAAAATACTTTCCTTTAATAATAGAAAAATCAATTCTAGAATAAATTATGCTCTCTTTTTTTAACGAATTTAATCTCAGTGATATTTTTAAAGCATCAATGGTTTTATTTGCCGTTGTAGATATTATTGGATCTATTCCGATTATAATTAAAATAAAAGAAAATACTGGTGAAGTTGACGCTCTTAGAGCAAGTATTGTTTCATTAGGAATAATGACTCTTTTCCTTATAGTAGGTGAAAAAATTCTATATTTATTTGGCGTAGAAGTTGAAGAATTTGCTGTTGCTGGATCATTAATATTATTTGCAATGGCTACAGAAATGATATTGGGCATTAAGGTATTCCGAGGAGAAACAACTGGAAAAACAGCTAGTATAGTGCCATTAGCATTCCCTATCATTGCTGGTGCGGGTTCAATGACATCAATAATCTCTCTAAGAGCAGAATATCATCAAATAAATATTGCTTTTGCTATTCTAATTAATATAATTTTTGTTTTTATTGTTTTAAAACTCACAAAGAAAATTGAAAAAGTTTTAGGCCCCGGAGGTATTGCTATACTTGAAAAAGTGTTTGGAATAATCCTTCTTGCTATAGCAGTAAAACTTTTCAGCTCTAACGCAAAAGAATTATTTACCTGAAAATAACTCTGTTATCTTATTGGTGAAAAATTAGGTTCTACAACTTCACCATCTACCTTTACACCATCATTAAAATTATATTGCTTAATGACTTTTCCATTTTTATTATAAAGAATAAATTTTCCATTTTTAACACCTTCTTTGTAATTTATTTCAGAGATAATTTTACCCCGACGAGAAAAATTTTGCATAATCCCATGTAACTTACCTCCCTTGTAATGAGAAATAATGAATGGTTTCCCCCCCGAATAATATGCTATCCATTTACCATCTTTCTTCCCTTCCTTATATTCTCCTTCTTCGCTTATTTTGAAGTTGTCTGACGAGTATGAAATTGAATACCCATGTAATTTGCTGTCAATAAAAGAACGATTCTTAATTAAACCATAATCTACTTTAGATTTTTTCTTAAATATCTTATAATGCATTAAATCTTTTAATTTACCGTTTTCAAAATATTCTGACCACTCGCCGGTTTTCATATCTCTTTCGTATTTACCTTTTAATTTTAATCTTCCATTAGGATAATATGAGCTCCAATCTCCTTGCAATTTACCATCATGAAAATTCGCTGTATTTTTCAATATTCCTGATTCCCAATAGTTTTTCCAAACTCCATCCTCTTTACCATTAATATAATAACCTTCCATTAAATTAGTTCCATCTTCATACCAGGTATTCCATTTTCCCTCTTTAAGATTTTTTTCA
>Ga0160423_10001136_pt1 | contig 22216 bp, 14 predicted proteins | sample CRUFie14St8metaG_FD_108191 | JGI IMG/M metagenome (GOLD analysis project Ga0160423, IMG submission 108191) | Marine microbial communities from the Costa Rica Dome - CRUD Field 142mm St8 metaG | ecosystem: Environmental > Aquatic > Marine > Oceanic > Photic zone | place: Costa Rica: the Eastern...
ATCCCAAACCTTTTCTGCTACTTCACCACAAAGTCTACACCGCAGCCCTTGACCAAAACCAGCACTTCTCATTGCCTTGCCGCAACACTCAGGTCTCTTGCCAATTCTAGGTGTTGCTGATTTTATTCTAAGTCTCTCAAGATGTATTTCATTAGTCGGCGAAATCAATCCGACCCATTCGATTATATCCCCAGGAAGAAAACGCCTTAGAAGTGCATTGACAGGACCACTTTCGGCATATGCAACAAGAGTTATTGAGGTAGAACCAGTCCACACGACAACAGAAGAATGTCCACCTTGAACTTCAACAGGGAATGAGGAAACAATCCCTATGAGTGAACCAAGTACATGATCATCGGATATCTGATTAGTCTTGTGGACTGCCCAAGAGGGACTTTCCTCGACATCTTTCCTAAGCTGCAAAAATTCGTGTGCTTTTTGCAATTCTTCGGATGACTCTCCCCTTATCCCATATAGTACTGGACAATTGGTCCTGGGCATTATCAAACCTCTACCAGTAGTTGGATCCCTATTAGCGAACGTGGTAGGGAATTTCTTGGACATAGATTCAATGGATTCTATGGAAACTTCTCGAACCGTTCTAATTTTATCTTCAAATCTCCAGGCGATTAATTCCCAAGTGTAGTTTTCTGTAGGATTCCAAGCTATTGCGGCAGATGCCCCGATAATTCCAATTGGATTTTCTTCAATTGTGTAAAATTTAGACGAACTTGGTAGTCTATTTAGAACTGATTCGAGTGAAACCTCTCCTCTAACTGCTTTCCAATACAATGACTCCGGAAATGATTCGGTAGTAGTTATCAGACAGGGGGAAGGCCTTTCTCCTGTTTCGGGGTATGCCGCCTTGATTTCGTTGTGTAAGTCATCTATGAATTTCTGGCAGATTGATTCCACCTCCCGAAGGTTTGAAATTTTCAATTCACATATCGCTCCCAGAGCGGCATTCCCTCTAGTTCTCTTGGGAGCGAATGGCCAAAGCCTCACTAACCTCCTTTCTATTATTTCGAAACTTTCAATTGAATCGCCTAATCTGCTAAGCAGTCGATTGAAGTGCTCGGTAGTGCAGGCATGGTCGACATGGTCTGTATCATCCAATCCCAATCGGATGATACTTTTTGCATGGGTGTCGCTCACGCGACACCCCCCAGTATTGAATCAACAACGCCTGAAATACCAACGTCGGGATCACAGCGAATGCCTCTAACTCCGAATTGTTCAGCAGCTGCCATGTCGACTCCTCTATCGCCTACCATGAATGAGGTTGACTCATCAGGTCTGTCGACCCAATCAGCGTCGTAGAGGAGATTTAAGTTGTCAAAATTAGCATTAGAAGAGGCGGCATCCAGAAGTTGTCTACCCGCCTCCAACATTCCTGGATTTGGTTTGCGTGCCCAAGCACCTTCCCAAGGTGCATATGGTGAAAATAGAATCAAATCTAGATGTGCATCAGAATCTTCGAAAAGTAATCTTTGTCTTATCTCGGAATGAATTTCATCCAAAGTAGATGAATCCCAATAGCCTCTGCCTATGGGTGATTGATTCGTTACCACTACAATCCGATAACCCGCCCTGCGCAAATTTCCAATTGATGCTCCGGCATGTGGCAATAATTCAACTTCAGTACGTGAATTGACGTAGTTTTCGCTTCCGACATTGATCACGCCATCTCGGTCGAGATAAGCGATTCTTCCATCCCAATCCTCGCAATTTGGTAAATCTAGTAATTCCAGGGGTGAAGTCAAATCCGCAGACTCGCGGTGAGGCGGTAGCATTGTATCACTGCCTGTTATTGGCTTTGGCCGCTTCTTTCACAATGTGATTTATGATCAATTGCATGTCCTCAATGCGCTCCATCGAAGTAGTAGGTACGACGATTGCAACGTCTACCATCTTGGCTAATTCACCGCCTTGACCACCATTGTAATCTCCAGTAACTGCGGCAGTTCTACAACCCATTTCTTTAGCCAAAGATATTCCATTTAGCACATTGGGTGAATTGCCTGAACCCGAATATGCGATTACGAGATCTCCGGATTTGGCGAAAGTGGATAATTGACCTGCGAATACATTAGCATACTCTGTATCATTAGCCCACGCGGTGAAAGAAGAGATGTTATCCGTATGAGCAATGGTAGGAATATTCAGTTCCTTAGACCAATCTCCTGCACTGTGAGAAGGTGTTGCGGCGCTACCACCATTACCAATCATGTGAATACTACCGCCTCTTTCTGAAACAGTGGTCAATTCAACCCAAAGAGATTCAATTTGCGATTTGGAGACCTCAGAGAGTGTTCTTCTCAAATCGCTAAGGTAACCTTCCGCGAATGATTCGAAATCGAAGCCCATGTGTATCCCTAAGCAAACGGGCGAGGGCATCATATTTACGAGTTAATGGCTGGAGTCGCTTTGATGCAGGAGCCCGTTGGTGCCGCTTTGGAGGTTATCGCAGAGTCTATCGGCACCTCTGGCGAAGCACTTAGATTGCTAATCGGAACAATAGGAATGGCCTTCTTAGGCGCTTCTTTTTCCTATTCAAGAACTGACTGGTCTAGGCAATTAGCTGCTGCGGGTTGGTTATTTCTAGGGCTGTTCATATACCTACTTTCAGAATATTACGTCAAAATTGGAGACCCGGTTCTAATCATAATGACTGCAGGAGCCTTACCTGCAGGAGTTTTTCTCGCATTTTTGGAGACTCAGAGACACTCACACCTTGCGGAAGAAACCAAAGAATCTCTAATTTGGTTACGTGGGATGGTAGCATGGTCAATGATACCGTATCAGGTAGTATACTGTATCCCATACCTAAACATTGCATTTGTTATGTTGACTGCACATAGTGCTGAATGGATGCTAGAATTCGTTGGATTAGGATCCTATTCAATGGGCGAAGTGATGGTTGATTTACAAGATGGAGGTGAAGTCCCATTGAGTGATTGGGATGGAAGTATGATTCTACTGACCCAACCACTGGGGGATGGAGGATTCTTCATACCAATGTACCACTCCAATGGGGAAGAAGTCAATATTGGATTCATACTAAGTTGTTCTGGTTTACAATCGATGATTATCTTTGTAGGGGCAATTGTGGCCCTTCAAACAGTGCCTTGGAATCGAAGGATTCGTGGTTTGTTGATTTCAGTCCCAACTATACACATCCTCAATACATTCCGTAACGCGGGGATTGTTTGGTTAACTGATAATTATCAAAATTGGCAATTCCTAGGTTTAGATATGTTTGATTTTTCACATAGCTACGCCGCGAAGGTCGCTAGCCTATTCGCTATGTTCCTATTGGCGATTGCCCTCTTCGATCTACTTCCTGAACTTCACCGAAATATTATGCAATTAATGCCCAAGCAACTTAGGTCCAAGGGTAATTCCTCAACGACTTCTTAATCGCTCGTAGAGCTTTCCTTTCAAAGGCATATCATGCTCCCAAGCAAATTCTTTCATTACTCTCAGTGCTTCTTTTTCTAAGTCAGAATCACCAACGAAATCAGTGATGTGAATCACTCCCTCTCTTGTGTTTGCTTTGAAAGCTGCAACTGGTTCTTCTCTGTGGAATACAAGATATGCTGACCCATAACCAAATCTCTCTCTCAACAGGCTACCATAGTAATGGATTAGTGGATCTGATGGTGGTATAACCAAATCCCTTGTTTTGCTTAGTACATCAGAGCCTTCTAACAGGTCGTGACGACCCCAGCAAACATCGTGCATATCGTCTACAAGGAATCCTTTGATGAGAGTGTCGTCTTCTTCGAATTCACGCATAACATCGGAGATTTCTTCCGCCGAGAATGGGGAACCTGCAAGGCGTTCGACCTGCTTTAGAGTAATGACTGGATAGTCTTTCACTAAATCTCGCAAATAATCTCGCTTAACTTCCCACAAATCTGAGGTGGATAATGGCTCGACGGCTTTGAAGCCACCACGATAATCCTGCACAAGGTGTCCGCTTCGGACTAGAGGGGAGATTAGTTTCCTGAACTCTCCACGGCGCATCGCATGCCGCTCCATGAAAATTGCAGGATCATGGTGTTCTCTGAAGAATTGCAAGATGTCCTCGTCTTCTTCCGGCGCCTGTACATTTCGGATTGTCAACAACTTTTGGAAATGTGGCATTTTTGCCCAAACGAGATGACCTCGAAGGTTGGTACCTTGATGCAATTGGTGGGCAGCAGCCATTGATTTTAGGTCAACTCGGAACATCTCACAACGACCACGTAATGCGAAATCATCTCTTAACTCGTCAAGATGATCTAGGGCTAAGGTTTCGTTTTCATGGCGAGTTTTTTGATGTAGTGAATGGTGGTGGAACAGAATCCTGTTAATCTTCTTTCGAGGCATCGGATCAACAACCCCACCTCTGATGTACCTCTCGCCATCTCCCATAGACTCGAAACCGAGATCTGAAAGAATTTGCTGGACATTTTCATCACAGTCGTGTACCGGTACACCATTGAAGGCATGAATTACTGATACATCTATTAGCCTATCACGGTAGTTTTCTAGTAGTTCATCAAAGGTTTCTTTGAACTCATCAAGGTAGGAGTGTGGAATGTTAATATCTTTAATTTCTAGGTAATCATTAACCACAAACATTAGGATTCTACCAACAGGATCTACACCCTTGAATACTGGATGATACCACCCTTGTTTCAGCATCAACCGAACTTCTTGAATAAATCTAGAGCAGAATGGATCAGATTGCGAAACTATTCTCATTTTCCGATCTTCAGCCATCGGTGAGAGCAACTTTTCCGCATCTTCATGGCTTGAGTAGTAATCAGTAGGATCGGGTTGAAGAGCGACAACTCGGGCTATTTTTCCCGCATTTTCTAAATCTCTCAGAGTCTCAGCTAATTCCTCTACAGGCCGTGAGACGAAGAATCTCAATGTGTGCAACCGAACGGGACCAATTCGCTCAATTAGTGTCTTAACCGCCTCATCGAATTTCATCGGTTTAACCCTGTCATGAATTCTATGGAAAACGGCAAGTGAACGCTTTCGATTAGGTAATTCGATATATTTCTTACCAATAATGAGTTGGCGTTCTAGATTTGATAGAGCGCTCTTCAATGACCTTTGGATATGGGCATTTTCTTTGCCTTTTGGATAACCTTCGAATAATTCCATTCGACTCATGCCATCTTTGGGTATCTTCTCCAACAATTCTTCTTCTAACGGTCCAAGCCATGGGTCGCCTCTGAGGCCTAGAACCAATGGTAGTTGATCATGCATGGTGTATCCTACTCGATTATGCAGTAATCGACCATTAATGACGTCTGGATCGTGCTTTATGTCCTTCCAATCTCGGAATCTGTAATCTTTTACTCGATGTAACATTTCGTCCCTTCTTTGGACTAAAATAAGATTTCTGATCGCATCAGCTGGTTCCTCATATTGCGTGAATGATTTGTGAAGTATCAAAGTTTGGAGAGTTCGATAATCTACTACTTCTACCTGGCCACCTGTAATTCGATATTCATCGACCCGTAAGATATACTCACCATCATCCGTTTGAGTAAAGAAACCAATGGAGACGAGATTTCTCATCTCCAATTCTTGCAATACCGATTCAACCTGGCCTCTTGGAAATGGTAATCTCTCTGCTAATTTATCTAAAGTGCGAGGCCCCTCAGAACCAAGCATATCCAGCAATTTAAGCCTCAGACAATCCATGGGATCAGAGAGATATGTCTCCTTCCATGTAGCAGGCTGGCCATCTTTGAAATCAACTCCCATTTCGAAGGTTAAACCTCCGGTATAGAGGGATCTCAGATCCTCCATTTCGTCGGCACCAGATACGGCCAGACAACCTAGAGTACCATGAACTCCTGCCATTCTTTCGGAGAACCATTTGTCGTCTATTTGTTCGTGCCCAGTATTACGAACCTTGGTGATTAGGCCTCTTTCAGCCAATTCGTAAACCCAAGCTCGTAATTGTTCGAACTCAACATTCTTCAATTTTTCAGAGTACAAAGGATGGGTTAGAGATTTTTCTAAACCTCCACCCATATCCATCAATCGTAACAAACCGGCTGGAGAATCTGGAACTGCGACTTTGTCTTGATAATATTTGGCCAGTCGTTCACGGTCTAAATCAGTAGCAAGGGATCTGGCACCGAGTAATCTTCGAAGAATTTCTGGATCGATATCTTTTATCAGATAGGCACGAGTTCGCAAGCTCAGCAGATCTTCGAATGAGGACATGAAAAGTGTCATACCAAGAGGAGAAGGCATCTTCACCTTTCGATGTACAATGCGTACATTTTCACTGTCCATTCTAGCGATGAAATCAGCTAGTTCTTTCATCTCTAAATCAGTATTCATTATCTCGTTCATCGCTTCCCTAATGACGACCGAGTCTTCCATTTGCCTATGTGCTCTCAGTATCTGTTCAGCGCGGTTTTGGAATTGTTTAGGACTTACCTCATCGGCTCCAATTCTACGCGGATTCAGCATACTGCGGCTTGAAACCTCTCGGAATCTCTTGGCAAATAATTGCGAATCTAACATGTACCTCTGAAGTACTTCTCTACTAGAATCATCCCTGAATAACTCAGGGATTTTAGAAATTTCAACCTCATGACTTAATTTAATCATGAATCCGTTTTCGTCAAATGAAATTTCATTGACAAGTACATTGTCTCGAACCGCAATACCTGCAAAAAGATAGCCAAGTGCGAGATTGAAAGCCCGACCCCTACATGTGGTTACGATATAGGTCGGAAGGGGTGCAACGACTTGTTCGACAATGATCCTATCCCTACTAGGAACCTGGAAAGTTGTCGCACAGTGCTCATCGAGGTAATTTGCAAGTGCATTTGCGATTGGTTTGTTGAGACCATAAACATCCATCAGAAGAGGTCGAACATCTCGTCCCATTCGGACCATGTGCGAGGCCCGATCAAGTACATCTAGGACTTCGTAACTGAGTTCATTGGACCTAGAATTAGCCTCCCCCGCCCAAGACGGAATTGTTGGCCTATAGCCAGTTGCTGAAGTCACATTCACACGAGTTCCTTGTACACTGGATACTCTGTAGGTTGAACCTCCAAGAAGGAAAACGTCCCCATTTCTTAGACTGGCTACGAAACCACTGGAAAGTTGACCAACTAGAGTACCATCAGAAGTGAAAACAAGGTAATTATTGTCTGGAGCAATCGTACCTATGTTGGTGTAATATATCATCTGAGCATAACCACGCTTTCCGAATCGATTATCTTCCCAATCAACCCATACCCGCCTTTCTTCTTCTAGCAGATCCAGTACCTCGATGTAGTCGTCGTATGGAAGTGCTCTGTAAGGCCAAGCAGCGGTTACTAACTCATATCCGTCGTCAATATCCCATTCTTGAATGATGGTTAAGCCTATCATAAATTGAGCCAGTACGTCTAATGAATTTTCAGGGAATTTCAGAAGATCCATAGAACCTCTTAGGATTCCGTTTTGTAACGCTACAAGTTCAAGTAAATCTTGTGGAGAGGTTGGTAGAAACCTAGCTCTTGGTAACCCTCCTACCTGGTGACCCGCACGCCCAATTCTTTGCAAAGCTGTGGCTATTGAGCCCGGACTACCAACCTGTACGACGCAATCTACTGAACCAATGTCAATACCCATCTCAAGAGATGATGAAGATACAACACATCGGAGGTGACCGTTCTTCAGCCGTTGTTCAACATCTAATCGGATTGCTTTGTCCATTGAGCCGTGGTGCCCCTCGACCCCTGCAGTACCTAAAATCTTCAATTTCTGAACAGTAGTTTCTGTCATTTGTCTTGTGTTAACGAAAACAAGTGTAGTTGTGTGAGCTTCAACAATCTCCTTAATTCTCTCAACATTGTGTTCGAGAACCTCCTTTATTGGCAAGGAAGAAAACCTAGGAGTTGGTAGGATTATGTCTAGATCTAATTTCCTGGCGCCAGATACCTTAGCGATTGCGACATGCTGTGGCTCTGTATCACTCTCCCTCGCATCTGAGGCAACCAAAAATTCTGCAACTGCCTCCAAGGGTTCCATGGTAGCTGAAATTCCTATTCTTTGGACATCGGATTCGATTACACTGTCCATTAACGCCAGACTCAAGGCTAGATGCGTCCCTCTCTTGGTAGGAACCAAAGAATGCATCTCATCTATCACCATCCATTTCATGTCGTTCAAGAGTGGCCTGAAGCGCTTCGATGCAAGAGCCAAACCAAGTGATTCAGGGGTTGTAATAAGAATATGAGGAGGAGACCTTAGCATCCTTTCTCGTTCTTTTTGTGGAGTGTCACCAGTTCGTAGACCAACCTTGATCTCCTTGGCTCTACCTGGCAGGTATTTTTCCCGAATTTCAGTCAATGGCCCGATCAGGTTCTTCTGAATATCATTTGCTAGCGCTTTGATAGGTGAAATGTAAATGCACTGTACGGATTTATCCAAACTTCCATCCAATGAGCGACGTACTAAATCATCGATAATCGATAGGAATGCAGTCAAGGTTTTTCCAGAACCTGTTGGAGAACATAGGAGCAAATGTTCCCCTTTCAGGATTCTCGGAATTGCTAATTTTTGAGGGTCGGTAAAGTCTGGAAATTTGTCCTTGAACCAATTGCGTACAGGTGGAGAAAGACTCTCCAGCAGTTCCTCGGTTTCCCAAGAATCTTGTACGTATTCTATTTTGGGCATTACTTCCCCTCACACTATGTCCGTACAGGGGAATAATTTCGTACATGAATACTTCGTTTGAATAAACAAACAGTCCAATTCACTAAACCGATGCAAATGTGGCCAATATGACATATTTTGGCCTCTATTCGGCACTTACAGATGATGATTAATTTTGCATTGTAAGTCAGCGACTTGCGGATGGCTTGAAAGACAAAGTAACACTCCCCTTAACGTTGGCTATGTCTGACGAGCGTAGATTAGAGAGGTTGTCATCGATGCTAAAGCGTCGAGGAATTGTGCTCCCTGCTTTTGATATCTACGGGGGTGTATCCGGATTGATCGATTACGGACCTGTCGGTGCAGCGATTAGAAGGCGCCTAACTCAGAAATGGGTCAATCATTGGTTGAGCCATGGAGATATTGTAGAAATCGACTCTCCAACAATTACTCCTGAATCCGTACTTGTAGCAAGTGGCCATGTTGGAGAATTCAACGATTTGATGACTGAGTGTAAGGCCTGTGGCTCCATATATCGCGCTGACCATCTAGTTGAGCATCTACACCCTAATGCAGATTCATTGAACTCCGATGAAATCGACAAGTTACTATCCACTGGAATCGAATGTCCATCTTGTTCCGAATCAGTATGGACTCCTGCTCAACCGATGAATTTGATGTTCTCAACGACTATTGGGGCAATGAGCACTGGGAGAACTGCCTACATGAGGCCTGAAACCGCCCAAGGCATGTTCATGCTATACCCAGCATTATATCGTCATTTCCGCCAAAAATTACCTTTCGGTGCAATTCAAACAGGTAAGGGATACAGGAACGAAATTAGCCCTAGACAAGGAATGATTCGATTGAGGGAATTCAACATGGCAGAGCTAGAATATTTCATCGATCCTGAAAATCCTCCATTCCCTGACTTAAATCGCAGAACGGAGATAATTAGCCTAGTTCCTGATCCTGATGGCCCTCATGCTGGTGAGTCGCGAATGAGCTTCGGTGCAGCCCTAGATGCTGGAATCATACGCCATCCAACCGTTGCTTGGTTTTTGGCTAGGACCTGGGATTTCTTGGTAGAAGTAGGAATTAACCCAGGGAAGATGCGATTCCGTCAACATGCTAGCACCGAAATGGCACACTACGCAGAAGATTGCTGGGATTGTGAAATTCATGGAGAGCATGGTTGGATAGAGTGTGTTGGAATCGCTAACCGAACTTGCCACGACCTGGAAAGTCACGAGTCTCATTCTAAATCCAAGTCTCTTAGGGCTTGGAGACAATTCGCTGAGCCTCGTTCGCAGACTATAGACAGGTTAGCACCCAATGGGGCAGTAATCGGACCAACCTTCAGAGCAGATGCGGGTGCTGTAGTTGCTGCTCTAGAGTCTCTGACCAATTTACCGGATTCATTACCATTTGAACTAACACTGGAAAATGGGAGTTCAGTTACGATTGAGGAAGGCATGGTGGAAAGAAGGATTGAGACGGTAAATGTCAGTGGGGAATGGTACACACCTCATGTAATCGAACCTGCATTCGGTATTGACAGAATTATATGGCACGTACTGGATCATGCTTACGAAGAAGCAGAGAAGGAGGGTGAGGCTTACACATTCCTTAGACTCGCTGAAGGAATTTCCAGCGTTGACTGTGTTGTATTACCATTATTCGACAAAGACGGCATGCCTGAACTAGCAAGAGAGATTACTTCAGCGGTTAATGCACTCCCTCATTCTAGGGCCGAGATGGACTCAAGCAAATCGATTGGTCGCAGATACGCTCGCGCAGATGAGATTGGAATACCTTGGGCATTAACCGTCGACCATACATCCCTGGAAGACGGTAGTGTGACGATTAGGCGTAGAGATGACCAATTACAGGTACGAGCCTTTGTCGACGAAATTCTAACTCACATGACCAATGGAACGATGCAAGAATTGTTCTGAATGAATGCCTGTTCCAGTAGAATAGAGCCACCAATCTTCAAGAGGCTCCAAGATAGGATAGGTGTGTGAACGAAGCCGGGGCCATCGAGGACTGGACGGAGAAATATCGTCCAACTAGTATGTCTCAGATGGAGGGAAATGATTCCCAACTTCGTATGATCGCTCAATGGTTGGACAGATGGTCAACAGGAAAGATTCCAGATAAACGTGGATTACTCCTAGTTGGCCCACCGGGAGTTGGTAAGACTACTCTTGCCAAGGCGGTTGCAAAAGAACGAGGCTGGTCGATTATAGAATTGAATGCCTCAGAGGAAAGGAACGCTGCTGCAATTCGAAGAGCAGCAACACGAGGGAGTCAGCACATCTCACTATCTGCTTTTTCTGCAGGAGGAGATGTTGGTGAGAAAACGGTAGTTTTACTCGACGAAGTCGACCACTTATCCGGCGGCTTCGCTCAAGTCTCCGAAGATAAAATCGACAAAATCCTATCGCCAGAGGAGGAAGAAAATGCCACCATCAAAGGAGATTCGGGTGGTAAGGCTGAGCTCCTGAATTTACTCAAAATTACCGAACAACCTGTGATACTGACTTGTAACGATGCCATGAGATTGTGGGGTTCGGGAAGACAATGGCGTCGTAATAGAGACCGAGTGATGCGATTGGCAGAAAATATCCAATTCAAGCGAGTTGGTAAACTCCACATGAGAAGGATTGCACATAGGGTCTTGGATGGTGAGCAACTATCTATGGATCCTGAAGCAGTAGAGGCACTTATCGAAAACAATCCGGGAGATTTACGAGCATTAGTTCGAGATTTGCAAGCTGCGGCTGCAATTGGTGGAAAACACATCGCTCTAGAGGATGTTAGAGCATTGGCTGAGGTCGCAGAGAGAGACTCACAAATCGATGTTTTCAGAGCGCTTCGAGAAGTATATTCTGCAAAAAACGGCCGAATTGCCAATCAATTGCTAATGAATTCGGATAAAGACCCTGATGAGATGTTAGCATGGTTTGTATGGAATAACCAATCGGTTTTTGATACTAGAGAATTATCTGAAATTTCCAAAGCGATGGTGCTTGCTGATCGTGCCTTGGCGACCAAGTTTACCAATAGAGCATACCGTTCGTGGTATTGGGGCTCTTCTCTTTCATCGCAAGCAGCAGTATCTGCAAAAAGAGAAGATTCCGCTTCTGACCCTTTCCTAACTTATCCTAACTTCCTAAGAAGAGGGGGAGAGGCATGGAGAACCTCTGGTGTTGTAGCATCTCTAGCAGAACAGTCAGGAGCGAGTAAAGCGGCTGTTAGAGAAGACCTCTGGCCGAATCTATTAGCAGTTCACAATGAATCTCTTGGTGGTAATCCGGAGGACTTTTCTTTGGCTATGAGTTTAGGATTGAGTGGCGAAGATCACCTATCTTTGCACGGGATTCCTAAATCAAGAAGGGAGGCAAAAAAGATTCTCGCCGCATTCGATGAATCGTTACCAAGCGAAGAATGGGAAGAAATCCCTCAACCAACCCACCAAATCGAAGAGACCAACACTGAATCCACAAAGGAAGAAAGTGATGAATCTACTCAATTTTCTTTAGATTCATTTTGAATCAAAGGGTACCCTTTAGATCCAGATGAATCGATGATAAATCAGAGGGTTTCTGGCAACATATTCCAAACCTATTGCATTGTATTGTAAGTAATTTTGGAGATTATGATATGGTATTGCAACTGATGACTCCGCATGGAATCAGTCATTAGAGGTGCTCGGAATGTCAAAAGAAAACCAGTTAGAAGCATCGGAGTAATCATAATCATCGGATTTTCACTCGCGATTTTCCTGACATCGAGCATCGTTGCATCAAGCATTGAGGCACAAGCAGCAGCTCTGGAAGATAGCCTCGGTAGGAAGGTAATTATCACCAGTTCGGACGCGAGTTTCGACAGTTCTGCTTCAATTGACGAAGATATTCTCAGCCTTACCAATAACATAAGTGCGATTGAATCCGTTCAAACATTTGTAACGGATATCGATAGGTCCGGAATTAATGAGCTTCTTGCTCAAGGAGGTCCTCCTAATCCAGAGGCCCTACGAGCAGCGGTTAGGTTCATTTCTGGCCAGAACCTAAGTTCGGAGTTGGAAGGATTTGTTTCTGAAGAGTTGGTTTTAGTAAATGGCAGAATGCTCAATGATTCTGATGCCGGTTCGAACAACGTATTGTTAGGAGTAGATAGCGCTCTCGCAAATGGGATTTTAGTAGGCGACTCTATTCAACTGAATGGTATTTCTCTAAATGTAGTCGGCTTAGTTTCTGGAGATGTTTTTCAGACAAACGCTACAATTTTGATGGATGTCGAAATGGCACAAATCATTACAGAAACATCAGGATTTGACAAGGTCGTTGTAACAATTGAATCAATAGAATTGGTCGATGATGTGATGAATATTTTGCAATCTGAATATGGTGATGAGTTGACAATTCAGACTGCATCGGAACAGGAGGGAGATGATATCGCTCAATCAATTGATACGATTGGTGGAAACGCAGATTTAGGCGCTATGGCTGCCCTTTTTGCCTCTATGTTAGTTGTAGGTTTCATAATGGTAATAATTACCAAAGAAAGGGTAAATGAAATTGGTGTTCTGAAAGCCATTGGCCTACCTAATACTAAAATTGTGACACAGTTTTTGAGTGAGTCAATTTTCATGGCCTCATTAGGATTTTTAGTTTGTATTGTAATAACTTTAGTGGCAGGTCCAATGATGCAAACGATGCTAATTGAATCTGGTTCTGATGATTCATCATCAAGTGAACAGGGATCAAGTCCGCAGTTCTCACCTGGTCAAATCCTCAACCCAACACCTGAATCATCATCAATGGATTCAATCACTTCGTTGGAGTTCTCTGTGGATGCCAAGAGTATCGCAACTAGCCTAGGTTTGACTATACTGATTGGAGTAATTGGCGCCCTATACCCCATCATGGGGGCGTTGAAAATGCAACCTGCACAAGCATTGAGATATGAGTGAGGTGAGAGTAATGAAAGAAGGTAAAAAATCGAAAAAGCAGATTGAATCGACCCTAGAAGAAAAGGGTTCTCCAGGTTATGACACTGATTCTCTGGAGAATATACCATCTATTGAACAATTGAAGAAAATAGTCTCTGACCAATTCGGAGAAGATGCACGTTTAATTTTAGATTCGATTGATGAGGTGGAAGGCATAATTCTCCGTCGTGAAGCGAGGGAAAAAGGTGAATTTGATGATACAAAAGCAATAATTCACCTATCAGGATTATCAAAAAAATATCAATCCACTGGAATGAGTCCTGTAGATGCTCTGAAGGAGGTTGATTTGTCTATCGTTGAAGGGGAAATGGTCGCGGTAATTGGACCCTCAGGATCTGGTAAATCCACACTACTTCAGATGATGGGTGCCTTGGATATTCCAACCAGTGGTGCTGTCAGAATAAACTTCCAAGAATTGTCTGAAATGAATTCAAAGCAATTGACAGAATTCCGAAGTCAAACTGTAGGATTTGTATTCCAAAAATTCAATTTAATTCCAAATTTAACTGCATTGGAAAACGTTTCTATTGCGATGGAATCGACTAAAATGAATAGGCAGGAAAGGAGAACTAGGGCTGCAGAGTTGCTAAAGCAAGTAGGATTGAATGAACGAATGAGTCATCTTCCTGGACAACTTTCAGGCGGTGAACAACAACGAGTTTCTATTGCAAGAGCTTTAGCTAATCATCCAAAAATAATCTATGCAGATGAACCAACGGGTTCGCTTGACTCAAGAACTAGCAAAAGAATAATTTCACTTTTTGATAAGATTCGAAGGGACTTTGGTACAACAATTATTGTTGTTACTCACAATAATTTAATCGCAAAAAAATGCGATAGAACACTAAAAATCAAAGATGGCAGAATTATCTGATTGATGATATGCGTGGGAAGGGACATCACATGGGAAAGAAGAAAGGTATTCTGAAGAGAATAATGGATGACAGAGATAAGAATGAGGAGCGTTGAATTATATGAACAGAGATTTTGTGTGGTTGGTTATCGTAATTATCTTAGGCGGGAACACATTAGTTATGCATAATTCAGAAAAGGCAACTGACCCAAACCTAATTGATATTGAAGAATTGACTTGTTCACTTGGTGAAATACTGGTTAGTAATGTATCACTCGGCGAAGGATACGAATGTACAGAGTTCGACCCGCACAGCATTACCCACGCACATCCTGCTCCGGTGTTGTCGGTGAGCAATGTGATCGACGACGGTTCCACCATCGCCATTCTTGGTGATATTGACCATCTCCACCCGGATGAAATTAGTGTTAGGTTGAGTCTTGACGAGGACGTCACCATCTCCACACAACCCAACATGGACGGTGTCTGGTCGCTCACTGTGCAAAGCAGTGCTGAGCAGTTCTACCTCAACATCACGGCCTACCACGATTTGGAGGAGACAACCTCAAACACCACCTTTATCGAAATCAACCGAACAACTCCTGAAGATGGAGATGGCGACACGGGTCAACCCCAGAATTCTTCCATCCTGTCCGCATATCACGGTCTCGACGAGCTCCCGGCGATAGCCAGTGTATTGTGTGGGTTTAACGTGGCTGGCGATGACGGAATGCCGGTCGTGTTCTCGACGCAATTGCAGGCCGACAGCGTCGTCCCGGAATCCTTCTTGGTGATACGCTCCGACGGCGAGAGTGTGGTGCCAAACTGCGCCACTCTCCACCCCGCCGATGAGCCTCTCGAGCTGCGTACCGTCCTACTTACCGGCGACTTCGGCACATTCGGAGAAACGCCCCTGCGGGTGGAGGTCACCGGCCACCTGCTCACTTCTGACGGCGAGTCCCTTCTCGGTGTGAGCACCGAAGACATCACCCCGCTTGAAGACGGCCCCCAAGTCGTCCTCGCCGAACGCTTCGCACCCGATACCAACGGCCTCGCTGGAGAGTGTCCCGACGGCACCGTCCAGGTCGTCCAGCTCACCTGGGAAGGAGGTGTAACCGGTCCCGACAATGCCGCCCTAGGTGAGGACCAACGCCTCGGTACTCGGGTACTGCTCGAGGATGGGTCCGTGGTGAACCCTCTCGCACTCGTCGACGATGATCCCGACAACCACGTGCTGGCGTGCCTTGCCGAGGACAGCCCCGCACAGTGGGTTGTAGTCGATGCAGGCCTGTTTCACGACCCTGGCGACATTGCCAACCCGGCCACCCATGCCGAAGTCACTACGGGGTAAGCTCTCAATCCAGGGAAAAATTGGGGCGATTCGAAAATTTACAGCAATTCTCCCTTGTTTAAGATGACCCGTTTGCCCATTCCATCACGGACTCTTGAGACGATTCCATTCCTCTCTAAGTTACTTAATGTTCTACTAATTTTCGAGCCATCCATATTTGATTTTTCAACAATTTCCCTCTGCCAGCATTGACCATCATTTTCCAACAAAAACTCAATTATGAATATCTCAGATGTTGAAAAACTAGCAAGCTTTGGGTTATAATTAACAGGTGCCTTTGACAAATCAGTATTTTGGAGTGAGAACCTTTCTTGTTGTTTTGTCGTTTTGATATTAAAAATATTTATTCCTGCAACAAAACCCACAAAAATCAAACTTGTTGAGTAAGCAATTAAGATAAATATCCCTTTTGTGGTTGCATCAACACTGATTGCTACGTAAATAGCTCGTCCAGTTAGTAGCAACAAAAATAACAATGAAAGAGCAATTGCCGATTGCGAGGAAGTGATATCCTTTCTCAGTTGGCCATTGTTGATTCTCATAATAATGTCCATATAATTTAGATATTAAAGAGGCTTGGTATTTTGATTAATGACATATGAGTTGAATTTTTCTAATTTATCACCAGTATTCTGTTTTTGAACCACTTAATGAGCAGAAGGGACTCTATCACGATTAGATTCAATGCACTAGCAGAGGGCCATATCAGAGGCTACCCTTTGATTCATTATGAACTAGGCACGGATGAATGATGAAGGCAAATCCGTAAATTACCTTCACTGTCTTTTGTATATCCGAATGAATATTCGACCTTCACCTCTTCACCTTCGGGATTAGTAAAGAAGTAATTACCCATAACCAATGCAATTGGACCGTGGATAATGACGTTATCATTCTGAAATCTTACTTTGGTCCATCCTTTGATAGCAAAACCATGATCTTCTGGACAGACACCATTTTCACCTACGAAGTAAGATAATGCTGAATCGAATGTGGAACGAAACTGTACATCACTTGCAAAAGTGGGCTTGAACAAGACATCCCCCTCTTTGTAATCATAAAGCGTATTGATATGCAATTCCGCTCTTTTGACATATTCTCCTTTTTCGGAATATGCTGAAGATATCTCCACAATACCTTGGCCCCACCTTTCTTGAGCATCTTCAACATCCTGTATTGTAATCATTGCAAAGCACTTCCAGTCTCAGTTAGAACCAGCCCATGTCCGTGGGTGAAGTAGAACTAGAACAGTAAGAAGTTCAAGGCGACCTAGCCACATTAGGATAGTAGAAGTAAACATGGACAGAGGGTTAAGATCGGCCCAAGTGGAAGCCGCATCAGCCGGGCCAAAAGAACCCAGTCCTGGTCCAGTGTTACCTAGCAATGAGATTGATACTGAAGATACATCTGTTAGAGTTAAATTCGGCTCTAGGAAAGAAATTGTCAACATTGAGGCTGTTACTAAAACCATCCAAGAACTTACCATTCCTAGTATAATCCAAATTCTACCTTCATCAACCACATTTTCGTTGAAGCGGATAGCAATCACCTTCTTTGGTTGAATTATGCGAATAACTTCACGCTTAGCTAATTCGAAGGCTATACGAATTCTCAGAACTTTTAATCCGCCTCCAGTAGAACCTGCACTAGCACCAATTATCATCAATAATAGAAGGACGAATTGGCTGAATACCGGCCATTCCGAGAAATTAGCGCTGGAATAACCAGTACTGGAAATCGAGATAGATTGGAACAGTGAATGTCGAATAGATTCTGCCAAAGAATATTCGGTAGCTCTGCTCAAATTGAAGGCCATAGCGACCCACGCAACGAAAATGATAATCAAAAATGTTCGTAGTTCTTCATCCTTCCATACTTCTCCCCATCTTCCTGAAATAGCGAAGAAAAGTAGGCTGAAATTTATACAAGTTAACAGCATAAATACCATAATTATCGATTCAATTAATGTATCATCGAACACCATTATCCCCATGTCACTAGTGGCAAATCCTCCTGAAGGCATGGTCGTCAATGCGTAATTCAATGCATCAAAAGAGCCCATTTCTGTAAATTGGAATAATATCAACCCCTCTAAAATTGTAAGAATAATGTAAATCGCCCATAGCTTCCTTGCAGTTCCTTCTAGTGTAGTACTGAGATTAGATACTGTAGGGCCGGTTAATTCAGCTCTAGCCAGCGCCATTCCTCCACCAAGGGCCTTAGAAAAAATGAGTAAACCAAGCATAATTACTCCCATTCCACCAATCCATTGGGATAAAGAACGCCAGAGTAGCAAGCTTTTGGTCTGACTTCCGACACAATCTCCGTCAAATTCTCCAGAGCATATTGGGCTAGTTGAAGGATCGATGACTGAGGCGCCAGTAGTGGTAAATCCGGACATTGATTCAAACCAAGCATGCAATGCTCCGCTCATCATTTGCATAAATGTCGCATCTCCTTCCATGAATTCAAGCGGACCGTAAAACATGCCGCCTAACCAGAAAGGAATTGCTCCAAGTAGAACAACCGGAGGCCATCCCATCGCTACAGCAGCGAATGCCTCTCTGTCTCTTACACGACTGCCAACTTCATAACTTGAGGCTTTAGAAAACAACCATTGGCTTGCGACAAAAGCGATTAACAGTGCGATTGCGTAGGTTTGCAATGCATATTCCCATCCATCAGAGTAAACCGAATATGCACCCACAATCGCCAATGGTAGTGCAAAAATTCGTAGAGTCCAGCCTATCACAAGGCCGATGACATCCCAGCGCATCGCTCAACTCCCCAGAGCTTTTTCCAATCTTTTCAGATCATCGAGACGAAGGAATAACAGAACCTTATCCCCGACTTGCAGAGTATCGACATCGGACGGGTTTAGGATGTGAATAATCCCGTCTTCATCCTCGTGTTCAACCATTACAATTCTACAACCAAGTTTTGACTCAGCATCAGAAATACTTCTGCCTACAATCTCAGCTTTTGCACTAAGTGATGCAGAAATTGAAATTATACCAGGTAACGAAGGTATCACTTGATAGGTTCCTGGCACATTCATATGAATCGATTTCATAATTGAAATCACAGTAACGTGCCTTCGGCTTACAGGTCTAGTCAATCCAATTCTTTGGACCGCTTCTACCAAAGCCCTATCTTTCAGAATAAGTCCTGTTCTTGGTACTCCCTTGTCTTTTGCTCGCATGGCTATTGCAATGTTTAGATTGTCATCTGCCAATGCTGCAATTGCTGCATCATGTGAAGAAATACCGAGTTCCCTGAGCAAATCTCCATCTTGTGGGTCCCCGTGAATTACATCTAGACGCTTACTATTTCCTATCCTTGAGCCAACAAGTTCGTTTGCAGCATCTAAATCAGGATCGACAACAACAACCTCTGCACCTTCTTCAAGATAATGAGAAGCGAGAGATGTTCCAAATTGCGTAGCACCAAAAATGGCGATATTTGGGTCTTCAGGCCATTCAGGATCTTGTAGGCCTGCTCCGGTTGTTATGGTCATGAATTCCTCCGTTGAACGTGCTACGAAACAGAGTAAATCTCCTTCTTGTATCACTTCACTCCCATTAACGAGTACTCCTTTTTCATCAGCAGAACGTATTGCATACACGGATGGGATATTGACTATCCAGTCGGAAACCTCTCCAGCAGTCTTCCCAATTAATGCAGAATTTGGCATCACCTGTGCAACAGCGATCCATGCATTATCACCTAGTGGGAGAATTTCCTCAACCGAAGGCGCAAGAAGCCCCGCTGCTAATTGTTTGACAATATCGTCAGAAGCACAGACGATATGATCTGCTCTAGACCACCTTTCAAGCGGGCCTGCCCCTCTATTTTTGTCTAGTAAGGTTGGGTCACGGATCTTGGCAATCGTAGTCAAGCCTCTCGTGGCCCTGTCTCCCACTTGTTCGCTGTAAACTCGCTTGGCAAAAGCGCAACCTAGTAGGTTGACTTCGTCATTATTTGTACAAAGTACCATAATTTCTGCATCATTAATCCCAGCTCTCAATAATGAGTCACGTGAAAGAGCGTTACCGGTAACCAATAAACAATCCAAAGACTGTGATTCATTGATAGCTTCAGGGTCAGGGTCAATCAACGCAACCTGCCTTCTTTCTTCCCTCAGAGCGGCAGCCACACCCCTACCGACTTCACCGGCTCCAGCGATAATTACACGCATTCTAATGTCCTCCCTTGACGGGGCTCCTATAATTTTGACTTATTGATTAACCTTTAACCTATCATCATGGCACTGCAGCGTTAGTTTCGGAAAACTCAGTTTTCCTCTACAATCGTCTCTCCTCGGACTCGTTCTGCTGCTGCACGTTCGTGTCTGCCGGAACTTCTGATGGTCCTTCGGTACGCCTGAGCGGCCGCTGGAGTCATACCAGATGGAAGCCACTTAGAATGAGCAGGAACCCAGGACCAAGCCACCATTGGCAATACCAAGAAAATCACCAATGGTTCGAATACCGTCAATACTGTTGATACTATCAAAACGGCTCTAGCTATTGAACTAGTGAAGAAAGTTCGACCCCTTTCGTGTTGAATGATTTTGGCTCCTTGCCAACTTGCTACAGAAGCATGACCAATACACATTGTCAAAGTTAGTATAAATGCCAAACCAATGTTTACAGGTTCGAATCCGGTTGTGCCATCCCAGACAATTGGGTCGAATAATCTCACATTGAGGTGAGCCGAACGCATCGCCCCAAAACCAAGACCCAAGGTCCAGCCATACGGTGCACTAGCACGTAATCCAACTGTTCTAGGTCGTCCAAGTAAAAAGAGCACAAATGCAGATTCGGCCATCCCAATTACCAGTGCAATTACCGAAACTTCAACGATATTGACAGATGCTAAACGGATTGGATCTAATATTAGGGAATCGATAAAAAAGGCAATCAAAACACCAGCTACCAATCCAAACAAAAGCGTCTTGAAAGCACCCGATAAGTCGTAGAAGCCGGTCATTTTTGCTATTGTACCACGCCAACCAGCATAGATTCCCAACAATCCTATGGCAAATGCAAGCTGCATCTCCCACATCTCAATTGGGGGCTCAGCCATGACTGTCCGACGTCACTTATGCTATCAGTTCCACCCTTGAATAACATGAGGATATTCACAAAATATCATAGTTTCATAGAACTCACAGAATATATTGTACTCGTTTATTGCGGATAACGTTCAAACCACACGCTTCGGACCCAAGGGGCATGGCGCTAGAGGGTCTGAAGCGAAGAATCCTCGGCTCCGTGGGCTTACTGAGTGGAAAGAGAGAGGTAGACGAGGAAACTGTGCGTGAACTGACACGCACACTACGTCGAGCATTATTGGAAGCAGATTTCAATGTCAGACAAGCCAAGGAATTGACTGAACGTATTGAGCGTCGACTAATGGAAGAGGAACCTCGCCCTGGTGTTAAACTCGATACACATGCAATGAATCTAATTTACACCGAGTTAGTCCGGTTACTTGGTCCAGCACGTGAAATCAAACCCCACAATGAAACTGTGTTGATGGTCGGTCTATATGGTCAAGGAAAAACCACGACGACCGCAAAAGTGGCTGAGTGGTGGAGAAGAAAGCATGGAGTCAAGGTCGCGGTAATCGAGGCAGACGTCCACCGACCGGGTGCATATGCCCAGTTACAACAACTGTTGGAAGATTCGCCGGTTGAGGTATATGGAGAGCCAGACGAAAAAGACGCTGCGACTATCGTTAGAAACGGAATCAAGGCTGTTGGGACTGCTGATGTTCTAATCATTGACACAGCCGGAAGAGACAGCCTTGATGATGAATTAAGAGAGGAGTTAGTAAGAATCGCAGAGATTGCCAATGCTACAGAACGATTCCTAGTGATCGACGCACAGGTTGGTCAAGCAGCAGGCCCGGTAGCGCAAACCTTCCATGATTTGGTTGGTGTAACCGGCACAATAGTAACCAAACTAGACGGTACTGCCAGAGGTGGTGGTGCTCTAAGCGCGGTCTCCGTCACAGGTGCACCGATAGTATTCGTTGGTGAAGGTGAAAGAGTAGAGGATCTTGAAAAATTCGAATCCGATCGGTTCATTTCCCGATTACTTGGAATGGGTGATATCAAGGGTCTTATTGACCTAGCACCTGAAGATTTAGACCAAGAAGAAGCTATCCGCCTTACTCAGCGCTTGATGTCTGGACGATTTACACTCACAGACATGTATACTCAAATGGAGATGATGAGTAAAATCGGCACCGTAGACCGAATACTTTCACACCTCCCAGATGGCATGTTTGGAATGGGTTCCATGTCAGC